>FWWM01001239.1_pt1 | contig 77933 bp, 70 predicted proteins | sample 2228351 | NCBI WGS metagenome assembly FWWM01 (sample SAMEA103939774, study PRJEB20133) | metagenome | reverse complement strand
GGCGTAGCCCATGGCTGAGGCAATGGCATCTGTATCCGGGTTGACATGTCCAATGACAAAAGTTCGCTCGGTCATAACATCATTTAATCAATTTCCTGAGCTCTCAACGCGCGCCATACCCGCTCAGGGGTCATGGGAATGACATCGAGATTTACACCGCAGGCATCCAGGACTGCATTTCCCACAGCCGGAGCAACCCCGTCCATTGGAATCTCCGCCACTGCTTTGACACCAAATGGATGTGACGGTTCGAAAGTCTCGACAAAGATCGTCGCCAGTTCTGGCATTTCATGTGCCTGGAAGATGTGGTAGTCGCGCAGATCCTTCTCACGCGCTCGGCCTTGATCGTCGTAAACCATCTCCTCACAGACTGCATATCCCAATGCCTGGGTCATCCCGCCTTCGACCTGGCCTGAAGCTGTGATCGGATTGACGATCACGCCCGAATCCACCGCCATCACCAGATTTTCGACACGCACTTGTCCAGTCTCTATATCCACAAGCACCTCGGCAAATTGCGCTGCGAAAGGCGGCGGAGCAACCGGAGATACAAACGAACCTATGCCCATGATCTGTTCCTGATCACTCTGATGAAGAGCGTGATGAGCAATCCTCTCCAGAGAGACTGCCCGACCATCTGGAGCAACAGCCATCCGATCGATCAGTTCGATCTCTTCGGGGGCTACTTCTGGGAGATCACCCGTCTCATTCAAAATGCGTGCTGCGCGAGCACGGATCCGTTCAGCCACTTGTTCAGCTGCCCTGACGACTGCAGCGCCGGATATATATGTGGTCGAGGAGGCATACGCACCCTTGTCGAACGGGGTGAAATCCGTATCCGAAGAATAGATGATGATATCTTCTAACGACACACCCAGCACTTCAGCCGCCATCTGGGCAAGGACGGTATCCGAGCCAGTGCCTAAATCTGTCGCCCCTACCAGTAGATTAAAGGAGCCATCATCGTTCATCTTGATGCTCGCCCCGCCCATATCCAGATACGGTATGGCAGTGCCTTGCATCACAAATGCCACGCCGATCCCTCGGCGTAAAAATGGTTTTTCAGGGACCTGATGCCAAGTTTCGTTGTTAAATTTCCTATCCCAATCGATCGCCGCTTTGCCCTGACGGACACACTCTTCAAGACCACAGGTCTGGATGACTTCAGGCCGTGGCTCACGCCCCTCGCTCCAGGCAGTGCTGAACGGGTGCAACTCTCCTTCCCGCAGGGCATTCTTTAATCGGAATTCTGTAGGGTCCATCCCCAGATGTCGGGCGATCTTTTCCATATGCCGTTCGACAGGCCAGAATCCCTGCGGTACACCATACCCGCGATAGGCACCCGCGGGAGGATGGTTGGTATAGACGACATCGGCATAAAAACGGATGTTCGGTGACATCCGGTAGGGTCCATCACCCACATAAAGAGCCATCGCTTTGTGGCCTGTGTTTCCGGTTACGGTCAGCGCATGGCAGCCATATGCGCCTGTATCGCTCAGTGCATACATAGCATTGGCTGTCAGGGTGCCGTCCTTCTTGACACCTGTCTTGAGCCGGATGCGCATCGGGTGACGGGAGCGGGCAGCGGTGAATTCCTCTTCCCGCGTGTATTCATAAATGACCGGTCTCCCTGTGGCGATCGTCAGGTGTGCCGCCACATCTTCGATCAAGACTTCCTGTTTTCCACCGAACCCACCGCCGATACGTGGCTTGATCACCCGAATGCGCCTGATCGGCAATCCTAACACCGGCGCTAATTGTCGCCGGGCATGAAAAGGCACTTGCGTGCTGGACCGGATCACCAGCCGGTCGTCTGCATCCCAATATGTGATCACCACATGGGGTTCGATATGTGCCTGCTGGACTTTAGGTACTTCATATTCTGACTCGAAAATGTAATCTGCCTCAGCGAAGCCCTTCTCCACGTCACCGATGTCGATTCGAATCTGGGCAGCCAGATTGCGTGCGGGGTCAGACTCGGCGAAATTGACATATTCGGGTTCATCATGCAGGACCGGCGCACCAGGTGTCAGCGCCTCCTGCGGATCGAACACCGCCGGCAACGGCTCATATTCTACGTCGATAAGATCCAGAGCCTGTATGGCGATCGCTTCACTTTCTGCAGCGACAAAAGCTACCCGATCGCCAACGAAACGTACTTTGTTATCCAGCGAGAAGGTGTCCAATGGGCCGGGGATTGGATCCGATTGCCCGGCAGTCGAATAGACCACGCGTGGGATATCCTTCCATGTGAGAACTGCCGCGACACCCGGTAAAGCAAGCGCCTGGCTGGCATCGATCCGCTTGATGCGCGCATGGGCAACCGGGCTGCGGAGCACTTTGGCAACCAGCATTCCACGCAGCTCGAGATCGGCTGTGAAAGCGGGTTTCCCTTGTACAAGCTTGACCGCATCAACTTTGCGATCGGGTTTGCCAACCCGCCGCCATTTTTCCGCCTCGGGTGTAACTTGAATGCGAGGCATGACGCGCAGAGGTGCGATCACCTCTCCACCAGAAGGCTTTGACTCCGGTAGTATGTTTTCAGTGCCAGAGAATGGAATAGTATCTCTTCCACTCCCCAGCCATTCCGCAGGCACTGGGAGCGAACCCTCGATTGGTTCGATGGTTTCCCCTCTCAGCTTCGCAGCTGCTCTCAGAATAGCCTGGACAGGTTTCTTATATCCGGTACAGCGGCAAAGGATTCCAGAAAGTATGTCACGCACCTCTGCCTCATCAGGTTCAGAATTTCTCTCAAGCAATTCCTTCGCAGCCAGGACCATCGCTGGAGTACAGTATCCACACTGGATGGCTCCGCTCTCCACAAACGCCTCCTGGATCGCATGCAATCCTCGCGTCGGCGCCCATCCCGGCTCGGGGTTTTCGCCAACTGCTTCGATAGTTTCGATGCGATGACCCATAGCTTGGGCAGCCAGGATCAGGCATGAATTGACCGGTTTTCCGTCCAGACGCACAGTGCAAGCACCACACTCTCCCGTCTCACATCCGTGCTTGACACCGTAATAACCCTGTTCACGCAGCAGTTTCAGGAGAGAAGTCCCAGGGTGGATATGATATTGTCCCTGTACGCCATTAATCTCCAGTGTTATCTCCATCCCAATTCCTCATTCATGCCTTGCTCAGCTCTTCCAGACATCGCTGCACCAGGATGCCTGCGATCTCACGCCGGTATTCCGCTGAGGCCCATTCGTCCTCAGCCTGTGCGAATGCCTCCTGTGCCGCCTGCACTGCACCATTAGCCTGTGGACCATCCATAGCCAAAACAGGTGTTGGACTCCATCCCCCCAAAGCCACCCGTGTTCTTCCTGATGGCCAGAGGGCAACCGCAGCACACACCAATGGCTGGTCCGCAGGAGTGCGAGATACAAATTCGAAGGCAGCCTTCATGGATAGCGGGATTCTTATCTTGGTAATCAACCGTCCGCTGAGAATTTCCACTCGCAGAGGCAAAATATTTCCCAGAGTGATCTCTTGGTCGCCGGGTTGGATAGTCAACCTGGCATCGAGAGCCAGCATCATCGTCGCGAAAGGTGAACGACCATCGGCTGCGACCAGGGTTCCTGCAATGGTCGCCATCTGGCGTAGATTATATCCAGCCTCTAATCTGATGGTTTGGCGCATGGCTTCAGGAAGGGAGTCGATCGTCAGTAGCTTTTGCAGGGTGAGCGTGGCACCCAGCTCCATGAAATTGCCGCGCACCTGGTAGCTATCCAGACCCAAAGCCTGCAGATCGACCACACCGATCACTTCCCGAGAATAGCGCTCGATCGCAGTTCCGCCTCCCATCGGCACATTCTTTTGTTTACGATTTGCCAGGAGATCAATTGCTTCCTCGATGGTCTGTGGTCGGTAGTACGCTTCTATCATCATCATCTGCTTTCTCAAGGAATCAGGTTAGTCATAAACCTTCCAACCTAATGCTTCCAGGTCTGCCCTTTCTAGGGTTTCCTGGGGCAGATCGACCAGGAGTGCCTCCGCTTCTGCCAAAATTTCGCCATCCGGGGAATAAATCACACCTTTACTGGTAGCCGTCCGCCCCTTTGATTTAATCGCTTTACCCACCAGACGGAGAGGTACACCGATAGGGACGTTTTTTCGGAAGCGAATATCTAGGCGAGCTGTGTACATAAAGCGCGTGGGCTCGCTGCCCATTTGCGCTCTCCCGGTCACCTCATCTAGCATCGCAGCCACCACGCCTCCATGAACTACTCCGGGGTACCCCTGAAATTGCTCTTGAACGGTGTATTCCGCAGTGACCTCACCCGGGGCAGTCTCGTAGAACCGCATTTTCAATCCATGGGGGTTTGTCATGCCACAAACGAAACATTGACGCGAATTGGGTTGTAATTTGTGCACAGAACAATCCTCCATAACAGTGAGATTATACTATCGGACTGAAAGTATCGATTAGCAGGTGGACATCACCCCCGACTGGATACAAGATTGGACAGGTGCAGCCGTGCCTGCGATACTCCTCGACTTTTTCCCGTGCTTCCTGTGGTGTCCCTGAAGCTGTAATGCGGTAGATGAGATCCTCAGGCACCAGATGCTTCGCTCGCTGGATCTGTTCTTTTGTCGCCGGCCAGCCGAGGATGGATTGAATTTCGGCCACGACATCCATGGATACACCAGAAGCTTTGGCTATATGGGGTTGTTGCGCCAGATATTGGGTCAGCAGCTCGCGCGTGGTATCAATCGCCCTATCATGGTCCGCGTCTACCGAACAGACAACCAGCTGCGGTCGATCGAGGTCATCCAGGCTGCGCCCGGCTGCCCGGGCACCTTTCTCGAGCAGTTCCAGCGCCCGGTCGTTGTACTCGGGGGGAACGCAATAATTGAGCACCACCCCATCTGCGATCTCACCAGTCAGCTCCATCATCTTGTCCCCTGTCGCCCCGATCATGATCGGGACTTTGCGCGGTTCTCGGCGGCCATGTACCACATCCAGCTCGATGCCATCCACGTGGATGAACTCTCCATGGAAAGTGACCCTTTCCATGTTCAATAATTGACGCAGCACGATCACCGTCTCTCTCATGGCAGTCAGGGGTTTGCTGCGATCGATGCCGACATTGTGCGCCAGAGGATCCCACCAGGCTCCGATCCCGCAAATGATCCGATTTGGTGCCAGATCATCCAGTGTCAGAAATGTCGCTGCCAGGAGACCGATGTTGCGTGTCCAATTGTTGATCACCCCGGAGGCAACCTTTATCCGTTCGGTAACCGCGGCATATGCCGCCATGGGGACGATAGCATCTCGCACCAGCCGCGATTCCGCCTGCCAGACTGCTTCGAATCCGCGCGCCTCCGCGTATTTCACGTATTCCAGACCTTCGCGTAGATCATGAGCATCCTGCAGGTATAATGCCACACGCTCAGACATCGATACCTCCTTTGTATTTTAGATTAGTCTCTGTCAACTTAAAATTCCGAACATAATTCTTGACGGATTTCTTCGCAAACAGATATATAATCAGCTGCTTCTGTGAAAAACGCACCCCTTTGCAGCTGAAATCTCTTTTTTTCAATGTGATCCAACGAAGAAATCCTCTATAAAGTTTTTTTCAAGTAGATTATATAATGACTTTTAATCGCCTGGGGATGTCTACCGAAATAGATCGAGTTGCGAAGCGATCACCTGGCTGAGATAACGATTATGTGCCGGCTATCTCTCGTTCCACAAGTTTAAGATCCTCTGGGATATCCATATCCAAAGCCAGAGATGGCAGTTCACAGATCTCCAGGCGTGCCCCAGCTTCGACCGCCCGCTGACAATGCTTTTGAAATGAGCCGGTGCCGAACTCATATTCGATCAACCCGACCGGACAGACCAGCAAAGCATTCGTCCCTTCCCTGCGTCGATCAGGGGCTACAACCACCACAGGTGGATCGCCGACCTTGTCGAGCATAGCGCGGATATCTTCTGCGGTGATCAATGGTAAATCACAGGGGATGATTAATACGCCGCGTGTGGCATATTTTTTCGCCACCAAGGTCGCCCGCGTCAGTGCGATGTTCAATTCCGGAGTGCCCTGCTCCTGAACCGTGCGGGCACCATTCGAGCGGGCAAGGGCTAACGCTGCCTGATCACGGCTGACCACCAGAATCTGCTCGATCTCAGGGATGCTGCGAAGGGTATCGATTGTGTGGATCAATAACTGGCTGTTCAGATCGAGACGTTCTTCCTGAGTCAGAATTTCTGCCAAGCGGGATTTCCCCCAGCGTAAAGGTTTTACCGGTACGATCGCCCACAATGTCATCAGTACCTATCCTTTCGATTGATCTTCAATAACCTCTAGTCACTGCCATTAACATCAACCTACGTTCAAGAACCGAGGCGATCAACCTCATAATTAAACGCCACAAACCGATCATCGTTTCACTTTTTCATAAATCAACCCTCTCGCGAATTCCAACACTTCGGTAGCCAGTCTGATTCGATCGTTCAGGGATTCCATCAGGGTGTTAGTGAAAAATGGCTTCAAACCCAACTCTATCAACTTCGGTGCCTGGTCGGAGTCACGAGTATCGAGGACGAAACCCATCAGCAAACCACCCGCAGTTGACGCCTGGTAATGTTCAGCCACAGCATACGCCGAAGGTTGTATGTCGAGTTCGGTGAACATCTTGGCTGCTGGGCCTTTGATCGCCTTCCCGGCGATAATGGGTGAAACAGCAATAACAGCCTTCTCAACCAGAGCAGATTTGATCCCGGGTACAGCCAGAATCGGATCGATACTTACCCAAGGGTTGGATGGACAAAATAAAACCAAATCGCTTTCTAAGATAGCCTCGATCACTCCGGGAGCTGGGCAGGCTTCCTGAATCCCGGAAAATAGAATTCCCCTTATTCTGGGTTCGCACCGATGCTGGACAAAGTATTCTTGAAACGGCAGATCGCCGATCTCTGTCTGGATTATGGTCCTGATTGGGTCGTCGCTCATTGGGAGAACCCTCACCTGAATGCCCCACGCGCGGCAAAAGTCATGGGTGATTGTACTCAAGGATATACCCAATGCGAGGCGGCGTGTGCGCTCCAGATGAGTGCCCAAATCCTTATCACCCAATCGAAACCAGTCAGGCCCTCCAAGCGATTTTATTGAATGCATGGCATTCCAGCTCTCGTCCACTTGTCCCCAGCCAGTTTCGGGATTGGCTATCCCTGCCAGCGTATAACAAATCGTATCCAGATCAGGGCATATGTATAGACCAAAGTGTTCGAAATCATCCGCGGTATTGACGATCAATGTCAGATCCGATGGAGGCAGCACATGCGCTAGACCGTAGGCGAGCTTAGCGCCACCAACCCCACCAGCAAGAGCAACAACCTTCAACTCTGAAATCCTCCATTGCGCTTGGACATGTCAGGAGAAACAATACTAGATGAAATGGGCCACATCATCAATCGCATGGCGCGGACGTGATTTTGGTTGGCTTGCGGGGTTACCGAGCAGGATGAGCGCCTGCGGCTCCCAACTGACCGGGAGATCCAAGACGTCTTTTACAGTCTCAGGGGTAAATAACGGAGCACAAACCCAGACCGCACCTAACCCCTCAGCATGTGCTGCGAGAAGTAATGTCCCACCTGCCAGAGCCACGCTTTGAACACCCATGATATACTCTGCGCGCTGGCGGCGTTCATCCGGGTAAGGATCGACGCTGGCGGTATCCAGGCAGAGAAGGATCGCTGCTGGAGCACCGGTGATCCGCTCACGCGATCTGGAAACCTGTCGTTCTGCTTCCTGAACCTCCGCCCCATCCGAGATAAGGTCACGATAAAGGTCTGCGCCCATGGCATCCGCAAGTCGCTGCCTGGTGATCTGATTTTCCATAATCACAAAGCGCCAGGGCTGACGATTGTGAGCAGAAGGCGCCCAGGTCGCAGTTTCGAGCAGGCGAATCAGAGTCTCCCGTTGAACCGGTTCGGGCAGGAAACGCCTGATCGATCGCCTGCTACGCAGAAACTCGAGGAATTCGAACCCGGTTGGCAAAGTTATTATCCCATACAAGTTACCCGGTCGGGAGCGATTTTGTAGATCACTCGCTCTTCACCAGGTCGACCAGTCGTATATTTCGGCGTTCCCCGGTACTTCATGTTCAAGGCATCGATGTGTTCACGCGCGCCTTCGGTGGTGATCTCCACAACCGTGCCCATTATCTGAATATAACGATAAGGGTTCTTCGGGTCCTGGATGGCAAGCGCAACCTTCGGACGCTTTCGCATATTTCGATCTTTCACCCTTCCACGGGCTGAATTGATCAGGATATATTCACCATCCGTATTGAACCAAACCGGAGTGACTTGCGGACTACCATCCGCCATCACGGTCGAGAGAAAGGCAAAGGCTTTTGTCTCTTCTTTCAATAAATCAGCGTGTGATTCAGGGATTATTTTCAGGTTCATAATGCTGCCAGGTTGATTTTACCGCATGCTCCTTCATCTCTTATGAAAGCATAATTAAAATTGAGAAACTATCGGAAAAGATCTTCTTCCTTTGGTCGCAAGAGATCTTGTAACCTGCCCTCGCATAGCGCATATGGAAAACCGCGTGCATGCACAACCGGGGTGCCTTCCGCCGCCTGCCCCATGACAAGCGAAGCAGCCGCCGCCAGCTCGTCCGCGACGGCTACTTGAGTGATTCGCAAAGTGTAGTCGAACAGATCCTTGTGACCGCGCATATCGACAAGACCTGGAACTCCTGACAACCCGATCGCCATCCCAACTATGCCCAATCGCCAGGCGCGTCCATGTGAATCGATGATCAGCACACCGATCTTCGCCCCGCTGATTTCTTCCAATTGCTGACGCAACTTGCCCGCCGAGGCATCCGGATCGACGGGCAGCAATAAGACCCACTCTCCTCTCTCGTCACCTTCACCTCGCACGTTCGAGTGATCGATCCCGGCATTCGCACAGACAAAACCCAGGCGGTGTTCCACAATGATCGTACCCGGACGTGTGCGCAGGATACATCGGCTCTCCTGCAAGATCAATTCAACCAAACGGGGATCCTTCTCGATCTCGCTCGCCAGCTTGCAGGCTTGTGAGCTGGGGACGACTTCATGCAGATTGATCAGGCGACCTTCCGCCTTGGATACGATCTTCTGCGCCACAATCAATATATCCCCATCCTGCAACTGGATGCTCGCCAGATCGAGACCTCTCAGGATCAGGTCCCCCAGATTGTCTCCTGGCCTAATCAACGGTATCCCAGGTATTGGCGTCAGAGTCAGTGGCATTCAATAAGCCTCAGGCATCTTTTCTGGAATTCTTGGGTGGGCTAAATGCCTTTGTCACTCAGGGAATGGTTCAACACCGCGGATTTTAATAGTGGCGGAATGACTCCTGTAATGCTGGTTCAGGTTAATTAAGATTGAAGTCAGACCTTCCAGCACGACGGCATTGTCCAAATTACCAGCATAAAAGCCGTTCATTCCAATTGCCCGGGTGAGTTTGATCGTTTCCTGCGCTGCCTCCAGATCGTCTGCACAGACAAGCACATCGATATCAAGCGCTTCACCAAGATTTTTTCGCAACACTCCTGCGGGTACACTCTGGAAAGCCGCCACAACCTTTGTCTCTGCACCAAGTTTTGTTTGAGCCATTCTCGCTGCTGATGGGGGAGCAGGAGGAATCGGATTGCGGAAATCGACCCTTGCAGTCGTATCGATCAGGATCTTACCTCGCAATACCTCCTTCAAGGCCTCGACCATGCTCTGATGAGCGGATTGAACCACAGTCAACACACAGATATCTGCCAGACGAGCAGCATCCATGTTTTGCATTCCCCGCAGAGTATCTAGACCAAGTTTCATGTTCAAGTCCGCTGCGGTCGCCCGAGCTTTCTCCTCCTGCCGGGATCCGATGATGACGGGATAGCCGACATAAGCCCAACGCATCGCCAGTGCTGGACCTTCCCGTCCGGTCCCCCCCAGAATGGCTAAAGTTGGCAAATAGTTTGACATGAGCGTTTACCTTCTCCTCTCAAGATTTTCACCACATTCCTTTCATTTTGAAAGGGAAAGAAGCTTGTAGACATGCGATTATGGTTCATGATGCAAAATTTCGGTAGCGCTCCCACACAGCTGGAGCGATTTGCCGGGCGCGAGCGGCGATCTCTGCTTCATCCAAAGTCAGCACCTTCCTGTCTCGCATCAACACCCGGCCTGCGACGATCGTGGTCGTGATCATCCCTTCGTGAAATCCAAACAGGATATGCCAGGGGATGTTTTCTTCTGTCAGCGGCGTATGTGGATGGTAATCGACGAAAATCAGGTCCGCAAGAGCTCCTGGAACTAACTTCCCCAGCGGTGCTCTAAAGAAAACCTCTGCCAGGGAGGCATTGTTGTACACACCCGTTTCGATCACGTCCAGACCCGAGAAACGCCGTGGATCCCGATGCCAGACTTTATGGAGCAGATACGCGGTCTTCCATTCCTCCCACATCGTGTGTGAAAAACCATCTGTTCCGATCCCGACCTTAATACCCGCCCGTAGCATGCTTTCCACCGGTGCAACGCCGACTCCGTTGTTCATATTGGAACGTGGCTGATGTGTGACCCAGGTACCGCTCTCCGCCAGCAGGAGCGCTTCACGGATATCAACATGCACCGCATGTGCGACGATGGTCATCGGTCCCAGGATGCCGTGCCTGTGTAATCGATCGACCACACGCAGCCCGGATTTTGCCAGGCTGTCATATTCGTCTGCCTCATGCTCTGCCACATGAATATGGAAACCAACCCCATCGGGGGCAGCCTGGCGGCAGGCTTCAAGGCTACTCTCATTGAGGGTGAGGCTGGCATGCAGACCGAATATCGCCTGGACACGCCCCTGCGCGATGGGTTCTTGGTGCAGACGGTTAAAAAAGCGCAGGTTCTCTCGGATCCCTGCCTGCATTTTCTCGGTTCCATCGCGATCGGTGACCTCATAGCATAACACCGCTCGCAACCCGGATCGCTCCACAGTCTCACAGATGACATCAAGGGAGCCCTCGATAGCGTTCGGGGAGGCATGATGATCGATCAGGGTGGTCGTCCCATTCTTGATCGCGTCCACCAGCATGACAAGCGCCGAGAGAGCCACACTTTCCCGGTTCAGAGCTTTATCCAGTGGCCACCATAATTTCTTCAGGATCTCTGGAAAATCTTTCGGCGGTTCCCCCGGGATCGCTAACCCACGGGCGAACGCCCCATAGAAATGTGTATGAGCACAAATATTTCCCGGCATGACATATTGGCCGCAAGCGTCCAGTCTTTCTGCCTGCGGATATCGTTCCTCCAACACCTGTTGCGGGCCGATATCTTCGATTTTACCGGAAGAGATATATATTGCATGATTAGAGAGAACGCGGGGAGGCTTCTCCCATGTAATCAGTGTCCCGTTCGTAATCAGCATGGCGTCCCTCCTGCAAGTAAATTTCAATAATTCAAGACAAAATTTATTTGAGCGAGACTCTCGATCGCTCCGGGGATGACAGCCCTCACCCATTGAATTGCACTCTCACCCGGTAGATCCATCACACGCTTCGCCAGACAGGCAGCCACCAGACCGGTGCGTCCGATCCCGGCATGACAGTGTATTACTATATTTTTCCCGCTTACTGCCAGTTTGACCATCTGCTTCAGGATTTGATCTAGAGCTTTGGCATCTGGTGTCTCGTAGTCAGGAATAGGGAAATGAAGAACCTCGATCCCATGATTACGATACGTGTTCTTGAGGTCGATACCTGTCGCCTTCAGGATCTCCTGTTCCTCAGCCAGAGCTACCACTAGGGAGATCCCTGCCGTCAAGTAGTCTTCCAGCAGCGAGCCGGCGAGGTCATATCGGCTGAATGGCATCTCGCTGCGGAAGATCTTCCCCGCCAGGGGGTAAGGTAAGGCGATCATTCCCACGGGAATTACCAGATCAATCGAATAGGGTTGGAGGGTTCTCTTGCATAAAAATAAAGGCATCCTTGATGTGGCGCGCATTTGTGCGCTCACCCGAAAGGACTGCCGGGATCTCATTCTGCGCAAAAAAAGCCACTTCAGAGGTCTCATCGCTGGGTTGAGGGTCCCCACCCAACAAATCGCAGAGGAAGACGATCTTGAAAGCGTGGAAGATCTCCAGCGGTCCGCTGCGATTGGCGTCATAAATGCCGATCACGCGCCGTGCTTTCACCCGTAGCCCAGCTTCTTCCCAAACCTCGCGCTCGACCGCTTCAGAGGGTACATCACCAACATCTGCCCATCCGCCTGGGAGCGTCCATCCACCATCGGCGCGCTCCCTGACCATAAGCAGTTTTTCTCCCTGAAATACCGCCCCTCGGACATCTACTCGCGGGGTGGCATAACCAGCCTGACACAAGAAAAGTCCTTTGAGTTCATCTTTGTCCAGATTGCAATGTTCTGCGATGATTTCAGCGGCGATTTCCGTCAATCGCTGGAATCGCTGGCGCTGAAATTCATTTTCGGAGAAGTGATTTCCAATTTGGGCGATGGCCTGGATCTCGCGTGCCCATTCCAACCAGCGCGGTGCCAGAGATGAATCGTTTCTTTCGCTTTTCATGATTAGACGAAGTAACCCTTGTTAATTAATTTTGCCCAGTTTTCGGAGGATCTCTTCCTGGTCGACAGGCAGACTATCTACCCTCACCCCAATGGCATGATATATGGCGTTTGTAATGGCAGGCGTTGTTGGGATGCTGGAAAGTTCCCCAACACCTTTCGCACCATATGGTCCTTCCTGTGTGGGATCCTCGATGACAATCGATACGATGTCTGGGGTTTGAACAATGGAGGGTATGCGGTAGCGCGCCAGACGATCTGTGATCACCTTCCCATCTTCGACGATAAAATGCTCCGTGAGTGCATTGCCCAATCCCATCATGATGCCGCCTTCGATCTGGCCTTGCAAACCAAGCGGATTCAATGCTCTACCAACATCATTGGCAGCGATCACTTGAAGAACTTTTACTTCACCAGTTTTCACATTGACTTCCACCTCAGCAGCCTGTGCCCCGAATGAGTATGCAAAGTGCATATCACCCGCCTCTCCCAAAGGCGTTGTCGCCGGCGCCCAATATTCATAGAGCGCGCGCGGTTCTTTGCCTTCAGCCAGGATAGCCTCTCGGGCAGCTTGCATGGATAAGGAATGTCCATTCAATCGGATCAAACCCTCTTCGAAACGCACCTGATCGGGAGGGCAGTCGTACTTCTCTGCCAGGGTTGTTGTGACTGCCTGCCGAAGGACCTGAGCAGCCAGGCGGGCAGCGTTCCCACTCACATACGTCTGTCGAGAGGCGGTCGTCGGTCCACCATCCGGTGTCAGGTCGGTATCCGAAAGCAGGACACGAACAAAAGACAACGGTGCTCTAAATTCTTCTGCCACAATGAATTGTAGCACAGCCACTAATCCTTGACCGATCTCGGCAGATGATGTGCGAACCTCAAGGATGCCATCTGGACAGATTTCCACTTCGGCAGAGGCTTTATCCGGAGCCCCACCACCCAGCCCGGTGTTCTTGTACCCAACCGCAAAGCCCCATGCCCGCCGCAGGTGAGGCGCGCCTGGGACGGTTCTGGCTTCAAAAGGAGGACCTCCACAGCGCTTGCGCATTTCCGCATCTACGCGCTGGATGCACTCGAGCAGACCAACACTCTCTCGCAGCACCTGACCTGTGTTGGTCGTGCTACCGGTACGTAGGGCGTTTTTACGACGGATTTCGACCGGGTCGATCCCTAATTTCTCGGCCAGCATATCCATAGCACTTTCGATCGCAAAGCAGGATTGTGTCACACCGAACCCACGGAATGCGCCTGCGGGGGGATTGTTCGTATACATGGCATAGCAGTCTGCCTTGGCATGAGGCACCTGATAGGGGCCGCTGGAATGCGTGGTGGCACGCGTCATGACCTTATCACCCAGCGAGGCATATGCTCCCGTATCTCCATACAGCTCGGTTTCCACTGCTGTCAGAGTGCCGTCCGCTTTCGCACCGATCTTGACCCGAATCTGCGTGGCATGGCGCTTGGGATGGACGAGGAAGCTCTCCTGGCGGTCGAAGAGCAGCTTGACCGGTCTGCCTGTCGCCTGAGCGAGCAACGCCGCATGGATCTGCCCGGCGATATCCTCCTTGCCGCCAAATCCTCCACCGATCATCATACCTACCACACGCACGCGCTCTTCCTGCCAGCCTAGCACCCGGGCGATCTGGTGACGGTCCGCATAAGGGATCTGTGATCCCACATAAACTTCCATCCGCCCATCGGGTCTGAGGCGCGCTATACTGCACTCCGGCTCGATGAACGCCTGCTCGGTGATCGCAGTTCTAAAAGTGTGTTCGAGTATCACATCGGCTTGGGAAAATCCCTCGATCACATCCCCTTTGCGCACTTTGATGTGTTTGAGCAGGTTGCCTTTTTCATGAAGTCGTGGTGCATCTGGTTGTCTTGCCTGAATCGGATCGCTGACGACCGGTTGAGTCTCATATACGACTTCTATGAGATCCAACGCCATGTTGGCGATCTCGCGAGTTTCAGCAGCTACGATGGCGATGGCATCCCCCACGGTGCGTACACGCTCTCCGATGCCTACCAGAACAGGCCAGTCATAATAAACCAGGCCATGATACCGTTCTCCGGGGATATCCTCTGCTGTCAAAACAGCGTGAACACCCGGAAGCTGTCTGGCTTTGGAGACATCGAGCTTCTTTAATATTGCATGTGGTACTCCAGCACGTTTAACACGCGCATGCAGCATCCCTTCAAACTTCAAATCGTCAGTAAATAAAGCCTGACCGGTCACCTTGGCGACCGCATCCGGGCGCGGCAGGCTGCGCCCTATCACGCCTAAAGGATGGAGGGAGGCGAAAGATGGAGGAGTGACCGCTTCGCCTGTCTGGATCGCTCGCGCAGCAGCTTCAATAGCACGTTCGATGCTGGGATATCCACCACATCGGCATAACGTGTCTTTCAAAGCATGTCGTATTTCAGCGCGGTCAGGGGTAGGATTACGCTTTAATAGAGCATAGGCAGTCATGATCTGGCCTGGAATACAAAACCCGCATTGCACCGCGCCCTGGGCGATGAATGCCTCCTGAAGGGGATGGAGATGCACCTCGGGACGATCAAGCCTTTTTTGATCAGTAGCTGCTTGAGATGAACTTCTGGCAAGCTCAGCAAGCCCTTCGATAGTGAGCACCTCTTTCCCGGCTGCGCGCGCTGCTGGATATATACATGACAGCACTGCCTCGCCATCTACCAACACAGTGCACGACCCACATTCTGCCTCATTACAACCGATCTTGGTGCCTGTCAACCCCAATCGTTCGCGTAACAGGTCAGCCAGCATCTCACCAGGATCGATCTTCAATGTGTATGATTTACCATTAATCAGGAAGTTCATGATCACTGCCTTTTTCTAGTATTAACTTATGAACATCCCAGTGACCCCCATGGAAGTTAACCTGTAAACCACCTGCCCTTTCCCAGGTTGCTTCCAGGCAGTCGTAGAATAAAATGTCTACTAAATAACGGCGGTAGGCAGCCGTTGCCCGGTGTTCGCTGGTGCGCAATCGGATCTCTTTATGAAGCACTTGAAGCGCGAGTTCAGCACTAGCGTGAGTCAGCTTCCTGCCTCTGAGTTGGTTTTCAGCGTTCCTGGCGCGCAAAGGGGTGGGAGAGGCGGGCCCGATCGCTATGCGGACATCCTCTATCCTGTCATTCGAACGCTTAAGCCAGACCGCCATATTCAGGATCGGCAAAGCCACGCCCTGTGGACGCATCACACGCCTGAACGCAGAGCTGCTGCCCGGTTCGCTGAGCAGCAGATAAAACCCGACCAGTAAAGCATGTTTTTCTTCCAAAGATGAACGCCTGGGTGCCAGAAAGAGTGAATCCAGGGGCACTTGCTGAAAGCCAGCCAGGGTTACGATCTCGGCACTCGCACCGCAGGCAAGCAAAGCGATCGTCCCATCCGCCGCGGGAAGTGCGTGGGCAACATTTCCGCCGAGAGTGGCTGTGTTGCGCACTTGCGGACCGCCGATCAGGTCGCAGGCTTCAACCAGCGCGGGGGCATGCTCTCTTACCAGGGAAGAGGCGACAATCCGATTGAGGGGCACCGCTGCCCCGATGAAAAGCAGACCCCCGCGTTGTTCGATGACGTTGAGCTCGGGGATCTGAGTGATATCGATCAGCGTGGAGACAGGCGGTTGAACGCCCTGCCAGAGCTCGAGTAGCAGGTCGGTGCCACCAGCAAGAAAACGGGTGTTCTTCGGGTCGGATTCCAGGATTTCCAGAGCTTCCTGGATGGAATGGGCAAGAAAGTAGTTCTTCCAGACAGACATGGATCGGCGACCGGTGGTAATTTGATCAGAGAATGATCCTTTTCCACGCGGATGGCGGCACTTTTCGACGAGAGAGTCTCCCGACGCCGCCGCGAATCATGAGCGCGACGACCGCCGATCCGTTGTTTGATTATTTTAACATGTTTTCACCCGTGCGGAGTGCTTTAATTACCACGTTGATCCTAATCCTAAGAGATGTCGATTGCCAATGCGTACATTCTTCAACCCCGCGGCTCTGGCTGCGGCTTCGGCCTCGGCAGCGTGTTCTACTGTCGTGCAGGGCAAATCCGACATAAAAAACGACGGAGCGAAAGCCAGAAGAGCATAAGGGATATCTGGATCGATGCCGGCAATATATTCAGCGATCTGGCGAACCTCCTCGACATCAACATATCCGGGGATAAGCAATGTGCTGGCGACGACCAACGGGGGTTCTTCTCGCTCTTTTGTTCGACATGCTGCTCTGGCAAAGTTTTCCAGTGTCCTGCGGTTTGAAATCCCAGTCAGTGCTTTATGCAGGTTCTCATTCCAGGCTTTCAAATCGAATTTTATACATCCCCCTGTGGCAAGTGAGTATTCAACCGCTGCATCGAGCAGCTTGGGATGCATGCTCCCATTCGTCTCCCAACAGATCCTTATCCCTCTGGATGCCAGAATTCGGCTGACAGCCAGAGCATGCGGCATTTGGGAGGCAGGGTCTCCTCCAAAGAAACAAACACAGAAGGTGCGTATGTTCGCAGCTGAGGCCAACTCTTCTGCCGGGATTAATCTACTTCGTTTGGGAGAAATCTGCCGGAAATGCCAGTTCTGACAGAACAGGCAGTCTGCGGTACATGAGGCATAGAATACAGCAAGGTTGTGATACCCGATCTGACGGCTGCCCTCACAGACCCAATCCGCAACACAGTTTGTGGGGAGTGGATCGCGATACCAGCTCAACAAACCACGCGCAGGTGTTCCAGCCAGATGAATGAGACGACCAGATCGGACACTGCGCAACCCACAGAAGCCAGATCGACCCTCACCGATCTTGCATTCATTCACGCATAAGCTGCATGTTTTCCCCGTCGCGTGGCGCGGGGGCAGAGGCGTGAGATCGAATTCCTCTCGCGCTCGTGCGTGCGCGGCTTGCGCCTTTTTCATTGCCTCCGAACCCCCCTGTTTAAGGCAAATATGACACACGCCCAGATAGCGGGAGAGGTTCGCCTTCCTGTTAAAGCAAACCTGACACCTTTCTTCCATCGCCCAGCATATTATCGCGCAAAGCGATCTCTTGATGTGACAAAATCTGGGAATTCAGCGTATAATAGCCCGGAAGTCTACAAGGTATCCCTAATGCGCCAGTCCAGTTAATTCAAAGATTGTTCCTCTGGCGCCTGCCGTGTGAGGTGAAGCTCATGTCATGGAAAGGTGAAGTCCTCGCAATCTACATCCGGCCCGACCTCAGTCAACCGGTTGTCAGCCTGCAAGAGGTGCGCGCGGTGCCTGGCCGTGGATTGGAAGGCGATTATTATTTCTATGGAAAATCAAGGAAAACCCCAGATGTCAGCCGCGAAGTTACCTTGATAGAGAGCGAAACATTAGAAGCGCTGGCCCGTGACTATGACATCCATCTGAAACCTGGCGAAAGTCGCCGGAACATCGTCACACGGAATGTACCACTCAACCACCTGGTGTCGAGAGAGTTTCAGATCGGCGAAGTCCTCCTGCGTGGGATCAGGCTTTGTGAACCTTGTTCCCATCTCGCTGGATTGACCCGCCCAGATGTTCTCCGCGCTCTGGTCCATCGCGGTGGCCTGCGCGCTCAGATATTGACCGAGGGTATCTTGCGCGTTGGTGACCCCATCTTCATCGTGGAAAAAATCGCTCAGCTTTGAACCCCATGCGAAGTACCCTCGAAGGCTTGATTCGATATCACCGCTTTCTGGTTCGGCAATCTCTTTATCCGTTACTGCTGTCTTCTGCTTTTGCCCTGGCATTGTTCACCGCGCGGGTACTTTACAGCCATACCACGCATTATAAGAACCTGGTTTGGAATCTCTTTCTCGCCTGGCTCCCTTATATGTTCAGCTTCGCAGCGATTTCCCTCCACCACCTGTTTCCCAAGAAATGGTGGCTGATCATCCTCCCAGGCAGCCTGTGGTTGATCTTCTTTCCCAATGCGCCATATATCGTCACAGATTTTCTACATCTGGAAGAACGACCCTTCGTCCCGATCTGGTATGATATCTTGCTCCTGGCAGCGTTTGCCTGGACAGGTTTCTTCCTGGCCATCGCCTCGCTTCGCACAATGCAAATCCTGGTCAGACAATATTTGGGAGGGCTTCTGAGCTGGGTATTTACGCTTAGCGCCCTTTCGCTTAGCGGTTTGGGGATCTACCTGGGTAGGTTTTCACGCTGGAATTCCTGGGATCTCCTCTTCCAGCCGAAAGAGGTCGTAAGGGATGTCGCCATTCGGCTTGTTAACCCGTTCGATAACCTGCGCTTCTTTATTTTCTCGATCCTTTTTACCATTTTCCTGCTAGTGTGCTATCTGATGTTTCTCTCAATCCGTAAAGAGAACGAAAGTATCGAATAATCAACTCCAGGAGTCATGGATGAGTGCTCATCGAACTATCGCAATCGAATACGCGCGTGCCAATAAGAACCGTTTTCTCGATGAATTGAAATCCTTCGTCAGCATCCCCTCCGTTTCGACAGATCCGATGCGAAACAAAGAAATAGGCGAGGCAGCGAAGTGGCTTGCTGAACAGCTTCGCGATCTTGGGATGCAGCATGTCAACATCTTTCCAACCGCAGGGCATCCCGTTGTTTACGGCGAATTGATCCGCCCTGGTGAACAACTCCCCACAGTGCTGATCTATGGTCATTACGATGTACAGCCTGCTGAGCCTAACGAACTCTGGCTAAGCCCTCCTTTTGAACCAACCATCAGAGGGGATAATCTTTACGCCCGCGGGGCGTCCGATATGAAAGGACAGGTAATCGCCTCTCTAAAAGCGATCGAATCCACCATTCGAACTGGGGGACTGCCCATCAACGTAAAAATATTGATCGAGGGGGAGGAGGAGGTCGGATCGCCAAATTTGGGAAGTTTTATCGCCGCTCATAAAGACCTGCTCTCTAGCGATTTCGCCCTCAACCCGGATACGGGAATGATCGCCCCAGATCTTCCCACGATCACCTACGCCCTGCGCGGTCTGGCCTATTTTGAGATACGCATATACGGTCCTGATCACGACCTGCACTCTGGTCTCTATGGTGGTGTCGTCCACAACCCTGCGCAGGTTTTATGTGAACTGATCGCAGCCATGCATGACCAACACGGGCGTGTCACCCTGCCTGGTTTTTATGACCGGGTGATGCCATTGGATGAAGCCGAACGGGCGGAGCTCGCCAGATTGCCGATGGACGAAGCTTTTTATTCAAGGAACACGGGCGTCCCCGCTTTGTGGGGTGAGGAAGGGTACTCGCCTGTCGAACGTGTCGGGGCAAGGCCAACTCTCGAAGTCAATGGAATTTTATCGGGTTTTACTGGCGAAGGTGCCAAAACTGTTCTTCCAGCGTGGGCTATGGCGAAGATCTCAACCCGTCTGGTGCCGAATCAAGATCCCGATGAAGTCCATCAGCAATTGTTGGACTTCCTTGCCAGAAATGCACCACAGACCGTCCGCTACGAGGTCACCAAAATGGTGGGAGGGCCGGCGGCGATCTCGGACAGAAACTCCCCAGGTGTGAAGGCGATGCAGAAAGCACTTAAAACAGTTTGGGGGAAAGACCCCCTTTTCCGCCGCGAAGGCGGGAGCGTCCCGGTTGTTGTCATGTTCAAAGAACTGCTCGGGATCGAGTCTGTCAACGGAGGCTTCGCCCTCCAGGATGACAACGCGCACGGTCCAAACGAAAAATTGCATCAGCCAACCTGGGAACGCGGCATCGAAGCCCTGGTTCATTTCCTCTTCAACCTGGCAGAGTAAGGTGACCTCACAAGGATCGACAAAACTGCCGGTTTATGGAGGCCAGGCAGTTATCGAAGGGGTGATGATGCGGGGACGAAAGACTATGGCGATAGCCATGCGCGCACCTGACCGCTCTATTGTCATCCACACAGAAAACCTCTCACCGATCTATCAGAGTAAGATCGCCCGCATCCCGTTTCTACGCGGCTTGGTGATGCTCTGGGATGCCCTGGGGCTTGGGATACGCGCCCTGACCATTTCGGCCAACCTGCAATCTGACGAGACCAATCGTATCGAAGGGGTCAAACTTGTTTTCACGTTAATGGTCTCCCTCGCTCTGGCTGTTGGTTTATTTTTTATCCTGCCAGCCAGCATTGGCCATCTCACAGAGAGTTTGATCGCAGATAGCGAATTCTCACCATTGGCCCAGACCCCACATCAAACTGACGCCCCATCAGTTGCAGCCGAGAATTCTCTCCAGGACAACGAGACAACTAACGATCTTGCAGCCTGGATCGGGAATCTCACCGAGGGGCTTGTCAGGCTGGTAATCCTGGTCGGATACATCTGGACGATTGGCCGGATTCCGGAGATCAAGCGCGTCTTTGCCTATCATGGAGCAGAACACAAGACTATCAACACCTTTGAGGCTGGTGAGGAGCTTATCCCGGAGGTCGTCCAGCGTTATCCGCTTGAACATCCTCGCTGTGGTACAGCTTTCCTCCTCACGCTGATACTCCTGTCCATAGTAATGTTTACTCTCATAGGGCCGCTCCCGATAGCCTGGCGTCTGATCAGCCGGGTGATATTCATTCCCGTGCTCGCTGGGCTGGCTTATGAGTTCATCCGTTGGTCTGCCAGCCACCGCAACTCACCCCTTGTACAGCTTTTAATCAGACCTAACCTGGCACTCCAGCGGATGACCACGCGCCAGCCTGAATTGGATATGCTGGAAGTGGCAATCAGTGCATTCAATGCCATGCATTCCAACGAGGAAAAGAACATTCTCTAATTATCGGCGGTCTCACCGATGATTTGAAGGACTAATTCTCGTCGACGTGGACGGATATCGAAATCGATGAAAATGATTTGCTGCCATGTTCCCAGCGTAAGCTTTTTATGAACAATTGGCACAGAAAGCGAAGCGCCCAAGAGCGCCGCACGAACATGGCTATGGCCATTCCCATCGCCCCAGCGAGAGTTATGAGCATAGTGACGACCTGGATCGACAACCTCGTCGAACAGGCGACGCAGGTCGCTCAAACAACCGGATTCATATTCGATTGTCGTCAATGCACTTGTCGATGAGGGTGTGAAAATTGTTACTACGCCATCCGAGATGCCCGTCTCCTGAACCAAACGGTTGACCTGGTCGGTGATATCCAGTATGTCCGTGTTTCCTTTTGTGCTGACCTGTATGGTTTTCGTATAGACTGTCATACTCTCCTGCCTTGGATTCTATGGATTAACGCTCTCAGTGGAACAATCCATTTCAATCATGGTAGTAAATATCACCAGAAGTGATATTCTGATATTCCTAAGATAGTATAAACGCGATCGTCCTCATCGAGATGCCCCCATCTCGGTTTATAATATTTCCGGATCTTATCAATGCTAATCAAATTATTCCAAATCATCTTCATATCAAGCCTTTTATTGGGGGACACTCACCAGCAGACCAGCCCGTTCACGAATACCGAACTGGTCTCGTTCTACAGTCCATCTCGTGGCCAGGATATCAACTTCGTCATCTTCATACCCCCGGGATATAATGACTCCGTGCAACGTTATCCGGTGCTTTATTTCCTGCATGGACGGAGTGGAAATCATTTCCTGTTTTGGGGTGCCATCAGTCATTCCGTACCCGAAGCAGAAGGCGACGCTGGCGCCTGGATCACCCGCTTGATTCAGAATGGGGTTATTCCACCTATGATCATTGTCACCCCAGATGATGCCGACGGGATGTGGGGTGAAACAAACGAAATCATGATCACCCGTGAACTGGTCGAGTACGTCGATTCGCACTGGCGGACGATCCCCAACCGCACCGGACGGGCTATCGAGGGGTTTTCAATGGGAGGAATGGGTGCCAGTCGTTACGCTGCTCGCCATCCCGATCTTTACTGTTCTACCATAATCATGGCAGCGCCAGGAGTAGAACCTTTGATCGAGGATTGGGAGGCAAACCGAGAAGCCATCCTCGAAAGTGACCTCAAAGTTCGCCTGGTGGTAGGCTCGGAAGACGATCAACTCGAGCCGATGACCGGATTACATGAAGACCTGAATTCTTTGCAAATCCCCCATGAATTCGAGGTTGTTCCAGGCGTAGGGCATGATCTGGGGATGCTTTACAACGCTGTTGGCATCCCTGGACTACAATTCCATGGCGCCTGTTTCAACCGGCTTCCTCCGGGAGGAAGTCACCGTACCTATCTACCCGGGATCATCCGTTCTTTCATCTCTTACTGACTAACCTCTTCGCTAAGGTTTGCAAGGAATAATCGGCCTTCCAAATAGATAAGTAGAAGAAAAACCTCGTATGGCGATCGACCTGGAACTCTATCGGAAGCGCGTCCGGCTTCCCGGGGACCCTCCCATCCATCTATCAGTGATAGACATTGCCCCAGAAAGACCTGTGCGCACCTTAATCTTCCTCCATGGATTCGGCGGGAGAGGCAGCCAGTGGCGGTATCAACTGCATGAGTTCTCAATCTCGAACCGGGTGATCGCCATCGATCAACGTGGCCATGGTGAATCTGATCGGCCAGTTGGGCGTTATGACATGCCCCAGCTGGTAAACGACCTGGAAGACGCCCTTAAAGTTCTAAAGGTGGATACAAAGTTCGTCCTGATCGGCCACAGTTTTGGAGGTGCAGTAGCGGCTGAATATGCCGCGAAGCACCCAGATGAAATCGAGCATTTGTTTCTGATCGCAACCGCCGGCGAATTCAGGCTCAACCCCATCTACCACTTTCTCCTTCACTTGCCAGCGACAACCTTGCGCCTGGCGGGACCGTTCGTGAAAAACTGGCTGAGTGCTCCTCCCCAGGTAATGCACAGTTGGTTTCATCAAAATCTCGAAAAATGGAATGGATGGAGTCTGTTTCGCAGCCTGGGGGTTCCAACGACCGTGATCCACGGACATCACGACAGGGTTTTTTCCCAACCACTCTTCGAAGAAGTCGCCCGCGCCATTCCCGAAGCAGAGGAAATCGATGTTGGCGCTTCGGGTCATCTCGTCATGCTGGAAAGGCGGGAGGCAGTTAACCGGGCGATTAAACGCGCATTGGAGAAAAAAATCCGTACCTGGAGAGACGAGAGCGATGATCTTCAAGAGAAACCTGGCAGAGCAGCCTTGCTCAAAGAGCGCCCCTGGCTTCCTTATTATGACGAAGGTGTCCCTCTCACAGTCGCCATCCCCCGCGTACCGCTCTCGCAGCTGCTCAGATCCGCTGCCAATCGCTTCCCACACCACACGGCAATCATCTTCGAGGGCAGGCGTCTTACCTACCAACAACTCGTCGTCCAAGTCGAAAGATTGAGGGATTCCTTGCATAAACTCGAACTAAAGCCGGGCGACCGAATAATGCTTCTCCTGCCAAATATACCCCAAATGCTGATCGCCTTCTATGCAGTGCTGGAGTCCGGTGCCACAACTGTCTTTTCACCACCTGCCACAAACCCTGATGATCTCCTCCACCAGATCAGGGTGACCGGCACACGTATCCTGTTCGTCCCGGTCAGATCCCAGCTCCTGATTGCCAGTCTGATCGAGTTATCCCGTACCGATCCTGCCTTCCCATTGGAGAAAATTGTCCTGGTCGACCCCATCGATTATCTCCCGGGTATAAAACGCTATCTTACGAAGGTCAGGTATAGATCCCCCCGCACAACTCTGCTGTCGAAGGGGGATAAGATCGAGGTATACGAATTCAATCGCTTGTTGATCTCGCGATCAACCAGACAACCCGATCCGGAAATAGATCCCGATAGCCTGGCTGCCATCCAGTTTACCGGCGGGACGACAGCGGTTCCAAAAGGTGTGATGGTCTCTCATTTCAACCTGGTTGCAAACGCACTGCAAACGCGCCACTGGCTCCCAGACGCATTGGAAGGCGGTGAGCGATTTTTATGCGTCTTACCTTTTTCACACAGCTATGGCCTGACAACCGCCTTGAATGTCCCCATCGCCCTGGGGGCATGTCTGATCCTCAGACCCCAGTTCGAGGTGACCGATCTGCTCAGCACGATTAAACGATATCGCCCAACGATCTTTCCCGGGGTTCCCGCCATGTACCTGGCGATTAAAGATTATCCCGGGGTCCGCCGGTTTAGGATCGATTCGATCAAAGCCTGCCTGAGCGGTTCAGCGCCTCTACCAGTGGAGGTGCAGGAAGCTTTCGAAAAACTGACCCGCGGGCGCCTCATCGAAGGGTATGGTTTAACCGAAGCCGGTCCGGTGACCCATGCCAACCCTCTCTATGGGCGGCGCAAGCTCGGTTCGATCGGCATTCCTTTGCCTTCTACTCGGGCAAAGATCGTCGACCTGGTAAGCGGAAAAAAAGAAGTTTCTGTAGGCCAGATCGGCGAACTGGCAGTCAACGGGCCACAGGTCATGCTTGGTTATTGGGGGGATGCCGAGGCAACCCGCAAGGCATTTACTGCTGATGGTTTTCTCCTCACCGGCGATGTCGCCCAAATGGACGCGGAAGGCTACTTCCGTATCATAGCCCGGAAAGCAGACATGTGGTATCCTCACAAACCAGGGAAACCTGCTTTCCCACGCGATGTCGAAGAGGTTCTTTATGAAATCCCTCAAGTGAAAGAGGTAGCGGTAGTCGCCATCGCAAATCAACCCATTGCCTTTGTTATCGCTCAACGAGATCGTCCACGTGCCGAGGATATGATCGCCTATTGCAGAAGGCGTCTCCCTCCTGACCTTGTACCGAGGTTAGTAATCTTCGTGGATGAATTCCCACGCAATTTTATTGGTAAAATTATCCGCCGTGAGCTTGCCAAACACTTCGAAAACACGCCTTATAATATCGCATGATCCCTGATCGACCAGATCCCGCGACTGGTAAAATGCAGACATTCAATTACCCTTCGGCCTCGCACCAATTAGAAAAGACCAACCAAATCAGATTTAATAGTGATGGACAGGGAAACCCTGTGCTTCTTTTTCACGGCATCGCCGCGTCTAACCTGGATTGGGAATTCCTGTCTCCCCTGCTTGTCAAGCATGGTTTTCGAACAATCCGTCCTGATTTACCCGGGCATGGTGAGAGTATCAAGCCGAAAGATCCGCCCTCATTTACCTTTGATTGGCTATATCAGACTGTTCGGGGGTGGATTGAAGAATTGCATTTGGATCAAGAATTGATTTTGATTGGGCACTCTCTGGGCGGTCTCATCTCACTTCGCCTCGCCAACGACTTGCCAGATAAAGTCGACAGATTGGTTTTGATCGATCCTTTTTTTCACCACCAACAGCTTTCCCCTTTCTTGCGTTTCGTAAACCGTCGCCCAGAATTGTGCGGAAAAGCCCTGGATGCAGCACCCCCCTGGCTGATCCACGCGATCATCACAATGGATATAAATAATTTGCTCGCCTTCGATAGAAAAACTCGTCGGCAGATCGCAACAGATTACAAGCGGGCTTCTCCATACATCCCTCACCTTGTCCGCACAGTTCCAGAACCTGGCTTTGATCCAGGACGGATCACACAACCCACCCTGGTGATCTGGGGTGACAAAGACCTTAGCCTAGCACCTGAGACATTCTCGCGCCTGATCGCAATGCTGCCAAATGCCCGTGGTTATCCTGTTATTGGTGCAGGTCACCAGCCTCATCTGTCTCACCCTTCAAAGGTTAACCATGTCATCTTGAATTTCCTTCTGAATAACCCCGCTTAGAATCACATTTCCTTTCGAGCTTTCGACATGAGGGTTATCGCATATTAACCTTGACAGCCTTTGTCATGCAGGACGAAAGCGAAGTAACCTACATTACCATTTCATTGCTTTAGACTTTTCACCATTGGAGTTGATCCGAGACTCTGGGATTTCTAATTTAGCCCTCGACCTGATGACAATTACGCCTGAAAGCAATTGCCCTCTCCTGACCTCGAGAAATGCCAGGCAAGGGGATTGTTATTATAATAAGGATGATTCTTGTTGTATTTAGGAGTCAATCAATGACAACTCAACCTTCCGATCTGGATGAATTGACGATTTTAGGCAGGCCAGCAAAACCCAGCAAGAAACTGGAAGCCTTCCCTAACCGCACACCTGATCGTCACTATCTGGTTACATTAGAGACAAACGAATTCACCTGCCTGTGCCCTCTGACCGGGCAGCCAGATTTTGCTCGTCTGACAATTCAATATGTACCAGATCAAAAGATTGTCGAATCGAAATCTCTCAAGCTTTACTTATGGTCATACCGGAATGAAGGAGCTTTTCACGAACATGTAGTCAATCAGATTTGCGACGATCTGGTTAAGACTCTGGATCCGCACTGGATTCGCGTCACCGGGGTGTTCAATGTGCGCGGAGGCATCGGGATTCGGGTAGATGCAGAACACACCAAGACCCCCGGAGCTCGCGCTTTATGGGTCGAGAAAGGGGAAAATCACCTGTGACGGATCACCAGGTAAACGGTACATCAAAAGGCTACCGTTGGTATCCCTTTGTCACCGCAGTGTTTGTTACAACTCTGATCATTTCAAATATCATTGCGGTGAAGATCACCACATTGGGTGGCCTGACACTACCCGTTGCAGTGATCCTCTTCCCCCTGGCATATATCTTTGGGGACATCCTGACCGAGGTCTATGGCTATGCGAAAGCACGCCAGACGATCTGGACCGGTTTCTTGTGCAACCTCCTGGCAGTCATCGCCATCTGGATCGGCGGTCTGCTTCCCCCGGCTTCATTCTGGAGGGCTGGAATTTATAACGACCCGTCGTCCGCTCAACAGGCATACCAGGCTATCCTGGGATTCACCCCGCGGCTTCTCCTGGCTTCTTTCCTTGCTTATCTGGTTGGCGAGTTCCTCAACGCCTTTGTCCTTGCGAAGATCAAAGTCCGTACGACGGGTCGCTTTCTCTGGCTACGCACGATCACCTCAACGCTCGTCGGCCAGGGAGCCGACTCAGCTGTCTTCATCAGCCTGGCTTTTTGGGGGATACTGACGACAGGTGACTTACAGCGCGCCATCATCTCGCAGTGGCTGTTTAAAGTCAGTTACGAGGTCCTTGCCACACCACTCACTTACCTGATCGTCAATTCCCTCAAGCGAGCCGAACAGGAAGATTTCTTCGATCGGGAGACAGACTTCAACCCTTTGCGTCTGCACTGAACCAAAACGATGATCCTTCTATCCTGGTTCAACCATGTGATCTAGTAATGTTCTTACCTGGGGAAATGATGGGTACGAATTACCAGCCATAGATGACCATCAGGCGATCTCCAGATAACGTTCTAACTCCCAATCTGTCACGCGTGTTCGGTATTCTTCAACCTCGGCCCACTTGGCGCGGATGAAACTCTCGTAGGTTGTCTCACCAAGAGACTCGACGATCACTCGATCTTCTTCCAGGAGGCGTAACGCTTCTGCCAGTGAACCCGGCAGCTCCGTCACCCCCAGCCGGGCTCGATCTTCGGGTGTCAGATGATAGACATTCACATCGTTCAGTGGCTCTGGAGGCATCAGGTTATTATCGATCCCGTCCAGAGCAACGGCAAGCATGGCTGTCAGCGCCAGATAAGGGTTCGCCGAGGGATCAGGACAGCGCAGTTCGGCACGGATTGACTTCTCTTTCCCTGGTGTATAACGGGGAATCCTGATCAGGGCAGAGCGGTTGATCTGCGCCCAACCCACATAAACTGGCGCCTCATACCCGGGAACTAATCTTTTGTAAGAGTTAACCGTTGGTGCAACGACTGCCGAAAGCGCAGCTGCATGAGCAAGCTGACCAGCGATAAAGCCATAGGCTAATCTTGAAAGACAGTAACGATCTCCTGAATCAAAAAAGAGGTTTCGTCCCTGGGCATCGAATAAAGACTGGTGACAATGCATCCCAGAGCCGTTGATGCCGAAGATCGGCTTAGGCATGAATGAAGCGACCAGACCGTGTTGAGCGGCAATGGCTTTCACAGTGTATTTCAGGGTGAGGATGTTATCGGCAGCGCGCAGGGCATCGTCGAATTCGAAATCGATCTCATGCTGTCCCAGAGCGACCTCGTGATGACCCATCTCAACGGCCAATCCCATTTGATCCAATGCGGCCATTAATTCCGTCCTCACCCGGACAGCATCATCCACGGCAGAGAAATCGAAATAGCCTCCTACGTCGAATGGCACCGGATGAATCTGTGCCGGTCCATTGCGTTTAAAGAGAAAGAATTCCGGCTCTGCACCAACGTTGTATGTCCAGCCCCTTTCTTTCAAACGCGCCAGAATGCGCTTCAAGGTGCCTCGTGGGTCACCGGGAAATGGTGTTCCGTCTGGTTGATAGATATCGCAAAACATCCTCGCCCGGCGCATCTCCTTCGGACTCCAGGGCAGAATCGCAAATGTATCCAGCTCTGGAACCAGGCGCATATCACTCTCCTGGATACGGGCGAACCCCTCCACAGACGAGCCATCAAACCAGATGCCCTCATTGATAGCGCCTTCGAGTCTTTCAACCGGGACGTCAAGGCTTTTGACTGCTCCGGTAACATCGGTAAACTGCAAGGCGATGAATCTGACATCGTCTTGCTCAATCCGTTCTAAGACATCCTTGAAATCCATAATCCATCTCTCCAGATAAGATTAGTTTAGCCTTAAACCTCTCTAACAATCCTCAGAACGTAAGGGTGCAAATTATGTTACCTCGAAATTTGTGCTCCAAATTTATCGAAAGCTCCTGCCAGGCAGTTGTTTCTCATTTCCTAATCCAAATCGCATATTCAAACTACACCAGGACTGCCGGAAAGTATTACGGTAGATTATCCCACAGCGTTGTCAACCATCCCGCCAGAGACTTCCTCTCCTGGGCATTCAGACAGGTCCAGGGGGAAAAGAAATATTGATTCGTCAAATCCTCGACTTGCTGGCGAAACCGCTGACCTTCATGTGTTATTCTCAACGCATCGAGCACACCGCTGAGATATTTTCTGTCACGCAGCTCAGCGATTGCATCCGCATATACCTGGCGTGGGTATCCCCGATAGGCGAGCTTCTCATAGAGTTGATCGAGCGAGCTGGCTTCATTTCTCCATACCAGAGTCAGGGTTTCGAGGGCTGTTGCAGATATACTTGAGGATTGCCAGGCTGCAAGGTGTGAATCGTCTCGGTAAGCTTCCAGGCACGAACACGTTTGCTCGATGTACGAAAGGCTGGCATTTTCTTCAGGGAGCAGTTTCATGCTTAATTTGATCGACCATTTATCCGGAGGTGGAGGAGTCTCAATTGAGGCGGATATCAGCTTGGTCATGTAATCCGCTATCTGGCCAGTCTCTGCTGCAGAAAGGGGATTCCCGGAATCCATTGCCTGGCGAGCCACTCGGATGAAATCCTGCGCAACCTGTCTCCCCTTCGTCGTCAGGCGGAAGCGATTTTCCCCAGCTTCGCTTAGCATTCCCTTTTCTGCAGCTTGGGATAATCGCTTCAGGTATTCATCTGGAGAGGTATAAGGACCACGCACGGTCAGATGACCGGGGGTGGTGTCTTCAGGTTCGAAGGTGAGTGCAGCCAGCAGCAAGCCTATTGTCCGCCATTCCAGCCCGAGATCCTGAAGATGTGGATCGACTGCAGGTTGATATAACTTAGTGATCTTCGTCCAGGCTTTCCGTATAAGGTCCCAAAGCGTTTGGTCATCCATAGTTCAATCCTCGAACAGATGCTTTCAAGGCAAAGCCGACATCTGACTATACCAGAAAAACTGCAGATGATGGGAATCTTTTATTAACTTGGCTATATGCATCAAATCAGTGAGGTATAATCTTTATAGTAAATCAATAAACAAAATCTCCCCCTAATCCAGGGAGGTTATCAAATCCCTGTGGTAGAGAGGGGGTGGTTGGGTCCCGGTGGGCTCCCCGGTCTTCAAAACCGGTGGCGGGTCGCGTTGCGAACCGCGGTGGGTTCGACTCCCATCCACTCCCGTTTGTTTACTACTATTACTGACACCCAGCCGTGTCCATCCTAAAATTACCGGAGACCCAGACAGCCAACATGGATTTACCTCTCACCGACACCAGATCCTTAACTCCACTCGATGATCCTTACCTCCCCTATATCCGACAGGTTTTTCGCATCGACGATATCACCTGGGGAACAGAACAGCAGAACTTCATCGTCCGTTATCGCGGTCGGTTATTAAGCGACTCAATCGAGGCTTACGATCGTCTCACGAAATTCCTCCGACCTTTTGAAGTAACCCCGCTCTTCAGACAGGAGGAGGGTAAACATGCTATCATCCTGCTAAGAGGGGTCATCCGTCCTCGACCTTCTAATCCTTGGTTGAACCTCATTCTCTTTATCTTTACTGGTTTAAGCGTGGTATTTGCTGGCACGATCTTTCGCTATCAAGGTCCCCTATCAACCGATCTCAATGTCATTCTCCCCCATATATTGAAAGCCCTTACAGAAGGCATGATGTTTGCCATCAGCCTGCTTGCCATATTGCTTGCACATGAGTTTGGACATTATCTGGCGGCCAGGTACCACGGTGCTGCAGTCACTCTCCCTTATTTCATCCCCTTTCCTCTCAGTCCATTTGGCACGATGGGAGCTTTTATCCAGCTCAAAGAACCCCCGCGCAATAAACGCATTTTACTGGATATCGGCCTGGCAGGCCCTCTCGCAGGATTCATTATCGCTGTACCGTTACTTCTGATCGGACTCTACCTCTCTAATCTGGATCAACTTCCATTATTCCTGCGGTCTGGAGAATCTTTCAGTTTGGAGGGTAATTCCCTTTTCTACCTCCTTGCCAAATATGTGGTTTTCGGACAGTGGCTGCCAACTCCAGGTTCCTACAATGGGATGAGTCCCATACTTTACTGGCTGCAATATATTCTCACGGGACGTCCCATCCCATACGGTGGTGTGGATGTGATTTTGCATCCGATCGCATTTGCAGGGTGGTCAGGACTGCTGGTTACAGCGCTCAATCTCATCCCCGCCGGTCAGCTCGATGGCGGTCACGTGCTTTATGTCCTGTTCGGAAAGCGCGCACGCAGCCTCCTGCCCTTCATACTGGTTGCACTGGTGCTTTTGGGGTTTGTCTGGTCCGGGTGGTGGCTATGGGCTTTCCTGATCTTTATGTTGGGGCGCGCCTTTGCCGAACCACTCGATCAGATCACGCCTCTCGATCCGACCAGACGATTGCTCGCCGTCTCTGGTCTGGTGTTATTCATTTTGCTCTTCACCCCCATCCCATTGACGGTCTTCACTGTGTAGTACACCCGCTCCAATCAAAATTCAGAAACCCGCTGAGACGCTTATGGACGCGCCTCGACAAAGATATCAACCTTCTCTATCTGTGCTCCCAGACTGTATACGGTCAATTCGAATTGGCGAGTGGTGCCTTGGGCGAACGGCGTGGGGAGCTCGCTTTCCCGATAGCCGACAACCTCTCCATACTCATCATACGCTACAGCCAGGATTATAAACTTGCTGGCAGGCGGGCTTATCTTTGGCAATCCAACGATCCCGATGATCTCTGCCATCGACCCATCTTTAGTGATCGCCACCTCATATCTTTCGATATAAGGATCGAGGTATCTCTTAGCCATCTCTGCTGCTGGCAGGGCGCTGATCAGCTCTGTCTGTATAATAAAATCTTCCTCGATATCTCCGGGGTAAAAATATACCAGCGGCATTGCCACTCCGGGGTTAAGCAAGTCGACTGGCAATACCGCAGTCCCCTCAGCCAGGAGTTCTCCGTCTCGAGTGAATAAGTTTACCAAGACAAGGATATTCTCGATAGTAATGTCGAGATCATTGTGAGCAAGGATAAAACACCACAACCCCATTGGTTCAGATGGGTAACATCTTGGATCTTCCAGAGAGAGCGGGAGCGGTGTGGGTTCAGGTGTCACCGTGGGTGTCAGTTGGATGTAAGGGATGATTACCTTTGTCCCAACAGAAATAAGCGTGGGATTGAGGTCTGGGTTGGCTTCCATGAGCTCCTCTAAACTGATACCATAGCGCAGCGCGATGTCCAGAAGCGTGTCTCCCCTCACGACCGTATATACCTGGGGGGTTGGAGTGGGAGTGGGGATGTGCGTGGCTGTCAACCGTGCTGTCGGGGTATACCTCAAGGTAGGTGTGAGCGTTGGCGAGATATAAGGAGTAATGAGGGCTGTTGCAGTATTAATCGGGGGTGTCGTTGCAGGCGTAGTGGCACAGCTATCGAGCACCACTACCATAACAGCGAAGAGTAAAATCAGCCATATTCTGGTTTTCCTTCTCAGCGCTCTCATGCCAGGGATTATATCCCAGGGAGGTGCAGCTTACAGATTCTTGAGGGAGGCGATGACACGCCTTGCTTGCCGAGATCGTATGTGCTAAACTGCCCAAAGAGGTAATATGGCAGAGGACAAAATGCTGCTCAGTGCTATCAATGCGATCAGCCAGGGGGATCAAGCCCGGGCTCGCGATATTTTGACCCGCCTGCTGCGCGCGAACCAGATCAACGCTACCTATTGGCTCTGGATGAGCGCGGTCGTCGAAACGAAAAAGGAGCGCATATACTGTCTGCAGAATGCCGCGCGACTCGACCCTGAGAATCAGCTGGCTCGTTTGGGACTTGTGCTCTTCGGGGCGCTGAGACCAGGCGACCAGAAGAAGCCTTCACAGATCTACTATCGTGATTGGACAACTCAACTCCATCGAGCGTCCCCCCGATGGAGGCGTCGCACCAATGTTGCTCGTCTCGTGGCGGGGATCGTGGCGTTATTCCTGGTTGGGTCCCTGATTTTCGTACTTCTCGGTTCTCATTCGGGGAGCGGGATGTTCTCCACCAAACCGCACCTGACGATCACCCCACGATTCGAAAGCCGTCTGGCGACGCCTACCCTGCTTCCCACCAACACCCCCTGGAAGATCACCCCGACCCCTGCATCCCACTCTCCGTTTTCCCTAGAAGAATTATTGCTGGCGACTTATACCCCAACCCCACTTTATGTCGCTACACCTCACCCCATCAGTGAAGCCTATCGGGCTGGCATCCGCGCTTTGCAGGAAGGTGATCTCGAAGGCATGCTACGATACATGCAACAGGCTGCTCGCGATGAGCCTGAGTCGGCGGATATCCAATATTATGTGGGTGAAGCCTACCGCATGCTTGATGACTATCAGCAAGCTATCAGCGCCTATTCACAGGCAATCCAGATCCAACCTGAATTTGCTCCCGCATATCTCGGCCGTGCGCGTGTCAATATTGCTCTTGGCGATCTGGAAACAGCTGAAGAAGACCTGCAAACAGCCATTAATTATGACCCCGAACTGATCGAAGCTTCTATTGAATTAGGTGGTTTGTATATTCAATCGGAAGATTATGATGCAGCGCTTTCCATTCTCGATCGCAATGAATCATCTTTCTCTTCATCTCCTCAGTTTTACTATTTTCGTTCTCAGATCGCATTAGCCAGAGGGGAACCACAAACCGCTTTGAATTACGCCCGCCGGGCTTACGATCTCGATATCACCTACTTGCCCGCTTACCTCTCTCTCGCTCAGGCACTTGTGGCAACCGGAGATCCTGATAGTGCGATTGGTTATTTGGAAACTTATCTGCGCTTCAATAGCCAGGACCCCCTTGCCTGGTTAACTCTTGGGGAAGCATTTTATGCAACCGGTGGCAATTTCGAGGAATGCATCTCAGCCACAACCAAAGCATTGGAAAGTGAGAAACTCCAATTCAGAGCTCTCCTGTATCGAGGGCTTTGTTATCTTGAATCGGACCAGGGACAGTCAGCTGTCAATGATCTTTACGCAGCCCGAAATCTGGATAGGAATTCATTCGAGGCCAGCCTGAGCCTTGGCCGTGGATTGATGTTGACCAACCGGATAAGAGAAGCCATCAGCCAGATTAGCGCGGCGTTGGAACTTGCCAGTGACGATCGGCAGCGAGCTGAGGTATACTATTGGCGTTCGATGGCATATCGGTCCATGGGAAATATCCATCAGGCTACCAGGGATTGGGAACTTCTCCAGACGCTCCCTGAGGATAGCGTGCCCGAGGAGTGGCGGATTGAAGCGCGCCGATATCTTCTCCTTTTGACTCCCTCACCTACAGCCACTCCCACACCGAAGCCGAGTCCCACTATCTCTATAACGCCAGAAAAGACACATACCAACACTGTAATCTCACCTTGAACGTACTCTCGACAAAGCATAGAGGGCAATCAAAACAGAATCTATTCGCAGGGCTCATAACAGGTCTCGGCACTGCAGCGTTCCTCGCCGTCTGTATCCTGGCACCGCCTTCGAATTATCAGTTTCCTATAGTCATCTTACTTGGCATTTTCAGCGCTTTACAATACCACCTTTGGTTGTATTTGCTAGGGATGAGATACACCCTCATCCACTTTACCGTGTTAGGCTCAGCGATATTCCTGGGGGCCAGCCCTGGGATCTGGGCAGGATTGCTGGGGCTGGCACTGGGCTCCTTTCTCCGACGCTTTTTGCCCGACTTTGCCGCCCTGCAGAAGGCTAAAACCCGGCATTTCTGGAGAGAAGTCCTCACGGATGGCGGGAAGATTACGCTTTCTCTTGCTTCGGCGATGGCTTTTTTTGGCTGGTCAGATGGAATGAGCATTCTGGTGAGAGCTCCAGAACACACCTGGACCCTTTTGCTTGGCTCCGGTCTCTCTTTCGGAGTAGTCCATGGCTCGTTGACCCTATTACAGGCTTTGATAGCCAATCAGATCGATGCACGTCACGTTCGTGGAGACTTCCTTGCACTGGTCCTGTTCGAACTTTTACCCCTTCTACTACTTATCTTGATCGTATTCACCTACCCAGGGTTGGGGAATGGCACATTGATCGTGCTGGCGGCAGTTGTCACGCTGCTCTCCATGACATTTCACTACTTAGGTGCGGCGAGAGTAGCTTTGGAAAGACAGGTGGAGGAGTTATCCGCTCTGGATAAAATCAGCCAGGTTCTTACGACTCAAATGGACATACACCGGTTGCTGGCCTCCATCAAGGACCAGGTCACCCATTTACTCGGTGTAGATAATTTTTACGTTGCCTTGCTCGATCACCGTGATGGACAGGTCTGGTATCCGTTTGCCGTTAAACGCGGACAGATTCAAGATTGGCCGCGCCGTCCTCTTGCTGACCGATTGACTGACCGCGTCATTACGAATAGAAAACCGATCCTCATCCCCTCCAATGGTCACCATCACATTCTAAAAAACAATCTGCCACTCGGCGAAGACCCTCCGTATGCCTGGCTTGGAGTGCCCCTTATCGCCGGTGATGAAGTGATTGGCTGTCTGGCATCTTTTTCGATCGACCCGAAAATAACATTCGATCAGGATGATCTCAATCTTTTCAACATTCTTGCCGGGCAGACCGGTGTCGCGATCGAAATCGCCCTGCACAACGCCCTCCTCTCGAGCGACGTGGTAATCGGTCGCGATCGCCTGACTGCCGTTCTCAACTCAGTCAGCGAAGGGATTGCCCTGATTGAACCGGATGGCAGGTTTTCTCTGGTCAACGAGGCGATGCAAAATATCCTTTGCATACCGGGTAGCGATCTTCTGGGGAGACATCTCGTCGGGCTACCCGATAACATACTCAACCGTCTTGGGCTGACTATCCGGGAAGCTGGGAAATTATTCGATCCACTCGAGACACATCACCCCGAAACTTCCTCCTCTCGGAAATCGCAAATCAAAATCATTCACACTGATAAGGTTTATGAGCGATCCTTTCTGCCGCTTCAAAGTTCTGTCCAGGGGAGCACTGGTTGGATTATTATGATAAGGGATGTCACCAAGGAATATAGGTTACAAGAAGCCCGCGATCTGTTAAGTGAAACCCTGGTGCACGATCTACGTTCCCCGGTAAGCTCAGTCATCTCAGCTTTAGATTTTGTTCAGCAATCATTAGCGAGCGGTGATGCGGATGAAATCATCCAGCCGTCTCTGGAGATCGCCCAGCGCAACGCTAATCGCCTGCTAAAGATGGTCGAATCCCTGCTCGAAATCGCCCGTTTGGAATCCGGACGATTGGAGTTGCAAACGATCGAGACTGATATTGGCAGCCTGATCGATCAATCGGTTGCCGAGTACACCGATCAGGCCAGTCGAGAGGATATCCATTTTGAGATCGACGTATCACCAAATTTACCCAAACCTCATGTCGATCGGGATAAGGTCCAGCGAGTGTTGAACAATTTGATTGATAACGCATTGAAGTTCTCCCCCAAGGGGGGAAAGATCTGCATCTTTGCCGAACCTCATGGTGAGATGGAGATTGCCCTACGCGTCACCGATAATGGCCCAGGCATACCTCCCGAATATCGGGAAAAGATCTTCGAAAGGTTCGTTCAGGTGCCCGGATTGACTGCCCGCCGAAAAGGCGCCGGATTAGGGTTGACTTTTTGCCGTCTGGCGGTCGAGGCTCATGGCGGCAAGATCTGGGTGGAATCACAGGCAGGCCAGGGGAGTACTTTTGTGGTAGTCTTACCAAGAAGCGTTGATTAAGCCTGATTCACTCTGAAGAGTGATCAGCTTTTTTTGAGTAGGATACACAAGCCAAACCCCGAGGAATTGTGCTGTCATTGATTTTTCGCCTTTACAGGTCTAACAAGCCTTGTATCTCATCCGGATCAAACTCAACCAGGATCAGCCTTTTACATAGGATCTCTTTTCACAGATCAAACCATCTTTTTCTTTGTATAAATCTACCCCTCTGACATACCCTTTCACTCCCGAAGCATCTACCCAATTGTATCGCCAGCGCATTACACAATGACGGCCAAATCCAAAAATGTCCTCAATTTCGATATGAGCTTGTGGAGATTCTCGAAAGAATTCCTGCCAATAGCGGGTGACCACCTCTTTGCCTTGATATAGCGTTCCATCGGGAGCTGGGCTGGTGTTATCGAAAATGCAGTCATCGGTCATCAGACTCATCATGCCCGGAATATCATGCCGATTGAATGCCTCATTGAAAGCAAGAACAACACGAATTGCTGATTCGACCTTTTGCAATTTCATAGATCTAATTCCTCCTTCATAGATTAATCAAAGGTTACCAAGAATTTTAGTATAGATTTCTTGAACAACTCGGCTGGTACAAAGTATTTAAGTCCACTTCATTGAGATGATTCTAACAAAATTCATATCTTTCTCTAGCTTGCAATCATATATCTTGCGCGCTATAATCGAGTGCTATTAGGTAATCAGGTTCTTGCGGTTGTGAGGTAACCAATGCCGATCTACACTTATCAGTGCGACAATTGTGGAGTACGATTCGAGCGGCAACAAAGATTCAGTGAACCCCCTCTTAAAAGGTGCCCTGAATGTTCTAAGAACACACTCCGCAAGGTTTTCACGCCTGTGGGGATCGTCTTCAAGGGATCGGGCTTTTATGCCACCGATCATCGTTCCCCGTCAGGTCAACAACGGACGAACGGGGTTGGTAAAAGCGAGAGTCCTGAAAAACCCGAAAAAACAGCTGGCTCCTCAGCGAATAAAGAGGCAACAACCTGAGCACGAAATCAGATCTAATACCAATGAGATCCCCAAGACATCCCTGAAGACGCATAACTAGAAAGCATAAACAGTAAAGGCTGGTCAACGAGCCATCCATCAGCCTATCACTTTTGTATATCCAAAAAAAGGCATCTCCACCAAAGGAGATGCCTTTTTTTGATAGAATCTCTCAATAAAATTTAATGGAAATAGAAATTACGCAAAGGGTTTAGGGTAAATTATACGAGGCTCCTCGGCCAGGACTCGAACCTGGAACCTAGCGGTTAACAGCCGCCCGCTCTGCCGAATTGAGCTACCGAGGAAGGCTTTGATGAGCATTATAAACACAAGGAATTGGCATGTCAAGTCAGGCTTGGTTGGTTAAATCTAGTTAGTGGACGAAGAGGCAGTTATGGCACTCCATGGAAATCTTCAAGATTTTTCCCTTGTCCAGCTTCTCAATCTGATCAACCTTGCGCATAAAACGGGCGAGCTGATCATCGAACACCCCGAGGATGAAGCCAGGTTATTCTTCAAGGAGGGAAAACTTGCTTACGCCCAGTTGAGCCACGAGGATTGCAGCCTTTTGGGTATTTTGCATAAAACCAACCGTCTGAGCGCCAGTCAATGTCAGACTATAAAAAAGAATGTCAATGGGATGAGTGACAAAGAATTGGGTTTATTGCTCATCAATGCAAACTACTTCACGCATAAGGATATCCTTGTCAGTGTTCAAACCTATTTCACTGATGTCTTAGAGAAGTTGTTAACCTGGGTAGAGGGTATCTTTCACTTCGAGGCTGGTGTCCTCCCGCCGCAAGATCGAATCACCGTCCCAATGAGCCTGGAAAACTTCATTCTTGAAGGAACCAGGCGTTCTCATGAATTGGAATATCTGCAGGAAGAAATACCCACACTAAATATCGCGATTAAATTCGTTGATCATCCCGGCGCCCACGTCAAAGATCTGCGTCTCTCTCGAGATGAGTGGCGTGTGATTCACTATGTCGATCCCAGGAATTCCCTAAGGCAGATCGCCCAAGTTACTGGTTATAGCGAGAACAAGATCCGGCGCATCGTTTACAGCCTTCTTCAGGCAGGTATTGTAGAACTGGTGCGTCCAATGAACCCGCCTCGCCCTGCACCACTTTCCACACCGATAATGACTTCTACCCTGGCTCCCGAGCAGAAGGAAGAGCGGAAATCTTTGATTAAACGCATCATTGAGCGCATCCGCTCACTCTAATCGGAAGGATGGCCTGATGCAAACCCTCAAAATGGTAGTCACCGGTCCCTTCAGCGCAGGCAAAACCGAGTTCATCCGCACAGTGAGTGAGATCGATGTCGTCTCCACCGAGAAGAAGATCTCCTCCGCGCTCGAACGCATAAAAGAAAGCACTACAGTGGCGATGGATTTTGGGCGCATTACCATCGACAGGGATTTAGTGCTCTATTTGTTCGGCACACCTGGTCAGAAAAGGTTCGATTTTATGTGGGAGATCCTCTCCGAAGGGATGCTCGGCTTTATCGTTATCGTCGATAGCACCCGACCGGAAACCTTTCGCGAAGCTCGCTTTATCCTGGAGACTTTTCGGGCTTATGCACCAACTCCATACGTCGTGGCAGCCAATAAACAGGATCTGGCTGACGCCTGGGAACCAGAGGATTTGCGCATCGCTCTCCGCCTGGATCCATCTGTCAAACTTCTGGGATGTGTTGCGAAAGACAAAGAAAGTGTAAAAAATGTTTTGTTGGAACTGCTCTACAGCATTCTGGCAGAGCTCGAGACGACCCCGTCACAAACCCTAAAAAGGTGATTTCTCAGCCATGTCCTCCATCATGACCGATCAGGGAAGCGTACATTATGAAGTCTTCGGACGTGGACGACCGGTGATCCTGTTACACGGTTGGCTTGGATCATGGGGTCTCTGGCAAATGACAATGGAATATCTCAGCCAGGAAAATTACCGCACCTATGCCCTAGACTTTTGGGGGTTTGGTGAATCCGATAAACGTCGGGAGTCCTATGCCGTCCAGGATTTCGTCACCCTGGTCGATCAATTCATGGAGCAGCTTGGATTGAAGGAAGCGCCGCTCGTTGGGCATTCCATGGGAGGCACAGTCAGTCTGAGCGTGGCAATAAAATATCCCCAACGGGTAAGCAAAGTGGTTGTCATCGGATCACCCATCGATGGTGCCTCACTGGCGGTGCTGCTCAAACTGGCCGGGATGCGCCCTATCGCCTGGCTGGTTTACCACACCATGTGGGCTTTGAAATTGGGGATACGGATCACTTCTCCCCTCATCACTCGCGACCGATCCTGGCCAGAAATGATCTCCCAAGACCTCTCGCAAGTGACCCTGGAATCCTTTCTGCTGAGCATTGCTTCATTGCGACGTACAGATCTTCGTCCAAATCTTCCATCCCTGCGGAAACCTGTTCTAGGGATGTACGGCGATCGAGATGTCATTGTCAACCCAAATCAATGGAAGTTGGTTCATCACAATATTCGCAACTCTCAGGTTGTCCGTTTTTCATCATCTGGGCATTTCATCATGCTCGATGAACCAGAACGCTTCATGCATACGCTGAAACAATATCTTGACCAGCCTACAGAAGGCGCCTGACAATCAACTATTGGTGGTATGGGTTGTAACGATGTTGAAAATCATTCTTGAAGATCCCCGTCATTTGAGACCGTTCAACGAACGAGCCCGTGATTTAACCATTCAAAACAAACCACTTTGGCTGCATCAGCGTGATGTCCTGGCACCCTACACAGACCAAGAGATCTCAATCTCTGCAGATAGTATGCTGCCTACCACCCAAAAACCATGTCTGGTCTTCCGTGATAACCTGTTCTTCGACTCGGCTTATATTTCTGCCTTTCTCCAGGCTGCCCGAAAACGGAAAACCGCAAGCCGGGCAGCCTTCTCACCAAAAGACCCGGCATTTTTTCAACACGCACTCCCACTTTCCACCTCATTTACACAATCGGACGACCTTTATCTGGCCGACCTCTGGTATTTCCCAAAGGGTCCTGTGGATGAAGCCGAACCATTAATTATCGACCTGCAAGCTCGAGAAGTCGGCTATTACCATGTCCCCCATTATATGGCACAGGATCATGGAGATCTGGTTTTCCATGTGCCGCTCCGCAGCTTCATCGCCATCGATTCCTGGGTGCATGTCTTCTATGCAGACATAGTTTTTGGGGTCTTTTCGCGCGGAGCACGGTTCGAATATCAGATCGAACAACAACCAGCATATAAATTGCGTATTCTCGCTTCTGCGCTCTATGAGGGGAAACAGGTATTGGAATGTTCCCGGCTGGTAACGATAGGAAGGAATTGCACAATAGACCCTACGGCGGTTATTCACGGTCCGACGACGATCGGCGATAACGTGACCATCAATGCTGGAACGGTCATCGAAAATTGTATCATCGGGAATAATGTCAACATCTCTCAGGGATGTCAGCTGATGCTTTCAGTCGTTGGAAACGGTTGTTTCTTACCTTTCCGGTCATCGTTATTCATGACGACCTTAATGGAAAACAGCATTGTGGCGCAAAACACCTGTCTGCAGATGTGTGTAGTTGGAAGAAATACGTTTATAGGCGCCGGGACTACCTTTACCGACTTTAATTTACTCCCAACACCGATCCGCGCCCGAAATGGTGCTGATATGCTCGTGGAAGCCAACCGGCCAGTCTTGGGTGGCTGTGTTGGGCATAACTGTCGGATTGGTGCTGGAATGATAATCTATCCAGCTCGCACGATCGAATCGGATGTCGTCCTGCTGGCTTCATCCGACCGGCGAGTCATTACCAAAGATGTCCGTTTTGAAGACAGCGACCATTTGAGACTACCTCAGGCGAATCTGCAATCACGCCTATACCCTTCGATCCCCCGTGATGATAATGTCTCTTTTCCGCTCGTTGGACAATTGACAGAGACGGATATCGCCTCCTTCACCCTTGAAAGCATGGAACCTGCCAATCTGCCTTACGCCAGGAGGTCAAATGAGTAAACCTCGCCTCTTGATCGTCGAGGATGATGCTGATATCTCAGCCATGCTCAGTCTCTACTTCTCGAGCTTAAATTACGATGTCGCCCGGGCTTCTCGAGGATCGGAAGCTTTAGAGCAGACCCGCCAGAGACTGCCTCACCTGATCATCCTGGACATCATGTTACCCGACCTTGACGGTTTCGAAATCTGCCGCATCCTGCGAACACAGGCACGCACCAGCCACATCCCGGTGATCTTCCTCACCCAAAAAGACGAGCGCAGCAATAAAATTCAAGGTCTGGAACTCGGTGCAGACGATTACATTACCAAGCCTTTTGACATCGAAGAGTTACGCCTACGTGTTCAGAACGCCATCACCCGTTCCGAGAGAGAACGGCTGACCGACCCTCATACCAACCTTCCGTCTGGAAGACTCATCGAGGATCAATTGCGCAAGGTCATTCATAATCCAGGCTGGGCTTTTATGGACTTGCGGGTCAATGATTTTGAGTCTTATAAAGACGTATATGGATTCGTGGCTGCTGATAACGTCTTGCGGTATTTAGCTATCTTGCTTGGTGAGGTGGTCGACGAGTCGGGGTCACCCGAAGATTTCATCGGCCATACTGGAAACGATCACTTTGTGATCCTGACTTCCGACCAGAAAGCAGGGGTGATACGCGAGCAGCTGAAAGCGCGCTTCGCGGAGGAGATCGTCACCCATTATTCATTCCTGGACCGGCAGCGCGGTTACACTGAAGTCATGAATGGGAATGGGCAGGTGGTAAGGAAGCCCTTGATGACACTGTCGATCGGGATTGTATCACCGCGTGAATATCCATTCACAGATATCCGTGAAATCACCGAGCTGGCTGCTGAGCTCCGTAGAAAAGACCGGAGTAATTAGTCCGTGCAATTATCAAATGCAACTGTAATTGGTTTAACGCTGCTTGGGGTTAGTGGTATCTCCTATCTAATCTTGAAATACCTCTTACGCGCCATGCCAGTCTCTGAGGCAGATTTGGATACAAATCCAATTGAATCTTCTCTTCAGTCCCTGAACCTGGAAGCACGAGTGGCTGAACGAACCACACAGCTCGAATTCGAGCACAAACGCGCTGAGACATTGCTCCGCATTATCTCGGAATTGACCGCCACTCTAGACCTCGAGCAACTCCTGCATCGAACTCTACAGGTCGTAAATCAGGTGATTGGGGCTTCTCATGCGACCTGTATGGTGCTCAAAAACGGAGAAAAGCAATTGAGGCACCTGGCAAGCATCGGATATCCAAACCCGACTCCAGCAGGTGGACAGCCCTCAGCGCTCAAAATCGATCAGGGGCTCGTCGGATGGATCATTCGCACCAAGCAATCAGCCTTGATCCCGGATGTCTTGATCGATGATCGCTGGCTTGTGCTCCCTGGTTCGGAATTTAAACATCGCAGTGCTATGGGCGTTCCGATGATGTTGGGAGAGAATATATTGGGGGTTCTGCTGTTATTCCATCCCCAGGTTGGTTATTTTTCACAAGACCAGCTCGATTTGGTGAGAGCAGCGGCCAGCCAGATGGCTGTCGCAATCAACAATGCAAGCTTATACGAGCTGACCCGTGACCAGGCAAACGAATTGAGAGTCTTGCTTCGCTCTCAACAAATCGAAACCAGCCGCACCGTTGCAATCCTGGAATCGATTGCGGAAGGTGTCATCGTCACCGATCAAGAGAACCGAATCACGTTATTCAATGAGTCAGCCCATAAAATATTTAAACTGCATCCTGAACAGGTTCTCAACCGGGACCTTCACACTCTCTCGGAATTGTTTGGGAATTCGATTCGAACCTGGATCGAAAAGATCCTCTCATGGTCTGAAGACCCTGCGGATTGTGAAAGTGGAGTGACCTATAGCGAGCAGATCACATTGCGGGATGGACGCATTCTGGCAGTCAATCTCGCCCCGGTGTTGGGTGAAGGAAGGTTTTTCGGGACCGTTTCGATATTCCACGATATCACCCATCAGATCGAAGTCGACCGGTTGAAATCGGAGTTCGTCGCCACCGTCAGCCACGAGTTGCGCACACCCATGACAGCGATCAAAGGTTACGTGGATATCCTTTTGATGGGTGCAGCAGGGGAACTGAATGCGCAGCAAAGACGTTTTCTGGAGATCGTCAAAGGGAATACAGAACGATTGACTATCCTCGTCAATGATCTCCTCGATCTCTCCCGCATCGAAGCAGGAAAAGTGATTCTTACATTGCAACCTCTTGATCTGCGTGCCATCCTCGAGGAATCCCTGGATGAATTTCGCCGCCGCGCCAAAGACGAAGGCAAATCCCTGGAATTTATCTTGCAATGTCCAGAAAAATTACCACAGGTGCGCGGAGACGCGGAAAGAGTGAGGCAGATCCTGTCGAATCTGCTAAGTAATGCCTACCATTACACCCCCTCCAACCCTCCGGACAGCTCGAAACCTATCAACCGGGTGATGCTTTCCGCCAACCTTGCCGGCGATGAGGTACAGGTTGATATCGCCGATACCGGGGTAGGTATCCCACCAACCGAGCAGGACCGCGTATTCGAACGTTTTTATCGTGGCGAGAACCCCCTGGTGCTTTCGACGGCAGGTACGGGTTTGGGATTGAGTATTGTGCAGCAATTGATCCATATGCACCAGGGGCGAATCTGGTTACGGAGCAGCGGTGTGCCAGGTGAAGGGAGTGTGTTCTCATTCACTTTGCCAGTTTATTCTCCTGAAGATCAATCAGGTAGCAAGGTCGGAAATGGCTAAAATCCTTGTCGCCGAGGATGAGCGCGATATTCTCGAGTTGATCATTTTCACACTGCAGTTCGCCTCTCACCATGTGCTCGCAGCGGAGAACGGCGAACAGGCTCTCGAACTGGTTCAGCAGGAATTGCCCGATTTGGTGCTCCTGGATGCCCGGATGCCGCGCCTGTCCGGGTATGAAGTGTGCAGGCTGATAAAATCAAACCCTGCCACCCAGGATATCCCTGTTGTTTTTCTTTCAGCAAAAGGCCAGGAATCCGAGATCAGAGCAGGTCTGGAATCCGGTGCAGTGGAATATCTGGTCAAACCATTCTCGCCTGAGGAGCTCATCCATAGTCTGGAGGACATCCTGGCAGGCAGACGGGTCAGGAAACTCGACTGAATTTCATCTGCCGGTGGGAATATGACGGTCATTAGTCCGAACCAATACTGATTCGCTGAACCATGAGCGCAATCTTTGTAAACGATGCACTCGCCCACTATGAGGTCCTCGGTCGTGGCAAACCGATCATCTTCCTGCACAGTTGGATCGGTTCGTGGAGATATTGGGTGCCTGTGATGCAAACAATTTCCAGTTATTATCGTACCTTTGCGCTGGATCTGTGGGGTTTCGGAGATTCGGGGAAATACGAAGGAAGGTACACTCTAAAGGACCAGCGCAACCTCCTGGCTGATTTCATCCAGCATATGGGACTTCAGGATGTTACCCTGGTTGGACACGGCCTGGGTGCTGTGGTGGTTTCTTTTTTTGCTGCTGACTATCCAGAAATCGTTCAGCGCTCAGTGCTCATCAGCTTTCCGCTGGAAAACGGGTTAAACTATCTCCGGCTTTCGAAGCTGTCTCTCGAAGATGCGATCGCCTGGTTATTTGAGCGCCACACCGATCATGAAAATATCCGGCATGAATCATTGAAAACTGATCAAAAGGCTGTAAAATTTTCAATTCAGCAGGTGTTTGCTGTAAATCGCCGACAGCTTGCTCTGCGAATCCCTGTATCGACATTATGGATATTTAATCGCAATGATCCACTCTGCCGACCGCCTGGTTCTGCCGTACTCAGCTCTCTCTCTGAATCTTCCGGCTATGTGATCTTTCCCGAATCCGGTCATTTTCCTATGCTGAGTGAAGCAAACAGGTTCGATCGCTTGCTCCTGGAATTCATGGAAACACAACCTGGGAAAAAACCGGTCAATCTCAGGCTCAAACAAGAATGGAAACGCCGATTAAGGTAAGTTTCTTGACAACCTCCTTTTCCCTGTTTATACTTCATTTACAAAATCAATCGGACAGCTGCTTGGGGAGCCCGGTGGTGCCGGGCTGAGAGGAAGACCTTCAGTCTTCGACCCATCAAACCTGATCCGGGTAATGCCGGCGGAGGGAATGCGCTCGTATATCTTAAAACCTCCTCCGGCATGGAGGAGATTTCTTTTATATGCGTGCTGTCATCTTTGCCAATGGATCCCTTGGGGATTTCAACCAGGCCTATCAGCTGATCAGGCCCGATGATTTGATCATCGCTGCTGACGGGGGCTCGCTAAACTGCTTATCTACAGGCCATTGGCCGGACATCGTCATCGGCGATCTGGATTCGCTCTCCACCGAACTGATTGGTGAATTCAAAAAACGCAAAATTCGCCTGCTCGAAGTCCCACGAGATAAGGACAAAACCGATCTCGAGCTGGCTATCCAGTTTGCGTTGGATCAGGGAGTTGCAGAAGTATTATTCCTTGGTTTGTATGGTGAACGTCTCGATCAAACCCTTGCCAATCTGTTACTCCTCACCCGGGACGAATGGGAGGACCTAAGATTGGCGGTCTCGTCTGGCAAAGATATGGCGTATCTTCTCCGCAGCGGCGACACAATCGATCTGGATGGAGACCCTGGTGATCTCGTCTCTCTGATACCGCTCTCAAGGAGAGTGCAGGGTGTCTCGACGAAAGGTATGCGCTGGTCTCTTTCAGATGCAGAACTTTCTTTTGGAACCACACTCAGCATCTCGAATGAAATTGTCACTCCAGAGGCTTCCGTAAAAATCCAAAGTGGTAAGTTACTCGTCGTACATCGGCGAGCTGAATCTTAATGCAATCGAAAGATGAGGCTGGTAACGAACACTCGAGAGCTTGGGAAAAGTTTTCGAGAACAATATCAAGAAAAAGAAAGTCATTTTCAATTTGGTAGAAAGGAGGAAATATGTCTACTAAATTCCTGAAGACAATACCTCTCATGGTGAGCCTGTGGTTATTAGCTTCTTGTGCGGCTCCAGGAACTCCCCAGGAAACCCCTGTATATTCACCACAACCAGAGACCGTACCTGCAAAAGAAGTGCTGACAGTCATGACCCATGATTCTTTCGCTGTCTCCGAGCATGTTTTACAGGCCTTCGTCGATGAGCACAACATCCAGGTGCAGTTTCTCAAATCAGGCGATACCGGTACAGCGCTGAATAAAGCAATTCTTGCAAAAGGCGCGCCTCTGGCAGACGTATTCTACGGAGTAGATAATACCTTCCTGAGCCGGGCGCTTGATGAAGGGATTTTCGAGCCTTATGACTCGCCCCTCCTGGCGCAGATCCCCGACAGCTATGAACTCGACCCCGGTCACCGGGCACTACCGGTAGACTATGGCGATGTGTGTCTGAACTACGATAAGGCATATTTTTCAGAACACAACCTAGCCCCTCCCCAAAATCTGGAAGACCTGCTTAAACCAGAGTATAAAGGTTTATTGGTCGTGGAAAATCCGGCGACTTCCTCCCCGGGTCTGGCGTTCCTCCTGGCAACGATCGGCCATTTTGGCGAAGATGGTTACTTAGATTACTGGAAGGGGCTGGTTGAGAACGATGTATTGGTGGTGAACGATTGGGAGCTGGCATATTATAATGAATTCACCCGCTCGGGCGGCACACGCCCTATTGTCGTCTCCTATGGCTCCAGCCCGCCCTTCGAGATCATCTTCGCCGAAACTCCGTTGGAAGAACCGCCGACCGCTGCTGTGGTAAGTGATGACTCATGCTTCCGCCAGATCGAATTCGTTGGTATCCTGAAAGGCACTCAAAAACGCGAGCTGGCGCAGGCATGGGTCGACTTCATGCTATCACCGACTTTTCAGGAAGATGTACCCTTGCAGATGTTCGTCTTTCCTGTCAATGAAAATGCCGCACTGGATGAGACTTTCCAGAAATATCTGGCAGTGCCGGATAAACCCGCCTACGTCAGCCCAGAGGATATCGCTGCCAAACGGGAAGCCTGGATAGAAGCCTGGACGGAAGTTGTGCTGCGGTGATTAGAACTCTCACCAACAATTTCATACGAACTGTCAAAGCCCGCTCGCTCCTGCCAGGAACCCTTTGGATTATCCCCTTGGGTTTCCTGGCATTGTTTTATTTCTATCCACTGGGAAGCATCCTGGCTATCAGTTTCGCCCGGGAAGAAGCTGGTGTGTTCTCCCCATTTAGTGAAGCCATTCGCTCACCAACTCTCATTCGCATCCTGGGTTTCACGATCTTCCAGGCAAGTTTATCGACAATGCTGACATTGGCTCTTGGCCTGCCTGGCGCATACCTTCTGGCGCGCTATTCATTTCGAGGAAAATCACTCCTTCAGGCGCTGGCTGGTATCCCTTTCGTGATGCCCACACTCGTAGTCGCAGCAGCTTTCTATGCCCTGCTCGGACCCAGAGGCTGGGTGAACGTTCTACTGATGAACCTCTTCGGCCTGGACAACCCCCCCCTTCAAATCATCAATACACTCTACGCAATTCTGATCGCTCATGTCTTCTACAACACCACCATCGTCTTGCGAATGGTCGGTGATACTTGGTCACACCTCGATCCACGGCTCAATCAGGCTGCCCGCGTTTTGGGAAGCACACCCTGGGTGGCTTTTCGCAGGGTCTCCCTGCCTCTGCTTGCCCCCTCTATAGCAGCTGCAGCCCTTCTGGTTTTCATCTTCGATTTCACCTCTTTCGGGGTCATTTTGGTGCTTGGCGGACCGCGCTTTGCAACCCTGGAAGTAGAGATCTACTACCAGACCATCAGTTTATTCAACCTCCCTCTGGCTGCTGTCCTGTCCATCATGCAGCTGTTTTCCACTCTTACGCTCACCGTGATTTACACCCGCCTGGCGAGCCGCCTCACCAGACCATTCAAACTTCGTCCACGACGATATACCCAGGCAAAGCTGTCATCCTGGCAGAGCCGTGTTTTCGCCAGCCTCACGATCCTTGCAATCCTCGCGCTTTTGATCGCGCCACTCGCTGCACTCGTAGTCCGATCGTTCGTACAGTTAGAGCCATCCAGAGGCGAACGTGGAGTTTTCCAGAGAGGTTTCACGCTCGATTTCTATCGTGAATTGACCGTTAATCGGACAAGCTCATTGTTTTATGTCCCACCCACGACCGCCATGTTGATTTCGTTGATATACGCAACCATAACGGTGATCCTCTCTCTGGGGATCGGGCTGCCAGCTGCCTGGATGCTCGCCAGGGATAGTGATTCACGGATCAGCCGTTTGCTTGACCCACTTATTATGCTGCCATTGGGGACTTCATCGGTTACACTTGGTTTGGGATTCATAGTTGCCCTCAACCGCCCTCCGCTCGATCTGCGCGCCTCACCAGCCTTGATTCCCATTGCACATGCCTTGGTGGCTTTTCCTTTCGTTGTTCGCAGCCTGACACCTGCGCTGCGTAGCATCCAGCCGCGTTTACGCCAGGCTGCTGCTGTGTTGGGAGCTTCACCGCTGCAGACCATCCGGCGGGTTGATCTGCCTTTGGTTGGTCGGGCAGTGCTTGTTGCTGCCACCTTTGCTTTCACCATCTCCCTGGGTGAGTTTGGCGCAACCGCTCTGGTAGCTCGCCCCGAATATCCGACTTTACCAATCATGATCTATCGTTACATCTCTCAACCTGGTGCACTGAATTATGGTCAAGCCCTGGCAATGAGCACGATCCTGATGATCGTGGCGGCTGGGGGGATGCTCGCTATCGAAAAATTTCGTATTGCCGAAGTGGGTGAGTTCTAGAGGCTCTGATGGCTATGCGCAGTATACTCGCTTGCCGCGACATCTGGAAATCTTTCAACCACACCCCTGTTCTGCAGGGTGTCTCCTTCCAGGTCAATCAGGGTGAGATCCTTACCCTCCTGGGCCCTAGCGGGAGTGGTAAGTCGACCCTGCTCGCGATCATCGCTGGTCTCTCCCCACCTGATAGAGGCGATATCCTGTGGGAAGATAAGGTTATTACCGACCTCCCTGTCCACAAACGCAGTTTTGGGTTGATGTTCCAGGATTATGTCTTGTTCCCTCATCTGGATGTCTTCGAAAATATCGCTTTCGGTTTGCGAACCGCCGGGTTGAACGAAACAGCAATTCGTACCCGAGTGGCTGAATTGCTCAAGCTCGTTGGTTTGGTCGGATACGAAAGGCGGGATGTGAATTCGCTTTCCGGCGGTGAGCAGCAACGTGTAGCTCTGGCACGTGCCCTTGCTCCAAAACCACGTCTGCTGATGCTAGATGAACCGCTGGCTTCGGTGGACCGAACTCTGCAGGAAAAACTCCTGGCTGAACTCCGAGCCATTCTGCGCAGGCTCAATCTCACCACGATTTATGTCACCCATAATCAGGAGGAAGCGTTCAGTATCGCAGACCGGGTGGTGCTTTTGCGCTCTGGGAAGATCGAACAGATCGGCACACCGGAGGAAATCTATAGCCGACCCGCCTCACTCTTTGCTGCCCGCTTCCTGGGGATGACCAATTTCATCTCTGGAACTGCTGTCGAGAGCGGAGGCAGGTATTACGCACAGACCGATCTGGGGCTCCTCCCAATCGATCTACCCATCGAAGGTCAGGTGACCGTCTTGATCAAGCCAGATGCAGTGTCGCAGGATAATGTTTCCGGAATCAGTCTGACAGGGAAGGTGGTCGAAAAGACCTTCCGTGGAGCTATCTGTCAAGTGATCGCCAGCTTTGATGGATATAAACTTACTTTTAACTTCCTGTCCAACACTAACCTGCCATCCCCAGGCGAAACTTTTACCGTTCAGCTCAATCCGGAGAAAGGTATCCTCGCTTATAGAGGATCTCCGGATGGATGAACCAGCTTTTACGGAGCTTCAAAGAATGTCCACTATCACCGTTGTCAAACTCGATCATAGCGGCGTTGAAACTTATCGTTATCAGGGACAATTGCTGGAGCGGTCATCGAACAGGCTCGTCCTTGAAGCCTTCTTCGACCGGGATGACTCTCGGGTGGACAACATCATCTTCAAAAGAGGAGACCGCTTCATCGAAACCTACTTTACCGATCGCTGGTATAACATATTCGAAATTCACGACAGAGATGACGATTCGATCAAGTGCTGGTATTGCAACATCAGTTCTCCGGCCTTTATAACAGATAACGAACTGTATTATAGAGACCTGGCATTAGACTTGTTGGTCTACACAGATGGTCGACAGGTTATCCTTGATGAATCAGAATTCAATAAATTGCCCCTGGATGAGAACACAATGATGCAAGCACAGGCTGCGCTGTTCGAACTGCGCCGAAAATTTTCCCCCCATAATAAAAACAAATAACCCCCTTGATTGTCTGACTCGGGGAAACGTAGAAACCCTCAGATCAACAGGGCGGGCGTCATCTGGCCATAGACATCGATGAATCTGTTGAGATATTCCAGGATGAAATCGCCAAGCCAAAAATACATGACAAGCGGGAAAACACAGCACAGACAGACCAAGACAAGCACAATAATGATGATTATCAACTTCCAGTTGGTCTTCTTTGGAGGCGCACCTTCTGCAGTTGGGGAAATTGGTTCTTGATCCACGGTTTCTCCTCCTTCTAGCGATAATGAGCTGGTAATTTGTGCTGTTTATGGGATGCCCTTTGTTGGGGCTTTTCGCCAGAGCCACCAGCTAATCAGGACCAAAATGAATATCACGATCGCCGCAGCCAGTATTGGCAGGACGACCGCCATAACAGATAGGAAGGTTGCTACCGCATCTTCCATGATGCTGACCGGCACGTTCCCTGCGCCGGCAGTGGTTGCCGTTACGACAGGACGAACGGCAATGGATTTGACCGCGTGCACCGCACCGGCTGTTAACAATCCAGCAGCCATTGCCAGAACAGGATGAATTCCCGAGATCACATGGGTGCTGGCGGCAAAGACGATCGCCCCGGCGGTTGGCCGGACAAAGGTCTGGATGAGGTCGTTGACGTGATTGACCGCCGGGATCTTATCGGCGAAGAACTCAACTATCGAGAGGACGGTCAGCAGACCTAATATCCACCAGCTGCTCAATGCATCCCAAGGCGGCTGGAGCTCGATCAGATCAGTGTAGCGTGCCAGCAAGCCGATCACCAACAGAGGGATATATGCATTCAGTCCCGCGCTGGCGGATAGACCAAACGCTGCCAGGATACCGGTCAATAAAGCCAATGACTCCCTTTCATCCGAGATGAAAACCTTCCCATGTGCCGGTGAATAAGTACCGAACCAGATCAAAGAACCCAATCTGCATAAGCGCAATCGTCAGGCCTGCCAGCACAGGAAACAACAGCTCGATGGCGCGATTATACCTGTTCTCTAATCTAAAAATAAACAACCCCATCAAGGAGTAGACCAGGGTTAGCAGGGCAAGGACACCGGCAGCGCTGATCAACGCCAGGGGGTAGAGGATCAATGGGTTATCCAGCAAGATGAGGGCATCAAGAGCTACCGCCAGGAGCAACATCCCTACCAACTTCTGCCATGTGTCGAGCGCTGCACCCGGGCGGGTAATTCTCCAAACCGAAGCATTGAACGCAGGGTACAGGGCAATAGCTATGGCTAACCCCATGCCTGTGCCTGTTATCAACCGTAAGGTGTTATTCGGTTGATAGAGGTGAGGTGCCGTCGAAATCAGGCTCAAGAAAGAGTTGAGTCCGTCGATAATGAACGCGAATACTAATACTGATGCCAGAAGGATCACATACCAGGGCGGGTTACCTCGCCGACTCTTCCCGATCACCCCCTGGTAAATCAGACCCAGCATGGCGCCTAGATACATACCACTGCAGCGCGCACACAAAGGCAGTTGTCTCTCACCGATGAAAAAAGACCGCAATTCGATGCGATGGCAAACCGCATAACCGATCGCATCTGCTTTTCCAAGTAAACCCTCCGGGGTATTCAAAAGCCACGCAAGAGAGACCAGGACAAACGCTGCCAGGATAACCCCTTTGAGGGCTTTCCGGTTCAATCCCTGACGATGTTCTGCGACTTCCATGCTAGGTTGGATTATAGGTTGAGAGGCGCGAAGCCGCAAGGTCATCATTTTTTTAAAAAAGATAAAGCCGATCTCTGCTGATCGAGGTTACGGGATACTCGAGAGGTAAGCATGCATGGCAGCCAATTCCACGTCGTCCAATCTTCCGATCGTCTCCCATGGCATTGTATCGAGTAGGCGCGCACCACTCGGATCGATTCCGGTCCGGAAGGTTGTGATGAATTCCTCTACAGTCCAACTCTTGACTATCGCCAGATTCGGCCCGATAGGCGCCAGCTGACCTGGCTTTCCACCCTTTAGATCCTCCCCATGGCAGTCTCGACAATCCTGGAAACCTACCATGTACTCACCATATTCTACGGTTACATCTTTGGACGGCGCAATGATTGGAGCCGTCACTGGCGGTTCACCCTCCGGTAATTGACCAAGACCAAGTAGAAAGATCCCCAGAAGAGTGGCCTGGCTAGGAATATCCGGCGTTTCGTTGGTTACTGCGGGCTGACTGCGTAGGTAAGCTATCACAGCTTCCAGATCTTCATCACTCATATAGCGGACATTAACATTCGACATAAAAAACAATTTTCGACCATCGCGGCCAATCCCTGCTCGCAAGACTCGCAGGATCTCACCATCAGACCAGTCTTTTAATTTCCAACCCGGGGTTAAATTAGACGGCACAAAGGATCCCAGCGGCATGGGGAAATCCACTCCCAGATCCCTCCCACCACTCAATGGCAGCTGTCGATTAATGGAATGGCACTCAACACAGAAAGCATTGGCGAGATGTTCCCCACGTTTTATCTGATCGGTGGTTCCAGCTACACTAATATCCTGGATGGGGACATTCTTAGGTAAATATGCTTTAACCAATCCGTTCAAAGTGACCAGACTGACGCCTGCAAGAAGCAGGGTGAGCAAGCCAATTAAAACCACAGCAATCCATTTCAGAATAAAAATCCTGATATGCCAGACCCGCCATATCATCCATCCAAACAAAACACAAACAAGCACCATGATGAGCCAGAAAAGCAGGTTGAGATACATCTAATCGTCCACCTTTTATGAAAGAATTAAGGGTTTATTGCCGGTTGTGACCATTGACTTCACTCTGTCCGATGAAATCATTAGATTGATATCTTTTTAGGAGATAACTTTCATACAAAATGACCACCCTGGTTGAGAAATGTGCCACTTTAACGTGCAAGCGACATGTCGAAAGTGTGTTTTTCATTCCATGGTTTTCAGAGTACAGCTTGAAGGTTCGTAATCATATAACCACCACCTGATACAAGATTAACATTATCTTAATTATCCTAATACTAACACAGTTCTGCACACGAGTCAAAGAAGAAAACAGATGAATATATCCATTGTTCATCTAAAAATTCATGTTGCTGCTCTTCTATATTCTGGTGTATGATAAACATTTGATTTTGACTATTTGGAGGCAACACAGGGATGAAACGCATCCTTACGCTCACTTTGACTGGCTGGTTGATGGCTGCCTGTGCCTTCTTCAGACCATCTTCCACGCCGACACCGACATCCACAACAACCCAGCCACCCTCTCCTTTCCCCCCGACAGCTACGCTGACTCCAGTCACCCCTACGATCACGAACACACCGACCATCACCGCCTCTGCGACCCCGAACTACCCTGAACAAGGTTATGGTCCTGAGGACTTTCCGGAAAATATCAACCCTTTGACTGGCTTAAAGGTCGCAACTCCCCACCTGCTAGAGAGAAGGCCGGTGGCAATGAAGATCAACATCGTGCCGCGCACCAGCACACGCCCGCCGTGGGGCCTCTCCGCTGCGGATATCGTCTATGATTATTATCAAAACGACGGTTATACGCGTTTTCATGCCATTTTCCTGGGTGAAGACACCGAACTAGCAGGACCCATCCGCTCTGCCCGTTTTCCTGACCATTTTCTCATTCGCATGTATAAAAGCTTCTTCGCCTACGGGAGTGCTGATCCAATAATTAACTCGAAATTGTTCGGTTCCGAGTACAGCGACCGATTGATCCTCGAAAGCGGCGCTTCTATCCTCTGTCCCCCTACTGGAGAAAAACCTCTCTGCCGATTTGATCCACAGGGCTTTGATTTCCTGCTTGGCAGCACCAAAGCCATTCATGATCACGCACTTAACAATGGGATTGATGATAGCCGCCAGAACCTGGACGGGATGTTATTCAAACTCGAGCCACCAGCAGGTGGTGAATCAGGTGAGACGGTCACAGTGCGTTATTCGGGCGACAGCTATACACGCTGGGAGTACGACCCGGAGCAGGGCAAATACCTGCGTTATCAGGATGCGGTTTATGATCAGGGAAGCGGCGAGGAATATACCCTGCTCACCGACCGCAATAATGAGGCCCCCATCACCGCTGACAATGTGGTTGTGATCCTTATGGAACACACGTATTATCGCAAACCACCAGCGGAGATCGTCGAGATCCTGATCAGCGGTAGCGGACCTGCGTATCTCTTCCGAGATGGCAGGGTGTATCGAGTCAACTGGAACGTTCCAGCACAGGATCGTGTTCTTTATCTCACCACCGAAGATGGGGAGGATTTCCCGTTCAAACCCGGAAAAACCTGGTTTCAGGTTGTCGGTCAATCCTCAATCATCACCACACCGGAGGCAGGCAGCTGGCGATTCGAATTCCTCATTCCTTGACCTTCATCAGGGTAAAGCTTCCACGATCGATTTGACCAAGCCCGGACCCTGGTAAACCAGACCTGTGTAGACCTGAACCAGGCTTGCGCCAGCTTCCAGTTTCTCGAGGGCGTCCGCTGCACAGTGGATGCCTCCGACCGCGATAATGGGTAAATTTCCCCCGGTGCGGTAGTGAATTTTTCTAACGATCTCAGTGCTTTGACGACGGAGAGGCGCACCGCTCAGGCCGCCTGCCTCACCAGAGAGGGGCGAGCGTAATCCCTCCCTTCTTATCGTGGTGTTCGTGGCAATAACACCATCCATTTCGCTCTCAATAATGGCTTCCAGAGCCAAATCGAGCTCGTTATCGGAGAGATCAGGAGCCAGCTTGACCAGCGTGGGAATCCGGCGTCCGGTATCTGCGCCCGCTTCCAACAATGAAGATTTCACTCTGGCAAGCAGATCGCCAAGCGCACGGCGGGCTTGCAACTGTCTCAGCCCTGGTGTGTTTGGTGAACTCACATTAAGGGTCAGATAATCAGCCAGCGGTGCGAAGATATTAATCAGCTGCAGATAATCTTCTGCAGCATGCTCGAACGGTGTGTCTCTATTGGCCCCGATATTAACACCCAAGATCAACCCTGGGGGTCTGGGGTGGCTCAACTGGCGCACCATAAAATTAGCCCCCCGACTCGGAAAACCCATGCGGTTGATCAATGCTTCATCGTCCACCAATCGAAACACCCTGGGCCTTTTGTTACCTGCCTGGGGACGGGGTGTGACGGTGCCCAGTTCGATGTGTCCAAACCCTAACAAAGCCAGGCCGCGCCAGGCTACCCCATCTTTATCGTAACCCGCCGCCAATCCGACCGGATTCGAAAATTTCAATCCAAACACATGCACCGGTTTAGGATCCGTGTAAAACATCTTACGGACATATTCCTTGATACCGGGCAACGCCGTAACCATCCTAATCAACCCGAGCGTCAGGTTATGGGCGGTCTCCGGATCCAAACGGAATATCAGCGGTCTTATTGTCCGATACATAAAGACTGCAATTGCTCTTGTCTTCCCTGCTTATGGCTTCTCAACAAATCTGAGCTACCGATGGCTTTCTAAATAAATTAACCTCTCTTTGCGGATAGATATTTTCGAACCTCCAAAAGCTTCTCGAGGGGTACCAGTCCAAGCTCCTCCCAAATATCCAGCAGTTGTGTGAGCCTGAAAACTGCGTGCAACCGATACCCCTGCGCAGCAAGTGCCTCTCTTGCGTCGGCCTCCCGATCGATAAGTACAACCACATCCTCAACCCGGAGGCCAACGCTGCGCAGTTTTTCGATCGCTTCCATCTTGCTTTCGCCGGTCGTCGCCAAATCGTCGATTATAACAGCGCGCTCGCCCGGCTGATAGAACCCTTCAACTTCGCTCTTAGTGCCATAGATTTTCACCTCTTTGCGCGGGTATACGAACGGATAACCACCAAGCAGGCTGATCGCAGTTGCAATGGGGAGGGCCGCGTAGGGGATAGCAGCCAGCCTGTCGAAGGTCAGGTTCGATAATATTGTGATATAGGAACGGGCTACAGATCTCAGTAGTGCCGGGCTTCCGCTCAAGCGTCGAAGATCGATATAGATAGGTGATAATAAGCCCGATTTCAGTTTGAACTCGCCAAATCTGACGCATTCCGTCTCGATTAATCCACGGGCAATTTTGGTCGCTTCCAATGAGGATGTTTCTACCCAGCTCTGACCTGCCAGGAAATCCTTGCGAGCCTGATTGATCGCTTCTCGGAGATTTAGAGCCACCTGACGAGGGTTCGCAGCGCGCCCGAGAGAACGCGAAACAGGCAGGATCAATCCCAAGCCATCTGCGCGTAAACCAGCTCTTACGGCTTGCACGAGATCGGCGCCCTGCGCGCCGATCCCGGGAGCCAGCAGCCAAATCTCCGGTGCGATGGCGCGCACCCGCGCTAACGCTTCCGGCTGAGTAGCCCCGACCACCAGCCCAAGGTTGTGGTTGTGGTTCCATTTCACTACCAGTCGGGCCACATGTACGTATAACGGAATTCCCTCGACCAGTCTATCTTGAAGATCGCTCGATCCCGGGTTCGAGGTCTTGCATAAGATAAATACCCCGTGTTCCGGGTCTTCCATGAAGGGCAGCAACGCATCCTCGCCGAGATAAGGGCTGACGGTGATCGCCTGTGCTCCCAACACTTCGAACGCCGCCATTGCATACGCGGCAGAAGTCGCTGCGATATCTCCGCGCTTTCCATCCAAGATGACCGGGATCTCATGGGGAATGACAGCGATGAGCTGTTCCAAGACTCGCAACCCTTCACTCCCGAAGCGTTCGAAGAACGCGATGTTTGGCTTGTAAGCTAGCGCCAAGTCCCAGGTCTGCTCGATCAGCCTTGTACAATATTCCAAAGCAGCCTGAGGATCGGGAGATGCGAGATCCTCAGGGTGAGGGTCAAGTCCAACACAGAGCAACGAATCGACCATTCGGGCGCGGGCTTCAAGGCGTTCGAAAAATCCCACCTGCGCCTCCGTCATGATTTCCCGAGAACCATCGCCAGCAAAGCCATCCGCACATATAAACCGTACTCCATCTGACGGAAATAAGCTGCGCGCGGGTCCTGATCCACCTCCATGCTGATCTCACCCACTCTTGGAAGAGGATGCATGACAATCATGCGTTCTTTAGCCGCTTTCATCGTTTCGGCTGTGATCACATAGGCATCTTTGACCTTGTCATACTCAAGGAGATCTTCGAAGCGTTCTTTTTGAACGCGAGTGACATACAGGACATCCGTCTCCGGAAGAACTGGATCCAGAGTCTCATATTCCTTTTGTGGTATACCTTTTTCGGCTATCTCAGCGATGATCTCCGGAGGCATCCTGAGAACGGCTGGAGAGACATAATTGATCTTGACCGTGTACAATGAGAGCAGCCTGGCCAAGGAGTGGACCGTCCGGCCATATTTCAAATCGCCTAGCATGGTAACCGTCAGACCATCGACCTCTCCAAGTTCTTCGACGATCGTGAATAAGTCGAGCAATGCCTGGGTGGGATGTTCTCCCACACCATCCCCGGCGTTGATGATCGGTTTCGAGGCGTATTGGGCTGCCAGAGCCGAGGCACCGACTTCCGGATGGCGGAGAACGATCACATCAGCGTAACATTCGAGGGTACGCACCGTGTCCGGAAGCGATTCCCCTTTCGAGACCGAGGAATAACGCACCTCGTTGATCGGGATGACGCTGCCACCCAATCGCTCCATGGCGGAAGTGAATGACGAAGACGTGCGTGTGGACGGTTCATAGAACAGGTTAGCCAGGATCTTTCCTTTCAATAAGTCAAATGTTCCCACGCGCTGGACCATCTCCCGCATCTCATGTGCGACCCCAAAGATATACTCCAGGTCGGCACGGGTGAACTGCTTGACTGAAAGGATGTCTTTCCCATAGAAGGGTGCGTTCTGTTGGTCTCCGAAGGGGAGATAGGGGCTTTTCTTTCGATTGTTACGCGGCGCATGAACTGCCATAGGAACCTCCTGATAATTTGAAGGGGATCAGATAAAATCCAAATATCCAATTTGATTATTCCGCGATCATTTCACCTCTGACATTCCTCCCAAATCCTGCTGCCGCCAGGACCTGACCATCCCTGAAGACCTCCTGACCACGCAAGACAACCCGCCGTACTAGCCCGTGCACATGCCAACCTTCGAAAGGTGTCCAACCGCAACGGGTGTACATTTCCCGGGCGCGGATTTCCCAGGCGGCATCTGGATCTACCTCGACCCAGGTCTCAGCCTGACGAGGAAGACGGAATATTCTCTTTGGGTTGGTATGCATTTTTCGGATCAGATCTTCCAGGGTGATCCGTCCCGAGCGCGTTGCGGTCATCAACAGACCCAGCGAAGTTTCCAGACCCGGGAAGCCAGGGGGCGGGTCGGGAGCATCTTTCTCCTGTAAGGTGTGTGGGGCATGATCGGTGGCGATGCAGTCGATTATCTGCAAATTCTCCCACAAGGCCTCCCGGTCCGCCACAGTAGCCAGCCGGGGACGTACCTCACTCCTCCCCACTCCGATCACTGGGATATCCTTCTCGGACAGGAACAGATGGTGAGGCGTCACTTCACAGGTCACTTTTATTCCCCTTTCCTTAGCGGCTCTGATAATCAGGATCTCCTCCCGTCGGGAGATATGACAAAGATGTACATGCCTGTCATAAATCGCAGCCAGCAGGATCACAGCTGCCAGGTTCCGCCCCTCGGCATGCACGGCAATGGGCATGTCTGCCGGCCAATGCTTGAAGTGCTCCACCCACAAATCCATTTGGTCAAGACGCAAGGGGCCATAGGTATGATCCAGATACATTTTCAGACCCGAAGAGGCATAAGCGATTTCGGATAAATGGTATACATTATCAGAGCCTGCACCTAGGTACTGTCCATAATCACAGCGCGCCTTTTGACGGGCTGCGCTCAGGGCAAGGCGTAAAGCATCCTGATCGGTGATCGGCGGTTGTGTGTTCGGCATGGCCAGTACGATGGTATAGCCACCAGCCAGCGCAGCTGATGTACCACTATCCCAATCCTCTTTATGCGTGGCTCCAGGTTCACGCAGATGGACATGTGGATCGATCAGCCCAGGAAGTTTGATCATGTTCTTTTCACCAGCAATTGGACAACGACGACGATCACCAAATTTGGCAAACCGTGATTGCGAAAAACTTCGTATCCAGGTTCGATGTTCGATGACAGGCAAAAAAATAGAGCCGGAACGGCTCTATTTCTAAATAAATACATTATTGGGGTCTTGCCCTGGTGATCTTCTCTCGCTTTGGCGCGTGAAATTCCAGATTTTCATTCCGCCCGATTTTACGCAGATTCTCCAAATTGTCAAGAGCTCGCGCTGTTTTATTACAACTCGATAATGCTTATCAATCCCCTATACCATTTCCCTTTCTCAATCATCTTGGTGAATTATCGCAAACGTTTATTGACCTTATATGGTCCCTCCCTCTTACTCCCATCTCCATTCGCGCAATCTATCCAGCATCTCACAATCGGTCAGGTCCAGGTGCAAAGGGGTGATCGAAACATACCCCTCTGCCAGAGCGCCAAAATCCGTCCCTTCTTCTGGGATGCCGGTCGGTGCCTCGCCACCGATCCAATAATATGCCCGGCCACGAGGGTCGACACGCCGCTCTAATTTGTCGCGGTAGACCCGCAATCCTTGACGCGTGACGCGGAATCCCTTCAGATCATCGTAGCTTAGATATGGAACATTGACGTTGAGCAGCGTCTCTTTAGGGAGACCGTTCAGGAGCAGCTTTTCAGCCACCTCTCGAGCAACTCGAGCTGCTGTTGTATAGTCCAATGGCCCCTGATGGAATTCGGGCGCATCCAGTGAGACTGCCACGCCTGGGGTGCCCCAGATCGCCGCTTCCATAGCTGCTGTCACTGTCCCTGAATAGGTGACATCATGACCCACATTTGCGTTAGGATTGATCCCGGAAACCACCAGGTCGACTTTTTCTTCTATCAATCCAAGGAAGGCCAGGGCGACACAGTCCGATGGCGCCCCATCCGATGAGAGCGCCTGTGTGCCATCTGCCAGGACGACTTCTTTCACCCGTAACGGTCGATGCATTGTCTTGACATGACCAGAAGCTGACCAGTTATGGTCGGGTGCCAGAATTGTCACCTTCCCCAGTTTTTTGATTTCCTGGGCAAGAGCCAGTAACCCAGGTGCATATACCCCATCATCGTTGGTCACAAGAAAATGTGTCATCGATTTAATAAATCTCCTGATTTTCGGATTGCCAATTATAATCTCATCTATACTTACTCGTGATCAAATTCGATTGGTGAACAGGGTGATTGTAGTCAGGTGCGATCCTCAGTTCGATAAGCGTAGCAGAGAGAAATCCCTGTAGCCCGGCTCGATTTCAATCTGAAATCCTTGAAGAGAATCACCATAACAGGGATGTCACCTTGTCGACCGACCTGACAAAGATTGCACAGATACACTTGCAAGAAGACTGAGTAGTAACAGAGACCAATATACAAAGGAGTTTTCCATGCTTCGTCGTTCACTCGGCTTCCTGTTCGTCATCACCGCTATCCTGGGGATCATCTTCAGCGCTGGCGGGATCGCCTTCATCTGGTACGTTAGAGCGCCTTTCAAAGAGAATCTAAGTGTGACCTTCGATCTGATCGAGGCGACCATCAAAGCGACCACCGCCGGTCTGACTGTAGCCAATAAATCCTTGAGCAAAGCCCAAAAAGATGTAACATCATTACAAAATACCGTCAGCTCTGCCAGCAAAGCGATCGATGATACGGTTCCACTGATCGATTCGCTGCGCGCCCTCTTTGGGGATACGCTTCCCGAAGCCATTCAATCGATTCAAACTGCCATCGATTCCACTCAGGATGCGGCGGCGTCGATCGAGAGCACACTACAACTGTTATCGACTGTCCCTATTCTCCCTATAGAACCTTATCAGCCCGAAGTGACTCTTACCGAATCGCTTGGGGAAGTCTCCGAAAACCTGGATCCCATCCCAGAATCTTTCCTAGAAATCGAGTCGACTTTGCAAACCAGCCAGGGAAACATGACGCTGATCGCTGCCCAGGTGAATATCATCTCCCGTAATGTTGGCGAACTGAAAACCAGCCTGTATCAAACTCAACAGGTGCTCGGTCAATACCAGTCTGTCGTTACCACCCTGGAGGATCAGATCATCAATATTAAGTCTCAACTTCCATGGATAATCAATTTCCTGTCCTGGTCAGGAACCATTTTTTTTATCTGGCTTGGTATCATGCAGCTCGGCCTGCTCACTCAGGGGCTTGAGAGGATACATGCTCAGAAGGCAGCACAGCCAAAGTCCGACTTACCTGAGGAGACCATCTGATGGCACACAGCTCACGTTGCTGACAGGTAAGCGTTGGCTCAGGGGGCAAATATCGCAGACATCTCGTCGGACGATCTTTACTGTGCGACAGCCAGTAGATTTCGTAACACCATCTGCAAGATGCCTCCGTTCCGGTAATACTCTGCCTCGATGGAAGAATCCAATCTGGCAGTCACCTCGAACTCAACTTTTTTTCCATTCTCTTTCTCAGCGATAACCTGCAGTGTGCTTTGTGGCTGTATATATTCGTTGATCCCCAGGATGTCGAACCTTTCCTTACCGGAAAGCCTTAGAGAGGATAAGCTCTCACCAGCTTTGAATTGCAGAGGCAGGACGCCCATTCCAACCAGGTTGGATCGATGGATGCGTTCAAAGGATTGCGCCAAGACGGCTTTGACGCCGAGCAAGAGCGTCCCTTTCGCAGCCCAGTCGCGACTGGAGCCCGAACCATATTCATGACCAGCAACAACGAGAAGTGGCACCCCCTCTTCTTGATACTTGCGTGAAGCCTCATAGATGGTCATTTGCTCCTCATCTGGTAGATGAATCGTATAGCCGCCATCGACGCCGGGGACAAGCAAATTCTTCAAGCGGATATTCGCAAATGTTCCTCGGGTCATCACCTGGTCGTTACCCCGGCGTGAGCCATATGAATTGAAATCCCGAACGGCAACCCCGCGCTCGATCAGATATCTCCCTGCCGGGCTATCAGCCGGGATCGCACCGGCAGGTGAGATATGGTCAGTGGTGATCGAGTCACTCAATACAACCAATGCGCGTGCCCCACGAATGTCCTGAAGAGGAGGTAAAGCCATGGTCAGATCACGGAAGAATGGTGGCTCCTGGATATAGGTCGATTCCGGATCCCACTGATATAAATCTCCTGAGCTGCCTTGAATGGCATTCCAGGTCTCATTCCCGGTGAAGACATCTTTGTAACGTTCGATGAACATTTCTGGGAGGATAACTTTCTCGATTGTCTCCTTTATTTCCTGCGAGGTCGGCCAGATATCCTTCAGAAAAACTGCATTACCCCGGCGATCAAAACCCAAAGGATCGTTGATCAGATCGATATCGACCGTGCCGGTTAGAGCATAAGCAACCACGAGTGGAGGCGAAGCCAGGTAGTTTGCGCGCACATATGGATGGATGCGCCCTTCGAAGTTCCGGTTGCCGGAAAGCACTGCTGCAGCGACCATGTCAATCTGGGAAATCGCTTTCACCACTTCGCCTGGTAAGGGACCGGAGTTGCCGATGCAGGTCGTGCACCCATAGCCCACCAGGTTGAAGCCAAGCTCTGAAAGGGGTTCCATTAGACCTGCTCTCTCCAGATACTCGGTCACAACCCGTGAGCCAGGCGCAAGACTGGTCTTAACAAAGCGTCGGGTGCGCAATCCTTTCTCGACCGCTTTTTTCGCCAACAGACCAGCACCGATCATCACTGAAGGATTCGATGTATTTGTGCACGAGGTAATGGCGGCGATGACCACAGTCCCGTGCCCGATCTCTTCCTGGCTGCCATTTGTCCCGATCAAAACTCGCGCATTCAGCGCGTCAGGTGTCAGACCAAAACCGCGTTCAGATTTCGGAGCCAATAATGCACTCCGAAATGTGTTGCGCATCTCGCTCAGTCGAACGCGATCTTGTGGTCGTTTTGGCCCGGCCAGACTCGGTTCCACGATGGAAAGATCGAGCTCCAGTATGTCCGAATATTCCGGGTCTGGCGATTCTGACGTCCTGAATAGCCCTTGCTCTTTACAATAGCGTTCGACCAGGTCTATCAACTCATCTGGCCGCCCTGTCAATGCAAGATAACGCAGAGTCTCACGATCAACAGGGAAGAAACCAATCGTAGCGCCATATTCTGGGGACATATTGGCGATCGTCGCCCGATCTGGCAATGAGAGCGAATCCAGCCCGCTACCAAAGAATTCAACGAATTTCCCCACTACCCCCTTCTGTCGCAGCATCTGGGTGACGGTGAGCGTCAGGTCGGTAGCGGTGACCCCTTCGCCCAGCTCTCCAAATAGTTTAAAGCCGACCACCTCGGGGATGAGCATATCGACTGGCTGACCCAGCATGGCTGCCTCCGCTTCAATGCCACCCACGCCCCACCCGACCACCCCCAGGCCGTTGATCATGGTGGTATGCGAATCCGTACCCACCAGAGTATCGGGAAAGGCGAGCTTCTCGCCTTCAACCTCGCGTACGATCACGACCTGCGCAAGGTACTCCAGGTTAACCTGGTGGACGATCCCGGTCGCCGGAGGCACCACTCGAAAATTCTCAAAAGCATTCTGCCCCCAATGCAGGAACTCATAGCGTTCACGGTTGCGCTGAAATTCTATCTCTGCATTTCTCTTTAGAGCATCTGGGCTGGCAAAGAAATCTACCTGCACCGAATGATCGATGACAAGGTCCACCGGCACTAACGGATTGATCTTTCGGGGGTCCCCTCCAAGGCGTGCTACTGCTGAACGCATGGCAGCCAGATCTACGACTGCTGGGACACCGGTGAAATCCTGCATGAGCACACGCGCTGGTTTGAAAGGCAAACTGGCGCGTTTTTCCATCGTCGGTTTCCAGTTTGCCAGATTTATAACATCCATCTGGGTGATCTCTTTCTCATTACACTGCCTGAGCAGCGATTCGAGCATGATCCGAATCGAATATGGCAGCCGGTCCAAACGAGTCAAACCCTGCTCTTCGAGTGCCTCAAGACGAAAATAATTGTAGCGTCCAGAATTCGTATTCAACAAACTGCGTGAATTAAAAAAATCGACAGACATACCATCTCCTTCTTTAACCAGATCTCATTGACATCTCTAGCTGGGCGAAAGCAAATTCGGGTTATTCAAGAACCTATTCATTAAATCACCGCTTGATCGATCATCCAACAGATGATCAAGCCCTGAATTTCAACACATTTAACGCGCTCAAATTTTAAACTTTTCAGCCGTACATATCTGCTGGAGGAATATCGATGAAGATAAAGTTACGATACCGCCTGACGAACGATCGCATCAGTCATACGCGCCACACGCGACATAAACGCCACGTCATGCACCCGGACGATATCTGCGCCGCGCATGATGCTCACCGCAACCGCTGCTGCAGTGCCTTCCAGGCGCTGGTCGGGTGGAAGGTTGAGGGTGTAACCAATGAATGATTTGCGCGATGGGCCGACCAATAGAGGATACCCCAAAGCGCGTATCTCATTCAATCGGCTCATCAGCTCCAGGTTCTGTTCCACCGTCTTCCCAAAACCAATCCCGGGATCAAGCAAAATATGCTCATCTGGAATGCCTGCCTTCCTGGCTCTCTCCACACTCTCCAGCAGTTCTCGACAAATATCTTCGATCAGGTTTTCATACGGCATATCGATATATCGTCCGCCAAGCCGTTCTTTGATTTCGGCGTGAGCCCAGGAGCTGCGGTTGTGCATGAGAACGATCGGAACATGATGATGTGCAACGATATCCGCCAACCTGGGATCAGCCCGCAGCGCCCATACATCGTTAACCATGTGGGCTCCAGACTCCAGAGCTTCTTCGGCGATCTCGTGCTTATAGGTGTCTATGGAAATCACCGTCTCGAAGTTCTCTGCGAGTGCCTTGATGACAGGCATGACACGAGCGCGTTCCTCTTCGATAGAGATCGGCATAGACCCTGGGCGGGTGCTCTCCCCGCCGACATCCAGGATATCTACACCCGCTTCGATGAACTGCCTGGCCTGCTCAAGCGCACGTTCAACCACAGCTTCCTCTCTGGTTTCGGACACGATCAGTCCATCACCGGAAAAGCTATCCGGAGTGACATTAAGGATGCCCATCAGGTAAGTGCGCTTGCCCCAGACGAACTCACGTTCACCAATTGTTAGCTTCTCAGCTTTCAAAGCGGTCGTAAACATATCGCGGTTCACATATAGACGCTCGTCAGTTGCATCAACCCCTGGTTTTATTCAAACTATCAAGGTCAATGGGCGATCTAACCAGGCTTCTGCTTCCTCCATGTCAGTAAATATTCGGAACTCGACGCCACCCGGCGCGGTCAAGGCAGGGATCTTCTCGATCGCCTGCTTGATTTCATCACTGGCGACGACCACTGCCAGCCGGATGTTGCGCGCAGACGGATCCGAATTCACCTCGATCCCATATTCGATCGCTTCCTCTGTGATCTCCTTGACTGCACGCAGGTCATACAGGTTTCGGGTCAACCTGTCGGCTTGCAAGAGATGCTCCAGGGCAAATTCCCGCCAGTGTACCAGCGTTTCATGCGAGACATCGGTAAACGTATAGTGCATTCCACCATCCGGACGACGGACAACTGTGTAACCGATACCTGGTGCTGGCGTCCAGTTGAGCGGTTTGATACTTTCTTCTATCATGGCGATACCTCCTGCCTGTAGAATTTTATTCTACCAAAATTTACTCATGAGAAAGGCAATTGCCTGGAAATACCCGTATGATCCCACTCACGTCCACCTGAGAGAGCATATCACCCACAGTGCAATCGAAGATCGGATGGCGTAGATCCGCTGCCAGCTCTGCGAGAGGCATGAGAACAAAAGCCCGCTCATGCAATCTGGGATGGGGGATGACAAGCGGCGGAGATTCAATGACCAGATCATCGAAAAATAAGATGTCAAGGTCGATGACCCTTGGCCCATAACGAAATGTCTCTCGACGACCCAATTGTTCTTCGATGGATTTCAAGCGATCCAGGACACCTGCAGGTTGCAGTTCTGTCTCCGCACTGATGACTTGATTGAAAAACTTTGGCTGTTGCAGATATCCCCACGGTGGTGTTTCATAGATCGAGGAACACCGGACCGGTCGTATGTCTGGATTGAGAGCAGCAATCGCTGCCTGAAGGTTCGCCAAACGATCGCCAAGGTTGCTTCCCAAAGCAATAAAGACGGTGTGAGCCATCGCCATTCCCGTTACAGGCGCTCGATCACCGTTGCAGTAGCCATCCCATGCCCGATACACATCGTTTGCAAACCATAACGCCCTTTTCGCCTTTCCAGCTCATATAGCAATTTTGTCATTAATATCGCCCCGGTGGCACCCAGGGGGTGACCAAGGGCGATCGCGCCTCCATTCGGATTGACGCGGTTCATATCCGGATTCAATTCAGCAGCCCATCCCAATACCACGGAAGCGAACGCTTCATTTATCTCAATAACATCCACATCCTGCAGAGCTAAGCCAGCTCTCTGTAAGACCTTCTTTGTGGCCGGGATCGGCCCATCCAGCATCAACACCGGATCCGAACCGACCACCACTCTGGCAACCAGGCGTGCTCGCGGAGTAAGGTTGTATCGACCGACAGCTTTCGAAGAGGCCAATAGTACAGCAGCTGCAGCGTCGCTCACCTGACTGGAGTTACCGGCAGTGATCACGCCATTGGGTTTGAAGACCGGCTGGAGAGATGCCATCTTTTCCCGATCCGGCGGAATGCGGACACCCTGATCACGCATAACCACCTGCCCATCTGGTCTGGTGATGGGTAGGGTTTGGTCATCGAAATATCCATTTTGGATAGCATGCATGGCGCGCAGATGACTTTCATAGCTGAAATCGTCCAGGGCCGACCGGCTCAAATGGTAGCGTTCCGCCATCAGCTCTGCACTGATCCCTTGATGGACCAGGTCATATGGGAAATTCTGCGGCCAGGATTCCGGCCAGTCTGAGCCGATCGGCTGGTGGGACATCATCTCTGTGCCCCCGGCGAGTACGAGATCCATATCCCCCGCCAGAATGGCCTGCGCAGCGAAATGGATTGCCTGCTGGCTTGAACCGCACATGCGGTTAATTGTGACCGCTGGCACCTCCACTGGAAAACCTGCTTTGAGTACCGATAGGCGGGCCAGATTGGCACCCTGATCTCCGATCGGTGTCACACAACCCCAGATGACATCCTCCACCAAACCGGGATTAATCCCAGCCCGGTAGACTGCTTCACGCATCACCTGTGCTCCAAGATCGAGGGGCTGGACCGGCGCGAGCCAGCCCGTTGGTTTACCCACCCCAACTGGAGTGCGAACCGCTGTGATAATAAAGACTTCACTCATACAATTAAATGTACCATTAAACTTGCTAGATTATAATTACCGCTATGCCGAAAGCGACATTTCATTTTTTCCGCGGCTTCCTCTGGGGCACCGCTACCTCATCTCACCAGGTCGAGGGCAACAATACTAACAACACCTGGTGGGCATGGGAACAGGAACCGGCGCATATATTGAAAGGTGATAAATCTGGCCTGGCTTGTGACTGGTGGGGCGGTCGCTGGCGGGAGGACTTCGATCGAGCGCAGGAAAGCGGTCAGAATGCCCACCGCCTCTCCATAGAATGGAGCCGTGTCCAGCCTGTGCCGGACAAATGGGACGAAGATGCTTTAGACCATTACCGGGAGATGGTGCGCGGCCTGCGGGAGCGGGGGATGACCTCCATGGTCACCCTGCATCATTTCACCGATCCTCTCTGGCTGGCTGAATCCGGCGGGTGGGAATCAGAAGACATTGCACAGCGTTTTGCGAGTTACGCAACCAGGGTTGCTGAAGCTCTCAAGGAATACAATAACCTCTGGGTCACGATCAACGAACCCAATCTGGTCGCGATATTCGGGTACTTCCTGGGCATCTGGCCACCAGGGAAGAGGAATTTTGCGGCTTTCAGAGTTGTTGTCGAGAACATCTTACGGGCACATGCTGCTGCCTATCATGCCATCCATCAGGTGCAAAAAACAGCCCGGGTGGGTATGGCACACCACTATCGTAGCGCTCTGCCTGCGCACACCTGGTTCCCGCTCGACTATCTCGCCCGGGCTATCCAGGTCGACTTTCTCAATGATATCTTTCCCCTCAGTTTGCATACCGGTCGTCTTCATTGGCCTTTCTTCCGAAAAAAGATGCCCGAAATAAAAGGCACTCAGGATTTCCTGGGGATCAACTACTATACCCGCGAACTGGTCGCCTTCAACATCCTGAAGCCAGGTTACTTGTTTACGAACCGTTATTTTCGTCCCGGTGCAGAGTTAAGTGAGAACAAATGGATAGCCAACGAGCCTGATGGGCTTTTCGAAGCGCTTTCCTGGGGACGAAAATTCAATCTGCCAATTATCATCACCGAGAATGGTGTAGAAGACTCACAAGGGCAGCTTGGACCGAGATACATGATCCAACACATCCACAAGGTATGGCGGGCGGTCAATTTCAACTGGCCGGTGAAAGGCTATTTCTGGTGGAGCCTGGTAGACAATTTCGAATGGGAGCGCGGCTGGACACAACGCTATGGGTTGTGGGAGCTCGATCTGGAAACTCAGGCACGCCGCAAGCGTCCCGCAGCTGATGTTTTTGCCGAGATCTGCCTGGAAAATGGGATCACCTCCGATATGGTCGAACGATTCGCCCCTGAGATCTACGAAAAGCTTTTTCCCGGATAAAAAAGATTTCAGATGCCACTGCTGTCAGAACTCCCACCTCTGGGTTGTCACCCTGCTTTGCCCACGGACGCACCTCAGATCATCGACTTTATCCGGCGGATCTGAGCGGGGAAGGATTATATCCCTTTTGTCTGAAGAGGATGGCTATCCGATTTAGAAGGTAACCTCACAGTTGCTCAATAAGGTAGCTCAATCGTTGGTTTAAGCAATTTAACCCAGATCGATGCAGATCGATGGCGGTGAATGACTGCGCGTTCATCCTGATTTTCAGGCACGCGGTGTCGCAAGCCATTTGCCTGATTATCTGCTCGATTATTAGAATCGATAGGAGAGCGGGGTGCCTCGTTTGGCCACAGCTTCCTCGCGAGATCTCGTCAAACATCTGGCGAGGCGCAGTGGGATTTAATCCGGTTATGATATAATTTTTCACGCTTAAAAATCCATCCCACCCGAACGGAGAGGTAGCGTAGTCTGGCCTAACGCGCGCGCCTGGAGAGCGCGTGTACCGCAAGGTACCGCGGGTTCGAATCCCGCCCTCTCCGCTGTTTGTTTTTTTTATGGCCGTGCACCTCACACTCCCAGCTCGACCCCCGTTTTCCCTCTCAGCTGTCGCTGTTTCCCACGGCTGGCACCAGCTCGCGCCTTTCACCTATGACCCAGACACTCAAACCCTGACTTACATCGACCGGCTAACCACTGGCCGGGTGATCGAACTTATCATCACGCCAGATCCAGCAGGTGTGATCGTGACCTCTACAGATGATCTCAAACCGGAAGAAACTCAGCAGATCGAGAAGCAAGTCACCTGGATGCTTGGTCTCGATCTGGACCTCTCAGAATTTCACACACTGGCACGCCAGGAAACCAGACTACAGCGAGTCGTGAAAGACGCTGCCGGGCAGATACTGCGCTCTACCACCATCTTTGAAGATCTGGTTAAAACAATTCTGACCACCAACACGACCTGGGCGGGCACCATCCGTATGAACCGCAACTTGGTCAACCAATTTGGCGATCCACTCCCGGGGGATTCGATCCGACGCGCCTTCCCCACCCCTGCCGTACTTGCAGGTGCTGATGTTGAAACACTCCGAAGCAAGACGAAGCTGGGCTATCGCGCCTCCTACATCCATGCCCTTGCTCAGGTAGTTGAAGACAGCTCACTCGACCTGAACCTGCTCATAGACGGATCCTTGCCAACCGACGAACTGCGCCGCTACCTGCTAGCTATTAAAGGCATCGGACCTTATGCAGCAGCCAATCTGCTCCTTCTTCTGGGACGTTATGATGACCTGCCGATCGACAGCTGGGCGCTCAAAATGGTCTCTCGGGAGTGGTTCGCAGGCGAACCGATTGGTCCTGCAGAGGTAAATGCTGCATTCGAGCGCTGGGGCACATGGCGCGGTCTGGTTTATTGGTTTTGGGAATGGGAGAATCGATCATAAGGAAGGGTAATGCCATGTATGACGGGGGTAAAAGAGATTTCCGCAATCTTCTTTTTTGTAATACCTAAAATTATATTGTGAATTAACAAATGGATGAAACGATCTCACCAATCAACAATGCCCGGAAAAGCCCTTGATGACGAGAAGGATAGCGACCTGGTAGTGAGAGCTGCCTGGGACAAGGAAGCATTCAGCGTTTTGTACGAGCTTTACTTCTCTCGAATATATACCTATATGCGTTATCGGTGCAATGACCCCGCCAGCGCAGATGACCTGACAGCACAGGTCTTCGAGGAGATGCTGGCGCACATCCGGCGCTTCAACCCAGAACGGGCACCTTTCAGGGCGTGGTTGTTCGGCATCGCCCGGAATATTGCTAGCCGTCACCGCAGGAATCTGAACCAGGAGTACCATCTATCTCTCAATGAAATCACCCTAGAGGGAGCCGCGATAGAGTGTGAGATCGAAGCGAAGATCTTCCAAAACACTGAAATCGAGGCTCTGTTTTCTGCAATTCAGGATCTCGACGAGGAAAAACGCGAGCTGCTCGCCCTGAAATTCGCCGGTCGCTTCACCAACCGGCAGATCGCTGCTTTGACCGGGCTGAGCGAAAGTAATGTGGGTGTGATCCTATTTCGGACGCTTAATCACCTGCGGTCAAGTATGGAATCGAATCTGGTGAAAGGATCGTCACGCACGGAGAAGGAACATGAATGAGCGTGAACGCGTGCGCATTTTCAATCGGGCGCTCGACCGTCTGATCGCCGATGCTGAACCTTCGGATTTGGAGGACCTCACCTTTGAAGACCAAGGAACTTTAAGGCTGGCCAGGTTCCTGCGCGATATTGACTTCAGCTTTGAAAGCAAGGATAGAGAAACCTTATCCCAACGACTACTTTCGATGCATTCGGGTGGTCGGCTGAAAAGTGATCAGCAAGAATCTCGGATGACGGGGCCTTGGGAGAGGGCTCAATCCGCCTGGAAGTGGGGTTTGTCAGCATTGGCGTTATTCACCTTCGTAATAATAATGAATTGGACTTTGAATTCTTTTGTCCATCGACCGGCTGCACCGACTGAATCTCTATCTACTCCAATTATAGAGACCGAAGCCAAAAAAACTGCCAAGACGAATACCCCAAAGCCGCCTCAGCCTGAAGAGCTTGGCAAGATTGCTTATTTCTCCAAAGGCGCATTGTGGATCCAGGACCTCGCAGGTGGAGCCGCGATCCGTCTTGCAGACGGAGGAAGCCAGCCGCGCTGGTCTCCATCAGGCCGCTGGGTAGCGTTTCGCCACAACAATGAACAGGTATGGATCGCAGATACACAAAGTAAACTCATTGTTCCTCTCAATGAAGGTCAGGTCGTCGGCTCTTACGATTGGAAACCCGGTCAGGATGTCTTGGCATACGTGGCAGGGGAAAATGAAATCCGACTATACGACCCCATGTCAAATGAGGAATTTCTCCTTGTACCACATGTCGAGAACAGGCGAACTCTTCAACTGGCCTGGAGCCCGAGCGGAGAACAACTCGCTGTGCACTGGTTCGAACGAACATTAGAATATCCTCCCTACAGCGCCATTTGGGTGATCACGGCGCGAGGCGACCTGCAACCTGGGGAGATCTATAATGGAGACCCGGAGCTTCTGGGGTGGACCAACGATGGTAAGTCGCTGCTCTTATGGGATGGGATGCTGATCGGCGATGGGAGTGCCGCCTTTTCAGCCTCCTTGCGAGCTGATGGCCTGCCTCTGGTTAAGGTTCCACTGGATAGTTATCAGCCCGAGATATTAGCTGATCGTGTTCTGCCCTATAAAGATTATGTCCAAGCTGATCCCAGCAGCTCTGATCGTCTGGCGATCGTTGTTGGGGCAGGACGCGAAGCCTGGAAAGACAAAACACTTTCCCTCTATTCCGATGGTCAGCTGGAGCAACTCACCGCCTTGGGGGGGTCGGTCTCATCACCGGCCTGGTCACCAGATGGCAGGCTGGTAGCCTTCGTCAGCATGCCGAAGCCATCTCAGGATCTGGCAGGTGGAGAACCTGCCCGGCAGGCTCTGATGGAACGTCACCTCTCTGTTTTGGAACTGGAATCACGCCAGGTTCATCCCCTCACCAACGACCCGGTTTACCGCGACGAATACCCTCTCTGGTCGAAGTATGGCAGATATCTGCTCTTCGCTCGCCTGGATGCAGCAAACAGGGCATCTCTATGGCTGATTCCATTGGAAGGCGGTCAGCCAGATCAGGTGGTTGAGAACCTGGATCTAGGCGGCGATTGGTTCGGATATTACGGTCACATCATATGGGACGACTATTTCGATTGGTGGCAAGAGCCTGAACCCTCAAGCATCACACCGGAGCCAACCTCGTTTCCGCCACAAGTGCCTCCTACAACCTTTCCTCCAGTTCAGGAGATCTCCGTTCAGTTACCGGACCTGCGCCTTGGTAGAGGTCGCCTCCAACGTTTCGCCCTCTCGCCCCGGGGGGATCTGGTCGCGGTCGGCAGCAGCTTGGGAGTCTGTATGTACGATACCATCACTTGGCAAGAAGTGTGGTGTGATCAGGCTGATCCGCATGCTAAGGGAGGCGTTTTGAGCCTGGAATTCGATCCCCGAGGAGAGCGCGTCTCCGCCGGTACCTGGAGTGGCAGGGTTGTCGTCTGGAATGCGGATAGCGGAGAACGCCTTTGGGAAATGGATTTGGGTTTGGTGAACATTCGCTGCCTGGCATGGTCTCCAGATAGTGAACGCCTGATAGCTGGCGCGGATGAGGGATGGTTCGACGTGTTGGATGCACATCATGGCGAGGTCTTGAAGTCTCTGCGAGCCGGATGGCCCAGTGTGCTGGCGACCGCCTGGTCCCCAGATGGGAGCACTTTTGCCACCGGGGATTTCTTCGGGGAGGTGGTCATTTGGGAGGCGAGCAGCTACCAGCGGATTGCCGCATATAAATCGCCCGATGGTTGGAATGTGAACAGTCTGGCCTGGACTTTGGGAGGGGACCTGATCGCTATCGGATATGCCTTCGAACCCGGTTGCGGGGGTTGCAACCCGGAATTCAGCGGTCGGATCGAATTTGTGGATGCGCGGTCTGGCGCTCTGATCCGAAGCCTCGCGGTAGGTAGCCCAGTCAAAGATATCTCTCTATCTCCGGATGGGAGAACTTTGGCAGCTGGCTTGTGGGATGCATTGGCAATTGGAGAGCCGGGAACAGCGGAGGTCTGGCTGCTCGATCCAGACAGTGGAGATCTGCTGACCAAGCTACCAGGAGGGAGATCAGACCTGGGTATTGATTGGTTCCCCACAGGTGATCACCTGCTCGTAGCGGGCGATCAGGGTCACATTACCGTCACTTCGCTTTCCGGTGAACAAACGGAACATAACTTACCTGGCTATGAACCTCTGCATGCATTCACCTGGTCTCCAGACGGCAAAAGGATCGCTTCCTCGACAGATGATGGCAAAGTAATATTTTGGGATGTGACCAGCGGTCTTGATATTGACGAAATCGAGACAGGTAATGTCGGTGATCTCCTCTCCTGGTCACCTGATGGCGATCTCATCGCGGTTACTGGTGATGGAATCAGGATCTGGGATATCCAGGCAAGGAAACCCATAGCACAGCTCTCCCTGGCTGATGTGACAAATCCTCGCTACCTACAGTGGTCACCAGATGGCAACTCCCTGGCAGCCTCTCACGGTGAAGGTTATCTAACGATCTGGGATACAACCGACTGGCAGGAGGTGCTCTCCATTAAAGTTAGCGAAACAGTTAACCCGATCGCCTGGTCACCGGATGGCACACAGATCGCAATGGGTGGCAGCGGTCAGGGCACTCAGCAGATTGTAATTCTGGATGCGGCTACTGGAGAAACACAACGGACATTTGATACGAGTGGCTGGGTCGAAGCGCTCGCCTGGTCCCGTAATAATTCTCTTCTGGCAACCGCTGGCGGTGGATGGGCAGAAGTGTGGAATACGTCTCATGGGCAACGTATTTTCCAGAAGAGCGGAGAAAATGTCCACAGCTGGGGAATTCAACGGGTAGCCCTCAGCCCAGATGGGAGGGTTCTGGCGACCGGAGCTGGAGAAGTGATCCTGTGGGATATCAATTCGGGTGAAGAAATTGGTTTCCTGATCGGTCTAAGTGAAGGTATCACCGAAATCTCATTCAGCCCGGAAGGAAGCTATCTTGCAGCGCTTTCAGATGACGGTGTTGTCACGATTTGGAAGATATATCGATAGGTAGAAGGAAAAGAGATTAACAGGAATATCAATCGCCAGCGAGGCAGATTCACCCTCCAGTCATCATGGCGCGCAGAACCATTCCAATCATGATCAGATAAGCCACCGCATAGAGCAACATCTCTGGCCTCTCGCTGCGACCTTTTGTGTATGAATACACTAGGGGAACCGCCAACGTCAACGCCAAACCGTAAATCCAATGTACATAACCCGGTCGCCCTGCCGGGTTGCCCAGCCAGAGCAGCACGCCGATCAACCCCTGGGCAAGAATCAATAATTCCGCTACAACCAAAGCACCCATGTATGAAGGGGATATTCCCAGTTTCCGAAAGAAACGCCAGAACCCCCAGAGCGCCATGAGAGCAACGAAAATCAGAGTTGTGTTCGCCAACCTTGCGTGAATCTCCACCAGGGTCATATTGTCCTCCTCAACAGCGATATCTTATCATAGAGAGGCGCAGTTATTTATGGAATTTTTTGAGCCCCGACTGCACTTCAAGTATCGGGTGAGGCGGAGATCACCCTTTTGTTTAGCGGAAATCATACTTCTCGCGCCGGATTGGGTGGATACACAGGACCAGATCTCTCTGGTAAACTGACTGGCAGGGTTCGAATAATAGACAAATAATGACCAATTTATCTTGTTATGGCGGCACACTTGTGCTACAATCCACAAACTCATTCATCTTATTAAGCCTTTTCAAGAGGAGCATTGCACATGACCGCTGAGGCCATAATGGAGAAAAAACCCATCAATCGGCGCGAATTCCTGAACTTCGCTTGGCTGGTATCGATCGGTTTTTTCACCTTCACCACCGCAGGAGCAACCTATCTCTTTGCTCTGCCCCGTTTCAAGGAAGGTGAATTCGGTGGTGTTTTCACGGTTGGATCTGTGGGTGATCTCCCTAAGCCGGAATCGCCTCCCAGCAATTTTCCTAAAGTGAAACTTTGGATCAGCAATACCGAGGGAGGTCTTCTGGCGCTCTATAAAGTTTGCACCCACCTGGGATGCCTTTACAACTGGAATACTCAGGAAGTCAAGTTTATCTGTCCCTGTCATGGCTCCCAATTCCAAAAAGATGGGACCTACATTAAGGGTCCAGCCCCACGAAGTCTGGATCGTTTCATCATCCAGGTCGAATCCCCTGATGGCGAGATCATCGCGCAGACAGATCCAGAGACTGGTGCACCCTTGCCTTTGCCAGATGATCCCAACGCTATCGTTAAAGTTGACACCGCTCGCCGGATTCAAGGCCAGCGCCACGGCTGATCCCGTGCGAATCCAATTCTCAAGTCAGGGCCAGCAATTATGATCAGAACCATTAATTTTCAGGACCTCCGTCAAAAACTGGCGGTGGCTCTCGATAATCGTGTCCGCGCCATCACCGCCGGTTTGGGGATCGATGAACTGCGGAATGTCCTGCGCGGCGATCCCCCCGTCGAAAAACCCAATCCACGCTATAAAGTTCACACAACCAGCTTCCTTTTCCACATCCGCCCTCGTTATTATGCCAAAGGCAGCACAATCCTGACGCACACTTTCCGTTTGGGATTCTTCACCATGTTCTTCTTCATGGTCGAGCTGATCACTGGCATCATACTCATGATCTACTACGTCCCGACACCGGGAGAAGCTTACCAATCGATCTTGAAGATCATGAGCGATGTACCCTTCGGCAATTTGATGCGCGACCTACACCGCCTGGGTGCAGAGGCGATGGTGATCTTTACCTTCCTGCACATGCTGCGCACCTACTTCACCGGGTCGTATAAGAAAGAACGCTCCTTTACCTGGCTGACAGGGGTGATTTTGCTGGGTGTGACACTCTTCCTAAGCTTCTTCGGTTATCTGCTCCCCTGGGATCAGCTGGCGTATTGGGCTGTGACCATAGGCACCAGTATGGCTGAGGCTGCCCCGATCGGCGGGAATGAAGTGAATCTTCTCTTGCGCGGCGCTCCAGACATCGGAGCAGGAGGCCTGCTGCGTGCTTATCTGCTCCATGTCATCTTATTGCCACTGATCGCCATCTTAGTGATCAGCATCCATTACTACAAAGTTTCACGCGAACATGGCATCTCGTTGCCTGCTCGCTTCGAAGAAGGCAATCTCCCAAAAG
>FWWM01001238.1_pt1 | contig 77959 bp, 79 predicted proteins | sample 2228351 | NCBI WGS metagenome assembly FWWM01 (sample SAMEA103939774, study PRJEB20133) | metagenome | reverse complement strand
GGGGAATAATTATTGGCAAAACCAATATGGATGCGTGGGCACACGGCTCCTCCACGGAGACCTCGCAATTTGGAGCTACAGCAAATCCCCGCAATCCTAAATATTTACCGGGCGGCTCTTCCGGAGGCAGTGCTGCGGCTGTGGCAGCAGATATGTGCTTGGCAGCAATAGGATCAGAAACTGCTGGATCTATCAGACAGCCAGCTGCGTGGGTTGGCTGTGTGGGGCTGAAACCGACTTATGGTCGGGTCAGCCGTTATGGAGTAGTGGCTATGGGTTCATCACTTGATAGTCCTGGACCGTTGACTAAAACAGTCAGTGATGCGGCTTTAGTCTATTCCATAATTGCAGGTAAAGATGAGTTTGATGCCACAACCGGTGACAAACCTCAACCCAATTTTAATAAATTAATAGACAGCGATATTAAAGGTTTGCGGGTAGGAATATGTTATATGGATCACCCCAAGATCCGCGGTACTCAGGTAGATTTGGCAGTGAGACAGGCGGGCAAAGTATTGGAAAATTTAGGTGCAAAAATCGACCAGGTGCCTCTGTCCGACCAACTTAGAGACGACACAATTTTAAATCCTGATTATTCTATAGGGCTATATACTGTGATCCAGCGCAGTGAAGTTTCCAGTAATTTAGCTCGTTATGATGGTATTCGCTACGGAAAGGACCGGTCATTTTTCGGTGCTGAAGCCAAACGGCGGGTAATGTTGGGAACTTTTACATTATCAAAAGGTTATGCAGATAAATATTATCTTCACGCCCAAAAAGTCCGGAGCCTCTATTTGGAAAATTTTGCCCAACTTTTTTCTAAATACGATGTATTGATATCTTCACCTTCACCCGGCTTTGCCCAAAAACATGGTGCGACTGCTGATAATCCCATGTTTGGCGAATTGGAGGATATGTTAAATGAAGCCAGTTCGATTGCCGGCTTGCCTGGAATTAGTGTGCCGTGCTATCGGGATCCAAAGACGAATTTGTTTATCGGACTGAATATCATGGCCAAACAATGGGATGAAGCCACCATCATCAGAACCGCTTTAGCATATGAGAAAGCGACTAAATGGAATACTTGGCTCAATAAGACCAAATGAATTTATTTAAATCTTATAAGACATATCAGTTTACAATCGAGCGATACATTGGACAAAATACAGAGCTGATTATTTATCATTTATCGACTTAAACTATATGGATAATTATCTACCAATTATAGGTTTAGAGATCCATGTGGAGCTGAAAACTAAGAGCAAGATGTTTTGCGGGTGCAAAAATGATCCGTTTCATGCTCCAAAGCCAAATATATATACTTGCCCGGTGTGTTTAGGGTTGCCGGGAGCTTTACCTGTTCCCAATAAGCAAGCAGTGGAATGGACGCTGATGCTGGGAATGGCTTTAAACTGCGAAATTCCGCTCGAATCCAAATTTGACCGGAAAAATTATTTTTATCCGGATCTGCCCAAAGGGTATCAGATCTCACAGTATGATCAACCACTGGCGGTCAACGGTTGGTTAGATGTAGAATTGGGAACCTCCAGCAGGACTGCCGAAACACATGCACCAGACAAAAATCAAAATTTCCAGCGAGTAGGCATCACCCGGGTACATCTGGAAGAAGATGCAGGCAAGCTGCAGCATGCGACCATAAATGGGAAAAAGTTGAGTTTGATCGATTTTAATCGAAGCGGAGTGCCATTAGTTGAGATAGTGACTGAACCGGATATCAGAAGTGCCCAAGAGGCACGCGCATTTTTGAAAAAATTGCATCAGATCATCAAATATTTGGGAATCAGTGATGCCAATATGGAAGAAGGCAGCATGAGGTTGGAACCAAATATCAGTGTAATCAAAAGATCATTTGTAGATCCTACCAAACAAAAGAAAATTTCTACTTCCATAAGAGCGGAGCCAATCAAAAAAACCACCGGCAGGTCTAAACATGACCAAATAAATTTGCCAAATTATAAAGTCGAAGTGAAAAATATCAACTCATTCAAATTTGCCTCCAGGGCCATTGACTTTGAAGTTAAAAGACAAATCGATATTTTAGAGAAAGGACAAACACCGAAACAGGAAACCAGAGGTTGGGATGAAAAAAAAGGTATCACACTTCCCCAGCGGAGTAAGGAAGAGGCGCATGATTACCGTTATTTTCCTGAACCGGATATTCCACCGATGCGCTGGACAAATAAATTTATTGCAAATTTGCGGCGCCAAATTCCGGAGCTACCAGAAGCCAAAATTAATCGCTTTGTCAAAGATTTCCATCTGCCTTTGGGAGATGCGCAGAGATTGGTGGAGGAAAAAGAATTGGCAGATTATTTTGAATTGACTGTTGGAAGTTCCTTTTTGGCGCGGAAAGCAGCAAGTTTCCAAATGATATCAGGCGCCGGACAAGATATTAAACCCAAAACGATAGTGAATTGGCTGTTGAATAAAAGGCTAGATATTACCAAAATTTCACCAGATAAATTTTTAGATCAAATTGCAGCAAAACAACAGAGAGTGGCAGTGGATGAGAAAAAACTGGATAAAATTATCAATGAAGTTTTGACTCAAAATCCACAGGCAGTTGCATCTTACAAAGCAGGAAAAGTCAATTCTATTATGTTTCTAGTTGGTCAAACGCTCAAAACACTCCAGGGGAAAGGCGACCCCCAAATTATTCGCAATCTTCTGGAAAAAAAGTTAAAATAAACTAACTTCAAATTTATCCACTAAAAATATGGTTGAACAAACTGGTGAGGGGGAAACGCCTCAACAAATCCAGAAGAATCATTTAAGGGCTAGATATGAGCAAATAAAAAGTACTATTGCGCGAGTTATGACATCAAGAAGAGGCCCCAGGAGTAAACAGTATGAAGACTCTGCTGTCCGGGTTGCTGTAGCAGTTAAATTCAGAGCTGAACAGGCAAATCTGAAAGATCAACTCACCGGACTTTATTCGAAAGCAGAATTTTATAATCGCGTCAAACAAGGCATTACATTTAGCAAAAGACAAAAAGGTAACCTCCGTTTACTGATGATAGACATTGATAACTTTAAGACAGTCAATGATACTTTGGGACATGATCAAGGCGATGCGGTACTCAAACAGATTGCTGCCATTTTACGCAGAAATGTACGGGCTTATGATGTGGTAGCTAGGCTAGGAGGAGATGAGTTTGCGGTGCTGTTTTTTGATGGAGATGAAAAACTTGAGCAATCTTTTATACAAAGAATTGAAGAAGACAGAATAAAAAATCTGAGTTCAGTTTCAGGCATGGAAAAAATTTGTTATAGCGTGGGTTCTGCTACTGTGACTGGGGGAGCAGAGATTACCGCAGAAGAGCTTTTTAAAAGAGCAGATATAGCTATGTATCATGCAAAACAGACTCCTGGGACACAGTTAGTTATGTGGTCTGAAGGAATGACTATGCCAAAGATAAACAAATCAAGGAACTAAATATGTCAGACTTTGTCCATCTGCATGCGCATACCGAATATTCACTTTTAGACGGTCTTTCAAGAGTTGAAGACTTTATACAAACGGTCAAAGAATTGGGTATGAAAAGTGTGGCAATTACTGATCACGGTGCGATGTATGGAGCGATCAAATTTTACAAACAGGCTAAAGATGTTGGAATAAAACCGATCATTGGTGTGGAGACATATATGGCTGCCAGGTCGCGCTTTGACAAACAGCCGGCTTTGGATAAAGACCAATACCATTTGGTACTTTTAGCCAAAAATAACCTGGGTTATAAAAATTTGTTGAAATTGGTGACTTTGGCGCACCTTGAGGGATACTATTACAAACCTCGAATCGACATGGAGCTTTTGAAGCAGTATTCCAAAGGATTGATAGGTCTATCAGCTTGTTTGGCAGGTGAAATTCCTCAATTGTTGCTACAGGAACAAGAACAAGCAGCGGCAGACAAAGCCAAACAATTTGCCGAAATTTTCGGCGAAGACAATTTTTATTTGGAACTTCAGTATCATCCGAAAATACCGCAACAACAAGTGGTAAATGATAAATTGGTCAAATTGTCGCGCCGACTAGGTATACCACTGGTAGCGACCAACGATGTCCACTATCTGACAAAGGAAGATGCCGAGGCACATGAGATATTGCTTTGTGTACAAACACAACGGACGATTTTAGAAAAAAACCGTCCCTTATCTATGATTGATAGCCCTGATTTTTATCTCAAAAATGAACAGGAAATGAAAACTGCATTTTTGCGCTATCCTGAAGCGATAGCCAATACCCAAAAAATAGCTGATATGTGTCAACTGGAGATAGAAATGGGCAAGTGGATTTTACCTCCGTTTCCGGTGCCTGAAGGGAAAACCCCCTCCCAAGCTCTGCGAGAATTGGCTTACGCCAATGCCCCAAAAATTTATGCCGATAAATATACCAGCGAAGTACAAAATCGATTGGATTATGAATTGTCCATCATAGACAAGAAAGGTTATGCCACATATTTCCTCATCGTTTCTGATTTTGTCAACTGGGCCAAAAATCGAGGTATTTTTGTCGGACCAGGTCGGGGCTCGGCCGCCGGTTCTGTTGTTTCCTATGTCACTGGCATAACAGGATTGGATCCGTTTTATTTCAATCTGCCTTTTGAAAGATTTTTAAATCCAGAAAGACCATCCCCACCTGATATAGATCTGGATTTTGCTGATGACCGCCGGGATGAGGTAATTGCTTACGTTACCAACAAATACGGTGAAGATAAAGTGGCGCAGATTATTACTTTTGGCACGATGGAGGCGAGACAAGCAGTGCGTGATACCGGCCGGGCCTTGGGAATGACATATAGTCAACCGGATCGAATTTCCAAAATGATTCCCTTTGGGGTACAGGGCTTTCCCATGACCATAGATAAAGCTCTGCAAATAAATCCAGAACTGAAATCAGCTTATGAAACTGAACCAGAAACCAAAAGACTGCTAGATTTGGCGCGTAAACTGGAAGGGGTAGCTCGTCATGCTTCGGTGCATGCAGCAGGAGTGGTGATTGCGGATAAGCCTTTGGTTGAATATACCCCGCTTCAAAAAGAGGTTAGAGGCGGAAAAATCATCACTCAGTATGACATGTATACCGTGGGTGAAGATGGAATCGGACTTTTAAAAATGGATTTTTTGGGACTGCGTAATCTGACAATCATTGGTGAAACATTAAGACTGGTCAAAGAACTACACGGAGAAAAAATTGACATTACGCAAATATCACTTGAAGATAGACCCACCTTTGAACTTTTGGCCAAAGGTGACACCACAGGTATTTTCCAACTTGAGTCTGCTGGCATGCGCCGGTATATCAAAGAACTCAAACCGACGAGTATTTTTGATCTTATGGCCATGGTGGCCCTTTATCGGCCTGGCCCGATGCAAGTGATTCCCGAATTTATAGCTCGCAAACACGATCCTTCTAAAATCGTTTACCCGCACGAGAAACTGGCCGAAGTCTTAAAAACTTCATATGGTTTGATTTGCTATCAAGATGATGTGCTTCTGACTGCGATCACTTTGGCTGGTTATTCTTGGGGAGATGCCGATAAACTGCGTAAAGCCGTAGGCAAAAAAATACCTTCGGAAATGAAAAAACAGCATGACAAATTTATTGCTGGCTGCCAAAAAAACCACATTCCCAAGGCGAAAGCCGAAGAAATATTTCATCTGATCGAGCCGTTTGCCGGATATGGTTTTAACAAAGCTCATGCAGCCGCTTATGGCATGATTGCCTATCAGACAGCGTATTTAAAAACTCATTATCCAGTGGAGTTTATGACTGCAGTGCTGGCAGCTGAATCACGAGTTTCTACAGGACCGGCTCGGGAGGAAAAAATTGGCATTCTGGTTGAAGAATGTCGCAAAATGAACATACCGCTTTTGGGTCCGGATATAAATCGATCACAAGTAGATTTCACCATTGAAAAAGGCAGAGGTACCCACCAGATCCGCTTTGGTCTGGCTGCCATCAAAAATGTTGGGACTGCAGCTATGGATTCGATATTGACTGCTCGCAGAAAAGAGGGCAATTTTAAATCGTTACATGATTTCTTGCGTCGGGTAGATACATCCAAGATCAATCGCAAAACTGTCGAATCTCTCATAAAAAGCGGTGCTTTTGACGAATTTGGTACTCGAGCTCAAATGCTGGCGGCACTGACTTGGCTTTTGGAAACAGTCAATCGAGAAAAAAAACGTAGCGAGGACGGACAAATAGGTATGTTTGAAACAAACCAAACAGAAGCTGTAGCTGCTAATTTACCAGAGGTGGAAGAGTTTTCTAAAAGCGAAATGTTACGTTTTGAAAAGGAACTGCTAGGTTTTTACTTAAGCGATCATCCGCTGAAAAGTGAAATGCACAAAATCAAAAACAAAATTACCCATGATATCGGAGAACTTGGCCTAGAAGATGCAGGTGTCAGAGTGGTCTTGGGTGGACATGTAGCCCAAATCAAAAAAATCATCACCAAAAATGGCAATTACGAAATGGCATTTGTCAGAATCAGCGACTTGACCGGCAGCATTGAAGCGGTGATTTTCCCCAAAACTTATACTACCTGCAAGAACTTACTCATACCCGATGCTATAGTGCTTATAAAAGGTCGGGTGGATGAAAAAGATGGTCGCTTGGCTTTGATTGCTGAAAGTGTCATACAAGCGTAAAAAATATATCCACTGAATTTTAAAATTTTTTTTAAACTAGATGATTGACGAATTATGATTTATATTTTAAAATGAGGCTGAAAACCAAAAAGGTGCTCCAATTTCGAAGTCAGGGGGAGCCGGAAATAATCGCAAAACAAATTGCCGAAAAAGCAAATGAAGTTCCGGTACTAAGTTTTCTCTCACAGGCTTCTGAAATCGGATTTTCCATCGCCCTACCAATAAGTTTGGGAGCTTTATTTGGCCTGTGGCTGGATAAGAAATATGTAAGCCACCCCAAATATACGCTCTCGTTTCTATTTGTGGGGATAGTTTTGAGCTTTGTCAATTTGTTTTACATTGTGAGAGTTTTTTCCAAGAAAGTTAAAAAATAATGGGACAACCACATATATCACTGGCAGCGGAAAAAATCGGGTCAATATTTGGCCTGCCTTTCACCAATTCCACCCTGATGACATGGTTGACCATGCTCATTTTGACTACATTTGGATATTTTGCCACCCGCAATATTAAACGAATTCCCACATATTTGCAGCAGATTGCCGAAGTGATTATTGGTGGACTCTATGATTTATTTAAAAGTGTTGTTGGTGAAAAACACATCGACCAATTTTTTCCGCTTTTGGCAACAATTTTTTTATTTGTGATAGTGAGTAATTGGGGTGGGCTGTTGCCAGGTGTCGGTACTATAGGTTTAATAGACGACCAGATTGAGGCAAATCATTCAGCAGAAACAGTGTCCGAGCCGCAAAAAAGTGATCACGCCCAGGATGTAAATACAAAAGGAGCTCAAACACCATTAAATGAAAAACAGGAAGAAAAATCAGCAAAAGCAACTGCCAAACAGGAGACAAAATCTGGTAAATTTGTCCCCCTATTTCGCGGAGCAACTGCAGATCTAAATACGACTCTGGCTATTGCCATCGTCGCAGTAGTTTCCGTCCAATATTATGGATTTAAAACTTTGGGTGCTGCCTATCTTAAGAAATTTTTTAATTTCAAAGATCCCATCATGTTTGGCGTAGGTCTTTTGGAAATCGTATCTGAATTTTCCCGGATCATTTCCTTTGCTTTCCGACTTTTTGGTAATATTTTTGCTGGTGAAGTACTTTTGACCGTGATTGCTTTTTTGCTACCTTTGGTAGCACCGCTACCCTTTTTAGGTTTGGAATTATTTGTTGGGTTTATCCAGGCTTTGGTATTTTCGATGCTCACAGCTGTATTTTTGAATATGGCCACTATGAGCCATGAGGAGCATTGATCTAGTACCAGTTTATTTATTTAGACACATGATATATAAGAGATAAGAAATGCGGATTTAAATCGAAAGACAATTTGTATTTTATTATTTTATGACTGGTCTTGATCATGAAACTTATCATGAAATTGGTATTAGAGATTTGAAGGGAGGTGGCTTATGGACGCAAAAATTCTCATGACCGGTTTGACGATTGCCATCGGTGGTATCACACCAGCCTTGGCGATTGGTTTTATTACTGCCAAAGCAGTTGAAGCGATGGGCCGAAATCCGGAAGCATCAGCAGACATAAGAACAGCGATGATTTTGGGTGCTGCCTTTGCAGAAGCAATCGCAATTTATGCATTGGTGATAGCTTTGATTATCAAATTTACCTAAACATAATTGAAATCTCCGAATAACATGCGTGGTCTACGAATTTTTAAAAAAATATTCGTAGATGGTAAAAGCATGCGGATGCTATTCGTTGATTAACAAAATTTTCATTTGTACATGGAAAAATTAGGAGTTGAATTACCATTACTGTTGACCCAAATCGTAAATTTCAGCTTGATGGTACTGGTCTTGACCAAACTTTTGTATCAGCCGATACTCAAAGCTTTAAAAAAACGACGGCAGGAAATAGAGGCAGGTCTTAAAGCTGCAGAAAAATCTCAAATTGAAGCAGCTAAGGCACAGGAAAAACAAGCAGAAACCCTGGCTCAAGCTCGGGAAGAAGCTCGATTGATTTTGGAAAAGGCTCGCAAAGAAGCTACCAAGCTCAAGGATAGTATTGTGGCTGAAGGCAAAGAAGAATTGGAAATTTTGCGCCAAAGACAGGAAAAAGAACTTCAGAGTCGGAGGGGGACCTTGGAAAAAGAACTGGCCAAGCACACGGTGGATATAGCAGCCGAAATGACAAAGCGACTTTTGGGAGAACTACTTACTGACAAAAACCAGCATGAATTACTAGACAAACAGCTGACAAAACTGGAAAAAACTTATGGCAAGAGATCATAAGACCAAACTTACTCAAGCTCTGAAGCTCATCGATAGCGATAGCCGAGGGTTATTTGTAGAAGAACTTTCCCAAAAAATTGGGGAAGTAGTCGATAATGCCCGGGCGAAAACTGCCTTGGTTCAGTCAGCAGTAGAATTGACCACTGATGAACAAAGACGGATAGAAAATCTGCTTAAAAAAATATTACAGAGACAGCTGGATATCGACTATCGCGTCACACCTGCTGTTATCGGTGGTTTTGCCATCAGCGTAGGAGACTGGAAATTGGATGCATCACTAAAGACGCAATTGGAAAATCTCAAAGAAAGCTTAAATTTTGAGCCAAACAAAATTTGACTTAACTGATAATACTTCTTATAGAAAATTATGGATAATAGTAAAAAAATAGCTCAACAACTGATCAATAAACTTACGACTTATAAACCGGAGATTCGGGAACAACTTACCGGTACGGTGAAAGAGGTGGCTGATGGAGTTACCAAAATATCAGGACTTTACGGTGTGGCCAACTTGGAAATGGTACGGTTTCCCCAAGGCGTGATGGGAGTAGTAGTAAATTTGGAAGAAACCGAAATTGGAGCTATTGTTTTAGGAGATTACTTGAAGATAAAAGAAGGCGATGAAGTTCAAAGTACTGGTAAGCTCTTGTCAATACCAGTGAGTGAGACACTTCTGGGGCGAGTGATAGATCCTTTGGGAAATCCCCAAGACGGAAAAGGTGAAATCAAAGTCGGTAAAAGGTATCCTATAGAAAAAATTGCTCCAGGAGTGACAGAAAGACAACCAGTAAACACTCCACTGGCCACCGGTCTCATAGCTATCGATGCTATTATTCCTATAGGTCGTGGACAACGAGAATTGATCATCGGTGATAGGGGAATTGGTAAAACCCAATTGGCTTTGGATACAATCATCAATCAAAGACAGGAAGATGTCATTTGTATATATGTAGCTATTGGTCAGAAAGCGGTCCGTGTGGCTCGCGTAATAGCTGATTTACAGAAACACCAAGCAGACAATTATACGATTATTGTTTCAGCAACAGCATCTGATTCGGTGTCACTACAGTATCTAGCACCATATGCTGGATGTGCGATTGCCGAGTATTTCATGGATAAAGGCAAGGATGTGCTTATAGTTTATGATGATTTATCAAAACATGCATGGGCTTATCGGCAGATTTCTTTGGTGCTTCGCCGACCGTCCGGCCGTGAGGCTTATCCAGGAGATGTGTTTTATCTTCATTCCCGGCTTTTGGAACGAGCCTGCCGTTTGAGTGATAGTCGGGGTGGCGGCTCAATTACTGCGTTACCAATTATAGAAACCCAAGCTGGTGATCTTTCGGCTTATATTCCCACCAATGTGATCTCAATTACCGATGGACAGATTTTTTTAGAACCAGATTTATTTTATTCTGGTATGCGGCCGGCAATTTCTATCGGTTTATCAGTATCACGTGTAGGCGGTTCAGCGCAGATCAAAGCTATGAAGCAGGTGGCAGGCAAATTGCGGCTAGATCTAGCCCAATATCGTTCTTTGGCAGCTTTTGCCCAATTTGCTTCAGATTTAGATCCTGCCACCAAAGCCCAGATTGATCGGGGAGCCCGGATGACTGAACTTTTGAAACAACCGCCATTTTCACCATTGTCTTTTGCACAGCAAGTAGTTTTGATTTGGATAGGTACCAATGGTTATTTGGATGATATAGCTGTATCAGACATCACAAAATTTAAAGAACAACTTTTACAAACTTTAGCTACAACTGAAAAAAAATTGTTAGCCGAAATTGCCAAAGAAAAGAAATTAAGCGAAGATTTGGAAAAAAAGATCAGAAAAATGGTGGAAGATTTTAAGAAAGGGTGGAAAAGGTAAAAATTGATCTCATTGGTTTTTCCTTAGCCATTTTCTGAACCAAATTTTATATGTTTAAAAAAAGACGCAAAATTTGTCTAGAAAATAGGTGAGAATTATTTTCAGACTATGACTTCAGAAAGATTTATCAAAAGCAGGATTAGAAGTGCGCGAAATATATCGCAAATTACCAATGCGATGCAGATGGTAGCGGCTTCAAAAATGAAAAAAGCACAAAATGCAGCTCTTGCAGGAAGGCCGTATGCGGACAAAATCGCCCAGATGACAGCTACTTTTGTAGCCAAAATTGATCCGACCAAACATCCGCTTTTGCGAGTAAACGTCACAGGAAAAGATTTGTTTGTTGTGATATCGACAAACAAAGGCCTTTTGGGCGGTTTAAATACCAATCTTTTTCGTAGTTTTAGCAAATGGTATACGTCCGAACAACTGGCAAACGCGGTTTTTGTAACTGTGGGTAAAAAAGGAGAAAACTTTTTAGTCAAACAACAACGACAATTAATAGCTGATTTTTCTGCAAAAGTGCCCTTTACACAAAGTATTCCAGCTTTGACTACTTTGATTACTGAAGGATATCAAAAAGGTGAGTTTAGGCAAATCACGTTAATTTATAATAATTTTCTTAATGCCCTCACGCAGCAACCGATGCGCAAAATTATATTGCCCATAACTGAGTTCATCAAACAGCTTCAGGAACAACAGGAGCAGCAAAATAAAGCAAAAGCTAAAGAGTTGCAATTTATTGTTGAACCTGATATCGATCAAATCTTGGACCGATTGTTGTTTAATTATTTGGAAAATCAGATCCGAGATGCAGTTATGGAGTCAGAAGCCTCGGAACACAGTGCACGGATGATGGCGATGAAAAATGCCACAGAAAATGCCAAAGAACTGATTGAAATATTGACGCTCGAGTACAATAAAGCTCGGCAGGAAAAGATCACATTTGAAATTGCAGATATGGTGACAGCCAGATTAGCTGTAGAATAATCAGCAGCAATTTGGGCAATCCATAATGTAAATTTACAAAAAAAATTAGCAAATTGAGGATTTGAATTATGGCTCAAAACAAAATAGGTAAAATCAGTCAAATCATTGGTCCAGTGGTGGATGTGGAATTTTCTGGTAATCCTCCGGCTATTTATCAAGCACTGATTGTCAAAAGCGAAGTGGTCAAAAGTGGCGTCTTGACTTTGGAAGTAGCCGCACATTTAGGTGGTGGCAAAGTGCGGAGTATCGCACTTGGACCAACCGACGGTTTGAAACGTGGGGTGGAGGTGGTGGATACCGGAGATAAAATCCGTATGCCTGTGGGCAAGGCAGTTTTAGGTCGGATTTTAAATGTGGTGGGTGAGCCGATAGATGGTAAATCCAAACCACAGACAGACAAATATTATCCAATTCATCGACCAGCACCCAAACTCCGGGAACAAGAAGTCAAAGCGGAAATTTTTGAAACTGGCTTAAAAGTCATTGATTTGATTGCTCCTTTTGTCAAAGGAGGCAAGGTAGCTGTTTTTGGGGGTGCCGGTGTAGGTAAGACAGTGTTGATTCAAGAATTGATTCGAAATGTGGCGACAGTCCATGGCGGTGTATCAGTTTTTTGCGGAGTGGGCGAGCGTTCTCGTGAAGGCAATGATCTGTGGCTGGAAATGAAAGAAACTGGTGTGATAGACAAGACTGCTCTGGTTTTTGGCCAGATGAATGAACCCCCAGGAGCCAGACTGCGGGTAGGTTTGTCTGGACTTGCCATCGCTGAATATTTTCGTGATGAAGAACACCAGGATGTTCTGCTTTTTATCGACAATATTTTCCGCTTTGCCCAGGCAGGAAGTGAGGTTTCTGCACTTTTGGGTCGGATTCCTTCAGCTGTGGGGTACCAACCAACTTTAGCTTCAGAAATGGGTGCGCTGCAGGAGCGGATTACTTCGACAAAAAAAGGCTCGATTACTTCAGTCCAGGCAGTTTATGTACCGGCGGATGATTATACTGACCCGGCCCCTGTAGCCACCTTTGCTCATTTGGATGCTTCAATTGCTTTGGAGCGTTCTATTGCTGAACAGGGCCTGTATCCAGCAGTTGATCCTTTGGCTTCTACTTCAAGAGCTTTGACTCCGGAAATAGTCGGAGAGGAACATTATCAGGTAGCCCGCGGGGTGCAACAGGTATTACAAAGATATAAAGAACTACAGGATATTATTGCTATTTTGGGCATGGAAGAACTGTCTGATGAAGATAAGTTGATCGTGTCACGGGCTCGCAAAATCCAGAAATTTTTCTCCCAGCCGATGTTTGTGGCTGAACCTTTTACCGCTAAAGAAGGTAAATACGTTACTCGGGAGGACACAGTCAAAGGATTTAAAGAAATTCTTGAGGGCAAATACGATGACAAACCAGAACAAGCATTTTTTATGGTGGGAAATATATCTGAGGTCAGGTGACTTAAGCCATGTTACTTTAGCAAGTTGCTTATGAAAACTTTCAAACTGGAAATAGTCACTCCAGAGCGAGTAGTGTACTCCGATGAAGTGGAATTTCTGTCTGCTCCTGGAAAGATGGGTACGTTGGGCATTTTACCCAACCACACACCACTTTTTGCTGAACTTACTTATGGTGAACTCAAATTTAGCAAAAATAAAGATGAGATATATCTTTCTATCGGAGGTGGTTTTTTGGAAGTGACCAAAAATTTAGTACAGGTACTAGTGACTCGTGCTGTAAATGCTGACAAACTCAATGAACAGGAAGTTTTAAATGCCAAAAAAGCGGCCGAAGCGGCACTTAAAGCCAAACCTACCGGTAAAGAACTAGTTGCCGCCCAAGCCATGTTACGCCAAAGCTTGGTTGATATACGAATTTTACGCAGACGGAAGCGCCAAACATATTCTTCTTGACAAGTAAACATTAATTTAGGTAAAGTTGTGAAATCAAAAAAAATTTATGCTGCTTAGAGTCAGTCAGATCATGAGTTCCCGCGTCATAACTACGTCTCCAGATACGAAAGTTCCCCAGATCTGGAAGTTGATTTTTTCTAAAAAAATTCATGGGTTACCGGTAGTAGACAAAAACAAAAAATTATTGGGCATTATTTCCGAAGAGGATATTTTATCCCGGCTATATCCGGATATCAGCGAGGTGGTAGAGAATTTTTCCACAGGTTTTATGCCCGAAGATTTGGATGAAAAACTGGCAGCAATCAAGCATTTGACAGCCCGTGATATCATGAACCGGCGTGTGATTTATGCTCGCCCCGAGACTTTGATTATGAGAGCTTTGTCACGTATGATAGTGCGACAAGTGCGCCAATTACCAGTACTTGATGATGATGATCGGGTCATCGGAATGATTTCCAAAGGTGATATATTTGACAATTTATTTAAATTAGGTAAAAAAAGTTTCCAAAAAATTCGCCCAAAGTAACTGCTTATGATTCATGTTGTTTTGGGATCGCAATGGGGCGATGAAGGTAAAGGTAAAATCATAGATTTTTTGTCAAAAAAAGCCGATTATGTAATCCGTTTTCATGGTGGCAATAATGCGGGGCATACTGTAGTCAACCAATACGGTAAATTTCCCCTCCATTTGGTTCCTTCAGGTATTTTCAGTAACAAAACCAAAGCTGTGATTGCCAATGGGGTTGTTTTGGATTTGCAAGTGTTGATTGAGGAAATAAAAATTCTGGAAAAAGTATTGCCCTATCTGTCAGCGCGACTCATGATTTCACCTCGTTGCCACGTCATCATGCCATATCATAAACTCTTGGACCGATTATATGAGGAAGCTAAAGGTAAAGCCAAAACAGGAACAACGGGTAGAGGTATCGGACCGGTTTATGCAGATAAAGTTTCTTATCATGGGATCAGACTTTATGATTTATTGCATCCTCAATTATTTAAAGAAAAACTAGAAGTTCAACTGCGACTAAAAAATAAAATTATCAAATCCCTGGGAGAAAAACCTTTAAATTTTGCGCTAATTTATAAAGAAAAATTAAAACAGATAAAAATCATTAAACCATTTATAAAAGAGCCTTTGGTTGTATTACAAAATGCTGTCAAGGTAGGTAAAAATTTGTTGTATGAAGGAGCACATGGGATTTTACTGGACAATGACTGGGGGACTTATCCATTTGTCACGGCCTCATCGATCGTAGCTTCAGCCATCACCAGCGGTAGCGGGATTGTGGCCAAAGATGTGACTAGAGTTACCGGAGTTGCAAAAGCTTATACTACACGTGTGGGAGCAGGCCCTTTCCCAACTGAATTATTTGACAAGCATGCAAAAAAGATTCGTGAACTTGGTCATGAATATGGGACCACAACTGGTCGTCCTCGACGTGTCGGCTGGTTTGATGCCGTGTTGGTCAAGTTTGCTGCCCAATTGAATGGTTATACTGATTTGGCTTTGACTAAATTGGACATTTTAGATAGTTTTTCCAAAATCAAAATCTGTATTGGTTACCGATATAAAGGCCAGAAGGTCGACTATTTATCCGGTGATGCATATTTTTTGGAAAAAGTAGAGCCAGTCTATATCGAAGTTCCTGGTTGGCAGACTGATATTTCCCAAAGTAAGTCTTTTTCCAAGTTACCCAAAAACTGCCATGATTATATTGCAAAAATCGAAAAATTTACCGGGGTCAAAGTCAAAATCATTTCTGTCGGTCCGCAAACAACTCAAACAATACTAAAGACTTAGAAACTGCAATTTTTCAAATGCCTCATATGCCAACAATAAATTTTTCTACTTATCAATCGCCGTTTACCTGGCGTTATGGTTCGGAAGAAATGAGACAAATATGGAGTGAGGAAAATAAATACCGGCAGTGGCGGCGGGTTTGGTTAGCGTTGGCCCAAGCTCAATATCAGGCAGGATTATTGAATAAGCGAGAAATTGCTGATCTGACAAAACATGTTCACCAAGTTGATATTGCTCAAATATTAGAGATTGAAAAAACTACTCGGCATGATCTAGTAGCTGCACTCAAAGAATTCTCCCAAAAGGCTAAAATTGGTGGTAAAAAATTGCATTTGGGAGCCACTTCTACTGATATTACTGATAATGCAGATACGTTGCGGATTCAAGCGGCTTTAATCCTCATCCAGAAGCAGCTTAAACAATTGCTAAAAAACTTCATCATCAAAATTGAAAAATATGCCCAGGTACCCTGTCTAGGATACACTCATTTGCAACCGGCTGTAGTGACTACTGTGGGTTACAGATTAGCATTTTATGCACAAAATTTCTGGGAGAACTATGACAGATTGGTCTGGACCTTAGGACATCTCAAGGGAAAAGGCTTCAAGGGAGCTGTAGGCAGTATGGTGGGTTATGAACAATTATTAAAAAACACTGGTTTATCTTGGACACAAATGGAAAAAATGGCACTTAAAAAATTAGGTTTGACTGCTTTTACCATCACCAACCAGACCTATCCGCGGTATCAGGATTTTGAAGTAGTCAGTTTGCTAGCTCTCATAGCTGCATCGTCATATAAATTTGCGACAGATGTGCGTATTCTCCAGGCACCTTTTTTTGGGGAATGGCAAGAGGCATTTGTGAAGGATCAGGTGGGATCTTCAGCTATGCCGCACAAGAAGAATCCTGTTACTGCAGAAAATATATGTTCACTGGCTCGTTGGATGATTGCGCAACCACAAATACTTTTGGAAAATTACCTTCACTCTTATTTGGAAAGAACATTGGATGACAGCGCCAACCGACGGATTGTGATTGCAGAAACTTTTTTGGCTAGTGATCAGATTTTGAATGCGACCAGAGAATTAATCAACAAATTGAAAATTAGACAATCCAAAGTAAAGTTCAATCTAGAGCAATTTGTGCCCTTTGCAACTGCGGAACAAATCATTGTGTCAGTGGTCAAAAAAGGTGCTGATAGACAAAAAGCATATGCCACCTTAAAAAAACTTACACTTCTAGCTTGGGAAAAAGTCGAGCAGGGACTGCCCAATCCGTTAAATCACATGTACTTTCAGAACAAATTTATTCGTCAATTTTTAACTGAAAATGAACTGAAGAGACTGTTGACCAGCAAATTCAGCTTGGAGATGGCAATTGATGCTTGTAAACTGCTGGTCAGAAAAATCAAACGAGTGATAAAATGAGGTATATTTTCTAGAATCAGCATTTTTTGGGGGTACTATGTTTTGCTGTCTTGAAACACTTTTCAGATTTTGAAGTTTTTGTTGGCGACAATTTTTGGCTCTTGACAATTTAGTAAAAATTTTGTTATTTTAAAATCCCAGAACCATAAATAACAAGTTCTGGGTTTTTTATTTGATGAAAACCAAACATTTCTTACGGATAACTGATTTTACAGCCAAAGAAATTCTTCAGGTTCTGAAAATTTCTTTACACCTCAAAAAAACTTACAAAAAAACCGGTCAAAACAGACCGGTTTTTAAAAATCAAACTTTGGCCATGATTTTTGAAAAACCATCACTGCGTACTCGCGTCTCATTTGAAACTGCAATGACGCAACTGGGTGGACATGCAATCTATTTGGGACCGGCTGATATTGCTATGGGGGTGCGAGAGACTGTGCCGGATATAGCTCGTACCTTGAACCGTTATGTAGATATGATCATGGCGCGGGTATTTAAACACCAGGTTTTAAACGTATTGTCCAGTTATTCTACAGTACCGGTAATAAATGCTTTATCTGATTTGGAACATCCCTGTCAAATCATGGCCGATTTATTGACTATGCAAGAACACAAAGGCAAATTGAAAGGTTTAAAATTGGCATTTGTGGGTGATGGAGAAAACAACGTGACTCACTCTTTATGTTTGGCTGCGTCATTATTGGGAATGGATTTTCGGGTTGCCCATCCCAAAGGCTATGCCATGAAAAAGCTGGTAGTTGTGGAAGCAAAAAATTTAGCCAAAAAATCTGGCGCCAAAATTCTGATTACCCACAAACCTGAAGAAGCAGTCCAAGGAGTCGATGTAGTTTACACTGATACTTGGGTGAGTATGGGAGATGAAAAGGAAAAAACTGCCCGACTCCGAGCCTTTAAAAAATACCAAGTGACAGAAAAATTGCTACAGTTGGCCAAGAAAGATGCAGTTTTTATGCATGATATGCCAGCTTATCGCGGCAATGAAGTGGCTACAGCGGTCATTGATGGACCACAATCAATCATTTTTGATCAAGCAGAAAATCGGTTGCATGCGCAAAAAGGGATCATGCTGTATTTGAAGAAAAATCATAAATAAGCACCTTTCTTAATTTAAGCGAGAGTTAGAGCAGGGATCATGGATTTGGTTCTAATTCTTGCTTGGTTTCCCAGATACTTAAGAGGGAAAAAAGACAAATTTATTAAGGAGGTAAATGGCCAAATCAGCTTTTTTTCAAAAAAGTTATATTTCGGTTGACCAACTCAAATCCAAAGCTATGATTGATGAGTTGTTTGCCACCTGTGACAAAATGAAGCGCAATGTGGAAAATGGTATTGTGTATGAACCTTTAGCCGGCAAAAGTCTTGCCATTTTATTTTATCAACCAAGTACTCGTACCTTTTCCTCTTTTGTTGCTGCGGCCAAAAGACTTGGTGCCTATGTGACAGCTATACATGGCATGGCGGAATTTTCCTCTGTGGCCAAAGGTGAGTCCTTGGAAGATACTATAAGAAGTATTTACCAGACTACAGCAGCCGAAGCTATCATTATCCGTCATCCTGACGACAATTCTAGTCAAGTGGCCGCAGCAGTATCACCCGTGCCCATCATCAATGCTGGCAGCGGCAAATTGGAACACCCGACCCAAGCACTATTGGATCTATATACGATTTACGATCATTTTGGGAATTTGAAAAGCTTGCATGTAGTGATGGTGGGAGATCTTCTATACGGCCGTACGATAAAGTCATTGGCTAAAATTTTGGCTCTGGTTAACTCAAAAACCAAAATCACTTTTGTTTCTCCCAAAGAACTCGCTGCACCAAAAGATTTAGTCGCTCAATTGAAACGCAAAATAAAAGTGATAGAAACTACGGATCTTTATTCATCATTAAAAAGTGCCGATGTAGTGTATATGACTCGTGTGCAAAAAGAGTGGTTTGAAAAAGCTGGAAAAGTCGAGGAATATGAACGGCTCAAAGACAAATATATATTGACCCGGCACTTAGTATCACAAATGCCCAAAAACTCAATCGTTATGCATCCCTTGCCTAGGGTAGGTGAAATCATGCATGAAGTAGATGAAGATCAGCGGGCGTATTATTTTAAACAAATGCGCTCCGGTCTCTATGTCCGCATGGCGTTACTTGAGAAAATTTTGCTCGGTTAAAATATGTCTTTAAGCAAATTCCCCGGACTGATTGATGTCCACGTCCATTTACGCGAACCGGCAGCTACTCACAAGGAAGATTTTTTTACAGGAAGCAAGGCAGCCATAGCTGGAGGATTTACTTATATTTTGGATATGCCCAAAATAATCCCTTAGCTACGATTTCAATTTCGCGACTTGAGGAAAAAATTAAATTATCAAAGAAAGCTGTTTGTGAAGTTGGTTTTCACTATGGAACTGACGGAGTCAATTTGGACAGTTTTACCCAGGTATTTAAAAGCCCAAAAGTTTTTGGACTGAAAGTTTATTGCAATCATACTACGGGAACATTACTCATTGAAGAGGAAAAGCGATTGGATAATGTTTTTCAAGCGTGGCAAAGCGAAAAACCGATTTTAGTGCATGCGGAACAAGAAAAATTGGAACTAGCAATAAATTTAGCTAAAAAGCATATACGAAGATTGCATGTCTGTCATATAACTAGAAAAGAAGAGGTGGAAATGGTCAAAAAAGCAAAAGCCAAACATTTGAAAATAACAGCTGGTGTCACACCTCATCATTTATTTCTCACTGAAAAACATCAAAAAGAACTAGGTCCTTTCGGTGTGATGAAACCTGAACTGACACCTCCAGACAGAGATTATTTGTGGCAAGGTCTGACTGACGGAACAATTGATTTAGTTGAATCGGACCACGCACCTCATACCAAGGAAGAAAAATTAGGGGATCATCCGCCTTATGGTGTGCCGGGATTGGAAACGACATTGGGTTTGCTTTTAAAAGCAGTCAATGAAAAGCTATTAACTGTTGACCAGGTACAACAATTTTTTTTTCACAACCCCAGGCATATTTTTCATATCCCCAATCAGCCAGGCACATATATAGAATTGGATCCAGATAAACCATATATGGTTGAAGAAAGCAATCTACAAACCAAGTGTGGCTGGTCACCGTTTGCCGGTTGGGAACTTTATGGAAAAGTGGAAAAAGTGGTACTTAATAATAAACTAGTTTTGAACAGAGGAATGTTTGATGCTCAAAATTGAATTTTTAGCAACAGAATTTATCAATCCACTGATTGTTCCTTCAGGAATTATCCAAGAAATTCCTGAATCGCTCAAAGCTCTGACTGCGGGCGCTGGAGGTGTGGTCACCAAATCCATAACTGCAAAAGAAAGACGGAGTAATCCATTGCCCCGAGTCATCAGATATCCCCAGGGAATTTTAAATTCGGTAGGTTTGCGCAATCCGGGAATCGATAAAGGATTGAGCATATTAAGACAGATCTTGGAGCGCAGAAAAAATAAGGTAATAGTCAGTATATTTTCCACTTCAGTTCCAGAGTTAAAAATGCTGGTAACCAAAGTGGCCAAACTCAAACCCAAATTTATTGAACTAAATTTGTCTTGTCCCAATACTATCAATGAACTGGGAGAATCTTTGGGAATGGGAGTTGATTCAACTTATCAAACAGCGGCGACCTGCAGACAAGCGATACCCAAATCAATAAAGTTGATTGCCAAACTCAGCCCAAATGTGGCGAATATCGGTGATATAGCTCAAGCAGCTGAAAAGGCTGGCGCTGATGCCATCTCCGCTATAAATACAGTAGGACCGGGGATGGTAATTGATTTGAAAACCCAAAAACCTTTACTCGGAAATAAAGAGGGAGGAGTGTCAGGACCAGGTATCAAACCTATCGCTGTTCGCTGTGTATATGATTTATACCAGTCAGTCAAAATCCCTATTATCGGTATGGGTGGAGTGGAAACAGCTGAAGATGTGATAGAGATGATGCTGGCAGGGGCTACACTTGTGGGAGTCGGGTCAGCTATTTATCGACATGGTTTTGGAATTTTACACAAAATTATCTTGGATTTAGAAAATTATCTACAGAAATACAAAATAAAATCACTTAAGTCTCTTATCGGCAAAACACACTGACTCATAGAAAAATATTTAAATTAAATTATATTAGTGATATATATTTATTATGTAATTTTTTGAGGCTAAATACTTCGATGTTTCGAAACATTTTTATACTATAAGTTAAAGTGTATTTTTCCTCTGACTAAAAATATCCGAGCATAAATAGACGGGTATATAAAGCAGAAAGCCAGCTGCAATAAGATTTAACTAGCTTAAACAAAATCAATCATGTGTACAATCTGAATGTATCCTCATGCAGTTGCTCCAGTTGAGCAAGTATAGTGCCAATGACGCGGTGAGATTTAGTAGATTATTTCTCAAGGCTAGCCGGTAAAAAATGACTGATTAAAGATTAAAGCAGGTGACGAATACAAATACCAAAAGGGCAGTATATCCGAAAATGATTTATAAACCAAAAGAATTTATGAGGATATATCATGGGATGTGAGTACAAATATTGGTAGGCAACTTTATACAGCTGTTGGTGGCGTCGGAATTATTTATTTTGGCCCAAATAAATAGCTCAAACAATATTTTTATATCGACAATTTGCATAAAGTGAGGTATAAATTGGCCGGCAGTTGTATAATTTCCAATAATTTACTGGAGTTTTAATCATCCATCCACAAAAAGATAAACAAAAGTGCTATGTGAAAACAGAGCCAAAAATTTAGCTTAATAAGTTATTGCAGAGTTTGACTGAAAAATAATATGAGATTCATCCAGAAATTGGAAAAAATTGTTTGGAAAAATAATTCATTGCTGTGTATTGGATTGGATCCGGATTTGGATAAAATGCCTGTTTCGGTGCGCCAGAACAAGCAACCGCTATTTAAATTTAATCAGGCTATCATTAAGGCTACTTACGATTTGGTTTGCGCTTATAAACTAAATAGCGCCTTTTATGAAGCTTTGGGCAGTAAAGGAATCTGGCAACTGAAAATGACCTGCGATTATATCAGAGAAAATTTTCCCGATATACCAATTATACTGGATTTCAAACGTGGAGATATCGGCAGTACCAATGAAGCTTATGCAAAATATGCATTTGCATATCTTAGTGTGGATGGTGTCACACTACAACCATATCAAGGATTGGAAGCACTAAAAGTTTTTTTTGAGCAAAAAGATAAAGGGATTATGATTCTTTGTCGGACTTCAAATCCGGGTGCGAAAGAATTTCAAGATCAAAGAGTAAATAATAATCAAAAGTTGTATATCAAATTGGCAAAAGATGTGATCAGGATATGGAACTATAATCAAAATTGCTTTCTGGTGGTTGCAGCTACCTATGCAAAAGAATTAAAATTGATCAGAAAACTAGTCGGAGATATGACATTGTTGGTTCCTGGTATTGGGGTTCAGGGCGGGGATCTAAGGCAGACATTATCCTATGGTTTGAACAGCAAAAAACAGGGACTTATTCTCAATGTAGGGCGAAGTATCATTTACGCTTCTCACAGATTTGATTTTGCAGACAAAGCTCGAGCCGAAGCAGAAAAATTACGAAACGAGATTAACAAATACCGACTATGATTTGGCTCGATATTTAAATTTTTATAACAAATTATTTTTATGAAGCACAGCCGGTCAGCCAATACGATTATCGATTTGCTAAAAAAAGTCAAAGCTATTTATACAGATGATCATTTTGTCTATACCTCAGGAAAACACGGAAGTATTTATATAAATAAAGATGCATTATATCCACACACCAAAGTAACATCCCAAGTCGGATTATTATTTGCCAAAAAATTTAAAAACAAAAATATCGAGGTAGTGGTAGCACCGGCTGTTGGCGGAACCATTTTGTCACAATGGACAGCGTACCATTTGTCAAAACTGAAGAAAAAGGAAATACTCAGTGTTTATACGGAAAAGGATAAAGGAACACTGGCAGCAGCCGCTGATAGCCAACATATCTTTCGACGTGGATACGACAAACTTGTAAAAGGCAAAAATGTATTGGTAATAGAAGATCTGACTACCACAGGTATATCAGTAAAAAAGGTTGTCAAAGCTGTCAGAAATATTGGAGGCAAAGTGATAGCTGTAGGTGTGATGGTAAATCGCAATCCCCAGGAAGTAAATAAAAGGTTTTTCTCCGTTACCTTTTATGCTTTGGGGACTCTCAAAGCTGATGCCTATGAGCCAAACGATTGTCCACTATGTAAAAAAAGGCTTCCCATAAATACCGAAATTGGTCACGGAAAGGAATTCTTAGCTAAACAAAAAAAATAAAGTGATCATACTACCAAATCTTCTTTTATTGACTTTTGCTGGTATCTTCCACAAAAAAAGATAGCTAGTGAGGCAGATCATAAGTGCTTATTACGGCTGGCAAAAATTTTGATAAGTCGGAAAGACTAGGGCATTGCCAAATAAGGCAGGCCATTAATCGTTATTTCAGAACTTACGCCACTTGAGATTTGTTTTATAAATTGTTAAAATAAATCATGCCGCAGAAAAGAGTGGTCTATATTTTTGTATCAGGCGGCGTCCTTTCCGGATTGGGTAAAGGCGTCACCGCATCAGCAATTGGTCTGCTACTTCAGGCCCGCAACTACAACGTCACCCTAGTTAAATGCGAAAATTATCTCAATATTGACGCTGGTTTGATCAATCCTATCGAACACGGTGACCCGTACTTATGCGAAGATGGTACAGAAGCTGATATGGATATGGGTTCCTATGAAAAATTCCTCAACAAAAATATACTCAAACACAACTTTATTACCATGGGTCAAATATATCAGGAAGTAATACGCAAAGAGCGTAATTTCGAATACCAAGGTGAAGATGTTGAAGCGATTCCCCACGTGACGGATGAAATTTTACGGCGCATCAAAGCAGCAGCAGAGATTGAAAAAGCCGATGTTGTGATTGTCGAATTGGGCGGTACAGCTGGAGAGTACCAAAATATTTTGTATTATGAAGCTTCACGCGTGTTGAAAATTGTCCACAAAGAAAGTGTGGTCCATGTGCATGTAAGTTATTTGCCTACTCCTCCACATTTGGGTGAACCAAAAACCAAGCCTACCCAGCTGTCAGTCAAATTTCTCCAAGGCATGGGTATTCAACCAGATTTTATTGTTTGTCGAGCCCAAAAGCCTATCGATAGCCGAAGACGAGCACGTTTGGCAATGTTTTGTTCGGTTGAACCAGAAAACGTAGTCAACAACCAAGATGTAGACAGCGTCTATGAAGTGCCTTTGGTTTTGGAAAAACAACAATTTGCGCAAAAACTATTACACATGCTAAATTTGCCTGATATAACTCCCAACCTAAAAGATTGGGAAAAGTTGATCCAACAAATTGAAAAAAGTCGCAGTCAAAAATTGGAAATAGCTATAGTCGGCAAATATTTTGCCACAGGTGATTATGAACTGCGTGATTCTTATGCCGCACTTTTGGATGCTTTGGACCATGCCGGTTGGGCAAATGGTGTGACCGTTAGGCCGCGTTTTATCAATAGTGAACGGATTGAAAAAGGTGAAGACATAAATCAATTATTATTTGGTGTAGCCGGTATTATTGTTCCCATAGGTTGGGGACCACGGGGAGTAGAAGGAAAAATTTGCGCTATTCAATATGCACGCGAAAATAAAATTCCTTATCTTGGGTTGTGTTATGGCATGCAATTGGCAGTGGTCGAGTATGCCAGAAATGTTTTAGGTTTAAAAAAAGCCAATACCACTGAATGTGCTCCGGATACACCGGATCCAGTGATCCATTTGATTCCTTCACAAAAAGAGAAAATGGAGCGACGGGCATATGGGGGAACTATGCGATTGGGTAAATGGGAATGTCAAGTCAAAGATGGAACTTTGGCTGAAAAAGCTTATCTAAAATATCCTGAACGCATAAGTAATCATATTGTAGCTGAACGACACCGCCATCGTTATGAGTTTAATGATGCTTATGCCAAGCAAATTGAGGCAGCTGGGATGGTTATTGCCGGTCGATCCGTTGTGGAAAACTTAGTGGAAATTATCGAACTGCCGCCAAATTTGCATCCATTTTTTCTTGGTACCCAATTTCACCCGGAATACAAAAGCCGACCGCTATCTCCACATCCATTATTTTTGGCTTATATAGAGGCTTGTTTAAAATACAAATAATTGATAAAATAAAAGTCCTCATTGTTCCATTGTACAAGTGCCTCATTGGAAAAGTCAAAATAGCGATGAGTCATAAATACAAATGTGACAATGATTTTTCACTATGGCAATTTCTTTAACACTGGACAACACCACCTTTGATGTCGGAGATACGATCCGCGTTCATTACCGCATCATTGAAAAAGAAATAGTGTCAGGTAAAACAAAAAAAGAAAAACACGAACAACAAAAGGAACGGATACAGGTATTTGAAGGGATTTGTATCGCCATTCGTGGGGGTGGGAACAACCAATCATTTACAGTCAGGCGTATTGGTGTAGATGGCATAGGAATTGAGCGGATTTTTCCAGTAATTTCTCCCTGGATCAAAAAGGTCACGGTGAAGAAAAAAGGTGATGTGCGACGCGCCAAACTGTACTATTTACGCAGCAAAACTGGCAAACAGGTAAAGCGCTTGGGTACTTTTGTGAAAGAGCAGATAGTATCTGAAAACAAAACTTTACCAAAAAGTGAGCAAACAAACGAGCCAGCAACAGCCAAAACTACTGCAGATACTTCTATTAATTTAACAGATAGAGCCAAGGAAGATAATTCTGCAGACATAAACCCACCAATCAATGAACAAGCATAGTCTGGGTAAAATCGGAGAAGACTTGGCATGCAAATATCTTCTTAAGAAAGGCTATCGCATCATCAATCGCAATTTTCATTCCCGATGGGGAGAAATTGATATTGTCGCCCAAAAAAATCAAACTCTTTATTTTATTGAGGTAAAGACACGATGGTCATCCAAATTTGGCGATCCAGAGACTGCTGTAACCAAATTCAAACTAAATTCGATAATCAAAACCGCTCACTTTTATAAAATACTCTATCCTCATACAGCGGAGAAAAAGCAAATTGATGTGGTGGCCATCAAACTGACTAGCTCTGGACAGCTTTTAGATCTGAAACATTTTGAAAATGTAAGTTTATGAAGTCATTTAGCGCAATTTGTGAACTATCGTTTCGTGCTTTCAAACGATATTATAGACAATTTCATCAAAACTCTCAAAGATTGGCGAATCGTATTAGGTCAGTATCCACTTCCAAATTACGCCTATGCAGCTCGGTAAAGGTAAACTTATTGCCATTGTCGCCATTACTGCCATACTGAACTCCTTCATTGACGGTGGGATCATGTATCTGGTAGATTCGACATGGGTAGATGATAAGGTTGAAAGAAAAAAGGATCAATTGGACAACAAGATGATCCGATACTTGGATGCTCTTGATGTCAGCCAGCAGATGGTTGATAATTGCTATGAGGCTTTCTACACAGTTTCAGAGTGCAGTAAAGGAGATGGCTGCGACTTCGCCAAAACAATTGATTCCTTGACCGACCTCAATGTTGAAAGAAAGATTCTTCGGCAGAAACGTGACCAACTTCTTGATAGCGAAAATTTCTCTTGGTCAAAGAATCGCCCGCTTTGACCCCCCATACACCCAAATTTTACGCATCCAGAAACCATTATCACACCTCTTGTATCCGCGATACAAAGTTCAAAACTTACCTGAAAGATTTGAGATACTTATAGAATTCTCATCTTCAGATAAAAAAGGAAATCGAGTCGGAAATTTCGTACTATGCTCTTACTTTACTTAACGCAAATTCACCTGAAATATATTTCTGGAAATGCGTAGATAAGACTTTAGTAACTTTTTCATCTGATGTATTGGGCACCTTGCCGATAACTGTCATAGTTTTTCCCATATAATTTCTTAATGGGGGGACCAATTTCCGATAGCCAACACATACAGATTGAACAGGGTCAGGCTTTTTGCCTCTCGGTAAGTCCACTTTTGCCACAAACTCTAGCTGTGTTTGAGGGTCTACCCAAGCAGCTTCGTATGTTGCAGTAGCTCCTACTGCTCTGGCAAACTTTGTCACTGGATTTTCAGCTCGTATACCAAGAGGGGCATTAGTAATTAAAACATCAATTATTAAGCGGCGAACCAGATAATCCAAGTTATTTATATCAGCTCCTTCTTCAAAAAGGCCGATGTGAGCTACTTGTTCAGGAAGATCTTGGAAGATTACAACTGGCTGCTTTGCCTGTAATATTCTCTTAAAACGTTCTGTTTTTGAAAGGTTTCCCCATCCACGAGCAGTTTCGTCTCTTATGGCCCACAGATAAAATCCTTGTCTTTTTGGCAAGCGATACACTTGAAGTGCTTCCGCCCAAGGATCATTTGGATTGCTAAAGTATAAATAGGGGTTGTTGCGTATATGAGTAGCTACTTCACCTTCGTCTTCCAATAACCTCAAAACAGGTAAGGCAAATTCGATCTGCTTGCCGGTATAACCCAACTTTATCAAAGGCAACTTGTCTTGTAAGAGATCAATAAATATTTCTCGTGCCCTAGCAAGATCGGGGTATTGTGCTAAACCTTTATCAAATTCACCTTGTGAACTAGTTTCTTTGGTCATAGAAATTCAAATATGAAGGTATTATATCATAAATTGCACTATTATGGGCAAATCGTGAGTTGTTGTAAATTAAACCACCTAATGTTACAAATTTTGACTAAGTACTCATATTGTATCTCCTCTTTGGGCAAAAGGTAGCAAAACACCTGATTTGCCTCCTGTCTGCCTGTCAATTCTCAAAATCTTACATTCATCAGTTATTCTTATCTTATGGGGAAATTGACCAACAGGCTGGACTTATTCGCCAAGCACTACGCTATGGGTAAGTCTGGTAAGCAGAGTGCGATTCTTGCTGGATATAGTGCACGATCAGCAAAATCAATAGCATTAGAGAATCTAAGGAAACCCGAGGTCTTGAAGAAGGCTGAAACGATCCTCAATGCAGCCGGACACTGTCCGATGAAGCATTGGCCAAGCGGTTGCAACGTGCCATTGACGCAGGTCTTGGTAAAAGGCCAAGTAATCCTGATGCACTCAAAGGAATTCGGATGGCATTGGAACTCAAAGATCGCTTCCCTGATATACATACTCGTATGGAAGTTACCCAAACCAGTGAAGTTGAGTTGAGACTTTCGAAGATAAACAATGAAGAACTTGAGAATTATCTTGAGGAGATTTCTATAAAAACACAAGGATACTTAGAAGACATAAAAAACGTAGAGCTGAACGAGCCAAAACTTCACAGCCTGAAACCGCTACTCAAAAGGTAGTAGAAGATAACGGTGTAATAGCACCAAAAGCAGTAGGAGTACCCAGCACAAGACCAAGTAGTCTAAGTGCCGGATAATAATTAGCGTATGCTGCCCGATATACATTTCAATTTCAATGAGAAGAATCAATTTGGATTATTCCAAAAGCAAATTTACAAGACAAGACAGACAGTACATTCAGTGACTAAAAAGGTTGAATGTATTTTGGGATCATGTTGACTCTGCTCGTGCAAGAATTGGTATATCAGGTAGTTTCCCAAAACGTTACTCAAACGAATTATTATTCCAACAAGCCCAGAAAGAGTCATACGCCATTATCGAGTTCTTTGATCTTCCAAGCTCTTGGCTTCATCCATTGTCCGACTTCATAGTAATGGACAAATTTACTTCACTCAATCAAGGCATATTCCTTTCAGGTAAGGCTCACAAAGTAGCAGAAGATAAAGAGTCCGGTAAATTGAAGGTTGATAATCGCTCTCCCGATTTACACATTATTATCAAACGGCAGATGAGTATAAAAGCTTTGCAAGAATGGATAGAAGATAATCGAAACGCTATATAAGGAAGGCTCGACCATTTATCAAAGAAAAACACTTTAGTAAAAAATAGATTCCAAATCAAATGTAGAATCCTTGAACTGAGCCAATCTGGTATGAAACCAGAAAAAATTGAAGGTGTACTACTCGAAGAGTATCCAGATGAGGATATTAGTAGTGCGGAGATTTCAACACTACTTGACCAGATAAAACAAGTAGCCAAAAGAACTTCCCGAAGATAATATCAGACAAATCTACTCCAATTTCATTGTGATGCCGATATTTTAATGATGGCCTACGCTAGTTGAAACAGATTCCAATTTGAATCTCGATTTCAATTATGCTTGACCAAAATCGCTACTTCCAAACAGCAGATTTACATCTTGCTTCCTACTTGGTTTCAACCGGCAAAGTTACTCTCCTGACTGTTGAATGGGATAACAAACAAGCATATTTCGTTTTCCCCGATTCCCAAAAGTGCGAGCAACTACGTGATGAGTATTACGACCACAAGGCAGTAGTTGATCCTTTCAAATTTGCCAACGCGTTGCGTGAACTCAAAAACAGACTCTATGCCAACCGATGACTATGTCAGTAACTATTGCCGAAGCACGAAAAATTATAAAGAAGGATGCCAAAGAGTATAGCGATACGCAGCTTGAGGCGATCATCAACCTCCTTGTAGTTCTGGCAGATATGAGCATTGATTCGTTCGTAGCGAAGCGAAAGCAAAAGGAAATAATACCGGAACAAGTTATTGGAAGTGACGAACAAGTAAAACTATGACAGCAGAAACAAACAACCCGATCCTTGATGCAGCACTCGACCTACTTGAACAGAAAAAGTGGAGCATTATTCCTATTGCTCCCAACACTAAGAAGGCACGTATAGAGTGGAAGAAATATCAAACAGTTCTACTTACACCAGAAGAACTCAAGGAATGGTTCAGATTGTTTCCAGATTCAAATATCGCTGTTATAACAGTCAAAATTTCAAATCTCATTGTTATTGACATTGATCCTCGGCATGGTGGCAAGCTGGATGATTTCAAGGATATCCAAACAGTAGTAGCCAAGACCGGCAATGGCTGACACTACTACTTTCATTACGAAGATGGATTCCAAACCAAAGCAGCAATTACTGATGGATTCGACATAAGATCAAATGGTGGTTATGCGCTCCTACCGCCTTCAATACATGAATCCAGCAATAAGTATGAATGGGTAAAATCGCCGGATGAGATCGAATTAGCACCACTTCCCCAATTCGTAAAAGAATGGATCAGCCAAAACAAGAAGACGCTCAAGATTCACACATCACTTGATGCACTTTAAGGAGTCCCAGAAAGCCAAAAGAACGATACTGCCGCGTCATTGACAGGTAAATTACTGGCAAGATTTCCACAGAACTTATGGGAATCTCACGCCTGGCCATTCTTGAAGGCTTGGAACAATAAGAACACGACTCCGCTCCCAGAAGATGAATTGAGAATCACATTTGAATCAATAGCAAGTGCTGAACTTGCGAAGTTGTCAAACAAGTCCACAGCAAAAGATAAACGAAAGGTCGCAGATATCTTGGTTGATTAAGTGCTTTCAAAGGAAGTCGAATTGTATCTTGATCAAACCAAAGAGCCGCATATCACATTCCCTGACAAACCAGTTGTAGGCTTCCTTATCCGAAGTGCAGAGTTTTGACACTGGCTACATGGATTATATTGGGAAGAATACGAGAAAGGATTCTCCGGTGAGCAGTGTAATACTGCAATAAGTAGTCTTGAAGGTAAGACTTGCCATAGTGGCATTACCCAAAAGCTCCACAACAGAATTGCTCGTGATGGTAATATCATCTACTACGATTTGGGAGACGACATTCATGTAGTCAAAATATCAGCCGAGGGATGGGAAGTTACCACCAACTGTCTGGTCAAGTTTCATAGATTCAGCCATCAGTCAAAGCAAGTTGAACCACAAAAAGGCGGTAATCTTGTGGATGTTTTGGACTTCATCAACTTATCCAATGACTCGGACAAACTCCTGTATCTTACATATTTGCCGGCAGTTATGATTCCCGATATCCCAAGGGTTGTGCTGGTAAATATCGGAGTTCAAGGTGCAGCCAAGACCACCGCGATGCGTATTGCACGAAGCTTCATTGATCCAAGCAAATCAGATTTACTAAGTCCCACCAGAGATATTACAGAATTGGCCCAAGCTGCCCATCACCATTACTGCCTGTATCTGGATAACTTATCTTATCTGCGGGATGAATTATCTGATGCATTATGCCGCCTCACAACTGGTAGCGGATTTACGAAACGCAAGCTCTATACAGATGATGCAGACGTATTGTTCAAGCAGAAAGTGACAGTTGGCATTACCGGAATCAACTTAGTTGCACAACGCGCGGACTTACTTGATCGCTGTCTGATACTCAACTTTGAAAGAATCCCAGATAATAAGAGACTTAATGAGGTTGAATTTTGGAGAAGATTTGAGGAGAAGAAACCGCTGATTTTGGGGGCTGTCTTTACCACATTATCGGAGGCATTGAAACAAATAGATGCGATACGTCTTACTCGAACCCCGCGTATGACAGATTATGCCAAGTATGCAGTTGCGGCAACTATGACACTTGGTAAAACTGAATCAGATTTCTTACAAGCCCTCAACGACAATATCAACCGCCAGAATCAGGCGGCAGTTGAATCCTCACCCACAGCTCAAACAATTATCCGCTTCATGGCAATGAATTATGAAGACAAGTGGACTGGTAGCAGCTCTGATCTACACAAAGAACTCAATACTATCGCGACAAAAGAGAATCTACTCATAGGGGGTGCAGATGGCTTCCCCAAGGTCTCAAACTGGCTATGGAGGCGGATTATGCCAATCCGGTCTAATCTGGCCGCATTGGGGATTATCATTCGCAAACATGAAGAAGAAAGCGGAACTGTTATTGAAATAGTCAAAACCTTCAAGAGTAGCGAAGATACTGCCAATGTTACCAGTACTGCCAGCCAAAGCGAATCAGACCAGCCCCAAGATGGCAACATGGCGGTAATGGCAACAGAACAACTACCCATGGACAGTCAGGGGTCAAAAAATGATGAACCCTTCCCATATTGAAAGAATCAAAGAATTATTTCTAATACTCAAAACTGCCTATGAATGGAGCAATAAGAATGAATGCAATAAAGCAAGACAGATGGAGCTATTCGACCGAAGCAAGCCGTTATTTGACGAGCTTGAAACTCTTGGAGTCTCAAGACAGTTCTCGGCTACTGTCTTCTTCTTTGGACCGGAAATCAATGAGAAGTTGGTCAACCAATTCAAGGATGGAGGTGAGAGGTAATGTATAGATGTGTCGCCTATGCTCGGAAATCAACTGATTCCAATGAGCCAATTGAATCGCAAGTGCACGCCATAATCTTACACCTTGAGAAACAAGCTGTAAGTGAACGGATCAAAAGAGGCTTGAGAATGAAGAAAGTCATTGTAAATAAGACCGGAAAGTGAGATAATGAAAACGTGCTCAATTAGTCGTGGGGATTTTTAGTGTCCGTCTTGGACAAGTCCTCACGGATTTGAGCACACCAGGGCGGCCATTTGAGTTATAGAGTTATGAAACGAGCCATCATCTACTTACGCATCAGTCCAGACAGACAAATTGATATTACGAATCTTGATACTCAAGAGCAGTTATGCAGAGCATATTGTGAGCGGGAAAACTTGCAAGTGGTTGATGTAATGAGGTTGGAGGCGGTATCGGCTAATGAAACAAACACTCAAAGAGTAGCCGAACTTCTGTAATTTACCAAAGAGAATCAAGGTAAGTTTGATGTGCTTGTCATCTTCAAACTTGACAGATTCGCCAGAAAGCAAGAGCACCATCACTACTTACGCGGGCAGCTAATGAAGATGAGAGTGATTCTTCGGTCCTCAAGCGAACGAATTGACGAATCCCCATCCGGCAGATTGGTCGAAGGAGTATTGACAGCAGTCAATGAGTGCGATAATGAGGTTAGGAAGGAATGAGTCAAAATCGCGATGTGGAGACGAGTTGAAGAAGGACTATGGCCATGGCAACCACCACTTGGTTATTGGAGACCCAAGCAACCAGGAATCCAGCTCACTGTTTCACAAATTGATTTGGCTTGTAAGGACGCAATAGTTGAAATCTTCACCTTATTCAGCACCGGAGTCTACACGTATGAATCTATTACCAAACCCATGAACAAAAAGAAGATCAAGAACTGGCAAGGCAGAACCATCAAGTTCTCCAAACAATACATTCAGAAACTTATCAATAACGTCTTCTACATTGGCCAACAACGAAGTTAGGATGGCTGGCTGCATCAAGGCAAGCACGAGGCACTTATACCCATTTCGCTTTGGGATCGCTGCCAGGAAGTTATTGCCAAGAGAACAAATCATGCGGTCAATAAGAGGCTCTACAATAATCCAGATTTCCCATTGAGACGATTCGTGCTCTGTGGATTCTGTGGCAAGTCATTTACTGCTTGCTGGACGAAAGGCGGATCGGGCGGCAAGTATCCATATTATTACTGCATCAATAAGAAATGTGAGAAATATGGCAAGATGGTTGCCAAAAACACGCTGCACGATGAGTTTTGCGAGTATTTGAAGTCCGTCAAACCAAAAGAGAAGTTCATCAAATTATTTGAAAGAGTAGTACTCAAAAGGTATGAAGACTGAAAGTATGATATTCAGTGTGAGTATCTGCGGAAGTTAGAAGATATCAAGAAACTTAAAACTGACCGGATTTGGGTACTTGAGAAAGGCAAGAAAGGTATCCTAAGTGATGAATTGCTCAAAACACAGCTTGATGAAATTGAGAACAAGATTTCACTTGCCAAGTTGGAGCTTTCAGATACGCATAGCGAAGGAATTGAACTTGATGAACTTTTGGCCTACGCCAGAGCTTTTATTCCAACTTGTGATTTAGCTTGGTATGTCGGGATATTTGAAGCCAAGCAGAATTATCAACGCATGATATTTCCTTCCGGCGTGAAGTATCATTTCAACGCCTTCTCGAACTCCGAATTAGGCCTTCCTTTCGAGCTAATCGCCACTTTTGCCACTAAAAAATCAACAGATGTGAGCCCGGAGCGATTCGAACGCTCAACCCAAAGCTTAAAAGGCTTTTGCTCTACCGTTGAGCTACGGGCCCGTATTTTATTATGAAATAGGGATGATGAATTTATAATTAAGATTAGTAACTTCATAAGTATAACAAAAATTAACATGATTCTTCAATAAAAACTTGCCAAATACTTATAAATTCTTATACCATGGATTAATGTGGATTTGGTTAGCTGTTTTAGGTATTTTGATTTCATCTTTTATTTTGTCTAAATCAGCAGATTTACTGATTTTGGCAATAATTCGTCTATCACGGAAATTTCATATCAGCGAATTTAATCTAGGTTTTTTTGTGCTGGGATTTGCCACAACTACACCGGAACTATTTGTAGGCATCAATTCTATAATTTCCCGCCATCCACAGTTATCTTTGGGCAATTTGTTGGGAGCCACCATCATTCTTTTGACACTGATTGTAGGATTACAGGCAATCGCGGTCAAAGAGATCCGTTTCATCGATACATTCAAAACTCAAGATCTGGCTTTTACCAGTTTGATAATTGCTCTACCGACTTTTTTACTGTTTGACGGAGTGCTCTCTCGTTTCGATGGTCTACTGATTTTAGTTTTGTTTGTAGTATTTTTTATGTTTATGAACCGTCGCCAAACACTATTGGAACACGTAAAACAATCTTTAGAAGCAAACCACAACCATATATTGGTCAATATACTTCGGATCGGCGGTGGAATAGTCGGATTGGTCGGAGGAGCAAAAATCATGGTCACAGCAGGGTTATATTTGGCAGATGTATTAAAGCTCTCGGATGAACTGGTAGGACTTCTGATGCTGGCTATCGGGACGAATTTGCCCGAATTGACTGTACTTCTTAAAGTGATTACCAAACAGCACAAAAATTTGGGCCTAGGAGATTTTATGGGAAGCATGGTGGCCAATACTTTGGTACTGGGAATGCTGACAACACTACAACCTGTAGTTTTGGAGGCGCCAAATAAAGTCTATTTCAGTTTTGGTATTTTATATTTAGCCTTGATATTTTTTAATGCCTTTTTCCGGGCTGATAAAAAGATAACCAGAAATGAAGGGGTAGCACTTGTAGCCTTATATTCATTTTTCGTTTTTTCGGAAATTTTCCTCAAAAATAGACTTTAAACTGATATAAAATAGGCATAATTTAAATAGTTAGTTTCTACTTTTAGATGAACTTGTTATTGCATTGATTGTAATAAAAGCTAGGATTTGGGTTATAGCTATTGATTTTAGACGTAGTGGTTTTTGGCTGACCGGTTGTAATATATGGTTGCTCGACCTAAATTTGCTGATTACCGGAAATTATATTTTAAAGGCTAGGCACGCAACTGATTGATTTTGGCTGCCAGAATAAAATCATTGACTGACAAACCGCCAATGGCATGGGTGGTATTGGTGATTTTGACCCTGTTCCAGCCATAAAGATAAATATTGGGGTGATGATTTTCTGATTCGGCGATTTTACCCACCTGATTGACAAATTTGAGGGCTTCGCTGAAATTTTTGAATTTAAATATTTTTTCAATTTTTTTCTCTTGGTCATTCACGTCCCAATCTGGGACTTGTTCATGGTAAATTTTAAATTCTCGATCTTCTGATGTCAGTGGTTTGGTACCACCTTCACAGGGTACACATTTCTTTTTGGTTAAATCTGTCATGATATCTTAAAAATTAACAAATTTACGTAAATTTTACAAATAAGCAAGATATAATTTTATATGAAAATTATTTTCAAAAGAAGGAGTGAGCTGAAGTTTCCCGACTAGACATACTAGATATAGTTCTATATTCTCTATCTATATATATCTTAAATTATGCTACCGGCATTTCTCATTACTTTCCGTGAGGTTATTGAGGCGACATTGATAGTGGCAACTGTTTTGGGAATTTTAGTTAGGTTGCGCCAGAAAAAAAGCATAATGACTGTCTGGCTGGCTACAGGTGCGGCTGCTCTAGTCTCACTTTTGTTACTTTTGGGCAGCAGTTTTTTAGGAGTCAAAATTCAACAATTTTACATCGGTCAAACTGAAGAAATTATTGAAGGTGTTTTGTTGTTGGTATCAGCAGTATTTATCACTTGGGCAGTATTTTGGTTGCATAAATATTTTTCCCGTTACAAAGTAGCATTACTGCAGAAAGTTAGACATACGACATCCTCCAAATCACGTACTGGTTTGTTTATTCTGGTTTTTACAGCCGTTTTTCGCGAGGGATTTGAAATTGTGCTTTTTCTCTCAACAGTTTATCTTTCTGAAAGTCCTGCACAAGTAGTTGGAGGATTTGGACTAGGATTACTATTGGCTTTGCTAGTTACAGGCGGATTGTTTACGGCAACGATAAAACTGCCTGTATTTAAAGCATTTCAAGCTACAACTATCTTATTAATATTATTTGCTGCTGGACTTGCCGGTCGGGGAGTGCATGAATTTATTGCTGCTGGTTTGATTCCGGAATATCTGAAAATCACCTTATCATTTTTACCCCCATCCGGACATTTTATTGGTGATCTGATCAAGGCTATTTTTGGTTGGGCTAGAACCATGGATTTTGTTCAATTAGTGGTATATGGGGCATATATTTTTTTTATGCGTTGGTATATGATCAGCAAATCAGCAGCCGAAAAAAATCAACCACTCTCTGACTCCGTGACCTACAATAAGTAACCATGCTTATTTCTACAAAAGAACGAAAGCCAAGTTGTGATATGATTAATTTAGCATGCAGCTTTTGATCTTATTGCTTTTAATTATTTTCCTTCCGTTCAGTTTGGTTTTTTATTTCTATCAAAAATATCGGCGAGAATTGGTCCAAAAGGGTAAATTGCAACAGCAAATAAAAAAATTTAAAGAACAAATAGAAATTTTGGAAAACAATATCAAAGTAAGTCCTGATGAACAGATTATAAAAACCTTGATTGAACATTTACCTTCAGGTCTGATACTAACTGATGAAAAAGGTTTGGTCCGGTATATCAATCCGGCGGCTCAAACTTTTTTAGGTTACAGCTTGAGCCAGTTGCTTGAGCAAAACATCCAACAATTTGTCAAACTTTGGGAATCGCAGCAAAATGAGGTATCAGTAGTTGATTTATTAACCAAATTTCGCTCCGGAATTATAGAATTTAGGATCGGATCAAAAAGTATCCGTCTGCATACACAAATAGTCAGATATGACAAAGCAAACGGCACTACTTGCTTATGGGTTCTTGACAGTCCAGTCGAGACTGATGCCGAATTGACAAAAATGCAATCATTTTATTCTCGGGCAGCCCACGATTTGAAAACTCCGATTACCGTAGTAAAAAATATCATCGAATTATTACTGGATAAAAATGAACAACTAGACCAAGCTAAGCAAAAAGAATTATTGCTTGATGGTAAATCGCAAACAGAACTACTACAAAATCTGGTTGAGGATATCCTAAATATCGCCCGGCTAGAACAAGGTAAAATCCAACCAAATATCGAGCCGGTTTCGGTCAATAGCATAGTTCTTCGTGCTATCTCCAAGCATAATTTATTTTTGAAAAAAAAGGGATTGGGTCTGGAATTTGACGCGTCTGCAAGCAGTGGTCTTAAAGTAATGGCAGATGCTTATCTATTTCAAATAATTGTCGATAATTTACTTTCAAATGCCATCAAATATACTTTTCAAGGGATGATTAGTATAACTGTCACAACGCGTAATTCACATGTTTGGCTCAATGTCACAGATAGCGGAGTGGGAATCGATCAAGTTCAACAAAGACTTCTTTTTAAAATCTATCAATCAATTGGAGAAGCCCGGAAATTACCAGCAGAAAAAAGTACGGGTTTGGGATTGTATATCGCTCGAGAAATGGCCAGGTTAATGAAAGGCGATGTATTTCTATCTGCAACTGAACCAGGAAAAGGTTCTACATTTACTCTGCAACTTCCTATAGCCTGAGTCATATTACATGCTTGACATTGTTTTATGGTTTCTTCTAACCTCAAAATAGATAGGTAAGCTATCGCAAATGCCATAAACAAGGGAGGGAGGTGAAAATATGACCAACGTACCAGCAGTGGTGACTTCTATCATCAGTAATTTTTTTACAGGGGTGGCTTTATATTTTCCGCAATTTATTGCCGGACTGTTAATTTTAATAATTGGGTTGATCTTGGCGGGAATTATCAAACAGGTAGTTTTAGGTTTTTTTAAATTGATAAATTTTGATAAATGGTTGGCAGGTGCAAAAATAAAGTTGAGCTTTGACACCAAAGTCTGGCCCGAAATAGTGGCCGAGCTTTTTCGCTGGGCGGTGCTGATTTTGTTCATCGTTGCCGCTGTAGAAACCTGGGGCATCAAAGGTATCGGCACAATTTTAAATCAATTGCTTTTTTACATCCCCAATGTCTTTGTGGCAGTGGTCATTGGCTTGGTAGGTATAGTGGTGGGAAATTTAGTGTCTGATTTGGTTCGACACAGTGCAAAAAGTATGGGAGCTCATGCAGCCGGTTCTTTGGCAAGTCTCGCCCGCTATGCGATTTTTGTATTTACTACTTTGATTGTGTTGCACCAATTAGGAGTAGCAGCAGATTTGATCCGAATACTTTTTACCGGCATTGTGGCTATGCTGGCGATTGCCGGCGGACTGGCTTTTGGCTTGGGCGGACAAGAAACTGCTCGAGATATACTTCGGGGGATTAGAGAAAAAATCGAGAAGTAATTTACAACTATTGATTGTAAAGAGGCATTTGACTTTTTGTTTTTGGTCTCCCCTACCAAAAGGGGAGTTTGATTGTAGTTGTAAAATAATTTTGATAAAATTGCAGTCTGTATTTAAATATAGGTATAAATCAGCAAAAAAACCATACTGTTTAAAATAATTTAATAATTTATCTTAATAAAATTTATTTTTTTGATCTTGCCCCCATCGTCTAGCGGCCTAGGACGACTGGTTTTCAGCCAGTAAATCGCCGGTTCGAATCCGGCTGGGGGTACTTTAAGATGCTTCTTATTTCTCCTACTAGATATAAAGAACCAGTGACCAAAATTGGCAGTCCATCTGCTTTTGCATAAGCAATTGCTTTTTGTAAGGCCAACTGCGGATTCTTTTGGATAAAGTAAAGTTTTTTAATGTCTTTGACCATTTTTTGGGGATCCAGCGCTTGGAATTGACCGACATCAATCAGACCTGTAGATTGAGTAAGCACATATTGTTTAGTGATCGGATTTAATATATCCAGCATGGCTTTATATGATTTATCTTTTTTGACGCCAAATACGGTGAGAAATTTTTGTCCAGGAAAAAGTTTTTTCAAAGAGGTGACTAAAGCACTCATCTTGGCTTTGTTATGGGCCCCGTCTAGTATGATTAAAGGTTTTTTTGAGACAATTTCCAGTCTTCCGGGAATAAAAGCAGTCGTGGCTGCTTGCTGCAGTGCTGTTTTATAAAATTTCCATCTTTGTGGATAGTAACTTTGGATAAATTTTTGGGCGGCAATTTTGGCCAAAGTAAAATTTATTTGTTGAAATTCGCCCAGCAATGCCAGTTTTTGTTTTTCGACTTCAAAATCCCGATTTAGTAAATAAATTGGAACTTGGCGCTTTTGGCACAGTCGGATAAGTTGTTGTCTCAAACTTGGTTGCGTAATCCCCGAGACGACAAATTTGGCCCCCTGTTTTATTATTTCCGCTTTATCTTTAAAAATTTTACTTACGGTCTTACCTAAAATCTGCGTATGGTCTAAACTGACGTTGGTTAAGATGACTCCTGACGGTGGGATGATGTTGGTGGCATCCAACTTGCCACCCAAACCGACCTCAATCACAGCTGCGTCTATTTTTTGCTTACGGAAATAATAAAATGTCGCTGCCACTAAAATTTCAAAATATGTTGGAGGTGAAATTGTAGTATTGTTTTTCATCTGATTGATATATGGTTTTAAGTCAGTTATCAGTTGGACGAATTTTTCTGGTGTGATTTGCCGACCGTTGATTTGCAAGCGTTCAGTGATGGATTCTAAATGGGGTGATAAATGTAAACCGATTTTCAGTCCACATTGATTCAGAATTGTCGCAGTAAAGGTAGCAGTTGACCCCTTACCAGAGGTGCCGCCGACATGTATCAGGGGATAACTTTCCTGTGGGTTACCCAGCATTTCACAAAGCATTTTTATCCGAGACAAATCCATAGTTTTGCCCAAATTGGTTTCTTGAGGAAGAAATGATTCAAGATAGGCGATAACTTGTTTAAAATTATTCATAATTATAAATATTTTACCTGATATAAGGTTCTTGACAAATATTTGAGACTAAATTAGTCTGGAGATACATATCAAGAGTGGCGGGGAAAGACCTAGCTTGTTGATCCGTCCGGCAACCTCTTTTGAGAAAGAAAGGTGCCCCAGCTAGACCTGCAAAAATCGCAGGCCGATATATGCCAGATACTACTTTTACTTCTGAATCCGTTTCTCAAGCCCATCCTGATAAAATATGTGACCAAATTTCTGATGCAGTGGTGGATGCGGCACTTGCCAGCGATAAATATTCCCGAGTGGCTGTGGAAACTTTGGTGACCAAAAATAGAGTAATTATGGCTGGTGAAGTCACCTGTTTGAAAAAAATAGACTTTGCAAAAATTGCTCAGCACACCATAAAATCATTAGGCTATGAAAATAAACAATCTGATTTTTATTACAATTCACCGATTTCTATCTATATTCATAAACAAACTCCAGAGATTTCTCAAGGAGTAGATTGTGGAGGTGCAGGCGATCAAGGGATGATGTTTGGGTATGCTTGTATTGAAACACCCGAATTGATGCCAGTTCCCATCATTTTAGCCCATCGGCTGATACAAAAAATTGATGAATTGAAAAAATCAAAACTGAAAATGCTCTATCCCGACGGTAAATGTCTGATTACCGTAGAATATGAAAATGGTATACCCAATAAAGTTAAAAAAATCGTGATTGCTGTACCGCACCAACCCCAATTTGCCAATGAAACAATAAAGCAATTACTTTTTAGAAATGCGATAATTCCTATACTAAATCAGTATAAATTTAAATCACCTCCGTGGAAAAATTTGATCTTAAACGGTACTGGTAAATGGACATCGGGTGGCCCAGCTGCTGATACCGGAGTCACTGGCAGAAAAATTATTGTGGATACCTACGGCGGTATGGCTAGACATGGTGGAGGGTGTTTTTCTGGTAAAGATCCGACAAAAGTGGATCGCAGCGGTGCTTATGCTTGTCGTTATATTGCCAAAAATATTGTAGCCAATAAATTGGCCAATCGCTGTGAAGTACGCGTCGCTTATGTTATAGGTCAATCCGAGCCAGTGGATCAGGAAATTGAATGTTTTGGAACTGAAACAAAACCTAGCAAAATCATCAAAGACTTTGCTAAAAGTTTACTAAATTTAAAGGTTGAAAATATCTTGGAGACATTACAACTTCGTCAGCCGATTTACCAAAAGACAGCCACTTATGGGCATTTTGGCCGCGATGGGTTTCCTTGGGAAAAAACAATATTGTATTAGGGGTACAGAAATTATATTTCTCCTCTTTTTTGAAAAAATAGCTACACCCAGCAACTGATATATTTCAAATCCAATTTAGTTTATATCTTTTTGAGAAAAAAGGAATCGCTTGACTAAATAAAATTTATAAGTCAAAACAGGCGCGGCATCTGGCTTGATAAATATCAGTTTTACCGACATTGGCTTCAACTATAGAAAAGGGATTTTTTTCAGCTCCAATAATTTTTTTGTGATATATTGCTTCTCGACCGCAAATATTGCATATGGCAGTCAATTTATCTACTTTGTCGGCCATAGCCATAAGTTCTGGCATGGGTGAAAAAGGTTCACGTGTATAAGTCAATGCCAGACCAGTGACAATGACATGCTTGCCCTGATCCACTAGTTTACTTATCACAGGGATCAAAGTCTTGCCAAACCACATGGTTTCGTCAATACCCACGACTTCATAATCTTGGGCTTTTTTTAAAATTTCTCGGGCAGTTTTGACTACCTTGGATTTTTGCGAGATTTTGGAGTGAGAATAGACATTTCGTTTGACATAGCGCACATCAAGGTGATGCTTAAATAAAATGGTTTTTCTTTGAGCAATGATATGACGCCTGATGCGTTTGATCAGTTCTTCAGTCTTGCCGGAAAACATCGGTCCGGTGATAACTTCCAGAAAACCCACTTTGTTCTTCATAGCTGTGATGATATGCTAAAATAGATCTGCAATGCAAATGTTTGGTCGTGAATTAGTCATATTCGGTATAGTACTCATACTGATTGGATTATTACTTGGCAGCGGCGTGCGATTGCCCATATTGGGCAAGTTACCTGGAGATATTTTTATTGATAAAATCAATTTCAAATTTTATTTTCCCCTAACAACTTCAATTCTAATCAGTATTATTTTGACTCTGATTTTCAACTTGTTTCGAAAGTAATTATAAATTTTTAGTCGGATATTTGAAACGTGATTCCCATACGCGATCATAATCCATCACACAAGTTTCCCTTTCTCACTCTGTTATTGATTGCAGTAAACTCTTACATGTTTTTTTTGCAACTTAGTTCACCAGATTTGGAACTTTTTGTATTTACATACGGGCTTGTGCCTGCGGCATTTGACATATTTGATTTCAGGACTTGGTTTCCACTTTTGACATCTATGTTTCTTCATGGAGGCTGGCTGCATATCATTTCCAACATGTGGTTTTTATGGATTTTTGGAGACAATGTTGAGGCTACTATAGGCAAAGTGCGTTATTTATTATTTTACTTTTTAAGCGGTGTTGTAGCTGCTTTGGTTCAATATTTCGTCATTCCTACAAGCGAAATTCCCATGATTGGTGCATCAGGGGCGATTGCCGGAATCTTAGGGGGTTATATGGTGCTTTTCCCTCATGCTCAAATCGAAACACTTGTCATAGGTTTTGGCCTATATGCGACAACTATCAATGTCCCAGCCCAATTTATGTTATTTTATTGGTTTATAACGCAATTTTTTTCAGGTGTCGGTTCAATGGCTTCTGGTATGCATACTCAAGGGGGAGTGGCATTTTTTGCTCATATTGGAGGATTTGTTGCTGGTTGGCTGCTGATGCAAAGACTCAAATCGACAATAAGTTGGAGACGAGTGGCATAATTATAAAAGAACATGCACTAATAACTCCTGAATGGTACAAAGAAGCAATGAGAGGGGCCCAGCTTTTAGAAAAAAAGGTGATAGTGAAGCAGCAGAAAAAGTCAGAACTCAGGCAAATAAAGTTTTGTTACTTTTGGATAGATTACAATAGATTACAAATATCGATTAAAGGCAAGTTATATATGGGTGAAGAGGGCAGTACGCAATTGAGCGAATTGGAAAAACTTATTCAAAAATAAATTCTTGACTTTCGGGTATATTTCGGAATAGTATTAAGATATGGATAAACATCAACCTTTGGCAGACAGACTTCGGCCACAAGATTTTTCTGAATTTAGAGGTCAGCCTCATTTGACAGGACCTCAAGGTTTGATTACCCGCCTTGTTAAATCCGGTAAAATTCCATCCATGATTTTTTGGGGACCTCCTGGAAGCGGTAAAACCTCTTTGGCCCATATCATAGCCAAAAATCTGGCAGCAGATTTTATCGCCTTATCTGCTGTCACCACCAAGTTCAATGATGTACGCAGGATAGTTGAAACAGCTGCTAATAACCAAAAATATTATGGCAAAAGAACTATTTTATTTATCGATGAGATCCATCGGTTTAATAAAATCCAACAAGATGCTTTTTTACCTCATATTGAAACGGGAACCATCATTTTGATAGGGGCTACGACGGAAAATCCCTCCTTTGAGGTGATCGGTCCACTTTTATCACGGGCACAAATATTAGTATTCCATCGTCTGACCGATAAGGAACTGCAACAAATTGCCCAGCGAGCTTTAAAATATCTTAAACGTGAAATTGCCAAAGATGCTCTAAAATTTCTTTTGGAAGCAAGCAATGGTGACAGTCGGGTACTCATAAACACTTTAGAAATAGCTGCTAGCATAACAACAAATAAAAAATTTATTTTAGCAAATATAGAAATTGCTTTTCAGAAGAAACAACTGCGGTATGACAGAACCGGAGATGAACATTATGATACCATTTCGGCATTTATCAAAAGCATGCGGGCTTCACAACCGGATGCCGCTTTGTACTATTTAGCGCGTATGATCGAGGCGGGAGAAGATCCCTTATTTATTGCCCGACGGATGGTCATATTTGCTTCCGAGGATATCGGTATAGCTCAACCAACAGCCCTAGTTGTTGCCAACGCAGTTTTTCGAGCCTGCGAAACCATCGGGTATCCCGAATGTGCGATAAACTTAGCACATGGAGTCGTTTATCTGTGTCTGGCAAAAAAAGATCGGCGGGCGTACAATGGGTTAATAGCTGCTCAAGCAGATGTCAAACGGTTCGGAAATTTACCTATACCCAAAATTGTTCGTAACCCAGTCACTAAGTTGATGAAAGATTTACAGTATGGTGCAGGATACCAACCATATACCAACGCCAGTTTTTTGCCAGAGCCAATAAAACATAAGAAATATTTTTGAAGTCAACTATCTATTTTTAACATTTACGTCATAAAAAATGAACAATTTATAGATAACATCTGCTCTATATTTTTTATCAAAAACAAATTGTATTTAGGATAGAAAATATCGATAAAATCAGATTTTGTAGATGATTTTTCTAATTAAATTTTTCAGTATATAATAAAATTACTGCATGCACGCTTTTAATTTCCGAAAAAACTTCCAGCGCTTGGGTTTTCGGAGCCCTGATTGGCAACGGGCAAAGACTTTGTTTAAACTTCCGATTCGTCAGTTGCAACAAGCTAAATTCAAAGTCGAAACTCGGTTTCAGAGTCTAAAGAATCAGTTAAAACAAAAACCAATTAAATAAATTGAAATTTTATAAGTTGCTTGATAGATCAAATTCAAAGTATAGAAACCCAAAAATTTGCACTTATGGCTTTGGGGAAATGGCACTTGGAACTTGGAAATTGCATTTCTCCTAAGGGAGGTGAATAAAGACGAAGACTCTAATTAATAAAGTTACTCATTATTACGATAAAATTGGTGTGGCAATTGTCAAAATTGATAGTGGGAAACTAACTGTGGGAGATAACATAAAATTCGTTGGTAAACAACCAGAATTTGCGCAAATTATCAACTCCATGCAGTTGGACCATAAAGATATTACTGAAGCCTTAACAGGAACGGAAGTCGGAATCAAAGTTGATCAACCTGTCAGAGAAAATACCCAAGTGTATTTGGTAAGTTAGATTTTAATAAAACAGGTTTCTTTTGTATAATGTGGGTCATGATATACGAACAGGCAGCCGGTGGTGTAATCGTCAGTTGGTCCAAGGGAATGACTCAAGTACTTCTTATAAAAGATAAAAAGGGCAGGTGGACCTATCCCAAGGGAGTGAAAAAACTAACAGAAACTAAAGTAGAAACTGCCAGACGTGGGGTGAGTGAAGAAGTGGGGATCAAAAGACTAAAATTGTTGCAACAACTGACTCCGGTCAAATATAAATATAAATGGGAAGGAAGGCTAATCACCAAGACAGTATACTATTATTTATTCCAAAACCACGGGCAAAAAAGTATCAAGCCGCAAATTGAAGAAGGTATCATGGATGTCCAATGGTTTCCGCTTAAGGCCGCTTTCAAATTTATCGGCTATCCCAGAACCAATCAATCTTTGCTTATAGAAACTCAAAAATATATACATTCTCAATTCACTACCTATCATAGTATATAATTTTAGCCAAGGAAATATTTTTTATCACCAATTTATGAAGAAAAAAAACCCTCCATCTGCCATGCGTTGGGAAAAAGCAGCTGATATTCAGCGGCAAATTAGCGAACTGATTAGCAAACTGCAACTGATACATATCAATCCTCACTATATTATTTCTTTGCGTAGTTATGGATCAAAAGCCCGTGCTCGAGCGCGAATTTGGTCTTTTCCGCGAGTTTGGCAATTGGCTTTAAATTTACCCCCGCATTATGTGATCGAAGTTTTATCGGAAAGATTTGACCACCTTAATCCAGATGATCAAACACGAGTACTGATCCATGAGTTGATGCATATCCCCAAAACTTTTTCCGGAGCATTGACACCGCATTCCAGTCGTTTCCATCGGATAAATCACCGGACAGTTGAACAATTGTTTAAACTTTATACAAAAAAATGACTTGATTTGATGAATTTATTTTAAGTCTTAAAAAAAGTTTGTGACAAATTGCAAATTTGATTCAATATCAAGACTTATTACAAATTTTTATCAGTCATCTCTGATAAATTTTTCATTTATGTTACATGTATTTCATGGTGAAAAGCTAGAAGATGCTTACAAAGAAATTGATTTGTTAAAAGAAAAACTTAAGGTTTCCGAAATTGTGGATCTGGATGGAAAAAAAATGACGGCTACTGATTTGATTCAAGCTACGGAAAGCAATTCCTTGTTTATAGGCCAAAGATTGGTTATAGTCAGAAATTATTTAGCAAAATTCAGACACCGACAGATCAAAGAACTAAAAATCCAAATTGAGCGAATTCCCTCGAGTGCCGAAGTAGTATTTATAGAAAATACGGAAGTCAGTAAATCCGTTTTAAATTTATTTCCCAAAAATACGGATATTGCTGTATTTCGCCCCGATAGACTTATATTTAAACTACTTGAAAGTATCGGTACCAGAGATCCCAAAGATGTTTATTATTTATTGGAAGAGTGTCTAAAACTTGAACCAGCTGAATTTATTTTTTCCATGCTTATACGTCATTATCGTTTACTTCTGATGGTGAAAAATAAGCAACTACCTCGAGGGTTACTCTCATGGCAGGTAAGCAGACTCAGAAACCAAGCCAGTAAATTTACCCAACATAAACTGCAGCAAATTTATCGGAAATTGTTAGAAATTGACTATGGTATCAAATCTGGAATCAATGACTATCCACTTGAAAAACAATTGCCACAATTAGTATTATTTAACACGTAATGCAAATCGATCCTTCGATCTTCAAAGACTACGATATTCGGGGTACTTATCCCGATCAAATAAATGGGGAGGTAGCGAAAAAGATCGCTCAAGGCATAATTTATGTTTTTCACCCTAAAACTGTGGCGATAATCCGTGATATGAGATTATCAGGAAATGAGTTGCGGGATTCATTTGTAGAGGTGTTTACCAAAGCGGGAGTTCATGTGACTGATCTTGGTATGGGTGGCACAGAAATGCAGTATTTTGTAGCCGGCACTTATGATTATGACTTAGTGCTTATGATATCTGCCTCTCATAACCCACCAGAATACAACGGTATCAAGTTAGTTAAAAAAGGTCCTATAGCTATAACTAAAGACAATGGTATGACCGACGTAAAAAACAGCATCGATCAACCTTTGCCCTTCGTTTCCCAGATGGGTCAAGTGCAAATCAAAGATATCATTTCTGACTGGCGGAAAAAAATATTGTCTTTGATTGAAATTGGCAATATGCAACCATTTACTATCGTGGTTGATGCCGGGAATGGCATGGCGGGGAAGTTGGTAGCTGAAGTTTTTTCAAATATTACCCAAGTACAAATCATTCCCCTTTACTTTGAGCCAGACGGCAGTTTTCCCAATCATATACCCAATCCTTTGGTCCCTGAAAACAACCTGGAGTTGATCAAAACAGTCAAAGAAAAGAAAGCTGATTTGGGCTTGACATTTGACGGTGATGCTGATCGCGTATTTTTTATTGACGATCAAGGTAGATTTGTCAGTGGCACAATAACCACCGCCATGCTGGCTAAATATTTTTTAAGGAAATTTCCTGGTGAATTGATTCTGTATAATGCCATCTGCGGTCGGATTGTTCCGGAAACTATTGCTGCTATGAACGGTCATGGTAAACGGGTACGAGTAGGACATAGTTATATAAAGACTTATATGCGTGAGACAGGTGCCATTTTTGCTGGAGAACATTCTGGTCATTATTATTATCGAGATTTTTTCATGGCGGAAAGTGGAATTTTGACAGCACTTTTAGTTTTGTCATTGATTTCTCAAGAAAAAGCAAGGCTTTCTCAAATAGTAGACCGGTTAGACAAATATCCCGCATCCGGTGAGATTAATTTTAAAGTAGCCGAAAGAGAAAAAATCATACGTGAGATTAAAAAAAAATTTTCTGATGCAGATAAAATTGATGAAATTGATGGAGTGAGTATCTGGTATAAAAATTTTTGGTTTAATATCCGCACATCAAAGACAGAACCTTTGTTACGCTTGAACGTAGAAGCAGATACCCAGAAAATTTTAGATCAAAAAACCACTTATCTGATAGGACTGATTGAATCACTAGGGGGAACGAAATCTTAAAACTACTTCTCACACTTGCAACAGGCGATAAATTTTGGCTATACTTATCTTTGTGATTATAAAGTTCCCTCTCTTTTTTAAGAGAGGGCGGGGTAGAGCTTATTTATTATTTTTTTAGATAACTCTCCCTTACCCCCTCTTAATATAAGACAGGGAATTATTGGTATATACCTGCTAATATGACCAATAAATATGTTGTTTGGTTTAAAGAAGTTGATAAGCACGATATTGCTCAAGTTGGTGGTAAAGGTGCTAATTTAGGAGAAATGATCCAGATCGGTATCCCAGTACCACCAGGATTTATTGTTACCGCTCAAGCTTACTTTCGTTTTCTAGCGGATAATCAGTTACATGATAAATTACAACAGATTTTAAATGATTTAGACACATCCAATTCTGAAGCTTTAAATCAAGCAGCAAAAAAATGCCAAACACTGATCCTCAATTCACAGATTCCTCAAGATTTAGGGCAAGATATCATTAAACACTATCTCCAACTTGGCAAAACACTGAAGGAACCTTATGTAGCTGTGCGATCATCAGCAACAGCCGAGGATTTACCCACGGCTTCATTTGCGGGTCAGCAGGAATCCTATTTAAATATCAGAGGCGAAGCCAGCGTGGTTTATCATGTACGGAAATGTTGGGCGTCTTTGTTTACCGCTCGAGCGATTTTTTACCGAGTGACAAATAAATTTGACCATTTTCAAGTCGGTATAGCTGTACCTATACAAAAAATGGTTCAGGCCGAAAAAAGCGGCATCATGTTTACCATCAATCCAGTAACCGATGATAAATCTACCATCGTGATTGAGGCGATATTGGGACTGGGAGAGTTGATTGTCCAAGGTGCGGTGACTCCAGATCACTATGAGGTAGATAAAAAAACTTTGGCCATCATGCATAAAAAAATTGGTGATCAGGACAAACTTTTGCTTCTTAAAAGGGGCAAAACAATAAAAATGGCTGTAGCGTCCAAGGATCGGTCGACATCCAAAATCAGCGATGAAGAAATCAAACATCTATCACTTTTAGGCAAAAAGCTAGAACAACATTATTATTTTCCTCAAGACATCGAATGGGCAATTGATAAAAACAATATTTATATCATCCAGACGCGCCCAATTACTACCATAAGATCTGTGGCCAAACAAACAAAATACGGACAAACTGATAAACATGAGATAGCTCATACTCATACAGCGCTTCTTAAGGGTGATGCAGCTTCTCCTGGTGTCGCTTCAGGTCCTGTTAAAATCCTTCATTCGGTCAAAGAAATCGACCGCATAAAAAGCGGTGATGTTCTAGTAGCCAAACAAACCAATCCAGACTTTGTACCGGCTATGCGTAAAGCTGTAGCCATCGTCACGGAGACTGGTGGCCGGACTTCTCATGCAGCTATAGTCTCACGAGAGCTGGGAATCCCAGCCATCGTTGGAGCTACTGGTGCATTGACAAAGCTCAAAGATGGTCAAATAATAACGGTTCATGGTTCCCGCGGAGTCATATATAAAGGGGGTATCCTTACTTCAGTCGGTTTGAAGACAGACAAAGAGGATATCAAATTTATTCCTCCTCCAAAAAAAGTTTACAAAAAACTTATCACTGCTACCAAAGTATATGTAAATCTGGCGGAACCGGAACGAGTAAATGAGGTGGCTGCTAAAAATGTCGATGGAGTCGGACTTCTACGGGCAGAATTTATGATTGCGGGTATTGGTACGCATCCTAAAAAATTTATCAAAGACGGTAAAAGCAATATCTTTGTTCAAGAATTATCTACCAGATTGAAAAAATTTTGTAGCGCTTTCAATCCCAGACCAGTAGTATACCGGGCAACAGATTTTCGGACCAACGAATACCGCAATTTAAAAGGTGGAGAGCTATTTGAACCAGAAGAAGTCAATCCTATGTTGGGATATCGTGGGGCCTATCGATATATTTCTGACCCGGCAGTCTTTGAACTAGAGCTGGAAGCAATAAAAACGGTCAGAAATAAATACAAATATAAAAATCTTCATTTGATGATTCCTTATGTTCATACACCACAAGAAATGAGAGAAGTAAAAAGAATTATTGCTGCCGAAGGACTTTTACGATCTCCTTCATTTAAATTATGGATGATGGTAGAACTGCCGGCCAATGTGATTCTGTTGGAGGAATTTCTCAAAGTTGGTATTGACGGCGTTTCTATCGGCTCTAATGACTTGACTATGCTCATTTTGGGAGTGGATAGGGACAACAGTGAAGTAGCGCAAGTATTTGATGAAATGAATCCAGCTGTACTCTGGGCCATCCAGCATACTATAAAAACATGTCATAAATACAATATCACAGTCTCAATTTGCGGCCAAGCACCCTCTGATTATCCAGAGTTGGTAGAAAAACTAGTTCATTGGGGTATCACATCTATCTCTGTCAACCGCGACGTTGTTGAACAAGTCAGAGAAACGGTGTTTGAGGCAGAAAAGAAAATTGGAAAATAAATATACCAATTTCATTATTCATTTTCATAAATATATTTGCTCTTGACTTACCTGGAAACAGGTAAGCAATTCTGTTTATAAAGAATTGTAAACTAGTATTTGGTTATGGCTACTATCAAAAATATAAATGCACGGGAAATTCTTGATTCCCGCGGCAAACCCACCATAGAAACCACAGTTGAGCTTTCTGATGGTCATTTAGGAATTTCTTCTGTGCCTGCAGGAAGTTCACTTGGTAAATCCGAAGCCATGGAGCTACGAGATCATGATCCAAATCGCTATGATGGTTGGGGAGTTTTGAAAGCAGTAGCAAATGTTAATAACAAAATTAGCCTCAAACTAAAAGGCATAGATACGATAAGACAAGGAGAGATAGATAAATTGATGATCGATTTGGATGGAACCAATAATAAATCAAATTTGGGAGCCAATGCTATACTTTCAGTATCACTAGCTAATTGTGTTGCTGCTGCCGCTGCTGCAGGTAAGCCACTTTACTACTATATCGCAGAATTGATGGAACACCAACTTCCGAAAAATTTAGAAAAAATGCCGACCCCAACTTTTAATATCATCAATGGCGGCAAGCATGGTACAGGAAATTTGGATATTCAAGAGTACCATGTTATCCCTTCCACTATCAAGCCATATCATGAAGCGCTACAAATGGGTCAGGAAATTTATACCAAGCTCAAAGAGGTACTTATCACCAGAAATGCATCTCATGCCGTTGGCGATGAGGGTGGATATACGCCAAATCTTTACACCAATGTGGATGCTCTGGAAGCGATCATGGAAGCGGTGAAAAAAAGCCGTTATAAATTTGGTCTGGAAGTGTTTTTAGGTTTGGATGTAGCTGCCTCATATTTGCTTAAAGACAATTCATATTACATTAAAGATCGTCCAACAAGTATGACCACTGAAGACATGATCGAATATTATGAAAATATCCACCAGGAATATCATATCCTAAATTTGGAAGATCCTTTAGGTGAAGAGGATTGGCAGGGATGGAAAATGATTACTACTAAACTTGGTCGGGAAATAAACATCATCGGGGATGATCTGCTGGTAACACATCCGGTGCGACTGCAAAGAGCCATAAAAGAACAAGTTTGCAACGGAATTTTAGTAAAGCCCAATCAAATTGGAACACTTTCAGAAACATTGAATGTCATCAAAATCGCCAAGGCAGCTGATTTCAAAGTCATCGTCTCACACAGAAGTGGCGAGACAAATGATAGTTTTATTGCTGATTTGGCTGTGGGTGTAGGCGCTGACTATGTCAAATTCGGCGCACCGGCCCGAGGCGAGCGAGTAGCTAAATACAACAGATTATTGAAAATTGAAGAAGAGTTAAAGCTCAAATGAAAGGAAGCAAGAAATTAAGAAACATAGACTTCCAAAAAATTCTTTATTTCTGACTTCCTTAATTCTCAAATTTCTTCGATATTTATGCGTCGACCAGTAGTTTTGATCATCATGGATGGTTGGGGAATAGCTCCGGCTGGTCCTGGAAATGCTATTTCTTTGGCAAAATTGACCAATCTACCTCGATACTGGGCGACTTTCCCACATGGTAAACTAACTGCTTCTGGTGAAGCTGTGGGATTGCCCAAGGGCGAGGATGGCAATACCGAAACTGGACATCTGAATATTGGTGCCGGTCGTGTAGTCTACCAAGATTTACCTCGAATAAACATGTCTATTGCCGATGGCAGTTTTTATCAGAATGAGGCTTTTTTATCAGCTGTCTCACATGTTGAAGGTCATGTATCCAATTTACATATTATAGGTTTGATTGGTTCAGGAGGTGTTCATTCTAACATCGAACATCTATTTGCTCTGCTGCATTTTTGTAAACAATCAGGCCGCAAACAAGTGTTTTTACATTTGATTACTGATGGCCGCGATTCGCCTCCCAAATCGGCAGTTACTTATATCCGTCAAGTCAAAGATGAAATCCAACGCGTAGGTGTCGGTACTATCGCTTCAGTGATGGGACGATATTATGCTATGGACAGAGATCAACGTTGGGAAAGAACCGAAAAAGCATATGTGGCTTTGACTGAAGGTAAGGCCAACTTTGCTCCTGATGCTGAAACTGCTATCAGCCAGGCTTATGCCAAAGGCCAGACTGACGAATTTATCGAACCGACACTGATTGGTGAACCAAATAATCCGGTAGCCTTGATCAAGCACAATGATGCAGTGATATTTTTCAATTATCGTATAGACCGGCCTCGACAGCTCACTAAAGCTTTTATACTGCCAGATTTTTCGGAAAAAGCCAAGATTTCGGGTTATGACCCTTATGCCATCAAATATTACAAAAAACATACCGGAGTTACAGAAATCCATGAACCATTTAAACGGAATATATTTTTGGAAAATTTATTTTTTGTTACCATGACCGAATATGAAAAAAAATTGCCGGTAGTGATTGCTTTTCCTGAACAAACAGTCTCCAATCCCTTGGGTAAAGTCATATCTGATGCCGGGTTTCGACAATTGAGAGTAGCCGAAACCGAAAAAGAACGTTTTGTTACTTATTATTTTAATGGCCAAAGAGAAGAACCTTTTAAATATGAAGAAAGAGTGATTGTACCTTCACCCAAAGTCCCCACATATGATTTGCAACCGGAAATGAGCGCTTTTGAAACCACCGCACAACTGTTGAAAAGATTACAGACGCAACAATTTGATTTTGCAGTCATCAATTTTGCCAACCCTGATATGGTCGGTCATACTGGAAATATTCCGGCAGCAGTCAAAGCCTGTGAAATCACAGACAAATGTGTGGGTGAGATAGTCAATTATGTCTTGTCAGTAAATGGAGCTTGCGTTATCACAGCTGACCATGGTAATGTAGAAGAGATGATCGATCCAATTACAGGTGGCATTGATACAGAACACTCGACTTATCCAGTACCTGTGATCATTGCTCTTAATGAACTAACAGGTAAAAATGATGAGTTGCCGTCCGGCATTCTAGCAGATGTAGCACCAACCATATTAGGTCTGATAGGTTTGACAATTCCCACAACTATGAATGGCAGAAACCTTATTGCTTTCTTACAGACAACATGATGGTATAAAATACCTATATGCGAATGAAAAATGATAAATTAAAATCCATAATATTTTTATTTGCATTTGGTACTGCAATGTATAATTTTTTTAAGGGGGAATGTTTATTAAGGAGGTTTTATGAAAATCACTATTTCTCTTATAAAAGCTGATACTGGTTCAGTTGGTGGCCACAATCGTCCTAGCAACGCGATGCTGCTGAAAGCTGAAGAAATGGTCAAATCCGCTATTGCCAAAGGCTTATTGACTGATGGCCGTGTCACTTTTACGGGTGATGACATCGCCTTGTTGATGGTGCACACAAAAGGAGTGGACCACCCAGACATCCACAAATTTGCTTGGGAAACATTTGTAGAAACAACTAAAATTGCAAAATCCCAAGGACTTTATGGAGCTGGTCAAGATTTACTCAAGGATGCATTTTCGGGTAATGTCCGTGGTATGGGGCCAGGAAGTGCTGAAATTGAATTTGAAGAACGTCCTGCCGAACCGTTTATCGTTTTTGCTGGTGACAAATGCGGTCCGGGAGTTTTCAACTATCCTTTATTTGAAGCTTTTGCCTCTCCTTACCACAATGCCGGACTTTTATTGGCACCAGATATGCGTGCTGGTTTTACCTTTCATATCATGGATGTCAATTATACCGAAGCAGATAAAGTCATCACTTTGAAGGTCCCTGAAGATTATTATGATATCTGTACGCTGTTGCGTGATCCAAATCATTTTGTCATCGAGAGTATAGTCGAAAATGCTTCAGGACTGACAGCAGCGGTAGCTTCAACTGCCAGACTGCACAATATTGCTGGTAAATATGTAGGCAAAGATGATCCAGTAGCCATTGTACGCTCTCAAAAACAGTTTCCTTCAACAGGGGAAATTCTTTCTCCTTGGGCGCTGGCTCACCTGACATTGGGTGATAACCGCGGTTCTCACCACGTAGCGGTGATGCCTGTCAAACAAAATAGTATTATTTCATATTTTGATGGACCGACAATCATGTCTGCTGCTGGTTATTGTGTTTATCAAGGCAGGTTGACTGAAGCAGTTGATCTTTTTGATCAACCATTTTGGGACTATATCAGAGACAAAGCTGCTCAAAAAACTTTGGATATGCGCAGTCAAGGCTTTTACGGCCCAGCTATGGGACCCATGGATGAATTGGAATACACAGGGGTGATGGAAAATTTACAACGGCTGGAAGACAAGTTTGTCATTAGAAAAAAGGGGTGACTAGATCAATTAGCAAAAGTCAAAATATCAAAAATAAAATTTTAATTAGCTTTTTAGCGTATCATTTTGGTAAGAAAATTTATACATTCGTCTTGTGAAAATCGATATTTACAAAAAGACTGCCAAAGATTTAGATCCTCCTCCCAATCTTACGGATTACAAAAACACATATCGTAATTTTGACTGGGAAAATATCAAAAAAGAACTAGCCTTATTCGATGGAAAAATAAATGCTGCATATAATGCTGTTGACAGACACATCAATACTTGGCGCAAAAATAAAATAGCTTTCTATTGGGAAGGTGAAAACGCAACCACAAAACAATTTACCTTTGAACAGGTAGCCCAAGCTTCTAACAAAATTGGCAATATCCTCAAAGATTTGGGTGTGGAGCGCGGTGACCGAGTATTTTTATTTTTACCCCGCATCCCCGAACTTTTTTTTGCTTTTTTGGGGACACTGAAAATCGGAGCTGTCTGTGGAACACTTTTTTCTGCATTCCAAGAACAGGCCTTGGAAGACCGCTTGGCCAATTCCGATGCCAAAGTTCTTTTTACTACTAGCCAACTTAAGCCTCGGTTAGACAAAATCAGACGTCATCTACCTAACCTAAAACAAGTTGTTGTAGTTGATACGCCAGATTTCGTTAAAAAATTTGAAAGAGCTGCAGTTGAACTGCATATCTCACAAATGGATCCGGATGATTATGCTTTTATGCTTTATACATCAGGAACAACTGGCAAACCAAAAGGTGTAGTTCACTCTCACCGAGCAATCATACAGCAGTATTTGACAGCCAAATGGGTATTGGATTTAAAAGATCGAGATACTTATTGGTGTACGGCCGATCCTGGCTGGGTGACCGGTATTGCTTATGAAATATTGGGCACCTGGGCAAATGGTGTGACAGCGGTGATTTATGCTGGGCGGTTTGACCCGGCGAAATGGTACGAAATTTTGGCAAAATACCAAGTAAGTGTTTGGTATACTGCGCCGACAGCTATCCGCATGCTTATGGCAGCAGGCAACAAAATCATCAAAAATTATGATTTATCAAATTTGCGCTATATGTGCAGTGTTGGCGAACCGCTCAATCCCGAGGCAATCAAATGGGGTATTAAAACTTTTGGTATGCCCTTTCATGATACCTGGTGGCAGACAGAAACCGGAGCGATAATGATTGCAAATTTTCGTTGTCTAGACATCAAAATTGGCTCCATGGGAGTTCCATTTCCAGGGATTACAGCTGCTATTGTAGATGACTATGGCCGGGAATTGCCAGCCTTAAAAGAAGGCAATATTGCTATCAGACCCAAATGGCCATCGATGATGCAGACTATTTGGCGCAGACCAGCAAAATACGACAGTTATTTTATTAATGACTGGTATATATCTGGTGACCGAGGGTGGCGCGATAAAGATGGTTATTTTTGGTTTATCGGCCGGGCGGATGACGTGATCAAAACTTCTGGTGAGCGAGTCGGGCCGTTTGAGGTCGAATCAGCTCTGGTGGCACATCCCAAAGTAGTGGAAGCGGGTGTAATCGGTAAATCAGATCCCTTGCGGGGTGAGATCATCAAAGCCTTTGTAGTTTTGGAAAGAAACGCCAAGGCAAAACTGCAAAATCAAAAAGACGAAGAAAAACTTAAAGAAGAACTAAGTCTTTATGTCAAACGCCACCTAGCAGGCCATGCATATCCCCGAGAAATCGAATTTATCGATAAGCTTCCCAAAACCCGATCGGGTAAAATCATGAGACGGATACTCAAAGCCAAAGAAATGGGACTACCCATCGGAGATACTTCAACTTTAGAAGAATATTAGTTTCGACTAAAAATAATTAAAGTCACCCTTGGTGAAGAATTTATTTGAACATTTTCTTGAACAGTTTGAGAAATCGCGTTATCTCTTTTTCCGACATTTGGAACATTTGGAACCAGGTCCAACATTCTTTTACAAAATGTGTAAAATGTTTCTCTTTGTTCCAGACCAATCACTTTTGAAAATATAGTTGGTGAGTTTGGAGTGGAAATTCCTGTCATAGAAGAAAAAACTAACTTTCCTTTATTAACAGATGGCCAATCAGCATCTCGCCAATTCTGCATAGCTAGAATTATTTCGTCGATTGGAGTTTTTTGACTATAATTATTGTGAATACACAAATAATAAAAATAGAGATCAGAAAATATTTCCCACCCTTGAAGTAATTGTCTATTTTTTGGATCTTTAGTTAAAGACAAGTTTATAAATTCTCGAACAGATTTTTGAAAAGCCTCCAATATTTGCCTTTTGTTAGATTCTTTTTCACGTAAACATTTATTTAATTTTTCATTTACTGAACTCATTAGAATATTATACAGGGTTGCGTCAAAAATGAGGAAACCAATAGGTTTACGAAACATATTTGCGGATGACTCCGACACATTTGCCTTGGATCTTGACATGAGTCGCAAAGATAGGAGACATTTTGGAATTTGCCGGCATAAGTTTGATACGCTCTTTTTCAAAATAAATGCGTTTGAGTGTGGCCAAGCCATTGGGTAACAATGCTACTACGATATCACCGTTTTTGGCATCGTTTTGATGCTGAATCACCACAAAGTCACCATCAAGAATACCCTCATCTATCATAGAATCACCTTTTACTTGCAGAACATAAGCTGTTTTATTTGGCGGAACCATAGTAGGAGACACCGATAAATAAAAATTTGGGTCAGTATAAGGCTCTAATGGTTTGCCAGCTGCAATAAATCCCAGCACCGGCAGTTCTACCGCTCCTTGTGATTGTTCGGAGCGAAACTGTTCTTCATTGACTTCCATACCCCGTTCTGCTCCATCGATTTTTTTTATGTAACCCTTGTTGCGCAAATGATCAATATGTTCATGAACTGTCGCCGGTGAACGCATCCCCAAAGCCTCGCCAATTTCTTTCAGAGTCGGAGCGTATCCAAAGCGCTGAATAAATTGGGTGATAAATTCAAGAACTTGTCTTTCGCGAGGGTAAAGTACTGGAGCCATATTTACAAAAATAAATCAATGTTCAAATGTCAAAAATAAAATATTTGCTTCTGCTAAACGAAAAATAGCAATAATTTCTTTGATGTTGCCAATCAACTTTCCTTAATTTTGATTTTTCAATAATCAATGTATTAGAAATTTACCCGAAAGTCAACTATGTCTAAATATGTCAAATACAGTAAATTATCAATTTTGCTTCTTGATTATACCCAAAAGAACGTGTATTTTTATGATAAAAGTTGCTCTTGGTGACGGCTTTTCTATAGCATTGTTTAAAGAAAATTAAGTTATAAAAATAATACAATATTTATGATAAGGTTTTAAAAAAATCAAAATATATTTGTATGAGATTTCAAATTGTATCTGACTTCCAACCCACCGGTGATCAACCTCAAGCTATTAAAAAAATTGTCTCCAATCTGAAAGCGGGACTAAAAGAACAAGTCCTTTTGGGAGTCACTGGCAGCGGCAAAACTTTTACTATAGCCAATGTGATTGCACAAACACAGTTACCTACGCTAGTGATATCACATAACAAAACATTGGCCGCCCAACTGTACCAGGAATTTAAAAGCTTTTTTCCTCAAAACGCTGTCTCTTATTTTGTGTCTTATTATGACTATTACCAACCGGAGGCTTATATACCCCAGACTGATACTTATATTGAAAAGGAAACTAAGATCAACGAAGAGATCGATAAATTACGACTTGCTGCTACTACTAATATACTTACCCGTTCTGATACGATAACTGTGGCTTCAGTCTCCTGTATTTACAATATCGGTTCGCCTAAAGAATACGGAAGTTTTATTTTAGAATTAAAATCTGGTGTCAAAATCAAGCGCGAACAAATCATCAAACGTCTGACTGAACTTCAATATCAAAGAAATGATTATGGGTTTCATCGCAGCACTTTCCGTGTAGTTGGTGGCCGGATCGACGTCTTTCCTGCATATGAGGATGCGGCAATCAAAATCGAGATGCTGGGAGATCAGATATCGCGTTTGGCTAAATTTGATCCTTTGACAGGTCAAAATATCGCCCATCTATCAGTATTAGTTTTGTATCCGGCCAAACATTATCTTACAGACCCGATGAAAAACTCTGCTGTCTTTAGGCAAATTGAGGCAGATCTGGAAGAAAGATTGAAATATTTTAAAAAGCACCAGAAACTAGTCGAAGCTCAACGTCTGAAGCAAAAAGTTCATTTTGATTTAGAGATGATTTCCACGATAGGTTATGTCAACGGGATTGAAAATTATTCACGGTATTTTGATGGTAGAAAACCCGGTGAGGCTCCGTTTACCTTATTTGATTATTATCAGCAAAGGTTCGCTCATAAATGGTTACTGATTATCGATGAATCGCATATGACTATACCACAAATCCGCGGTATGTATCATGGTGATCGTTCCCGTAAGCAAATTTTAATTGATTATGGGTTTCGATTACCCGCAGCCCTAGACAATCGGCCGTTAAATTTTAGGGAATTTTTGCACAGGTTACCGCAAACTATTTATGTCTCAGCTACACCAAGCCAGTGGGAACTATCTCGCGCACTAGAGAGTGCTAAAAATCTTCACTTAGCGAAATCAATGCCCCAAGAAAGAGGAGTAGTAGAACAACTTATTCGGCCAACAGGACTTTTGGATCCACAAATCAATATTCGTCCTGTAACAAATCAAGTAGCGGATGTTATCAAAGAAGTCACAACCAGAATTGCTAAAGGAGAAAGAGTCTTGATCACAACTTTGACCAAACGTATGGCTGAAGATTTATCCAGCTTTATGGAAGACAAAGGCTTCAAAGTCAATTATCTGCATGCAGATGTCGAAACTCTGGATCGAAGTGAAATTTTGGCCAAATTACGAGAAGGGGATTACGATGTCATAGTGGGTATCAATCTGCTTCGTGAAGGTTTGGATTTACCAGAAGTCTCCTTGGTGGCGATTTTAGATGCTGATAAAGAGGGTTTTTTACGGTCTCAAGTGTCTCTGATCCAAACTATGGGTCGGGCAGCAAGACATGTATCTGGTACAGTCATCATCTATGCGGATAAAATTACTCAATCCATCAAAAAAGCCGTGGTTGAAGTAGAACGTCGGCGCCGATATCAGCAAGAATACAACCAAAAACACGGCATCACACCCAAAAGTATCAGCAAACCATTTCGAGAACGACTGGTTGAACCAGAAACTATTTCGGTTGATGCATCTTTAGAAAAATATTATACCCAACTAGATAGTTTGACTCCGGCTGATAAAAAAGATTTGATTAAAAAATTAAAAAAAGATATGAATCTTTACGCTAGAGAAATGAACTTCGAACTGGCAGCCAAAGCTAGGGATTTGATTTTTTTATTAAATAAGGATCTAGCCTCTTGATTTAGAGATTATTGATATCTAGGGTATAATACCCAGTGCCGCCGATTTTCGGGGGGAGGTATACGTGGTGAAAAGATAATCAAACCATGTATTAGTACAAGAATATGTTATTTCTCTATCTAGATTTGTTGGATCATTCATTTTTATCATTTCTTAAAAAATTTTCGCTGAAAGACGCCATATTCTTGACTATAAGTGAAATATTTTTTAGCCGGTATAACAAATTATAAAGGTTTCTATAAAATAATCTACCTGTCTCAATAATAAAGCGATTTCCTTTTGGAGTAAGTATTTTGACAGCAAAAAGTGTCACAGTGAAATATATTATGGAAAGATACATAAGAGTAAGAGGTGCTAGACAGCACAACCTAAAAAATATTGATGTTGATATTCCCAAAAACAAATTGGTGGTTTTTACAGGTTTATCCGGTAGCGGTAAGTCTTCTCTGGCTTTTGATACCATTTATGCCGAGGGACAACGCCGATATGTCGAAAGTTTATCATCTTACGCACGGCAATTTTTGGGTATCATGCACAAACCTGACGTTGATGCAATTTCCGGATTATCACCAGCCATATCCATTGATCAAAAAACTACTTCGCACAATCCGCGATCTACAGTCGGCACAATTACCGAAATTTATGATTATTTACGGCTGTTGTATGCCCGCATCGGCCACCCGCATTGCCCAAATTGCGGCCGGGAAATTGCCCGACAATCATTGGATCAAATTGTGAATGCGGTGATATCTGATTTACAAAAAACTCTTCCTAGCGGCAGAGCTGTTTTAAAAATCATGATATTAGCTCCAATAGTGCGCGGGCGCAAGGGTGAATTTACAGCACTTTTTGAAAATTTGATAAAAAAAGGTTATTCATATGTACGAATTGATGGATATATTTTTTCACTTAGTGAAGATATAACTCTCATCAAAACCAATAAGCATGATATTGACGTAGTCACTGATCGCCTGACTTATGATGCCAAAGAATTGAAAAATAAAACTCTCGACAAAAAGAGACTTACTGAAGCAGTTGAGCAGGCTTTGAAATTATCTGCAGGTTTAGTGACTGTCAGTCGGATCTTGGATAGTAGTTTTGATTTTCCCGAAAAACCCAAAAAATTTTCCGATATCATATACTCTGAAAAATTTGCTTGTCCCCTGTGTAATATCAGTCTACCGGAATTAGAACCGCGAATTTTTTCTTTTAATTCACCGCAAGGAGCATGTCCCAAATGTACAGGTATCGGCTCACTTTTGAAAATAAATCCAGATCTTATTTTCAATCCCAATTTAACTATCAACGAGGGCGGTATCTTACCTTTTGCAAAGATGTTTTTTCGTGATACCTGGTACAGTCGGCTCATAAAAACCGTATGCCAACAAAATGGCATAAACATGCAATTGCCCCTAGGCCAACTAAGTCAAGAAAAACTAAAATTACTTCTTTATGGTACCGGTGATGAGATCTATCAAGTGGCTGGAGAAAATCGTTTTGGGCGAATCACATCAATTATGGAGACTTTTTCTGGGATAGTTGCCGAACTGGAAAAACGGCATTCCGAAACCCAGTCTGATTATATGCGATGGGAAATCGAAAAGTATATGCGTCAAGAGACATGCTCTACGTGTCAGGGCAAACGGCTCAAACCAGAGTCGTTAAGCGTGGTAGTAAATGGTCAAGACATCATCAGTATCACTGACATGGATATACAAAACGCTTTTGACTGGTTTAATCAGCTACCAAATTTCCTTTCCCCAAATGAAAAAATCATTGCTATGCCAATACTTAAAGAGATTACTACTAGACTCAAATTTTTACTTTCGGTGGGTTTAAATTATTTGACTTTGAGTCGCAAAGCCAGTACTTTATCTGGCGGCGAAGCCCAACGGATTCGACTCGCTTCACAAATCGGTACCGGACTTTCTGGAGTATTATATGTTTTGGATGAACCTTCGATTGGCTTACACCCGCGAGATAATTTTAAATTGATTACTACACTAAAAACTTTGCGAGATTTGGATAATACTGTTATTGTAGTTGAACATGATCGGGATATCATGCAAGCTGCGGATATCATTTTTGATTTTGGTCCACAGGCAGGGGAACAAGGAGGGCAAATTATAGCCAGTGGTACTGCCACAAGTCTGGGTCAAAATCCTGCTTCCATTACCGGTAAATTTCTTAAAGAAAGTAAATTGATAAAAATAACCAAACAGCGTCAACTAATGCCCAAACATGAAAAACTTATTTTATCCGGCTGTAGTTTAAATAATTTAAAAAATATTGATATCGAATTGCCACTAGGTCAATTTATCTGTGTTACTGGAGTATCCGGAAGCGGTAAATCTTCGTTGATTGTTGATACATTGTATGAGGCGCTGGCGGAAAAACTGTATCCTCGTCATCCAAAAACCCACTTAAAAATTAAAACATTGCTTGGGAGTGAACACGTCGATAAAGTGATTATGGTAGACCAAACACCAATAGGACGGACTCCGCGAAGCAACCCGGCGACTTATACTGGTTTATTTCAATATGTTAGAGAACTTTATGCACAAATTCCTGAAAGTCGTCAACGTGGTTTTGGGCCAGGACGTTTTTCCTTCAATGTCAAAGGTGGGCGTTGTGAAGCCTGTGAAGGTGAAGGCCAAATCAAAATCGAAATGCAGTTTTTGGCTGATGTTTATATCATGTGTGAAGTTTGCAAAGGTAGTCGTTATAATTTGGAAACGCTGGATATCAGATATAAAGACTTAAATATTGCCCAAGTGCTTGATCTTTCTGTAGATGCAGCGCGTGAATTTTTTCAAAATATCCCCTTAATTGCCAATAGATTAGAAACACTTAAAGCAGTCGGGTTAGGCTATATCAAATTGGGACAGCCTGCTCCTACACTATCAGGTGGGGAAGCTCAACGAGTAAAACTGGCTACCGAACTGACCAAACGGCAAACCGGTCATACGTTGTATATTTTGGATGAACCCACCACTGGTTTGCATTTTGCTGATTTGAAAAAGCTATTGCAAGTATTATTTCGCTTGACAGAGTTGAATAATACAGTGGTGGTTATCGAACACAATCTGGACGTGATCAGTAATGCCGATTATATTATAGATTTAGGGCCAGAAGGAGGAGATGAAGGAGGATATGTCGTGGCTACAGGGACGGTTACAGAAATCATGAACAATAAAAAGTCATATACAGGACAAGCGTTAAGAAAAGCTTTATTATAAATTTTTATTTGCTTCAATTTAAAACTAACATATTGTAGAGTAAATTGATTGATTTTAAGTACACAAGTTTACTACTTTAAATTGACGGTATGTCAAGAACTTGAGTCAATAAAATTATTTCAAATTTTGTAAATGATCAAAAAATTCCTTCCACTTTTAACAATTCTTTTTCTGGGACTGATATTTCCCAAAATTATTTTTGCCCAAGATTTTGCCTTTGATTACGATGTGACTTATGAGGTTAAGGAAACTGGAGAAACTCAAGTAAATTATAATGTGCTTATCACCAATTTAAAAACGCAACTGTATGCACAAAATTATGTTTTGCTGATCGCATCAGAAAATCTGACAGATATATCTGCAACTGACATTTTTGGTCCAATCACACCTCAAATAAATAAAAAAACAGGCCAAACACAGATTATCCTGGAATTTCCTCAACCGGTTGTAGGTATAAAGCAGAAGCACCCTTTTACCATAAAATTTAAAACCCATGATATTGCAGTCAAAAAAGGACGAATTTGGGAAATTTTGATTCCTGGATCAGATATCAGTTCTGAAACAAAAAGTTACCTCATCAAATTGATTGTACCCAAATCATTTGGTCAACCCGCTTATTCGGTACCAACGGCAAAAACTTTTGGTTTGTGGACACTCGATGAACATCAAGGCCAAGGTATAAGGGTCACTTACGGAGATTTCCAGGCATTTGATTTACGGCTCAAATATTTTTTAGAAAATAAAAGTAATTCACCCGTCCTTAAAGAAATCACATTGCCACCAGATACGGCTTATCAAAAATTAATTTATAAAAGATTATCTGTAATGCCGCAAAATGTGCTAGTTGATGCTGATGGTAATTACTTAGCTCAATATGTACTTAATGCCTATGAAACGAAAGATATTGAATTGGAGGCTCAAAGCTGGTTATATCTGTTCCCCCAAAAATATGTTGTATCTTTAACCCCAACTCAATTGGCCACATACACCAAACCTCTGAAATTTTGGAATTTGAGTCAACAAAATTTAAAACTTATGGCGGATTTAAATACGGCACGCCAAATTTATGATTTTACTGTAAAAAATATAACATATGATTACGAACAAGTGACACAAAAGACTGTCCGTCAAGGAGCTGATGGTGTTTTAAATAACAAAGACAACGCTCTATGTTTGGAATTTTCTGATTTGTTTGTGGCTATGGCACGGGCCAAAAATATTCCGGCTCGCGCCATACATGGTTATGCTTATACTACCAACTCGCGTATCCAGCCGCTGTCAGTGGAAGCTGATATATTGCATGCTTGGGCTGAATATTATGATAAAGAAAAACAATCATGGGTGCAGGTGGATCCTACTTGGGGTAATACAACAAAAGGCATAGATTATTTTTCCAAATTTGATTTCAACCATATTGCTTTTGCTATTTTGGGCAGTGAAAGTGATTATCCTTATCCAGCAGGAGCATTTCGCGACACCGATGATGACAAAACAGTGTTTGTGAATTTTAGCCAAGATTTGTCTGTGGTAAAACCAGATCTGCAGGTACAAGCCATAATCCCCAATCTTAAACCGGGAAAAAATCAAACTGCCTATATAGAAATCAGCAACAAGGGCAATGTCTCCCAAACCATCGCCACCTTACAACTTAAGGCTCCTGTTTCTGAAACCGTTGTCTTGGACATAACCCTTCCACCATACGGAACCATCCGCTATCCCTTTGCGCTGACTTCACCTTTGACCCTGAAACAGTTGCACAAACAATTCTTTTTTACTGTCAATGGTGAGCAATTTATTCAGAATTACATTGTTCTTCCTTTATATCTGACGCCGGAATTTTTTTTAGCAACTGTTATAATTTTGGGGGTGAATACACTGCTCATACTTAATCGTGGAAACAAATGATCTTAAAGCCATCATTAGCAAATTTCCTCAACGTCCGGGTATTTATTTCTTTAAAAATAAAGTTGGTAAAATCATTTATATCGGTAAAGCATTAAGCTTAAAGGATCGATTGTCGGATTATCTAAACCATAATGCCGATGTGAAAACAAAAACCATAGTCCAAGAAGCAGCAACTGTCGCGTATCAAGAGTTAGGTGCAGAATTTTATGCTCTTCTACTTGAAGCAAAGCTTATCAAACAATATCAACCCAAGTATAATATTAGTCTTAAGGATGATAAAAGTTTTATTTATGTTTTTATTTCCACTAGTGAAACACTGCCTAAAATTTGGATTGTCCACCGCCCCCAGATTGTTACCCAACATGTGGCAATTTACAACAATATAAAAGGTATTTATTTTGGACCATTTCCTTCTGCCAATATTTTGCGAAATCTTCTCAAAAACATTCGCAGAATATTTCCGTTTTGCCAACAAAAAAACAATCGACGACCGTGCTTTTACAGCCAGCTGCGACTTTGCCAACCCTGTCCGGGGTATATTGTCCGTCAAGAAGCAACCTGGCAAAAACAGCTTACCCAACAATATCAGCAAAATATTAAAAGGATTATCAAATTATTTAATGGTCAAAATGAATTATTAAAAAAAGAATTAAAATTAGAAATGAATAAGGCAATCAAAAAGTTATATTTTGAGCAGGCCGGCTTACTCAAAAATCAGTTGCGTTTTTTAGAAAATTTGACTACTTATACTCAGGCTGATGAACTTATAAAAACCGCAGAGACAATAACTACGGAATTCCAAAAAGAAGCGGATGATTTACAAACCGTCTTAAAAGATTTTTTTCCCACTTTAAACAAAATAGAGAAGATTGAAGCTTACGATATCAGTAATTTTCAAGGTAGCTTTGCCGTCGGTTCCCAAATCGTATTTGTCAATGGTCTTCCGGAAAAATCATTATATAAACGTTACAAGATACGCACAGTCCAAGGTATTTCTGATGTAGCAATGCTTGTTGAAATACTACGTAGACGTTTAAAACATCGAGAATGGCCATTTCCGGATTTGATACTAATTGACGGGGGAGCGGCTCAACTACACGCTGGGCTTAAAATTCAAGCTCAACTTAAAACAAATATTCCCATGATCGGTTTGGCCAAACGCTTGGAACAGGTCGTTGTCAAAACAAAAGATAAATTTATTGTAATTAAAGTCAGTTCCCAGGCATTGAATTTGCTTAAACGTGTCCGTGATGAAGCCCACCGCTTTGCACTGTCCTACCATCGCTGGCGCTTCAAACTTTTGACAGAAGGAAGTAGAATTCGTTAAGATATATTCTCAATATAACTTCTAGTAATCTGATAACCTATAATATCTATGTTATCATTCAACTCATGAAACGCTTGCTACGGACATATTTGCTTCATTTGTTTGGTATTTGGGTATTGACACAAATAATGGTTGGCAGTTTTATGATTTCCGGAGGTCTGACCAGTTTCCTTCTGGCAGCTTTGATAATATCTGCTATAAATCTGCTTCTGAAACCAATTTTGCAACTGTTATTTTTTCCAATCAATGCTTTGACTCTGGGATTGTTTTCAATTCTGTTAAATGCCGCTATCTTTTATTTATTTTTACAACTGCTTCCACAAATAAGTCTTTTGCCCTGGAGATTTCCCGGCTTGTCAATCCTTGGTTTCCAACTGGCCGCTACTCAACTTAACTTTTTGCTCACTTTGCTCATCGCCTCTGTTTTTTTGACTTTTATTACCAACTTTCTGTTATATCTGCTAAAATAACCACTGATGACTAAAGTTCCCAAAATAGTCGTAATTGGCGGAGGCACGGGTACTTTTGTGGTATTACGAGGATTGAAGGCACATCCTGGTCAATTGTCGGCAATAGTTACGATGAGCGACTCCGGTGGCTCCAATAAACGTATACGAGACGAATTTGGACTTCTACCAACAAGTGATATTCGTCAGTGTATAGTTGCTTTGTCTGATGAACGAGGCGGAGTGGGACTGTTGCGAAAACTTTTTATGTATCGATTTGAAAAGGGAAAAGGAATAAGGGGGATGACATTCGCTAATTTATTTATGGCCGCTCTTACCGATATACTCGGTTCCCAAGCAGAAGCAATACGTCAAACTGGAAAAGTACTGCGTATCCAAGGCACTATCATTCCAGTGACTTATACCGATACCAATTTATATGCTGAATATGAAGATGGCCATATTTTAAATGAGGAACATCTTATCGATGAACCTCCTCATGATGGCAAATTACGGATTACCAAATTATTTTTAAAACCAGATGCCCAAGTCAATCCTGATGCTTTGGCAGCTCTTCTCGCTGCTGATATGATTGTCATAGGTCCAGGAGATTTGTATACTAGCATCTTGCCCAATTTGTTGGTCAAGGGAATCTCTGCTGCAATCAGAAAATCACCTGCTAAAAAGGTATTTGTGATGAATCTTATGACCAAATGGGGGCAAACTTTTGGCTTTAGAGCTATAGATCATATTCATGTTCTTGAGAAATATTTGGGTCGCGTTTTAAATTATGTCATTATCAACAACCGGAAACTTCCCCGTTCTGCTCTTTTAGAATATGCCAAACACAAAGAAGAGCCGGTTAGCAATACTTTACAAAACAGCTATTATCGCGTAATTGAGGCTCCGGTAGCCAGCAGTTTTTTGGTGAAAAAATCACCAGCAGACAAACTCACGCGTAGTCTGATCCGACATGATAGTAAACGTCTGGCAGAAGTCTTACATAAAATTTTACGTAATGAGATATAATTAGAATCTAAGTGTCAATTTAAGTCTTGCCTGCCGATAAGCAAGAACTTTCAGATTTAAACATGCCAAAAATCGGCCACTAAATATGCAATATATTACACTCGTCATTCAAATCATACTAGCTATCTTGCTGATTTTTTCAATTTTGCTACAAAATAAAAGCGGAGGCTTGGGCACTGCTTTTGGAGGAGTGGCAGAACAGTATCGCAGCAAACGTGGATTTGAAAGACTACTTTATAGATTGACAATTGTACTTACCAGCCTCTTTTTGATCACTTCGGTGATCAACTTATTGGTTCAATAACCATTGAACTGTGTACAAACGAACTCGTTATTATATTTGGCTTATAAAAGGAATTCTCAACCGTTATCAAAAAACGATCATAGTCTTTTTTGTAGCAGGGATTATTTTGGTAGTTGGAGCTGTCAATCTCACCCCGCTTTTAGATGCTGCTGTTACAAGTGATCATAAGAAAATTGGGGTTGTAGGCGTTTTTTCACCTGTTGATTTACCACTCAATATCCAACGATTGATAAGTGCAGGACTGGTTGATACCGCTATTGATGGCAAACCCATTCCAGCCGTAGCGGAAAAATGGGAAATCCTAAATGACGGTAAAACGTATAAATTTTATTTGCGCCAAAATTTGGTATGGCACGATGGACAAAGATTTACATCTCGAGATATCAATTATAATCTGAAAGATGCCGAATTTGTAGTTTTAAATGACTATCAAATTGAGATTCGTCTTCGTGAACCGTTTGTTCCACTTCCAAATTTTCTTACTCGGCCACTTTTTCGCAAGAACTTAGTCGGACTGGGCAGTTATAAACTATCTCGTATCAATCTCAAAGCCGGTAAAATTGATAAACTACAGTTAGTTCCTGCCAATAACCAAGTAGCTTTGCCGCGTCTGGAATATAAGTTTTTCATTTCAGAAACCCAAGCCAAAACTGCTTTTAAATTGGGTGAAGTCGATATTTTAGATAACATGACAACAAGAGAACCGTTTACGGATTGGCCCAATATAAATATCAAAGCGACCATAACTTATGATAAGTCATTAGCTGTATTTTTTAATACAACAGACCCACTTTTGACTAATAAAGAAGTCCGTCAAGCATTGGCCATGGCAATCGAAAAAACTGAAACCAATCGGGTTTTCACCCCTTTATCTTCAAAATCATGGGCTTATACGACTAGAGTCAAACAGTATGAATATGATTTACCCGCAGCAAAAAAAATATTGAGTCAAAAAGAAAGTTCTCCGAGTGCTCTTGTCTTATCTACATTTGAGCCGCATTTAGCTTTGGCCCAGCGGATTGCTGCATCTTGGACTCAGGCGGGGATTGATACCAAAGTCAAAGTGGAAAATGGTTTACCGCAAGATTTTCAAGCACTTTTGGCAATTCAAGATATTCCGACAGATCCCGATCAATACAGTTTTTGGCATTCGACACAAACCCAGTCCAATATCACTCATTATGTCAGCCCTAAAATAGATAAATTGTTGGAAGATGGGCGTAAGGAAATAGATCCGGAAATACGTAAACAAATTTATTTTGATCTTCAGCGTTATTTAGTCGACGATGCACCAGCAGTTTTTTTATTTCACCCAACTACTTATATCATCAGCCGACAAAAGTAGTTTGTCTTTTTTTAGATGTGGACGATGTAGGATTCGAACCTACAACATCTTCGATGTAAACGAAGCGCTCTACCGTTGAGCTAATCGTCCAATAAGTACAGTTTTAGCTATTTGAAACAACTAAACAAAGCCAAAATTGTGCTCTTTATATTCGCAAATTCGAACTTTTTTTAAAATCCCAAAGGTAGGGGTGGCGGCTGCGGCCGTCCAGCCGCCGCCCCCCATCTTGCGCTCGGCCTTCGGTTTCGAAAACTTTTAAAAAATGCTGGCTCGAACTACTTTTTAAGAAATCGCCGCCTCGAATTTAGCTGGTCAAATCCGTATCAGGCGCTTGGCACGCCCGCCTCCGCGGCGAGCGCCAACTAGGAAAATCGCCTCTTGTGCTCCCGAGAGGACTTGAACCTCTACGCCATCAGGCATAGCCTCCTCAAGACTACGCGTCTACCAAATTCCGCCACGGGAGCAATAAGTGCCGCAGAGAGGACTTGAACCTCTATGCCCATTTTTAAGGCACACGCTCCTGAAGCGTGCCTGTCTACCAATTCCAGCACTGCGGCCTTTGGAGTAGTGTGTAGTAAAAATTATAACAGATAGAGAAGTGAATTAATAATTGGCATCAGAAGACGTATTTGACTTTTTGGGTAAATCATGCTCTGTTTTCGGATTGCCCAGAGTTTTTTTCTCACCAGGTACATCCAAGGTGTCTTCCACCCAACCTAAATTTTCATCAAAGTAAATAATATTTATTTTTACCATTTTGCTTCTTAAACGAAAAACTCCCTTGTTTTTTCAAGGGAGTTGGTGTTTCTATAAATATTTTATTGGACTACAAACACGCCCTCCCACAACCAAGGGTTTGATTTTGTTTAACAATAAAACAATAATAAACGGTGATTTGCAGCATAGCACTCAATTTAGACAAAATTATCAGATTTGTCAAGTGACGAACTGTGTTTTAGCCAACTTGTTGAGCGACGGCTCTTTCATTGGAAAGGCCAAATTCAGTCCCTTTTTTCTTAAATAAAGCCCAGAAATGACGCTCTTTTTTCCGAGACCGCATCACTCTCAACCAAGACGCTGAATCATTGACGTTTTGTCGCATCAGTTTCAATATAGTTTTTAACCTGTCCAAAAAGTTGAGATGATAAATGCCTGCATCCACCACTTGTTCATCAATGGTTTTGACTAGTTCGCGATCAACGTTTTTCAAACTTACTACCAAAGCTTTTAGTTCTAATCTAATCTCTTCAATTTTTTGAGCAACTAGTTGTTCTTGTTGTCTAAACTTAGCTATTTGTTGCTCCAAATATGGATCAGGTTTCCGCTCAGTCTGTCGCAAGCGGCCAAAATTGAAAGGCATTTCCGGATAAAAATCATCTGCTATAGGTTCAGGTTGTGCATCTGGTTGAGCAATATTTACTGGTTGATTGGGTTTGAGTTCTCCTGATTGGGATGCCCCAAATAGTGATTTGAGTGCCGTACCAGCTACACCACTCACTACATCATGGGTGACCTGTTTGGCAACGCCACGGCCTATATCTCGTAACTGTTCAAGAAGGCTGTCTGTGCTTTGATTTTGTTTGTGTGTTTTCTGTTTATTACTTGGCGTATTCATTTGGCCGAGATTATAAGCTATCCTCAGGCTGATGTCAAGGTAATTTCCTATATTATAGGTTATAATCAACCAGTTACGACTTTGGCTTCAAGTAGGGTATTGAGTGTTTTTTGACGCCGCAGCATTGATCCGATATAATATCTTTGTTGTGTTAATGCTTTCTTGTCTTCGTCAGTCTTTGCCTGCTGAATAAAATTCTCAATTTCACTTTCATCTATCTCAATTTTTTCTATATCGGCTATTTGCTCCAGAGCCAATTCTAGTGTCAAGCTGTTTTTAGCCTCTTGTTCATATTCAGCTCTGATCATATCACTGGTTTTGTTTTGCGCTTGTAAATATTGTTCCACTGTCATACCCAATTTTTGAGTTTGATCCAATAAATTGGCCAGCATCCGGTTGACTTCTTGTTCTAATATGATTTTGGGGATTGTGATTTCACATGATTCCAAAATTGCCGCTATCACATCCCCGACAGTCAATTTGTCTTCCTTTGGTGGTGTTTTGCCGTCTTTGGGAGTCCAAATATGAGTTTGTTTGGCTTTTCTTTTTTGCGAAACAGCTTCTCGATAATTTTTAAGTTTGAGGGTAGGTTTTTCGGCGGTAGTGATTTTTAGTTTAAGCTTTTTATAAAGTTCAAATTCTTCAACTTCCACCTTGGGATAAATCACTGGTTTTAATTCATGCTTTTTGATTATCTCGTTCCAAATTTGCGGTACTATGTGTTTGAGGAATTCTTCTGTGATTTTACTTTGGCCAATTTTGGCAATTGCCTGTTCTTTAGGAGCTTTGCCTCTACGAAACCCGGGTAATTCGACTTGATTTGTGAGTTGGTAAACTACTTGATCATAAGCGGAAGTGAGATCCTCCCACATTGCTTCAGCCGTGATTTCGATAGTATTATCTGATAGTTTGGTCAATTGGGTATTTAACATAAGCTGTGATTATAAACTAAATCCGTTGATATGTGAAGCTTATTTTTCAAAATTGATGTTCATATCCAGTAAAGGAAATGTGAGTTGATCTTCCCGCAGATCCGTCTCATTCAATTCAGCGGCTACTGAAGCAATTTGCTGTTCAAAGAGTTTAAAAATTTCTGTCTGGGCAAATTCAGAGATACGTAGCTCTGGTGAGGGAGTGGCCAAAACTGTTGCTATAGGAGTCGGCTCTTGCGTTATATCAATACTTTTTTTCGGAAGTAACATGAGTATAAAAATCATTAAAAACAAAATCCCCAAAATTGTCAGCAGAATTTTTAGTTGGGGAGTAAATTTGATTGGAAGTTTTGCTTGCATCCCTTTTTCACCAGCAACATGACTAGCTTTTGATACTTGTGGTTGTTCCACCACGTCATTTATTTGCGTGCTGTCATAACCGCCAGTTTCCATCATCTTAGAAACAGTTGGTCTTGCAAAAGTACCCTTTGTATCCATTGACTGGCTTGGATCTTGTTTGTCAGTAATTTCCATATTTGATGCTTTCTTTTAGCTCATTTAAGTAGTTTAGAGTTTCTTTTAAATATTGATTGGCCTCTGCAGCAGATGAAGTGATGATACTAAAATCCCGGGAAATATTATCCAAATTTGTTGGTTTAAAAGCCGAAATCATATTTGACATCTCTTGTTGTTTTATTTCAGCTTGGATTCGCTTGTTTTGAGCATCTAGTAACCAACGTTCCAAATTTGTCACATCTTTATTTTGAGATTTGAGTTGATTGATAATATTTTGCGCACTCGATTCGGTTTGTATCACTTTGTTTTTCAGATTTTCCAGCTTGGCATACAAAATCGCTCCTACAATTTTGCGCGAATTGACCTGCAATGAAATATGCTGACTCTCAAGTCTTTTGGAAACCTGGACCGCATCTTCTAAATCAGCTACCGGACTGATAGTAAGCTTATGATCAGTTACAAATTTTTCATCCACATCCAAAAGTGGTTGATAGATAGTATACGAAGTATATTTATTACGTAGAAGCCGGTAATGCTGCAAAAGTACATCGTCTCTCGCTAGCATCATTTCCTTCACCGCAATAATGGCATTATTTTTGGCCGTCAATGTGCCGTAAGTCAAGTATTCACCTCTGGTTGTGAGATAAAGCGCATGTTTTTCTCGATAAGTATTGTAAATTTGTAGATACTTTTGGTAATCTGCAGTAGAATCAGCCCGGATTGTATTGGCAGTCAAAATCAATCCTGTAATCAGAAATGTACAACTAACAATGACTTGAACAAAGAGTTTGGCTTTAGACATTATTTTAAATGTAGCATGGAGAGCAAATTCCTGCAATGGGATGTCGATCGCCGCACCCAATGATTTCGCCATTTCCCAAATGGTGCCGCGAGAGGGAGTCGAACCCCCAAGGGTTTCCCCATACGGTCCTAAGCCGTACGCGTCTACCAATTTCGCCATCGCGGCAAAAGTAAACCATCAGCTTTCTGAACAAAAGCGGAAATCATAAAAAAGTCTTTGATTTTATTATAATTTGCTGTTTGCTCAAGTTATAGGAACTAGTTTGTCTATTTTACCACGAGTACTGCAGGTCTATTAAAAACTTAAGTCTAGTTGAGAGGATTTTTTGGGAACAGCTGTGGCAATCTGATTCATAAACCAGAGCACTTTGTTGGCCCAAGTAGTTGAAGACGGTGCATAAACACCAGCTATTTTTTCAACAGTGTCCAACCCGCGGTCAACATATTTTTTTTTTAAAGCTTTAGTCACCACGTCAATCGAATCTTCCCAAGAACGAAACACAATTGTACCGTTGCCCCAGCCATATGCGTTGTAAGAGCCATCCGGTATAGCTTTACCAAAAGTCGATTCCACTCCAGTTATCGCCGGCACCAATCTCCAGTCAAACAATTGATATTCATCGGCTTTTTTTACAAAAATTGCGGCCTGCTCCACCAGAGGTGAATTTTGAAATTCCAAATACGTTTGCAATTTGACTATTCTTTCATCGGTGACGGCAATTTCTACATTTGTAGTATCGGCAACTATTTGTGCCGATTGCTCTGAGGCTGGAACCAGAAAAGCATAAGCTGGCTGGGCCACGATAAATAAAAGAAAAATTGAAAATATTTTGTGGGCGACAATTTTCCTCATATGCATTTACATAAAAATGTAAACGCAGTTGGGGAAAATTTTTTGGAAATAGTAGAAGTTATAAGATAAAATAATTATGTTAAATTTATGCCATTAAAAAAATCCTAAAGCAGACATTTAACATATCAACCTTAGGATCTGACAGCAAATATACCACAAACTATGGGTCTTGTCAAGTCTCCCAAAATAAGCTAAGTATTCTTGTTCCTACCCAAGCAATCTGAAGTGAATTTGAGGCTATTTTTAGCTATTTCTGTTCCTCCATAAAATGACTGACGCAGTTTGCCCAAGAGTTACCGGTATTTACGGAGGGAGGAGCATAAATCGGACCTATCTGTTCAGGATGAGTCAGTCCTCGGTCATAAAATCTCTCTTTTAGATATTTGGCCATCGTCGATATCGCTTGATCCCAACCTTCAAAAGTGGCGCCACTTTTTTCACCGGTATAAATAGCATACCCCCAAGCATTATAAGATCCTTCAGGCATGTTTTTGCCAAGTGTAGATTCACACATTCCGATAGCAGTTATCAAACGGAAATCAATCTGATATTTGTCTGACTCCTTCACAATCAACTCGGCATATGGTGCGAGGGGAGAATCATGTTTAAGCAAAAATTTTTCCAAAAGAAGTGGTCGGGCATCTTTTGTCTCTATAGCTTGGCTAAAAGTACCCAATACATCTGGTAGTGCAGCAAAAAACTGATATTGATTCTTGGATAAAAGTTCATTTACTTGTTGTGTCAAAAGTTGATTTCCATCCCTAATTTTGGTAGAGGTATTTAACAAAAATATGGCAGTTATCAATGTCATCACAGCTGCCGGTAACCACAAAAAAATCAGCAGGAATCTTTTCATAATCTTGCTTAAAATAATAGTTTCACATCCCTAACTTATTTGTCAAATATATTGATGGTAGATGGAGAATCAGATGTAATTTTGCTATACTAACCAAATTGATTAAGTGTATAAATTGTATTTTAATAATAATACTTATTGAAACCGAACTAATATGTGATTTGTCTTGGGCCAAGTAAAATAGTAAATCTGGTTTATATAGACATTTAGGCTATATATCTGTAGACTTTTTCTTTAGGGCGCATAGCTCAACGGTAGAGCAACTGCCTCTTAAGCAGTCGGTTGAAGGTTCGAATCCTTCTGCGCCCACAGAAATGGATTTTTAGAATCGTCGGGGATGGCGCTCGCCGTGCCCGCCCCCGCGGCGAGAGCTGCAAAGCCCTGTTTATACACGCAAAAAAGCCGCCGATTGAATAAAGAGTAGTCCGAGCCGACTTTTTTGGCGAAGAATGATAATTCTTCGCCATTATGTTTCGCGCGCGCGATTTTGGCCGCATCAGCGGCCATTTGTATAAAATCTCTCATTAGTCCGAGCCATTCACTTCCGTTTTTAGAAATACTGGCCATTTTCTCCTTCAACTTGATTTTCAACTCTACTAATTCGTTTTTCTTTTGTTGATAAATTTGGGGATCAACAATTTGGTCAAGATAACCTTCAAGTAGCCAGTCTAGTTTTTGGTCAATCTCCTGAATTTCAGAAGAAAGTTTAGAAATAGCGGTTTCACTATTTGTTTTTTCTTCCGTTTCCTCTTTACCCAGCCTTTCCAGCCAAAGTTTAGCCCATGAGTTAGGTAAACTAGATTTAGCAACAATTGCCCGCAATTGTTGCTCTAAAAGTTCTTCCCGTAAATAATTTTGTGAGCAGTCAGTTTTCTTTTTCGTGCAACGGTAGTAAATGTAATCCACATTTCCGCGGGTTGAAGGATAACACTTGTGTTTAACTTCGGCGGTAATGGCACAACCACACTCGGCACATTTTGCCAGTCCTAAGAAAGTAAAATTGTGTTTCTTGTTTTTCGGATGTTCTCTTGCTTCCAAAATTTTCTGGACTTTGCCAAAAAGTTCCGGCGGAATAAACAGCTTGTGCGTGCCTTCGTAGGCTTCACCGCCGAAGTTGATAATCCCGATGTAAAACTTATTGCTTAAAATTCTTTTGACAGTATCGAGATGCAACTTTTTTCCGTTGTATCTGTTAATCGCAAATTTTTGGAAAAATCGAGAAATATCTGCTAGTGTGCTTTCGCCTTCGGCGAAAAGCTCAAAAGCTTTTTTGACGACTTTGGATTTTACCGGATCAACTTCGATTGTTCTTAATCGCGGTTCATTTAAATATCCATACGGCGCTTTATTGGGTAAAATTCCTTTTCTTAATTTTTGACGATTCCCTCGCTTTATATTTTCCGAAAGATTGTCCACATAATACTTTGACTGGCCAAAGGCGATTGAAAGCATAAATTTGCCTTGTGGCGTATTGTCAAACCAGAACGTAGGAAATTTTAGGTCGAGCAATTTTCCGGTATCGAGAAGATAGATAATTTTTCCGCCGTCTATCGAATTTCTGGCGATACGATCGGGGTGCCATGAGAGAATCCCGCTTGCCTCTCCTTTTTCTATCTTCTCGATGACTTCCTGAAAAACTGATCTGCCGGGGATTTTTGCGGTTCTTGATTCTGTTAAGAAGCAAGTAATAGAAAGGTTTTCCCTAGTCGCAAATTCTTTCAGTTCCGCAATTTGCGACTCGATAGATAAAACCTGTTTTTCTTTTTCGTCTGTCGATTTTCGGCAGTAGGCTATATATTTCACCATATTTTTTACCCTTTCTTTTTTAATTTTTGCGTTTTTCTTTTTCGTCTGTCGATTTTCGGCAGTAGGCTATATATTTCACCATATTTTTTACCCTTTCTTTTTTAATTTTTGCGTTTTTCTTTTCTCGCTTTTTCTTTCCGGCGGCTTTTTTGCGTGTATAAACAGGGCTTTGCAGCGCTCGCCGCGGGGGGCGGGCACGGCGAGCGCCATCCCCGACGATTCTAAAAATCCATTTCTGTGGACTCTTTACGAAAAAATTCGGACTGAATTTCAAAGGTAGCGCTGCGAGTGCCCCCACCCACTCGCAGCGCCATCTTCACGCTCGGCCTT
>FWWM01001237.1_pt1 | contig 77963 bp, 82 predicted proteins | sample 2228351 | NCBI WGS metagenome assembly FWWM01 (sample SAMEA103939774, study PRJEB20133) | metagenome | reverse complement strand
TTTACCCCCTTTCTGGACTTCCTGCTTTCTGGACTTCCTGCGGTCTTCCGGACCATGCGGCACGACGCCTGCGTCATCCGCGGTACATCCCGACCCCGCCCCGGCGGTGGCGCCATCCCGCATACAGTGCAGGGTCCCTTGGCCAGACTCCACCCCGGCGTCGCCGTCCCCCACAACCTACCGGGGGACGATTAGCGAAGCCCTTAGCGCGGGAGAGAACCTCCTCTCTGGACGTGGAGGCCCCGTGAAAGGGCGGGTTGCCCTCTTGCCCCTGCCTGCGCTAAGCCTGCCGCTAACCCCCACCGCGTAGCGTCATCGGGGCAGGGCCGCTCTTGAGAACCCGAAGAGGCAGAGGGTGGCGACGAAAGAGCTAGTGGCTGTAGCGTTCCTCCTGGCAGCGAGCTTGGGATCGGCGGGCCTGGGGACCCCGCCGGCTGGTCGTCTCCACTGGACGCGACCGCACGGTGCGCCTCTGGGAGGTGGCCCGTTGCCGACAGGTCTGGATGATCTGCCCCTGCCGCGGCCTCACCGATGACGCCACCTTCTCACCCGACGGCGGCCTGATCCTCTTCGCCGACCCATGGGGGCGGGGCCGCCCGGCTCGTCGAGACCGTCTCCGGCCGCCAGGTCCGGGCATTCCAGCTCCGGCTCTTCCAGGTGAGCCACGCCGCGTACGCCCCCGACGGGCGCCTGGTGGCGACGGGCGGTCAGGAGCGGACCATCCGTCTGTGGAACACCGCCACCGGCCGGACGGTACGGATCCTGCGCGGACACACGGACGACGTGACCGCTCTCGCCTTCTCCCGTGACGGCCGCTTCCTGCTCTCCGGGAGCTTTGATGCCGACGAGACGGTCCGCCTTTGGGACGTCGGGCACGGCCGGCAGGTGCGGGTTTTCCGCGGCCACATCGCCGGGATCAGCGACGTGGCCTTCGCTCCCGACGGGCGCTCCGCCCTGTCCGCCTCGATGGACAACACCGTCCGGGTCTGGGACGTCGCCACCGGCCGGGAGCGGCACCGGCTCGTCGCACACGTGCATGCGCTGGCCGCCGCCTACACGCCGGATGGGCGGCGCATCGCCACCGGGGGAAGCGGGATCGTCGCAGGGGTCGACCTGCCCCGGCCTCCGGACCTCAGGGGAACCTACAGGCCACTCCTCCTCTGGGAGGCCAGGACAGGAAAGCTCCTCCGCGCTCTACGGTCATCACAGTTGGGTCGCAGCGCTGGCCTTCTCGCCCGACGGCCAGCTGCTGGCTACCGGGGACCTCGAGGGTGTCATCCGCCTCTGGCGGGTGGGGGAGTAGCGTCGGTCAGAGACCCGAGCGCGCGCTTGAGATTCGACCAGGCCAACGGGCTCGCTGATGAGCCCTCCTTCCGAGCCTGTCAGTCCGATGCCGGTGGGCGCACGTGACCTCCCGAAGCCTCCCGCATCCGGGCTTCGATGAAGGCGGTCGCCTCGGCCAGGTCGGTAAAGACCCTTCCCTGCCCTGTGGCCACGTCGATCACGTGGCCGCGAAGCCCGCCACCGGTCCGCTGCAGCCTGATCACGAACGACATCGGCGAACCGCCCTTGTCCCCCATCTCCCCTCCCCGGCGTCAGGTGCCCTCGTCATGGAGCGTAGTGGAGGCCGGTTGGCGCCACCCTAAGCGCAAAACGGATGGCGCAGCCTTGAGCGCTCGGGCCATCCCGGACCCGCCACAGGCGTCACGCCAGGGGAGGACCGACCAGCTCGATGCCATGACGGTGGGCCACCTGGGCCAGCGCTCCCACAGCCTCAGGGGAAGGCGGACCGGCCGGCGGGGGGAGGTCGTCGCGCTCGGCGGGGCGGCCCAGGGCCCGGACGAACCGCTCAAAGTCCCCGCGGGCCGTTACCGTGACCCAGCGCGCGCCGGCCGCCGACTCGACACGGTAGGTGTGCGGGATGCCCTTCGGGGCAAGGAGGATGGTCCCGCGAGGGCACCGCCGCTCCTCGTCCGCCACACGCAGGCGGAGCTCTCCCTCGAGGACGTGGAAGACCTCGTCCTCGGTGTGGTGGATGTGCAGCGGCGGCGAGTCCCCGAAGGGAGCGCGATGCTCCAGGACGGAGAGCCCGTCCTGCCCGTCCGCCTCAGCCACGTGGATGTGGACCAGGGTGTCGAGAAACCAGAGCCGTCGCTCCATGACGCCCTCCCGGATTTTCGAATCTACCTCGTCCTTCGCATGTATAGGCTACGGGGAGCGATTAGCGCAGCCCTAAGCGGAGGAGCACCTCCCCGCCGTCGCGGCTCAGCGTAAGGGTTGCTGCTGGGGACGGGAGTGGCCGACTGGGTCCCCCCTGGCGATGGCCTCGGCCAGGGCCGCGGTCTCACGGCTCGGCTCGACGCCCAGCTCCCGGCGCAGCGCCGCCACGCACTCCTGGTACAGGCGCAGCGCTTCCGCGCGCCGGCCGTGCTCCGCCAGCAACCCCATGAGCCGCCGGAACACTTCCTCGCGCCAGGGGTCGAGGCGTAGGACCTCGCGCAGGTGGGCTTCGGCTTCCGCCACTTGCCCCTGGGACGCCCTGGCCTCCGCCAGCCGCTCCAGCACCCCGAGGTACGCCGCACGCAGGCGCTCCCGCTCGAGGATCGTCCAGGGCTCGTTGGCCTCGTCGGGCAGGAGCTCGCTGCGGTAGAGGCCGGCGGCGGCCTCGAGCGCCCGCTCGGCGGCCCGGGCGTCACGGGCCCGGGCGGCGGCTGCCAGGTGGGCGTCGAACTCCTCGACGTCCGTCACCACGGTCCCGTGCCGGATCCCATACCGCCCCCGCTCAATCACCAGGCACGCCTCCCCTGTCCCCGCGCCCAGCGCCCGCCTGGCATTCGACCAGGCCACGTTCAGGCTGGCACGCGCGGACGCCGGAGGGAGGTTGGGCCAAAGCGCCTCCAGCAGAGCCTCACGGGTGACCGGCTCACGGGCAATGAGGAGATAGGCGAACAACAGACGTTCGCGGCGGCGCCTCCACACCGTTGCCGGGAGGCGTTCCTCTCCCCGCCACACCTCGAACCCCCCGAGCAGCCGCACCCTGAGGATCGGTCGGAGCGGTGCCGCGGAAGGGAGCACCAGCGAGCGGGCCAGCGCGGTTGCCTCCTCGACCGCGCCCTCGAGCGTCATCCCCTCCCCGGCAGCCCGGACGGCCTGGAAGGCTCCCGGCGCCAGAGCCGCCTCGGCGACCCGCTCGGTGCGCGCGAGCTCCTCCTGCTCGAGAGGAGACGGCGGGGCACCCAGCCGGGCGCGTACTGCTGCGGCCGCCCCGAGGAGCCGGGCCCCGGCCACCTCTCCCGCCTGCAGGGCGATGGCGCCGAGGACCTCCAGGGACTGGATCAGGCCGAGCGGCTCACCCACCTCCTGGAAGAGCCCGAGTGCCTCACGGGCAGCGGCCAGGGCCGAGGCGGTGTCGCCCTCCCGCAGGGCCGCCCGAGCCAGGGTCAAGTGGGAACGACCGGCAGACCCGCGGGCAGCGAGGCGACGCGAGATGGGCAGGCTCTCCAGGCTACGTGCGCGGGCGAGCGCGGTATCGCCGCGGGCCAGTGCGGCCAGCGCCAGGGTGTTCAGGCTGGCGGCGGTCCCGTGAGCGTCCCCCAGCGACCGGAAATGCGCAAGGGCCTCCTGAGCCAGTGACTCGGCCGCCTCGGCATCCCCGCGCTGGACGGCCAGCATCGCCAGGCTGTCCCGCGCCAGGGCCGCGGCACGGGCGAGGTTGGCCCCACGCGCCACCTCGAGGCTCTCCTGCCCCCACGCCTCCGCGCCCTGGTAGTCTCCCTCCAGACGCGCGACGATGCCACGGATGAGCAGGGCGAAGGCGGTGAGTCCCGGATCGGCCAGCGCGCGGACGATCCCGATGCTCTCGTCCAGCACCCGCCGCGCCGCCCCGTACTCCGCCGTCCGGTACCAGACCACGGCCAGGGTGTTGAGCGCCGACGCCAGTCCCCTGCCGTCACCGAGGCGGCGGAAGAGCGCACAGCTCTCATCGAGGGCGTGCCGGGCCCGGACGTTGTCTCCGACCTCCCAGGCCAGCTCGCCGGCCCAGGAGAGCGCCCGGGCACGCAGCTCCTCCGGGATGGGCTGATCCGCCTCCCGGGCGTCTGCGCGCTGGAGCCACCCTTCGAGCCACTGCTGCGCCTCGTGGGCGTGGATGTGGCCGGCCCAGATCTGTCCCGCCGCGGCCACCGCCAGACGCAGCCCGCGGACCACGTCGCCACATGCGTATGCCCACTCCATGGCGGCCCGGATGTTGTCGTGCTGGGCGGCCACCGCCTGCACCGGGGGAGGGTCGCGCGGCCCTTCCAGCCCGTGGGCTCCGGCCTCTGCCGCGCGCAGGTAGCAGGCGAGGTGGCGGTCGCGCACCGCCTCGGCTTCTCCCGCCTCCAGCAGGCGGGCCTGAGCGTACTGACGGATCGTCTCCAGCAGGCGGTAAGGCGCAGGACGTCCAGCGTCGACCACCAGCAGCGAGTGGTCGACGAGCGCGGCCATCAGATCGAGGATGCGGTCGTCGCGCACCGGCGGGCCGGCGACCACCTCCGCGGCGGCCTCGAGGGTGAAGGCGCCGGCGAACACCCCCAGGCGGCGCAGGACAGCCCGTTCCTCGTCCGACAGGAGGTTGTGGCTCCAGTCGATCACGGCCTGGAGCGTGCGGTGACGTTCGGGCCAGGAGAGGCTGCCGCCAGTGAGCAGGCGGAAGCGGTCGCCGAGCCGTCCGGCAATCTGCTGAGGGGAGAGGATGGGGACGCGGGCCGCGGCCAGCTCGATCGCCAGCGGCACACCGTCCAGCCGCACACAGATCTCCGCCACCGCCCGGGCGTTGTCCGGGTTGAGGGCGAAGGCGGGCACCATGGCGCGCGCCCGCTCCAGGAAGAGCGTGACGGCGGGCACGCTGACCAGCGCCTGCAGGTCGGGTGCCTCCCCCAGCCCCTGCAGGTCGGGCACAGCCAGGGGCGGCACGGGGAAGTGGTGCTCCCATGGCACGCGCAGAGCAGCGCGGCTGGTGACGAGACAGGTCAGCCGTGCGCAGGCTGCCAGCAACGCGGCGACCTGCGGGGCGGCGGCGAGGACCTGTTCGAAGTTGTCTAGGAGCAGCAGGGTGGTCCGGTCCTGCAGGTGGTCGATCAGGGCGTCGAGCCAACCCAGGCCCGGGAAAGGGCGCAGGCGAAACACCCGGGCGATGGCGGGAGGGACCCCCGCGGGGTCGCGCACCGGCGCCAGGTCCACGAACCAGGCGCCGTCAGGAAAGGCGTGTTCCACGCGCCGGGCGATCTCCAGAGCCAGTCGCGTCTTGCCGATGCCCGGAGGCCCGGTGAGGGTAAGGAGGCGGATCTGGGGCTGCGCCAGCAGGCGAGTGCCCGTAGCTATTTCCTCGTCGCGACCGATGAGGCGCCCGGGCTGGAGGGGAAGGGACAGGCTCGGGCTCCCGCTGGTGCGCTCGCCGCGAGTACTCCGCCGCCCGCCCTGCGACTTCCGTAAGCTGCGCATCGCTTGCCGGCCAGGTCCCGGGGGACTTAGCCCCCCGGCACCGGTGGGACTCTTTCGGGCGAGCCGGCAGATTTTCCCCTCGGGTCGACCGCTCGCTGTGGACTCCCAGCAGGCCGCTGCGGCGGGCAGGGCCTACGAGGCGATGAGGGGCAGGTGGCGCAGGTCGACCTCGATCTGCCCCAGCCCCGCCCGGCCCAGCCGGGTGCTGGCCTGGATCAACCGCAGGACCGCGTGCTCGGCGACCGGCGCCAGGCGCGGCAGCGTCGAGGGCACCTCGACGCGCAACGCGAACGGCCAGCGCTCAGCATGGGCGATGATCTGGACCCGCTCCTTGGCGCGCTCGGAGAGCGCGACCAGGCGGGTGATCCATCCGTAGAGGGACGCAAGCAGACCGATCACGAACAGGCGGTAGACCAGGCCGATGGTCCAGGGCACCGCGGCGTGCACCAGGCGGCACATTGAACGGCATTGATCAGGAGCCACGAGCTGGCCATCGCATCTGAGCTGTGCTCACGGATGGCGGGCAGAAGGTGAAGACAGCCTTCACGGCCCGCCTGCCTCGAGCTGGGCATCCACCCCCGGTGGCCGGACCAGATTGTGGATCGCGGCCGTGAATACGAAGAGACAGTGGGCCTCTTCAGGCTTTAAGTCCGGTTCGTGCGAGCGTTTGCGGTGGGCTCTCGACCGTGAGGCCCGGATAGCCGCTAAAGTCATCCACGTTGTATGTGCACAAGATATCGATGCCGTGCGCCCGCATCTGCGCCACGAGCAGCGCATCGAAGATGTCCTGGCCGGACGGCTGACGCGAGGCGATGATTCCGGTCAGGATTTCCAGGACGTGAGGCGTGAGGTCGAACGTCCGCAGGCCGGTGCGGAGAGCGTTCATCTCCTGCCATGCCACCTCCGGTTCAAGCGGCTTCCTGACGCGGCGCGCATCGGTGAGCACCGCGTAAGCCTCGACGAGAACCTGCGGGACCAGCACGCCGGGGAGCGTGCCTTCGAGCGCGGCGTCGACGACCGCGCGGCTGTCGCGGTGCTCTACGGCATCTTCGTTGAGCGCATACACCAGGACGTTCGCATCGGGCAGGATCATCGACCGAGACGCCGCGCGTAGAGCTCGCCGCGACGCCACGCCCGGACCTCGCCCAGACGGTACCGACCAAGGCGCGGCCTGCCCGCGGCGAGGTACCGGCCCAATGCTTCCAGGACCAGATCGTTCTTAGGCCTGCCTGTCTTGCGGCTGGCCTCGTCCAGATCGCGAAGCAGGGCCTGCTTGTCCGCTGGCACGTAGATGTTGAGCTGCACGCTCTCTCACCCCGACGCGCAGCGTATCACTAGTGCCTATCGGTTGTCAATAGCCTCCCAGAGTCCCGCGCAGGAATGCCTCAACCATATGGCCCTCGGGGCTGCCCATGTCAAGCATGGGCTAGGGCCGAGACGACCGCTTCATGGTCTGCAGGAAGGCGTCCACGTCACGCCGCAGCAACCGGTAGACCTTTCCCAGACGGACGGCGGGCAGCAGCCCCTGGCGGATGTATTTGTAGATGGTAGCCTTGTGCATCTGCAGGTATGCCGCCGCCTCCTCCACGGTCAGCACCTCGCGGGGCTCCTGCTCCTCGACCACAGACACCTCTCTCGCCGGGTCACAGCTCCAGGTCCCGGCCCACGCCCGCGGCTTGCGCCACCTGCAGGACCCGGTGCGCCGTGACCACGTCCTCCAGGGCCAGGCCCAGGTTGATGGTGATGATGCGCGCGTCGGGCCGTTCCCGACCCCTGGCCCGCCCCGTCACGATCTCCCCCAGGTCCACGACCCGGTCGGGGACGCCGCGGAAATAGCCGTCCAGCCGGTAGAAGTCCAGCTGGGAGACGTCGTCGGAGCACAGGAGGTCGGCGGCGGCGAAGGCGGCCGGGGTCACCGACGCGTCGAAATCCAGCGTGCACAGCAGAGCGCCCGGGCGCAGCCACTCCGGCTGGACCACAGGAGCCGGGCGTCTGAGGATCGGCGTGGCCGTGACGATGATATCCGCCCCGCGCACTGCCTCCTCGGGGCCGCGGCACACCGTCACCCGCATCCCGTGCCGGGTCTGCCCGTAGTGGGCGAACGCCTCCGCCGCCTCCGGGCGGATATCGAAGGCCAGGATGTGGGTCAGGTGCGGCTGCACCACCAGCAACGCGTCCAGGTTGGCCCGCGCCTGCACGCCGCAGCCGAGCACCGCCAGGCTGACAGCCTCCCGCCGCGCCAGGTATCTGGCCGCCACCGCCGTGGCCGCGCCCGTGCGCACCGCCGTGATCCACGTGGCGTCCATCACCGCCACAGGCAGCCCGGTCGACGGGTCGTTGAGGATCATCAGCCCGGTGACGTAGGGCAGGCCCCGCGAGGGGTTGTCGGGGTATCCGGCGATCCACTTGACCCCGGCCAGGTCCCGGGAGCGTACGTAGGCGGGCATGGCGTGGATGAAGGCGTCGGGGCGGGGGTGGATGCCGGGCTTTGGCGGCATCTCCACCTCCCCGCGCCCCTTGGCCGCAAACGCCGCCTCCAGGTCGGTGATGACGTCGGCGACCGGGATACCCAGCTGCTCGATGTCACTGCGGGAGAGAAAGCGGACCAGCGGCACAGCTCACCCTTCTCCCCGCCACGGGACCTCGGCCGCCCCCGTCCGCCGGTTCGCCGTGCGCGCCAGGACGAAGAGCAGGTCGGAGAGGCGGTTCAGGTACCGGACGATCTGGGGGTTGAGGACTTCGTTGCGCGCCAGGGCCACCATGCGGCGCTCCGCGCGGCGGCAGATGGCGCGCGCCAGGTGCAGCAGGCCTCCTGCGGGATGACCCCCAGGGAGTACGAAGGTGGACAGTGACGGGAGCTCGGCGTCCAGGCGGTCGATATCCCGTTCCAGGGCCAGGACCCGGTCCTCTTCCACCCGCGGCCCCGCCTGGTCCGGAGCGGCCACCTCCGCTCCCAAGAGAAAGAGGTCCCGCTGGATCCGCTCCACCACCGCTCCCAGCTCCGCGTCATCCAGAAACGCGCGCGCGGCGCCCAGCGTGGAATTCAGCTCGTCCAGCGCTCCGTATGCCTCCACGCGAGGGTGGTCCTTGGGCACGCGGCGGCCGCCGCGAAGCGCCGTTGTGCCCGCATCACCCGTCCGCGTGTAGATCCGCCCCATCGCCCCGCTCAACGCCCCACGCTCAGTCTTTCGGCGAGGATGGGGGGGAGTCCCTCGGCCAGCATCTTCTCCTGCGTCCGCTCCAGCGGGTACTCCAGCCGGATCAGGCGCACCACCCCTGCCTCGGCGTCCAGGACGGCGTAGGCGGCCCGAGGGTCGCCGTCTCGCGGCTGGCCCACGCTGCCCACGTTGATCAGGTAGCGCAACCCCGCCTGCAGCCGGACCTCCTCCCCGGCGCGGAAGGGCCGTGCCTCCACATCGTCGTCCACAGCCAGGAAGATTGCGGGGATATGGGTGTGGCCGATGAAGCACAGGGAGAACTTGCGCTGGCGGAAGCTCTCCCGCGCCGTGGGCCCGTCCAGCACGTACTCCTCGATGGGGTCGCGGGGGCTGGCGTGCACTGCCAGAAACGGCAGGGCTCCGTCCTGTGACCACTGCGTGGGCAGTGCCTGCAGGTACTGCCGTACCGCCGGGTGCAGTACCCGCTGCGTCCAGCGGATGGCCTCCCGCGCATAGGGGTTGAAGAAGGTGATGTCCAGCCTGCCCACCGCCGCCCAGTCGTGGTTGCCGGCCACGTGCCGCCCCTCCAGGAGTGGCGAGAGCCGGTCGACACACTCGTTGGGGTTCGGTCCGTAGCCGACGAAGTCGCCCAGGCAGACGACGCCCTGGCACTGGCGGTGACGGATGTCGGCCAGAACCACCTCCAGCGCCTCCAGGTTGGCGTGCACGTCGGAGATGATGGCGATGCGCATCAGGACGTTGCCGTGATGCGCCGCACCGCCCTACCCGGCGGGCTGGCGCCCCACAGCGGGGCGGCGGTCCCGCAGCACCCAGACGGCGACGAAGACCACGGCGGCGAGCCCGGCCAGGAGGAGGTTCCCCGGGGCGGGGCCCAGCGCAGCCAGCCCCCGCTCCACCAGCGCCAGCACCGTCTGCGCTGCGGTCGCTAGGAGCAGGCCCCAGAAGAGCCATCCCCGGGGGAGGCACCAGGCAACGAAGGCGGTGGTGGCCGCGTGGGCCAGGACGGGAAAGACCTTCAGCACCACGACGAGCAGCGTCACCGCCGGGGTGCTCAGGGCCAGCCGGTACACCTCCAGGGCAAAGGCAACCAGCTGCTGCGCGACAAAGAAGCCAAATCCAGCGCCGGCCGCCGCGCCGAAGGCGAACCAGTCGTAAGGGGAGAAGCCCGCCAGCAGTCCCAGCACCAGCACGGGCGCGAACTTGAAGGCCTCCGCCAGCAACGCCCGGCCGGCGACGCTTACCACCAGTCCCGCGCCCGCCTGGGGAATCCCCAGGTCATAGGTCAGCGGGTCCCACACCGACCGGCCGGCCCACTGGGCGATATACGCGGCCAGGTAACCCAGCGCCACCAGGACCCAGAAGGAGCTCTGGCGGAAGGAGCGGCGGGCCAGGAGGAAGAGGGCAAGCAGAGTCTGGGCCGCGGCGATGGGCACGGCGAGCAGATACATGCAGACTCCTGATCAGGAGAGGCTCCGTTAATTGTACCGGAGCCTCTTCCCGAGGGTCAATTTGCCCGCGGCAGGATCACGGCGCCGGCACCGAGGGGACGGCGGCGTAGTCCCCCACCTGCGGCTTCTCCAGACGCTCGAAGTCGGCGTAGGCCACGCGCATCGTCTCGCGGTGCGTGCCGGCGCGGAAGACGATCTCCGGGTCGCTGGTCAGCGTCCGGTCCACGTGCACCGGGACGCCGTAGAGCGAACCGAACGGAGGCATCGCTCCCACCTCGCAGTCGGTGAAGACCCGGCCGAACTCCTCCTCCCGGGCCAGCCGCACCTCTCTGGCTCCCAGCGCCCGCTGCACCTTGTCCAGGGCCACACGGTGGGGCGCGGGCAGCACCACCAGCAGGAGCTTCCCGTCGGCGAAGACCGCCACCGTCTTGGCCATGGCGTAGCCTGAGACGTGCTCGACCGCGGCCACCTCCTGCGCGGTGTAGACCTCGGGATGCGTGCTCACGGTATACTTCACGCCCCGGTCGCGGAAGAGCTGCTCCAAACGCTCTCGGCAGGTCATCTCCGCCTCCCCCCTATCCCGCTGTGTTCGGCCAGACCGCTATGGGCTCCCCAGCCCGGTCATCCAGGCCCGCATGATCAACGCGGCCTGCGTCAGGCAGAGCAGGGCCAGTACCCGGGACTCGTCGAAGGCCTGCGTCGCGAAGCGTAGGCGCACGAACCCGCGGGGGCGCAGCCCGTACTGCACCACACCCGCCGCCGCCACCAGTACCCCGTAGAGCAGGTGCAGGCCCCGCCGGGGCGGGACGCCCCCCAGGAAGAGGAGAAGGCCCGCTCCCGCCTGCACCGCCAGAACAGCAAGCAGCAGCAGGAGGATGGCCCAGAAGAGGGGCGGGAGGCTGCGCCGGGCCCGCAGCCCGCTGATCCCGGCCCACACCGCCAGCACCAGGTTCCCCGCCGCAGGCACCCACACCAGCACCCCCGCGCCGTGGAGGTCGCTCGGGCTCATCTGCGCATGCTCATGGTAGCATGTATGACGTGCGTCGCCTCTGGCCCGCGTTCCTGCTGGTCGCCCTGGCCTTTAGCGCCCGGCCGCTGCCGGCCGCTCCTCCCCGCACCATCGCCGCAGACGTCCTGGTCGTGGGCGGCACCCCCGCCGGCATCGCCGCCGCGGCGGCCGCGGCGCGGGCCGGCGCCCGGGTGCACCTGGTGGAAGCCCTGCCCAAGCTGGGCGGGGTGATCACCTGGGCCTGGCTGACTACCTGGGACATGAACCTCACCCCCGACGGAGCCCACCTGACAAGGGGCATCTTCTGGGAGTACTACCGGGCGCTGGGGTTGAGCTTCGACCTGGAGGAAGCGGTCAACAAGCTCACCTGGCACGTCTACCGGGAGCGGCTGGTGGGCTCGACGACCAACGCGCCGCTGGTGCGGGTGCTGCGCGAGCAGGGACGCCTCGTGGGCGCAGAGTTCGACGACCGGGACTGGCAGCGACCGCTTACGGTCCGCGCGCGGCAGGTCATCGACGCCACCGACGACGCCGACCTGGCCGCGGCCGCCGGCGTCTCCTACGTGCTGGGGCGCCCCGGGCCGGGAGGCGTCCCCTGGATGCAGGCGGCGGGGCTTATCTTCCGCGTCGCAGGCGTGCAGTGGCAGGAGCTGGCGGCGGACCTGCTGCGGCGGAAAGGTGGGGGAGCCGATCCTGCGGCCTGGGGCATCAACGGGCGGGCGGCCTGGGGCTACCAGCCGTTTATGAAGCGCTACAGGCCCAGCCAGCCGGAGACGGCAGTGCTGGGGCTGAACCTGGCCCTGCAGCGCGACGGCAGCGTGCTGATCAACAGCCTGCAGATCTTCGGGGTGAACGGCGTCGACCCGGCTTCGGTGGAGGCGGGGATGGCCCGGGGACGGACGGAACTGCCGCCGCTGGTGGCGTTCCTGCGGGAGACGATTCCCGGCTTTGCCCAGGCCCAGCTCGCGGGGCATGCGCCCATGCTCTACATCCGCGAGACCCGGCACATCCGGGGAATGTACACCCTGGAGGTGGAGGATATCTTCGCCAACCGCGTCTTCCCCGACCGGATCGCAGTGGCCTCCTACCCCATCGACATCCACCCCTATGTCCCCGGGTGGGTCAGCCCCTATGCGCCGGTGCGCCATGTCTACACCATCCCGCTGCGGGCCCTGGTGCCCGTGGAGGTGGACAACCTGCTGGTCGCCTCCCGCGCCTTCTCCGCCACCTCCGAGGCGGCGGGGTCGGCGCGGGTGGTCCCCACGACCATGGCCCTCGGCCAGGCCGCAGGGGTGACCGCCGCCGTATGCGCCCGGCGAGGGTGCACGCCCCGCGAGGTGGTCCGCTCCGCCGGCCTGCTGGCGGAGGTCCAGCGTACGTTGCGCGCGCAGGGCGCTCAGATCGGCGGGGACGCCACCCCCTGACCGCCCCCGCCACGCCCCACGCCCTTCCGTCTATGCCCCCACGGTTCTGGGCAGGGTGTAGAGGGAATTGTTCAAACCATGCTGAGGATTTGGCCGCCTGCGGGAGTGCGACTCGCCGACATGGCCAGCCTGGTCCTGCTGGCCACGCCGGTGCTGGTCCTGGCGCTGTTGCTTCGCAATCCGGCCCTCGATCCGCCGGTGCAGGTCCCCGGCTTCCACTTCGCCATCGTCACCCTCACCGCACTGTGCGGCATCTGGCTCTCCGCCCTGATCCTGCGCGTCGCCGACCGCCTGGGGGACCCGCGCACCTTCTTCCTGGGGCTCTCCTTCCTGGCGGTAGCGGGGTTCTTCTTCATCCACGGACTGCTTACCCCGGGGGTGGTCGTACACTTCGTCAGCACGGGCATAGGTTGGGCGCCGCCGCTGGGCCTGCTGCTGGGGGCTACGTTCCTGGCGCTGTCCAGCGAGCCGCCGCGGCCGGGGCGGCAGTCGCGCTGGTTCCTCAGGCGGCGGCAGATCCTCGTGGGCCTGCTGCTGGCGTGGGGCGGGTTTCTGACGCTTTCGGTGACGCGCCCGGCGCTGCTGGCGAACCACCCAACATCCCTTTCCGCATATCTGGCGGCGCGGCCGCAACAGCCGGTGATCTCCGGGTACTCCGCCACACCATTCCCCGCCGTCCACCACGGCGGAGGCGCCCCGCAGGCGAGGGAGACCGTCGCCTTCCCGTGGATCTCCGCAACTGTCCTTGGCATCTCCGGGGGACTCTACCTGCTGACCGCCTGGCGCTACGCCGGCAACTATCGCTTGACCCGGATGCCGGAGCACGCCACGGTGGTGGCCGGCGTCATCATGCTGACGGAGAGCCAGCTCTCGTTCTTCCTGGCATCCACCTGGCGGATCAGCTGGTGGGAGTACCACATGCTGGTGCTGCTGGGCTTCGCTACGATCCTCTACGGGCTGCTCACTGGGTACCGGCAGCGCGGCGGGGTGACGGCGACTCTCACCAGCCTGATGCTCGACGGCTCGGTCCAGGCCCTGGAGCGCAGCTACAGCGAGGTACTCACCGCTCTTATAGCCGCCGTGGAGACCCGCGACCCGTACACCAGAGGACACTCCCAGAAGGTGGCGCGGATCGCCACGCAGATCGGTGAGGCAATGGGCCTTCCCCCCGAGGCGCTACGCGTCCTCTACCAGGCGGGCCTGCTACACGACGTGGGGAAGATCGGCATTCCCGACTCCATCCTGAAAAAGCCCGGCCGCCTCAGCCCCGAGGAGTTCCAGGTGGTCCGGACCCACCCGCTCCTTTCCGAGGACATCGTCGCCCGCATCCCCTCCCTGCGCCCGACGCTGAAGGCCATCCGCTGGCACCACGAGCGGCTGGACGGCTCCGGCTACCCGGAGGGGCTGCGCGGCGAGCATATCCCCCTGGAAGCGCGCATACTGGCCGTCGCCGACGTCTACGACGCCATGACGTCTGGCAGGTCGTACCGGGACGCCCGGCCGGAGGCCGCCGTGCTGGCCTACCTCCGCCAGGAGGCGGACCGGCTCTTCGACGCCCGCTGCGTGGCGGCACTGCACCGGGCGCTGCAACGGCAGGAGAAGAGTGAGCCGGTCGGCGCCCCGGCGGATGTGGCAGTGGTGGGACACCGCTAGGGAGCCCGGCGGCGACCTGTGGCCGCCGGGGCCAGACAGACCGGCGGGGCGCCTCTGGGAGCGCCCCGCCGCGTCTTGGTTTCCCTATCCCTACCCGCGTATGACCGCTTACTGGTCCGCCGGCCGCCGCGCTACCGACCGGCCTCTGTGCCGTCTACCGGCCTCCCAGGATGGCGTCCTTGGCCGCCTTGGCCACGCGGAAGCGGACCACGCGCCGGGCGGGGATGCGGATCGCCTCGCCGGTCTGAGGGTTGCGACCCATCCGCGCCTTGCGGTTGACCACTACCAGCTTGCCGATCCCGGGGATCGTGAAGGAGTTCTTGGCTTCGCGGTAGGCCAGCCGGGCCAGCTCGTCCAGGAACATGTTGGCCTGCTTCTTGGAGACGTCCAACTTGCCGGCCAGGTAGTCGGCGATCTTGGCCTTCGTCATGGGCTTCGCCATCCACGTCCTCCTCTGCTCGTACTGGTGTACTGCCGCCTGTCTGCCGTTTCCGCGGCGGAGGCGAAATTCCTGCAGGCGGCCGCGGAGTCTTCCTCCTCCCCGCCGTCTTCGGTAGCATGGAGGGCGTGCCCACCGGCGCCGTCTGGACGGCCGAGCTGCCACTGGTGGGTCCCCGGGGGGAGCCGGTGGACCTGTGGCGGGTCTTCCTCTCTCACGGGTGCGCCCTGCTGCCACCGGGCCACCTGGACGAGTCGGCGCGCGTCTTCGAGGTCACGCTGCCGGTGGATAGAGGCCGGCCGCGCACCGTGCAGATCGCAGCGGGGCGGCCGGGGCACGCCCGGCTGACCGCGGTGGGGCCACCGCCCACTGCAGGGCAGGCCGCGGCGCTGGTCCGCGCAGCCCGCCACATCCTCCGCCTGGACGAGGACCTCTCCCCGTTCTACGCCCTTATCTTCCGCGACCCGGACCTGGCGTGGGCCACCCGGGGTGCCGGCCGCATGGCCCGGGGGATGACGGTCTTTGAGGACGTGGTGAAGACGATCTGCACCACCAATTGCACGTGGGCGGCGACGGAGCGCATGGTGCAGGCACTGGTGGCGCACCTGGGCGTCCCCGCCGCCGGCGCGCCCCGATCCGGCTGGCGCGGGCGGACATTCCCCACCCCAGAGGCGATGGCTGAGGCGGGGCCGGAGTTCTACCGCAGCGTGGTGCGGGCCGGATATCGCGGTCCCTACCTGCGGTCCCTGGCGCAGATGGTGGCGGAGGGGACGGTGGACCTGGAGGCGCTGGGCCGGGCCCGACCCGAGGAGATTAGCGACGACGAGGTGGAGCGACGGCTGCGGGAGCTGCCCGGAGTCGGCCCCTACGCCGCCGCCCACGTCATGCTCATGCTGGGCCGCTACTCCCGCCCCATCCTCGATGCCTGGACCCGACCGAAGTACGCCCGGGTGACTGGCCGCCGCGCCTCGGACGCCGCCATCGTGCGCCGCTTCCGCCGGTACGGCCGCTACGCGGGGCTGGCGTTCTGGCTGGTCCTGACGCGGGACTGGGTGGAGGGCTGACCCTCCCCGGGGATCGCTCCAACAGGCCCTGCCCCGCGAGGCCCGGCCGGGTACTTCCAGAGGTAAGCTGCGGTGGTGAGCGAATCCTGCAAGACGGAACGTTGGCGTCGCGGGACGCCGCGGGTGCATCGGATGGCAGTGGAGGGCCAGGCCGCGGGGGCTGCGGGGAGGGCGGCGAACCATGCCGAGCGGCTGCGGCATCTGGCGGAACGCTACACGGAGGCCCTGCATGACCTGTTGGGACCTTCTCTGGTCTCGGTGGTCCTGTTCGGGTCGGTGGCCCGCGGTGAGGCGCAGGTGTGCTCCGACATCGATGTGCTGGTGGTCAGTTCGGATCTGCCCGCCGGCCGGATGGCGCGCCAGACCCTCCTCCAGGCGGCCGACTCTGTTATGGACCCCCACCTCCAGGTCCTGCGCCGCGAAGGGATCCTGGTGGACTTCAGCCCCGTGGTGAAGACACCTGACGAAGTGCTCCGCTTTCCGCCCCTGCTCCTGGACCTGGTGGAGGACGCCGTGATCTTGTACGACCGGGAAGGGTTCTTTGCCGGGGTGCTGGCGCGCCTGCGGGATTCCCTGGCGCGGCTGGGAGCCCGCCGGCGGCGCCGCGGCCGCCTGCGGTACTGGGAACTGAAGCCCGATTACGTGCCCGGCGAGGTTTTCGAGCTGTGACCAACCGGGAGATGGCCGAGAGCTACCTGGCCCAGGCCGCCGAGATTCTCGTTGAAGCCCGCGGAATCGCCGGGCGGGGCGTCTGGAATCTGGTGGTACGCCGATGCCAGGAAAGCGTCGAGCTGGCCCTCAAAGCCGCCCTGCGCCTCGCCGGCATCGAGGTACCGCACATCCACGATGTCGGGATGCTGTTGAAGGACCATGAGGCGAAGTTCCCGGAGGCGTTTCGCCGAGACATCGACCGGCTGGCCTCCATCTCGCGGCGCCTGCGGCGGGAGCGGGAGGCGAGCCTCTACGGCGACGAGGAGACCGGCGCGCCGCCGCAGCGGCTCTACACCCAAGAGGACGCACGGCAGGCGCTGCAGGATGCCGACTTCGTGCTGGAGCATTGCCGCGCTCTCTTCGGCTAGCAGTGCGCTGAAAAGCGCATGTTGATACGCGATCTTATTGCCATTCTCCTTGGTTGTCTCCGCGATGGGGGCACCCTGCCTCATCAGAATACCTAGGGAGCTGCGGGTCCTACTCGTCTTTTGTGCCAGCTTGACGCGGGGCACGGATGGAAGGATGATCACGGGTCTTCATGGCTTGGCGCGCCCGGAGGGACTTGAACCCACGACCTTCGGCTCCGGAGGCCGACGCTCTATCCGCTGAGCTACGGGCGCGCTACCACGATTATAGCGTGTCCTCCCGATCCCCGTCGTCGGGGCCGTTGCTCGCCCCGGCCACCGGCGCGGGACGGGGGATACCCGTGGGCTTCGGAGCCTCCGCCCGACGGCGGGAGAGGAGGTCGTCCAGGAGGGTGTAGACCACCGGGATGACCAGCAGGGTGAGGAAGGTGGAGGTGGTCATCCCGCCCAGGACGGCGATCCCCAGAGGCCGCCGCCACTCCGCCCCGCTGCTGCCCAGGCCCAGGGCCACCGGCAGCCCGCCCATGATGGAAACCATCGCCGTCATCAGGATGGGCCGCAGCCGGGTGCGGGCCGCCTCCATGATGGCCTGCTGTCGGGGGATGCCTTCCCTGCGCCGCTGAACGATGAACTCCACCAGCAGGATGGCGTTGTTCACCACGATACCCGCCAGCATGATGATCCCCAAAAGCGACATGAGGCTGACGGTGGTGCGAGTGAGCAGCAGCATTAGGAAGGTGCCGATGGAGGCCAGCGGCACGCTGGCCATGATGATCACCGGGATGGCCAGGGAGTCGAACTGCACGGCGATGGTCATGAAGACGAACAGCGAGCCCAGCGCCAGCGCGAAGAGCATGTCCCCGAAGGTCTCAGTCTGGAACTGCGCCTCGCCGCCGAAGGTGGCGGTGTAGCCGGGCGGCAGAGCCACCTGGCGCAGCCCGGCCTGGATGTCCCCCACCACGGCGGAGAGGGGGCGCCCCTGGAGCGAGGCGCTGACCAGGGCCAGCCTTTGCCGGTCCTTGCGCTCGATGGCCGCCGGGGCGCGGCGCACCTCCAGCGTGGCGACATCCCCCAGGCGGATAGGTGCCCCACCCACCGTCCCGATGTGGAGGTTGGCCAGCGCGTCCACCGCGTTGCGGTCCTCCTCCCGGGACCGCACGGTGATGTCCACCTCCTCACCGCCCGCCCGGTAGCGGGTGGTCTCCGCTCCGGCTATGGCCGTGCGTACCTGGACGCCCACCTGGGCGACGCTCAGGCCCAGCCGGGCCAGCCGCTCCTTGTCGAGCAGGACCTGGATCTCCCGCTTGCCCGCGGCCAGATTCGTGTCCACATTGGTGGTCCCCGGGGTCTCGCTGACGATCCGCTCCACCTGCCGGGCCAGCCGCTCCAGCACCCGGACATCCGGGCCGCGGATCTCCACCTGCACCGGAGCATCGCCGCCTGTGATGCCCTGCGTACCCACCTTGACGGTGGCCCCGGGAATCTCCCGGGTGCGCTGCCGCACCTCCTCCATCACCTCGTCCACGGGGCGCCGCCGGCTGCGGTCCACGAGGTTGACGAAGAGCTGCGCCTGCTGGCTGCCCATGCTGCTGAAGGCAAACACCCCATCCACGCCGCCCACCAGGACGAAGTAGTTCTCGACATCCGGCAGGGAGGAAAGGAGCGCCTCGATCTGCCTCGTCGCCCGGTCGGTCTGGCGCAGCGAGCTGCCAGGCGGCATGGTCACGGTGATCTGGAACTGGCCCAAATCCCCGGCCGGGAAGAATTCCTTGCCGATCAGCGGCGAGGCCACCAGCCCCAGGCTGCCCGCAAACAGTGTCGCGGCCACGGCCAGGACCAGTCCGCGGCGGCTCAGGCCCCAGGCAAGCCAGCCGCTGTAGCCCAGGCTCAGCCGGTCGAAGATGCGGTCCCAGGCGGCGACCGCCCGGTGGAAGGGACCCCGGCCAGGGCGGGTGCGCCGCAGCCAGCGCGCCGAAAGCATCGGGGTCAGGGTGAATCCGATGAGGAGGCTGAGGAGGTTGGCGAAGACGACGGTCAGCCCGAACTGCCGGAAGAACTGCCCCGCCAGGCCGCGGGTGAAGGCGATGGGGATGAAGACGGCGACATTGGCCAGGTTGCTGGCCATCACCGCCAGCTCCACCTCTCGGGCGCCGCGGCGCGCCGCCTCCTCGGGGGGCTCGCCCATCTCCAGGTGTCGGGTGATGTTCTCGTTGACCACGATGGCGTTGTCGAGGAGCAGGCCGATGGCGATGGCCAGGCCCAGCAGGGAAAGCACGTTCAGGGAGAAGCCGAAGAAGTACATGGGCACGTAGGTGGCGACGATGGCTGCGGGCAGCGCCAGGCCGATGATCACCGTGCTGCGCACGTTGTGCAGGAAGAGGAAGACCACCAGCGTGGCCAGGAGCGAGCCGAGGATGAGGTTGCCCTGGACATCCGCCACCGAGTCCCTGATGAACAGGGAGTCATCGCGGGCGACGGCGATGCTCACGCCGGCGGGAAGCTGCCGCTGCACCGCGGCCACCGCCCGGCGGACCCCCTGGGCGACAGCCACCGTGTTGGCCCCGGACTGCTTCTGGATGGAGACGCCCACGCTGTCCCGACCGTTCAGCCGGGTAAACTGCTCGGGCTCCCTGGTCGTATCGCGCACCTCGGCCACCGCCCGCAGCGGGACGGTGGAGCCGTCGGGGCGGCGCAGGGGCAGCTGCTCGATCTCCTCCGCCGTGGCGAACTGCCCCACCACGCGCACCAGGAACTCCTCGTCGCCTTCCCGGATGCGGCCGGAGGGGACGTTCAGGTTGGCCTGGCGCAGGGCGTCCTCCAGGTGCGCGACGGTCAGGCCCTCGGCGCGCAGGCGGTCCTGCGACACCTCGATGCGGATCTCCCGCCTGAGCCCTCCGGAGACCGTCACCGCAGCCACCCCCGGCACCCGCTCCAGGGTGGGCTTGATCACGTCCTCCGCCAGCCGGCGCAGGGCCAGGGGGTCCGGACCGCTCACGCCCAGGAGCATCACCGGCAGGGCGCTGAAGTTGAACCGCTGCACCACCGGGTCTTCCGCGTCGCGCGGGAAGCGGCCCTGCACCAGGTCTGCCCGCTGCCGCACATCGGCCACGGCGGTGTCGATGTCGGTCCCCAGGGCGAACTCGATGGCCACCACCGCCAGCCCCTCCTGGGAGACGGAACGAAGGGTGCGCACACCCTCCAGCGAGCTCAGCTGCTCCTCCAGCGGCTTGGTGATCAGGGTCTCCACCTCTTCGGGGCCCGCGCCGGGGTAGGCCACGGTCACGGTGACAAAGGGGAACTGCACGTTGGGCATCAGCTCCACTGGCAGCCGGCTGTAGGCGATCCCGCCCAGGACCAGCAGGGCGGCGACCAGCGCCAGGACCAGGACGGGGCGGCGGACGGAGAGGGCGGAAAGCGACATCAGCGGCTCCTCTGCTGCACGACCTTCACCTTGGTGCCAGGCGTCAGCCGTTCTGGTCCCAGCACGACCACCAGCTCACCCGGGCGCAGCCCACCGGTGACTTCCACACGCCCCGCCGCAGCCAGGCCCACCGTGACGGGCTGGGGGTGCGCAACGCCCTCCCGCACCACCCACACCGTTGTGCGGCCGTCGCTGCGGATCGCGGCGCGCGGCACGGTGAGCACCCCCACCCGCCGCTCCACCACCACGCTGCCGCGGACGAAGGTCCCCGGGAGGAGACGCGGCGGCACCTCCCCCACCAGGCGCAGCCGCACCGTCACAGCCCGGCTGCCGGGCTGCGCCAGAGGGGCGACCGTCTTCACCACCGCCCGGATCTGACGGCCTGCGGTCACCTCGGGCCTCAGGGTGGCTTCCTGGCCGGCCCTGATCAGGGCGGCCTCCCGTTCGCCGACGGTGACCTCGGCCTCCAGCGCCCTGTCGTCGTAGATGACCGCCACCGGCTGGCCTCGGAACTCCCCGGCAGCGGCAAAATCCCCCGGGGAGATCGCAAGCTGCGCGACACGCCCGGCGAAGGGCGCGCGGATGGTCATCTCCGCCAGCGCCTGCCGGGCTTCCGCCAGCACCGCGCGGGCCTGGGCCACCTGCGCCTGCGCCGCCTGCACCTCCTGGGGCCGGGGGCCCGCTTCCACCAGACTCTGCTGCTGCCGGGCGCTGTGCAGCTGCGCTTCTGCCGTCCGCACCTGGGCCTGGGCCGCCTCTACCTGCGCGCGGGCGCGGTCGAAGTCCAGGCGGGCCTGATCCACCTGCGCCTGGGAGACGGCACCCTCCCGCAGGAGCGCTTCCAGGCGCTGCAGGGTCACCTCGGCGGTGGCTGCCGCCGCTCGGGCGTGCTCCAGGTTCGTCTGCGCCGCGGCCAGCGCGCTTTGCGCCTGGCTCACCGCCGAAGCCGCCTGGGCCCGCTCCTGCGGGCGCGCACCCGACTGCAGCAGGGCGAGCCGGGCCTGGGCCGCCGCGACCGCAGCCTCAGCCTGCCGGACCCTCAGCTCAGCCTCCGTGGCATCCAGGACGACCAGTGGCTGCCCGGCGTGCACCTTTGCGCCCTCGGTGACCAGGACGCGGGTCACCACGCCGGAGCGGCGGGGGAGGATCTCGGCCATGCGCGCAGAGGTCAGGCTCCCGCTGACCTCCACAGTCCGCTCCAGGGCGGCCGCCTCCACCGGGGCGACCTCCACGGGCACGACCTCCTCGGCGGGCGGTGGAGGCGCCGCCCTGGGCGCGCGCATCCGGCCGGCGGCGATCCCGCCGGCGACCAGCACGATCACCACCAGAGCGATCCAAAACCAGCGACGTCTCACGGCACCTTCTCCTTTGGCGCAAAGAGCGCGGCGATCTCCTCCGGCGACAGCGGCACCGCCGCCAGGCCGTTCAACAGCACGTCCATGACGTTCCGCGCCACCTCCGCCGCCGCAGCCGGCGGGGAGACCAGCACGTAACCGGCACTCAGGATGTCCGTAACCACGCACAGCACCTGCGCGGAGAGGAGCGGGTCGACCGGCTTGAACTCACCCCCGGCGACACCCCGCTGCAGCACGGCGGTAAACAGGGCCATCTCCTCCTGGCGGTGGCGGGCGACGGCGCCGCTGACCGGCCGCTGCTCCCCCGCCCTCCACTGCTCCCGCACCAGCATCCGCAACAGGTCGGCGTGCTCCCGGGCGAACTCCAGGTGCAGCAGGAGGATGCGCGCCAGCTGCGCCCGGGCGGGCCCGGTTTGAGGGATGCGCCGCATGGCCGCCGTCAGAGCGGCGATCCCCACGTCCAGCAGCTCCCCGTAGAGGTGGCGCTTGTCCTGGAAGTGGTGGTAGATGGCCGCCTTGGAGACCCCCGCCGCCAGCGCGATCTCCCGCATGGAGGTGCCGGCGAATCCCATCTGAGCGAAGAGGCGACGCGCCGCGGCCAGGATGGCCGGGCGGGCCGAACGGGTGAGGAGCTGGCGTGACATCGGGTGACCGCCCCACGACCTCGGGGCCAGTTAGCTGACCGACCGGTCGGTAAGGACGCCTCATTATGGCGGAGATCCCCCGTGGGTGTCAACTGCCCGGGAGCCGACGGAGGCTCCCGCGACCCGACGCGTGCGATGTCCCGCCCTGGAGCGTGCGGCCGTCGCGGCGCCGGATAGGTATTGACAGCCGGGCACCCCCGCGTAAAATTAGTTAGGAGTCCTGATTGACCCCCCATGACCCCGGAGCCCTTCGACACCCGCAGCGACCCCCCGGGAGGACGTGTGGCCACCGGGCTGGTCAAGATCGGGCTCGCCCTGAAACACCAGGCGTGGCGCCAGGCCAGCCGGCAGGGACTCTCGCCGACCCAGGCACAGATGCTCACGCTCCTGCGCCCATCGCCCCGCGGGCTACGCCTGGGAGAGGTGGCGGACCGCCTCGCCGTCACCGCTGCAACCGCCAGCGAGGCGCTGGACGCGCTGGCCCGGAAGGGCCTCGTGTGCAAGACGCGGGACGCGGCGGACAGACGCGCTCTGGCTGTCAGGCTCACGCCCTCCGGAAGGAGGGTGGCCGACCGCGTGGCCGGATGGCCGGACTTCTTGCTGCAGGCGGTGGATGCGCTGAGCCCGGCGGAACAGGGCGTCTTCCTTCGGGGGCTCGTCAAGATGATCCGCACGCTGCAGGAACGGGGGCAGATATCCGCCTCTCAGATGTGTGTCACCTGCCGCTTCTTCCGGCCGTACGCTCACCAGGACGGCGAGCGCCCGCACCACTGCGACTTCGTCGACGCCCCCTTCGGCGACCGGCACCTGCGGCTGGACTGCCCTGACCACGAGCCGGCAGGCGCCCGTCAACTCCGGGAGACGTGGGAACGGTTCGCCGCCGCAGGAGCCCAGTCGCAGGGTCCGTGACTGTGACGCGCGGGAGCGGGGCGGAACGCTCGGGAGGATAAGACGGTACGAGGAGGGAGGAAGGGATGCAAGAGGCAACCATCCCCGGGTACATCTACGGCACGGCGGCGCAGTCGCCGGTGGGGCTTGAGGATCTGGAACTCCTCAAAAAGAGTGTGCTCTTCACCGAAGAGGACGAGAGATACCTGCGCATGGCGGGACAGGTACTGGCCGATCAGGTGGAGGAGATCCTGGACGTCTGGTACGGGTTCGTCGGGTCGCACCCTCACCTCGTCTACTACTTCTCCGGGCCGGACGGAAGACCCGATGCGGCTTACCTGGGGGCGGTACGCAAGCGGTTCGGCCAGTGGATCCTGGACACCTGTAATCGCCCTTACGATCAGCACTGGTTGAACTACCAGCATGAGATCGGCCTGCGCCACCACCGGAGCAAGAAGAACCAGACCGACGGCGTGCAGTCAGTCCCCCACATCGGCCACCGATACCTGATCGCCTTCATATACCCCATCACAGCGACGATCAAGCCATTCCTGGCCAGGAAGGGCCACAGCGCGGCCGAGGTGGAGAAGATGCACCAGGCCTGGTTCAAGTCCCTGGTGATCCAGGTGGCGCTGTGGAGCCACCCGTACGTCCGGGAGGGTGACTGGTAGGTTCGCCCGCGAGATCCGCGGACTGAAGGGCTACGCCGGCGGAAGGAGGGTCAGGTCCCGACCCAGCCGGGGCACGGCCGCAGAGCGATCTACTTCAGCGGCGTAGACCACATCCTTCTCCAGCCCCAGCCGCAGCAGGCTCTGCCCCGCCGCGCTTCGAAGCAGCATGCGCAGCGGGTCGGGCTCGGCGGTGGCCAGCAGGCGCGCGGCCTGCGCCCCGTCGGTGAGCTCCAGGGCGCCGAGGTCTGAGAGCCGCTGCACCAGCACGCCCGCGGCGTATAGGTCGTCGACGCCGAAGCCACCGGGATTCTCCGCCCGGCCGGCGCAGACGACAACGATACCGGCCTCACCTGAAACCTCCCAGGCGGTGTGAGCCGCCGCCGTGGCATTGCGCAGGCAGGCCACCAGGACCGCATCGGCGGCGGCTGCGGCGTGCAGCGCCGGTGCGCCGTTGGTGGTGGCGAAGATGACCGACCGCCCCTCCAGCGGCGCCGCCGCCAGCTCCACCGGGGAGTTCCCGTAGTCGAAGCCCGGCGGCGGCAGGCCGCCCTCTTCGCCCACCAGCAGGGGGCGAGGCTCTCTCGCCGCGGCACGGCGGGCCGCTGCGACGGAGGGGGCCAGTCGGATCGCCGCGCACCCCCGCTCCACCAGGGTCACCAGCGAGGTGCTGGCGCGCAACACGTCCACCACCAGAGCCACCCCCCGCACGGGGGCCAGGCCCGGCCGCAGGGCGACGTCGACGTGCCGCCTCACCCGCTGAGCTTGCGGCGGCGCAGGTCCTCTTCCATGGCCGCCCGCAGCCGCGCGTGGACGGCCAGGGCCAGATCGCGCACCGTCGTCCCGTTCCACTGCGCGTCGCGCGCCGTCAGGGTGACGATGGTGGTGCCGCGGGCCACCACCGACCACGTCCCCCCATGGGAAACCACCCCGACCTCGAAGGAGCGCAGCTCCGCGTTGAACAACCGGTCCAGGCGTGCGGCCACCTCGCGCACCCGTGCTATGTCCGCCAGCCGCAGCACCACCGAGTCGTTCACCAGCAGCTCCCCGCCGACGGTGCCCCGATCCTTCACCTCGCGCACGACGAGCTGCAGGTAGTTGGCGGCTATGCGCCGCACCAGCGGAATGCCCCGCCGCCTCAGCTCGGCCTCGATGTAGGTCACCCGCTCCGCCGTCCTGGGGTGGTCGGCCCAGGCGCCCGGATCGAGGCTCGCCCGATACTGTTCCTCCCGGGCGAACCGCTCCATCAGGGTGAGGAGCCCCACGGGAGCGTACGCCGTCTGCTGCAGGTAGGTGATGGCGGTGAGGTCGGCGTCGCGCTCCAGGTCCCGGGTGTAGTGCGCCAGGACGCCGATGCTGGCCAGGTTGATCCCCTGCGCCACCTGCGGATCCCGCGTCAGCGCGGCGACCAGGATGGTCAGCAGCGCGGCGCGGCTGCGCCGCCGCAGCATCTCCATCCCGTGGGCGTGGGCCACGTGAGCGATTTCGTGCGCCACGATGGCCGCCAGCTCGTGGTCGCTGCGGACGAAGGCAAACATCGGCCTGGTCACGTAGATGATGCCCCCGGGCAGGGAGACGGCGTTGGGCACATCCGCCTCCAGCACCTTGAAGACATAGCTGACCCCTTCGCGGTCGGAGACGGGCACCAGCTCCGCCGCGATCCGCTGCAGGCGCTCGTTGAGAACGGCATCCTTGACCGGGGGGTAGCGGGCTTCAAGCTGTGCGGCCAGCTGACGACCGAGGCGGATCTCCTCGGCGCTGGGAGGTGCCACGGCGCCCCCGGCCGCCTCCGCCAGGAGCGCCACCGCTACCACCACCACCAGCAGCGCCGCCGCCTGCGCGGCCGCCGGCCGGTTCACGCCCTCGCCTCCACCCGACCCAGGCGGAAGGCCCGCGCCGCGTTGGCCGTGGTGGCTGCCGCCACCTCCTCCAGGGCGATCCCCCGCACCTCGGCCAGGCGCTCCGCCACCACCCGGACGCGCGCCGGCTCGTTGCGCCGGCCGCGGAAGGGGTGAGGGGAGAGGTAGGGGGCGTCGGTCTCCAGGAGGATCCGGTCCAGCGGCGCATCCCGCGCCACCTGCACCGGCCGACGGGCGCCGGGGAAGGTCAGCGGTCCGGCGAACGAGAGGTAGTGACCGCGGCCCACGCACTCCCGAGCCGCCTGCGGCGAGCCGGAGAAAGCGTGGAAGACACAGGTCACCCCCGGGAACTCCTCCAGGAGGGCCAGGACGTCCGCGTAGGCGTCCCGGCAGTGGACGACCACGGGCAGCCCGCTGCGGGCGGCAAGTGCCAGGTGCGCGCGGAAGAGCGCCGCCTGCGCGGGACGGGGGGCGAACTCCCGGTAGTAGTCCAGCCCCGTCTCCCCCAGGGCCACCACCCGGGGATGCTCGGTCCACCGCACCAGCCCCCCGACCGCCTCGGGCGAGACCGCTCCGGCCTCGTGCGGGTGGATTCCCACAACCGCCCATACCTGTGGGTGGCGCTCGGCAAGCGTCACGACCTGCGCGGAGGAGGCAAGGTCGGTGCCGATGGCCATCACGGCGGTCACGCCGGCGGAGGCGGCGCGGCCCAGTACGGCGGGCAGGTCGCCGACGAAGGCTTCATCGTCCAGGTGGGCATGCGTGTCCACCAGCTCCATGGGCCGCCTCTATCCTATCATCAGCCCGGCGGGCAGCCGGTCAGGTGACGCGGGCTCCGGAGGGTGCCTCCCGGTCCACGGTGAGCAGGCCGATCTCGCCGTCCCACTCCGCGGCGAGGAGCATCCCCTGCGATTCGACCCCCCTCACCCGCCGCGGCTGCAGGTTGGCCAGGACGATGATGCGCCGGCCGACCAGATCCACCGGCCGGTAGAGGGGGTAGAGGCCGGTGATCAGGCGGCGCACCTCGCCGCCGATGTCCACCTCCAGCTGGATGAGCTTGTCCGTGTTGGGAACGCGAGTGGCCGAGAGCACCTCAGCCACCCGGATGTCCAGCCGCTTGAAGTCGTCGATGCTGACATGCTCCACGCTGCAGTCTCCTCCGTCTTTACCGCCTCGGTGGGGCGGCGCCTCCCAACCGCGCCCCTCACGGTACCACGGCCGGCCGTTCGATCCTCGGGAACATGGGAGCGCCCGGACGTATGCGAGCCCCAGGCGGCAGGCCGCCCCAGCGGATCGCCTGCGGCAACCGCTGTCCAGCCAGCGGTTGGGGCACCCCCAGCTGCTCCCACGCCCTGGCGCTGGCCGTGACCAGCCAGGGAGAGAGCAGGACCGAGGCGATGCGCACCGCCTCCAGGGTGTTGTAGAGGATGGTCCCGGCGCGCCGGGCTCGCCCTTCCCGCAGGTGCCGCCACGGCGCCTCCTCGTCCAGGTACTTGTTGGCCGACCCCAGGATCTGCCAGATCGTCTCCAGCCCCCCGCGGAAGTCCAGGCGGTCGATGTACCCTTCGACGGCACCCGCCGCCGCCACCACCGTCTCCCGCAGCGCCGCATCCCCGCCCTCCTCCGCACCGCGCTCGGGGATCTGCCCCTGGAAGTGGCGCTGCACCAGCGCCAGCGTGCGGTGCAGGAGGTTGCCGTAGTCGTTGGCCAGGTCGGCGTTGAAACGGTGCACCAGGGCGGGCCTGTTGAAGTCGCCGTCCTGCCCGAAGGGGATCTCCCGCAGCAGGAAGTAGCGCAGGGCGTCCACGGCTACCCCCACCTCCGCGCCGGATGTGTGGGCCAGCTCCTCGCCGAGCGCCCGCGGGTCGATGACGATGCCCAGCGACTTGCTGAAGCGCTGCCCGCCGAAGGTCAGCCAGCCGTGGGCGAAGGTCTGCCGGGGTACGGCGATCCCCGCCGCGTGCAGGAGGATGGGCCAGATCACCGCGTGGAAGCGGACGATCTCCCGGCCCACCAGGTGGACGTCGACCGGCCAGTAGCGGTGAAACTTCTCCGGATCCTCCCCGTAGCCCAGGGCGGAGATGTAGTTGGTCAGGGCGTCGATCCAGACGTAGATGACGTGGCGCGGGTCGAAGGGCACGGGCACGCCCCAGGTGAAGGTGGAGCGGCTGACGGCGATGTCCTTGAGCCCGGCGCGGACGAAGGCGAGGACCTCGTTGCGCGGGCCCTCGGGGGCCACCGCCTCCGGATGCCGCTCCAGGTGGTCGAGCAGCCAGGGGCCGTACCGCGAGAGGCGGAAGAGGTAGCACTCCTCCGCCAGCCACTCCACCGTCCGGCCGGTGTGGACGGGGCAGGTGTGCTCGGGCCCCAGCTCCCCCTGGGTGTAGAACGTCTCGCAGGCGGTGCAGTACCACCCCTCGTAGGTGCCCAGGTAAATGTCGCCCTGGCGGTAGAGTTGCTGGAAGATGGCCGCCGCCACCCTCTTGTGCCGCGGCTCGGTGGTGCGGATGAAGTCGTCATTGGAGATCTGCAGAAACGACCATAGGCGGCGGAACTCCCCTGCGATGCGGTCCACCCACTCCTGCGGCGAAACCCCGTGCTCCTCGGCCACCCGCAGGTTCTTGATCCCGTGCTCGTCGGTGCCGGTCAGGAAGAAGACGTCGCAACCCGCCAGGCGCTTGAAGCGCGCGGCCACGTCCGCGGCGATGGTGGTGTAGGCGTGCCCGATGTGCGGCACGTCGTTGACGTAGTAGATGGGCGTGGTGATGTAGTAGGTACGCATGGCTCCCCCCTACGCCCCCAGCGCCTCCCGCGCCAGGCGAGCGCCGGCCACCATGTTCTGCAGCTTGGCGAAGGCCACATCCCAGGTGCGTGTGCGCAGCCCGCAGTCCGGATTCACCCAGATACGCTCAGGGCCCAGCAACTCCGCCGCCTGCAGGATCTTGTCCCGCACCTCCTGCGGCGTCTCGATCACGTCGGAGTGGACGTCGATGACCCCCAGGCCGATCTGCCGCCGGTCCCCGAACTCCTGGAAGAGGCTGACGATGTTGTAGTCGCCGGTGTTCTTGAACTCCAGGGTGAGCATCTCCGCGCGCAGCTCCAGGATGTGCGGGTAGAGCGCCCGGTAGTTGCTGTAGCAGATGTGGATGCTGATCCTGGCTCCCACCCCATCCGTGGCCGCGTTGAAGGCCTCCACCAGGATGGGCACCTCGTCCTGATGGGTGGCCGCGGCGGGCTCGTCGATCTGGATCCAGTCGGCCCCCGCCGCCACCAGCGCCAGCAGCGTGGGGCGCAGCGCCTGGGTGGCCAGGTCCATGGTGAACCGCCGCTTCGCTTCGTAGTTCCGTCGCCGCAGGTCGGGGATGTCGCCCACCGTGCGCAGGTAGTATTCGTTGAACGACCAGTCCGCCAGGGTGTACGGCCCGGTGACCGGCACCTTCACCGGGCGCCGGGCATGTCGCTTGACGAAGCGCAGCTCGTCCAGGTGAAACGGCTCGCGCAGCTGCACGCGGTCCACCACCGCCGCCTTGCGGTAGTAGCGGTTGTCGAAGGAGCGCACATGCCCGTAGAACTGGAAGCCGTCGATGCGGCGCACCGGGTATTCGTACATCTCCACGCGCCGCGCCTCACCGTCGTAGACCACGTCCAGGCCGGCCGCCTCGAGGAAGCGGATGGCAAACAGCGCCCCCCAGTCGCGGATGGCCTCCCTGGCCCCCTCGCTGCGCTCTCCGCCCGCGGTGAGGAGCCGGCGCAGCTCCTCTGTGCCCTCGATCTGCAGGCGGGCGGCCCAGGTATCCAGCTCGGCCAGCTCCTCCGGCGAAGGGCGCACACCGCGGATGCCCTTGACCAGCCAAGCGGGTTTGGCCAGGCTGCCGATCTCCTGCGTCGGAAAGAGCTGTTGCATCGCCCTCACCCCACCAGCCGTTTGACCTCGGCCAGCCGCCGCACCTTGGCCACGGCGACCTCGTACGGTAGAAACTCCAGGTCGCAGCTGGGGACCACCGCCACCTGCGCGGCGTGCAGCCGCTCGGCCACCCGGCGCACGGTCGTGGCGGTCTGCTGCGGCTCCTCCAGCAGGGAGTTGCGGCCGTCCAGCGCTCCCAGGAGGACGACCTTGTCCCGCGCGTCGCCCTCCAGGCGATCGACCTCCGTGGCGAAGAGGTCGAATCCCACCTCCCGCACCGGGAAGTCCAGCAGCCCGGGCAGAAGCGGCGCGGCGTCGCCAAAGAAGGTATACAGGGCGGTGCGCACGGGCAGCCCCTCCACCACGCGCGCCAGCGCCCGCTGTGCCAGCGGCAGGGCACCCTGCCGAGGCCGGGCCACCAGCACCGGATCGGAGAACTGGATGTACTGGCAGCCGGCCTCCACCAGGCTGAACGCCTCCGCCCGCAGCACCTCCGCGGCATCGCGCAACAGCGCCTGCTCGTCCCCGTAGACCCGGTCCTCGGCCAGCAGGGCAAAGGCCCAGGGCGACGGGAGGATGGCCTTCCAGGGCAGCCCCGCCAGGGCCTCCACCGCGGTCCAGCGCAGGGTGGCTCCCCCCACAGGCTGCAGCGGCGCCTCGATCACGGGCCGGCGGTAGAAGGCGTTGTTGTCGAACCAGCGCGTCACCGGCCCGGCGTGTACCCCGGGCACCTCGTCGGCCAGCGGCCGCAGCAGGTCCTGCCATCGGAGCTGGCCGTCGGTGATGTAGTCCATCCCGTGCTCCACCTGCAGCGCCGCCAGGCGCTGCGCCTCCTGGGCGAAGAGGTGCTGCAGGGCGTCCCGGTCGGTCCTTCCCCGCTCGAACGCCCTCGTGGCGGCGATCAGCTCCTCCGACCGCGGAAAGATGCCGCTCAGGTGCGCAAAGGCCATCGTCCCTCCTCGCTCCCCCAAACAAAAACCCCTCGCCCCTAAGGGCGAGAGGATCTCCCGCGCTACCACCTGGGTCTGCGCCGGCCTCGCGGCGCGGCGCCTCAGCGGGTACGTCCGCCCGATTAGGCGGAGATACCCTGGCCCGCTATCGGGAGCACCCGGACGGCGCTACCAGCGTGCGGCCGCACGCCTTCGCCCCGCCTGCTCGGAAGCCATGTTCCCCCCGCCTCTGCCGCCGGCTTGCACCCCCCCGGCTCGCTTGCGACCTCAGCAGAGGTACTCCCGCTTCCTCACCGCTTAGGCGCAGTGTAGAAGGCCGCAGAGTGTCATGTCAAGAGCACCGACGGCCGCCCCACGCAGGAGCGGCGCGTGACCGATCAGGGCTGGAGGCCGCCGCGGCGAAAGGCCTCGTCCACCTCGACCTGAAAGCCGTTGGCAAGGGCGTTGGTCTGGTTGGCCGTGGCGACCACGGCCAGCAGCTCGCACAGCATCTCGTCGGTCAGGCCCTTCTTCCGGGCGGCGGCGGTGTGGCTGTTGATGCAGTACTGGCATCCGTTGACCACACTCACGGCGATGTAGATCATCTCCTTGGTCAACGGGTCGAGCGCCCCGGGTGCCATCACCGCCTTCACGCTCTCCCAGGTGCGCTGCAGCAGCTCCGGGTGCACGGCCAGCGCCTTCCAGAAGTTGTTCACCCGGTCGGTCTGCCGTGTCCTCATGATGTCGTCGTAGACCCGACGCACCGGCGGAGGTGCCGCGTCGTACTCAACCAGGTGGACGGTGGCCATCGTCTTCCCCCTTTCGGTCGCCTTATTGCCGCCTCTATTCGGCGCCGACTCCGAACCCACATCTCTGTGCTATGGTAGTCGCGGACGGAGTGTGGGCGATGGCGCGCATTCAGTGGCTGGCGGACGACCTGGTACTGATCGACACGGAGTACCTGGGCTCCCCCAACTCCATCGCCGTCTACCTGCTGCTCGGCGACCGGCCGGCGCTGATCGAGACCGGCCCCGCCTCCACCGTGGACCAGGTGCTGGAAGGTGTGCGCGCGGCGGGCCTGCGCCCCGAGGCGCTGCAGGCGGCCGCCGTCACGCACATCCACCTGGACCACGCCGGGGCGGCCGGCAGCCTGGCGGGACGGATCCCCCACCTGCAGGTCTACGTCCACCCTGTCGGGGCTCCGCACCTGGCCGACCCGACCCGCCTGCTGGCCAGCGCCCGCCGCCTCTACGGGCAGGAGCTGGAGGCCCTCTTCGGCCACATCCTCCCGGTGCCGGCGGAGCGGGTGCACGCGGTGCAGGACGGCGCGGTGCTGGAGTTGGGGAGGCGGCGGCTGCGCCTCCTGGAGACTTCGGGACACGCCAGCCACCACCACGCCTACCTGGACGAGACCTCCAGGGACCTGTTCACCGGTGACGCCGCGGGGGTGGTCATGCCCGGATCGCGCTACGTAGCCCCTCCGGTCCCCCCGCCCGACCTGGACTTCGCCGCCTGGCGGGACAGCATCGCCCGCATGCGGGCGGCCCGGCCCCGCCGCCTGCTGCTCACCCACTTCGGCCCCCACCAGTGGGCGGAGGAGCTCCTCACCCAGCTCCAGGACCGGCTGGATGCCCGCGAGCGATTCGCCGCCGAGATCGCCGCACATGGATGGGACGAGGCGGAGGTCGCCACCCGCCTCGGAGCCATCGTGGCCGCGGAGATGGCACAGGTGCAGGCGCAGGCGCCGGCGAGGGGCTTCGATGCGGTGATGCCGGCGCGCAACAACGTGCTGGGGTTGCTGCACTACGCCACCCGCCGGCTGGGAGCTGCGCGCCAGCGGGCGTAGCGCACGAATGTCGCCCCGCCGGCCCACGGTGGGCGCACGGGGTCAAGGCCCAGAGGGGCTCACGCGTCAAGGGCCGGGCCGCAGCATCCCCATCCGGTCCAGCAGGGCCGCCAGCCGGGCACGGGCTTCCTCGCTGAGGGGAACAGCCGGCGGCCGCACAGTGGGGTGCTCGATAAGACCGGCCAGCGCCATCGCCTCCTTCACCACCACGAAGAAGGGCGCCCCCAGGTCGTAGAGGGCGGGCAGGTGGAGACGCTGCCGCATCAGGTCTGCGGCCTCCGCCAGGTCGCCGCGCTGCCAGGCCTCGTAGACGGCCACCGCAGTCTGCGGCGCCAGGTTGGCCAGGCCGGGGATCGCCCCGTCGCCGCCCAGCATCAGCGTGCTCAGCAGATGGTACTCCAACCCGCACAGCACGCTGAAGTCGGGCCGCTGCGGGCGGACCAGGGCCAGCACCTGAGCCAGGTGCCCGATGCTGTCCAGCGTCTCTTTGATGCCGGCCAGGTTGGGCAACTCCTCTGCCAGTCGGGCGATCAACGCCGGGGGCAGGTTGCGCCCGCTTACCGCCGGGAAGTTGTAGATGAGCACCGGCAGCTCCACTGCCCGGGCCACGGCGCGGTAGTGGGTCTCCACCGCGCCGTCGGAGAGGACCCAGTAGTACGGGACAATCACCAACGCACCCGAGGCGCCCAGCTCCCGGGCCTGGCGGGCGTAGCCGATGACCTCCTCCGTCCCGGTACCGGCGCAACCCACCAACACCGGGACGCGGCCGCGCGTCTGGTCGACGACGATCTGCGCGACGCGCCGCCGCTCCGCGGGGGTGAGGTGCATCACCTCCCCCGTGGTCCCAAGCGCCAGCAGCCCGTGCACGCCGCCGGCCAGCATCCGCTCCACGTGCCGCCGCATCGCCTCCTCGTCCACCCTTCCCTGCCGGTCGAAGAGGGTGACCAAGGGCGGGATGATCCCGGCGAAACGGCGGGCGGAAGCCTCCCGGCCCGGTGCCAGGGAGGCCAGGTAGCCGGCGAGTACCTCGCGCGCCCGGTCGGCGTCCTCCGCCGCAACCAGGACGTCGCCCCACACCCCCGAGGCACTGGCGATGACCGCCGCATAGCCCGGGACCTGGCGGGAGCGCACCCAGACGCGCAGCCCCGCAGCGCGCAGGGCCTGCTCCACCGCCAGGGCCTCCACCTCGGTGGCCGCCTGGTGGACGCGCACCACGTCGGCGGGTGCGGGCAGCCAGCGCTTCACGGCGGGGCCGGCTTCACTGAGGTCAGCTGCAAGGCCAGCTGGTACGCTCGGCGCCGGGGGATGCCGTAGTTCTCGGCCAGGCTGCGGGCGGCGTCGCGCCGGGAGATGCCGGCGCGAAGCAGCCGGCGCAGGTAGCGCGCCGGCTCCTCCCGGGCGGCACTTTCTTTCGGGCGGGCGGCGGCGTCGGCCGGCCGGCGGGCGGGGGCGCCTTCCACCACCAGGGTGATCTCCCCCCGCAGCCGCCTTTGGGCGATCTGGAGCGCCAGGTCGGGAAGAGGAGCGCGCAGGACCTCCTCGTGCACCTTGGTCGCCTCCCGCACCAGGGCCGCCCGCCGCGGGCCCAGGACCGCCGCGGCATCCGCCATGGTCTCGTGGACGCGGTGTGGCGCCTCGAAGAAGACCAGGGTGGCGGGGACTCCCGCCAGCTCCCGCAGCGCGCGCTGCCGTGCCTTCCGCGTGCGCGGCAGGAAGCCCATGAAGAGGAAGCGGTCTGCGGGCAGCCCGGCCACACTGAGGGCCGCGGTGATGGCGCTGGGCCCGGGGACCGGGGTCACCGTCACGCCTGCGGCGACCGCCTGCGCCACCAGGTGGAGCCCCGGGTCGGAGATTCCGGGCATCCCGGCGTCGGTGACCAGGGCGACGTCATCGCCCGCCAGCAGGCGGCGCACCAGCTGCATCGCCCGCTCGCGCTCGTTGTGCTCGTGGTAGGAGACCAGCGGTCTGGCGATCCCGTGGCGCTCCAGCAGAGTGCGTGTGCGGCGCGTATCCTCGCAGGCAATCACGTCCACCGCTCCCAGCACCCGCAGGGCGCGCAGGGTGACATCCTCCAGGTTGCCGATGGGTGTGCCCACCACGTAGAGGGTGCCCACTAGCGCCATTCTAGGGGCGGGCGAAAGGCCGGTCAAAGAGCCGGGGCAGCAGCGGATCTGGGGGATTCCTCCTGCACCGCGGAGAACGTTTGGGAGTCATTCCCGGTAGGGGGGAGCGCATGACGGACGCCGTGGGGGCAGGCGCTGTGGGGAGAGCGGCAATGGAGGCGGGCGAGCTGCGGCACCTGGCCCGCCGTATCGCCCTGACGCTCTTCGTCACGCAGAGCCTGGGCTCCGCCGCCACCATCGCCATCTTCCCCATCGTCGCCATCATCGGCGCACGGCTAAGCGGGCGAGTGGCCTGGGCCGGCGTGCCCTCCGCCTGCTACCTGTTGGGCAGCGCGCTCTCCGCCCTCCTCTGGGGACAGGCGATGGACCGCTGGGGGCGGCGCGCCGCTCTGCTGGGTGGGACGACTACGGGCGCCGCCGGGGCGGCGCTGGCCGGGGCCGCCACCATCGGCGGGAGCTTCGCCGTATTCCTCCTGGGCTCGCTCCTGATCGGCAGCGCCATCGCCGCGGTGCAGCTGGCCCGCTTCGTCGCCGCCGAGGTACACCCCCCACTGGAGCGCGGCAGAGCCATCGCCCGGGTGGTCCTTGGGGGGACGGTGGGTGCGGTGACCGGGCCGCTGCTGGCCGGGCCGATGGCCGGCCTGGCCGGTCGCGCCGGCGTGGACGAGCTGGCCGGCCCCTACGGGGCCACTCTGGTGCTGTTCACCCTGGGCGCGGTGGTGATCTATCTCTGGCTGCGCCCAGAGCCGCGCGACCTCGCCCGCCACCTGGGCGGCCCGCCGCTGCGCTCCGCCGGGGCCAGCGGCCGGGGCCGGCCCACCCGGGAGATCCTGCGTCAGCGGCCGGCGCTGCTGGCCGCCCTGGCCATGGCATTCGGCCAGCTCACCATGGTCATGCTCATGGTGATAACCCCGCTGCACATGCGCAACCACCAGCACCCGCTGACGCACATCTCCTTCGTCATCTCTGCGCACGTGGTGGGCATGTACCTCTTCTCCGTTGTCTCCGGCCGCCTGGCGGACCGCTGGGGGCGGAGCCCGGTCATCGCCACCGGGGCCGGCGTCCTGGCCCTGGCTGCGCTGGCCGCGCCGCGCTCTCCGGAGGTGATCCCCCTGGCGGCGGCGCTTTTCCTGGTGGGGCTGGGCTGGAATTTATGCTTCGTGGGCGGCTCGTCGCTGCTGGCGGACCAGCTCTCCCTGGAGGAGCGCGGACGGGCCCAGGGGTTCAACGACCTGCTAATCGGGCTTTCCTCGGCGGGTGGGAGCCTCGGCAGCGGACTGGTCTTCGCCGCCGTCGGCTACGCCACCATGGGCCTGGCGGCCGCGGGGGCTGCGCTCACACTGCTGGCGCTGACGCTGTGGGGGCGGGTCGGTCACCGTGCGGCGCAACAGCCCTCCTAGCAAGAGGACGGCGGCGGCTTTGTCCAGGGGGGTATTCAGGTTGCCGCACTTGGGCGACTGGATGCAGGAAGGGCAGCCCGCCTCGCAGGGGCAGGAGGTGATCGCCTCCAGGGTGGCGGCCATCACCTCCTCCAGCAGCGCGTATCCCTTCTCCGTGATGCCCACCCCACCGGGGTGCCCGTCGTAGATGAAGATGGTGGGTACGCCGGTCTGGGGATGGCGCGGGTAGGAGACGCCGCCCAGGTCCCAACGGTCACACATGGCAAACAGGGGCAACAGTCCGATGGCCGCATGCTCCACGGCGTGGATCCCTCCCGCCAGATCCAGCCCGCGCTCCTCCAGGGCGCGCTGTAGCTGAGGCGGGACGGCAAACCACAGTGCTGTGGTGGATAGGGTCTGGGCGGGGAGGTCCAGCTCCTCGCTGCCCAGCACCGCTTCGGTGAAGAGCTGCTTGCGCACGAACCCGGTGACCTGGCTGGTCACGTCCACATCGCCGAACGAGGCGGTGGTGGGTCCCCAGGGGCGCTGCACCCGCGGCCGGAGGATGGTGACGTCGGTGAGCACCCGGGGCTGCGTGTAGTGGTCGGCGGCGCTGGGGGTGACGTACGCCGCCCGCTCCCCCAGGTCCAGCCGGCGCACGACGTAGCTCTCACCCTGGTGCAGGTAGATCGCCCCCGGGTGGACCTGCTCGAAGGCCCTCACGGCGTCGACGGTCCCCAGCAGCCGGCCCGCGGCCACATCGATGATGCGGTAGGTGTCCCCGGAGGCGGCGCGCACCTCCACCTCGGAGGCGGGGTAGCGGCGCCGGGCCGCCCAGTACCACCGGTCGCGCCGCCGGATCAGGTCGCCGTGCTCTGCCAGGATCTCCGCCACCTCCGCCGCCCGGGGGCCGAAGAACTTCCGGTCCTCCTCGCTCAGGGGGACCTCCGCCGCGGCACAACGCAGGTGCGCGGCCAGGATGTACGGGTTCTCCGGATCGATCACCGCGTGCTCGGCTGACCGGCTGAAGAGGTAGTCGGGGTGGCGCATCAGGTACTGGTCGAGGGCGTCGTCCAGCGCGATCAGCACCGCCAGCGAGGGCTCCCGCCCCCGCCCCGCCCGGCCGATGCGCTGCCAGGTGCTGGCGATGGTTCCGGGGTAGCCCACCAGCACCGCGGCGTCCAGGCCGCCCACGTCGATGCCCAGCTCCAGGGCGCTGGTGGAGACCACGCCCACCAGCTCACCCTGGAAGAGCCGCTGCTCGATGCGCCGCCGCTCCTGCGGCAGGTAGCCGGCGCGGTAGGGACTGATCCGCCGGGCCGCCTGCGGCGCCTCCCTCTTCAGGCGCTCCGCCGCGTAGCGGTAGATCAGCTCGGTAACCTTGCGCGCCTTGGTGAAGGCGATGGTGCGGACGCCGCGGGCCACCAGGGCGCTGAAGAGCCAGGTGGCCTCGGTATAGGGGCTGCGCCGCTGCAGGCGGGCCGCGTCCAGGTAGGGAGGATTCCACAGCACCACCTCCCGCGGCCCCTGCGGGGCACCGCCGTCAGCGATCACCGTAACCTGCTCCCCCAGCAGGCGCGCGGCAAACTCCTCGGGGTTGGCGATGGTGGCGGAGGCGCAGATGAACTGGGGGCGGGCGCCGTACACCGCACACACCCGCCGCAGCCGCCGGAGGATGTTGGCCACATTGGAGCCGAAGACGCCGCGGTAGATGTGCATGTCGTCGATGACCACGAAGCGCAGGTGGCGGAGGAACTCGATCCAGCGCCCGTGCTGCGGCAGGATGCCCACGTGCAGCATGTCCGGGTTGGTCAGCAGGATGCGCGCCTGCACCCGCAGGCGGCGCCGCTCCTCCGCGGGCGTATCGCCGTCGTAGGTGCCCACGCCCAGGTCCGGGAGGGAGAACTCCTGCAACGCGTCCTGCTGGTCCTGGGCCAGGGCCTTGGTGGGGAAGAGGTAGAGCGCCCGGTGCCGGGGGTTGGCGATAAGGTTTTCCAGCACCGGCAGGTTGTAGCAGAGGGTCTTGCCGCTGGCGGTGGGCGTAACCACGGCGACGTGCTGCCCGCGGCGCACCGCGTCCACCGCGGCGACCTGGTGCGTGTACAGCCGGGTGATCCCCAGAGCGCGCAGCCGCTGCTGCAGCACCGGCGGCAGCGGCGGCTGCAGCCCGGCGTAGCGGGCGGGCCGGCCGGGGAGGGAGCGGCGGTGCACGAGCTGTCCCTGGTACCCGCGCTCCCGCTGGATCTCCGCGAGGAAGCCGGCGATGTCGAACGCAGCCCGACGCGGCACGGCGCCCTCAGTATAGGCCAGCGGCGCGGCGGTGTCCTCCCCGATCCCGGCTGCAATGGTGATGGTGGCGAACACTGTCTTGACTGTGTGCCACATATGTGCCACACTTACCCTGGGCGCCATTGGAGGTGGTTCGGGTGGCGGGAGAGGTGCAAGCGGAAGCGTTCTTCACCTCGACGCTTCGGCGCCGAGCCCGGAGCGTGCGGCAGGCCCTTCGGCCCCCAAGTGCCGCGGGCGTCCGGCGGTTCGTGCGGCTCGTGTCGAGCAGCGTGGATCGGCTGAACGCCCAAGCTCGGCTGGAGGAGGACCGCGCCGGAATCGTGCGGGCGGGAGTCCTCCACGAGGCCTTTCTGTCTCTCCTCTACGTCCGGGAGGGCCGCATCTCTGAAGCCGCCCACCTGCTGGCGGGCAACTGGCGGGCCCTGGCAGGCAGTCGGGTCACGCGACGACCCGTCCAGCTCCGGCTCCCTCCCGTCGAGCTCGAGGAGACGGATCCCCTCCTGCTGGAGCTCTTTGGCGTCGCCGTGACGGAGGAGATGCTCGCCGTTTCGCGCAGCACGCGGGGCCGACAGACAATTCGCCGGCTGATGACGGCGCTGCGGGTGAGCTACGACGACCTCGGACGCATGCTGGGGGTAAGCGGCGAGACCGTACGGAGGTGGGCTCGGGGGACCGTGGAGATTCCGGAGACAAAGCTGGCTGCGCTGGACATTGCCGGCCAAGCCCTTTCTCGCCTGCTCCGGCTATTCCGGCTCGACCGGTTGGCTGAAGTGATGCGGCGACCCGCCGACGCCTTTGGCGGCCAGCGGGCTATCGATTGGGCTCTCCAGGGCCGCCTGCAGGAGGTCGCAGACCGCTATGAGCGGGAGTTGGCCTACCAGCTATGACGGCGACTGTGCCGCATGTCCACGTCCCGTTGTTTCGAGTGGGCCCGAGGTCGTGGACGGACCCCACCGATGCGTCATTCAGCCAGAGCCACACCGACAACCGCTGGAATACGCCGGCCTTTCCGGCTCTGTATTGCTGTTGCAGCGAACGCGTCGCCCGGGCCGTGGTGGACGATCGCTTGCGGAGGCTGGCCGTGGAGCTGGCAGACCTGACCCCGGATGCCCAGCCGCAGCTGGCGGAGATCGACTGGACCGGCACGGTCGTGGACATGATCTCCGAGGAGGGCATCGTCACCAATGGCTTCCCGCGCGCCTATCCCGCGGGTGTCGAGGTGGCTGACTGCCAGCGGGCGAGCATCGCGTGGAACGAGGCCGGGCACGAGGGGGTGGTCTGCCGGAGCGCCGCAGTTCACCGTCTTTCACGGGGAATGCGTTGGGAGGGCGATCACCAGGCGTGGGGAGAGGTGGCCGTCTTTACGCAGAAGGCGCGCGAGAAGCCAAGACTTCGCCGCCTGCGAAACGACCTCGACTGGCTTGGCGGAGGGCGGGCCGCGCCACAGCCGATCCCGTCTGCGGTTGACAGGGCGCGGTCGGGGCGGGTATGGTGAGTTTGACGGTGGCGGCCGGGCCGCCGTCTTTCGCTCCCGGACTGCGGAAGTGGCGGAACTTGGCAGACGCGCAGGCCTCAGGAGCCTGTGGGGGAAACCCCGTGGGGGTTCGAATCCCCCCTTCCGCACCAGCTACCGCCTAGCCTGACGTTGCGCCGGCACGGCGCGGGCCGGGTCGGCGGGTCTCCTCCTCCACGAAGACGACCCGGAAGATCTCCTCCAGGGCCGTGGTGCCGTCCAGCACCCGGGCCATGCCCGCGTCCCACAGAGTGCGCATCCCGGCGGCCAGGGCGGCCTGCTTGATCTCGCTGCTGGAGGCGCGCCTCACGATCAGGTCCTTCAGCACCTCGTCGATGACCATGATCTCAAAGATGCCGGTCCGTCCCCGGTAGCCCGTACCGTGGCAGAAGTCGCAGCCCACAGGGCGGTAGAGCACAGGAGGTTCTCCCTCCTCCAGCCCCGCGCTGCGCAAGGCGTCGCCCCCGGCCACATACGCCTGCCGGCAGCGGCGGCACAGCACCCGCACCAGCCGCTGCGCTACCACGCCAACCAGCGACGAGGCCACCAGGAAGGGCTCGATGCCCATATCCACCAGGCGGGTAATGGCACCGGGAGCGTCGTTGGTGTGCAGGGTGGATAGGACCAGGTGTCCGGTGAGGGCGGCGTGGATGGCGATGCGCGCCGTCTCCTCGTCGCGGATCTCGCCCACCATGATGATGTCGGGATCCTGCCGGAGGAAGGAGCGCAGCCCCGTGGCGAACGTGACGCCGGCGCGCGGGTTGATCTGAACCTGGTTCACCCCGGGGAGGTGGTATTCTATGGGATCCTCGATGGTGGTGATGTTGACCTCGCCGCGGTTCAGCCGGCTGAGCACCGCGTAGAGGGTGGTGGTCTTGCCGCTACCGGTGGGCCCGGTTAGGAGGATGATGCCGTGGGGTTTGCTGATGATGCTCTCGAACCTCGAGAACTCCTCCGGCCGCAGGCCCAGCCGCTCGATGCCCATGAAGGCGCTGCTCTTGTCCAGGATCCGCAGGACCGCCTTCTCCCCCCATATGGTGGGGATGGTGGAGACGCGCACATCGATCTCCCGGTCGTCGATGCGCATGGCCAGGCGGCCGTCCTGCGGCAGGCGGCGCTCGGCGATGTTCAGGCGGGCCATGATCTTGATGCGGGAGATCAGCGCCGCGTGGACGTGCCGCGGGGGAGACATGACCGCATACAGCACCCCGTCCACGCGGTAGCGGATGCGCAGCCGGTCCTCCTGGGGCTCGATGTGGACGTCGCTGGCGCGGCGCCGCACGGCCTGCCGGATCACCTGGTCCACCAGGCGGACCACCGGCGCCTGCTCGGCGACCAGGCGCAGGGACTCCTCCGACCCCTCCTCCACCACCGCCGGGGAGGCGCTGAGCTCGCCCAGGATCCTCTCCACGGAGCCCGCCGCTGCGCCGTAGTGCCCCAGGGCGCGGAAGAAGTCTTCCGCGGTGATCACCGCCGGCCTGACGGCCAGCCCGGTGGCCCGACGGATGTCGTCGACGGCGATCACGTCCAGGGGGTCGACCATGCCCAGCACCAGCCCGGCCCCCTCGCGGCGGATGGGGATTACGCGGTGCCGGCGGACCAGGTCCTCGGGTACCAGGGCCAGCACCTCGCGGGAGGGGGGCAGGTCGGAGAGGCGGACGAACTCCAGCTCAAGCTGCCGGGCCAGGGCGGCAGCCACCTCTTCCGGGGCGGCCAGACCCAGGGACAGGAGGACTTCGCCGAGCCGTTCCCCGGTGTACCGCTGCTGCTCCAGCGCCCGGGAGAGGCCCTCGGGCGTGACCGCCCCCGTCGCGGTCAACAGTTCTCCAAGCAGTGCGCTGCGGCGCATCCCGCCCCACCCGCGAGATCCGCTGAGCGGCAGGCCCGGAGAGCGTCCGGGATCCCCCGCCTCCCTGGCTCCCGCCTGCCTGCCCCAAGCTCAACGTAGGATATCGGCCGGCCTGCCCTTCGCTTCACCCTCCCGGGCCTCCTTCTGTCGGGAGCCCGATTTCCGCACTCTCCAGCCTGAGCCCCCACCTCCTCGCTCATGGGAGCAACTTCTAGTGACAGAAATCTCCCAAGATTGGCGCGATTCTGCAGGAAATTGGCGGGGGAAGGCATAAACCCTCGGCTTACCGGCACTTCGCAGGCACAGACTGGAGAGCACCGTCGTAGGGGGTTCCGATGAAGGCGGAACCTGCTTTCACCCGTCAGCGGGTTTTCGTCCCTCCGGAGCAGGTGATGACGCGGTTGATGAGCCGGGAGGACGAGCGGCGCGACTACTGGGTGCAGTCGGTGATCCTGCTGGCCAGCGCAGCCGGCTTCCTGCTGGGCGTGGCCCTGGCGGTCCGCTACTGACCGCGCGGAAGGGAGAGCTCCACCGGAGGCCACCTGTGGGCACCGTCACCCGAGACCATCCGCACCAGCCGCGGGCAGGTCTAGGCGCGCGGCAAGCCGGGCATGCTCCCGCTGTCGAGGAGGTCCGCGCGGTGGCCGTCCCCGGGATGCCCGGCAGCCTGATCAACGAGTGGGCGGAGCGCATCGTCGTGGCCCTGCTGGAGCAGCAGGCCAGGCTTCGCCAGGCGCTCACCCACGGGGAGCTCACCGCCCTCACCGGACTCAGCGACCTGCAGGTCGCCCGCGGCTGCTGGCACGGAAGGCTGCACGGTATGTTGAGCTTCCAGCAAAGCACGGGTCAGGTCCGCTACGCCCTCACCCCGCTGGGGATGGCCATCGCCCGCCGGCGCAAGGCAGCGGGCGAGCAGGCCGCTTTGCCCCCTCGTCCCGCGGAGCGGTAGGCTCTCGCCACCGAGGCCCCGGCCGGGCCCCCGGGGCTGCATCGGCGGCGCACCGAAACGGGACGAGGGCGGGAAGGGTCAGTACTGGTCCCAGTCGCGCTTCTCGACCTGCCAGTTGCTCGGCCCCGCCGGGCGCATGGAGATGTGCAGCATGGCACTGGTCCGGGTGGCGCCGTGCCAGTGCCAGGTGTTGGCGGGGACGATGGCAATGTCGCCGGGCCGGATGATGTGGCGCTCGCCCTCCGTGGCCACGATCCCCTCGCCCTCCACGACGTACAGCGCCTGGTCGGTGGAGTGGATGTGGGGGATGGTGCGCGCACCGGCCTCGAAGAATACCGCAATCAGCTCCGCCTTTCCGGGGTCGGCCGGCCGGGTCAGGTACTGCAAACGAACCGTCCCTGAGAAGTACTCCGGCCGCTCGGGGGCCACCGCGCGTTGGCGATCCGCCTTCACGATCTCGATCATCGCTCCTACCCCTCTCCACTCTACTTGGAGAAGACCTCCGGGTTGACCACGGCAGAGGGACGTCGCCCCGCCAGGACGTCCAGAATGCCCTGCGCGGCCTGAAGGGCCATGCGCGCGGCGCACTCCGCGGTCAGGGCGGCCGAATGGGGCGTGACCACCAGGTTCGGCGCGGAGAAGAGGGGATGGCGCAGATCCGGTGGTTCCTGCTCGAAGACGTCCAGCGCGGCTCCCGCCAGACGGCCCTGGTGGAGCGACCGCGCCAGGGCCTCCTCGTCGACGACCGCCCCCCGGGCGGTGTTGATGAGCATGGCGGTGGGCTTCATGGCGTTCAGCTCCCTCTCGCCTATAAGCCTGCGCGTCTGGGCCGTGAGCGGCACATGTAGCGTGACCACGTCCGCCTCCCGGAGGAGGAAGAGCAGATCGTCCACGGGCTCGGCTCCGCGGGAACGGACATCCGCGGGGCCCAGGAGCGGATCGTAGCCCAGCACCCGCATGCTGAACGCCGCCTTCGCCATGCGGCTGACCGCCGTGCCGATGCGCCCCATCCCGACCACCCCCAGGACCTTGCCCTCCAGGTCCACCGCCCGAAGGCTGTCGCGCACGGCGAAGGCGCCGCGCCGGGTAGCCGCATCGTACTCGACGATCCGCTTGGCCAGGGCGGTCATGAGCGCCAAAACGTGCTCGGCCACAGAGATGGCGTTGGCCTCCGGGGTGTAGACTACCGGAATGCCGCGGCGGGTGGCGGCGGCCACATCAATGTTGTCCACGCCCACACCGTGGCGGGCGATGACCCGAAGGTGCGGCGCGGCGGCCAAAAGCTCGGCGGATACCACCGCCAGGCGCACCAGGAGCGCGGAGGCCTCCGGTACCAGCGGCAGCAGGGCGGCCGGCGTGGCGTCGGGCGCCACGACCACCCGGCAGCGCTCCGACAGAAGGCGCTCGCCCGCCTCGTGGATGGGCTCGCTGATGACCACCAGCGGCAACTGTCCCATGCCAGGCTGTCCCCTTTCAAGAGGTGATTTCGCGGTTCGCTCTCTTTCCCCCGGCCCGACTCCCCCGCAGGCCGCGGGGGGCGGCTGCGTGGGGGCGGCCGACTCATGCTCAAGGGTGCTGGCGGCGCGACGGCGAACCTCCACGGTCAGCCAGGGAGTCCGCGGCAGGAGACGATGATGGCCGGCGACCTCTTCGCCCGCGACGCGCAGGTGCTGCCGCACCTCAGGGGGTACCCGGAGGAGCTGCGTCACTTCAGCAACCTGATCAAGCAGGCCCACCCGCGGGGCATATCCGCCCTGGAGTTCGTCCTGCGCCGTCCGGCCGCCAGCGATTCCTTCATCGCCGCGCTCTGCCGCCTGGTGGCAGCCGGGGAGGCGGTGCTGAGCGCGGTGGAGGCGGCGGAGCGGTTCGGAGTGTCACCCCGGGTTTTCCTAGATGTCATCGCCGCCCGTCCAGACTTCCCGGCGCCGCTCTTTGCCCGGGGGGAGAAGAGGCTGTGGCGCGCCGGCGACGTAGAGGCCTACATCAGACGCCGTGGGCAAGCTCCGCCTGGTGGTGACCTGTAAGCGCTGCGGCCGGGAGTTCGACACCGGCCGGCGCATGGACCGACGCTCCTTCCAGCGGGGGACGCTGGCCGCCAACTACCACACCTGTCCGCACTGCGGGGCGCGGGAGACCTACCGCAAGGCCGACTACCTGACCCGGGAGGAGAGCCCGCACACCTGAGGAAGTGGAGTCGCCGCGCTACTGACGCGACGGCTGCTCCACCAGGCGGCGTACCTCTTCCAGCAGGCGCAGGGTCTCCGCCTCGAAGCGATCGGCGATGAGGGCGAAGCGCGCCTGCTGCTCCACGGTGAGGGCCGCGTGAATCTGCCGCAGGATGTACTGCCGCCGCTGCTCCGTCTCCTCGCGCAGCGCCTGCAGCTGCGCCACGGCCGTCTTGATGGCGTCCTCGTCGGGCGGACGGCGGGCCAGCGCGCGACGCAGCTCGCCCTCCAGCACCCGCTTGCGCCGTCCGAGCTCCAGGCGCAGCTCCTTCAGCGCCTTGATCTGGGGAAAGAGGCGGGCGATCTGCTGCTCGCTGAGGTCGAGCTCGTCCACCAGCCGCCAGATCAGCAGCGCCTCGATGATCCGCTCGATGCGCGCCGGCGCCACGGACGCCGGCGCCCGCGCCAGGACCGGAAGTGCCGCCAGCGTCACCAGCAGGACCGTGAGGATGAGCCGGCGGCGCATCAGCGCGGCTCCAGGGGCTCCGGCTGCCACCGCGCCTCCTGCACCTCCAGCCCCGACTGCCACAGGCGCAGGGCCTCGTCCAGGTGCGGGAGCTGGGAGCGCATGGCGTCGGTGACGTAGGGGGCTATCCGTTCCGCCTCGGAGGGCGCAGGAGGGGGAGGCCGCAGCGCCACCGCGGAGGCGGCCAGAGCCACCGCTGCCGCCGCGCCCGCCGCAGGCAGCAGGAGCGGCCGGAGTAAGCGGCGCAGCCGGTCGGCCGGCCTCTCCGGCCTGCGGATGCGTTCCTCCAGCCGCCGCATGAAGTCGGGCCAGAAGCCCTCGGGGGGGCGCGGGGCGGGTATCGCCCGCAGCCGCGATGCCGTCTCCTCCAGCTCGCCGGCCAGAGCGCGGCACTGCGGGCAGCCCGCCAGATGGACGGCCACTGCGCGGCGCAGGTCCGGCGGGGTCCGGCCGGTGGTGACCTCCAGCAGCGCGGCGCGCGCCTCCGGGCAGCGCATCAGGGCCGCTCGCTCCACTCCGCCGCCAGCGCAGCACGCAGCCTGCGCAGGGCGGCAAACATCGTCGCCTTGACGGTTCCCTCGGAGCACCCCAGGATCTGGGCGATCTCCGCATAGGGGAGGTCCTGATACAGACGCAGCGCCACCGTCGCCCGCTGCCGCGGAGGCAACGCCGCCACGGCGCGGGCGATGGCCCGGGCGGTGGCCGCCGCCTGCGCGCGCGCCGCCGGCTCCGCCTGAGGCGGTGCCTCCGCCGTGCCTTCCTCCAGCTCCACCCACAGGTGGCGGCGGCGGGCCTGATGGTCCAGGCAGAGGTTGACCGTAATCCGGTAGAGCCAGGTGCGCAGGTGCGCCCGCCCGTCGAACCGAGGCAGGGCGCGGTACGCCCGCAGGAAGACCTCCTGGGTGATGTCCGCCCCGTCCTCGTGGCTGCCCAGGAGACGGCGGGCAAGGCGATAGACCGTCTCCCGGTACTTGATCACCAGGGCGGTGAAGGCAGACTCCTCACCCCGCTGGAAGGCCTCGACGAGGGCGGCGTCCTCCCGGTCCAACGGCACCCCCCACCCTAAGAGACGTTGGCCCGGGGTAGAACGTTTAGCCGCCGCATCAAGAGACGCACCCCGACCGCGACCGGGCGGTCCGCCGGCCCGTCCGGGCTGCACCTCGCGAGCCTACTTCTCCCCAGGCAGGACATCCCGGGCAATCTGCTCGGGTAGCGTCCAGTCCAGGTTGCGGAAGAAGGCGTCGATGTACGCCGCCTTGGCCGTGCCGAAGTCGATGAAGTAGGCATGCTCGAAGACGTCCAGGGCCAGGAGCATGCTGGCATTCCAGACGGGGAAGGTGTTTTGCTCGTCCCCGATGTAGTTGAAGAGGCGTCCGCTGTCCCAGTCGTAGGCCAGCCAGGCCCAGCCGCGGGCGGCGATCCCTGTTGCCTTGAGGTCTTGCTGCCAGGCTTCGAAGGAGCCGAAGTCCCGCTCGATCAACGCCGCCAGCTTACCCGAAGGCTTCCCTCCGGTGCCTCCCAGCAGGGCGAAGTAGTTCTCGTGGTTCTTCACCCCTCCCACCGCGCGCGTGTACTCCACCTTGAGCTCCCGGATGTCGGAGTAGGTGGGGTTGGCCTTGGCCGGATCCTTGTCCAGGGCGGCGAGCTTCTCCAGGATCTCGTTGGCCTTGTTCACATAACCCTGGTAGAGCTTGTAGTGCTCCTCCATGGTCTTCTTGCTGATCCCGTCCAGCGCCACCTCAAACGAGCGGAACTTCTTCGCCTCGTACCTGTACAGCGCCACCCACCTCCTCTGGGCCACGTGGTGTCACATCCTCGGCTCGTGTATTCTACCACTCCGGACTTAAAAATCCTCGCCGCCGGCCGAACACCCGCCGAGGGCGCGGCGGCGGACCGGTGAAGCGGCGCCCAGTAGGAGGGTTCAGGGGTCCGGGGCCAGACCGGTGAGCGGGCCTGCGGTGTGCACAGGCGTCCCACCGATGACGGTGGCGAGGACGCGGGTCTCCAACAGGGCCGCCGGGTCCGCTGCGGCCTCCACCAGGACGTCCCGGTCGATCACGATGAAGTCGGCCAGGCGACCGGGTGCCAGAGTCCCCCTGCTGACCTCCTCGCCCGACGCGTACGCCGGCCCCAAGGTGTAGGCGCGCAGCGCTTCCTCGACGGTGAGCGTCTCCTGGGGGTGCCATGCCGGCCGCGGATCGTCGGGGCGGCGCCGCGTCACCGCGGCGTACAGCCCCTGCCAGGGGTCGAGCGTCTCCACCGGAGCGTCCGAGCCGAACGCCAGGACAGTCCCACGCTGCCGCAGCGAGCGCCAGGCGTAGGCGGTGCGGCTGCGGGCTCCCCAGTAGCGGTCGGCGATGTCGCGGTCGCTGGTGCAGTGAATGGGCTGCATGGACGCCACCACGCCAAGCTGCGCCAGGCGGGGCAGGTCATCGGGATGCAGCAGCTGGACGTGCTCCAGGCGGAACCGCACCCCTGCTCGGCGAGCCGCCTCCCGGTGGGCGGCAAAGGCCTCCAGCACCTCCCTGTTGGCCCGGTCGCCGATGGCGTGGACCGTCGGCCACAGGCCTGCGGCCACTGCGCGGCCCACCAGCTCCCGCAGCGCCGCGGCGTTGTGGATGGCGATGCCCCTGTTGTCGGGCTGCCCCTCGAAGGGCTCCAGCATGCTGGCCGTCTGCGAGCCGAGCGTGCCATCCGCGTAGATCTTCACCCCGCCCGTCCGCAGCCAGTGGTCGCCCAGCCCCGTCCGCATCCCCAGCGCCGCAGCTACCTCCAGGTGGCTCAAGGGGATGGTGATCCACACCCGCAGGCGCAGCGTCCCCTCACGGCGCGCGGACTGCAGCACGGCAAAGGCCTCCGGCCACGGACCGTCGCGCACCATGCTGTGCACGCCCACCAGCCCCATGCGGTGCGCTGCGGCGGTCGCCTCCTCCAGCGCCGCCCGCAGCGTAGCCGGATCCGGCCTGTCGACCGCCGCCTGCACCGCCGCCCGGGCCTCCTCCTTGAGCAGCCCGGTGGGGCGGCCGGCGGCGTCGCGGACGATCACCCCGCCCGGCGGGTCGGGCGTCCCCGGCCCAATGCCGGCCCACTCCAGGGCGGCGGAGTTCACCCACAGGAGGTGCCCGTCCCTGCTGGCCAGGGCCACGGGATGACCGGCGCTGACCGCATCCAGGTCGTCGCGGGTGGGCCACCGTCCCTCCGCCCAGCGGTTTCGGTCCCAGCCTCCCCCCAGCACCCAGGATCCCGGCGCCGCCGCGGCTGCGGCCGCCGCCACCATCCGCACGGCCGCCGCCAGGGACTGCGTCTGCCGCAGATCCAGCCTCCGCATCTGCAACCCGTAGGCGAGGAGGTGCACGTGGCTGTCGATCAGACCGGGGAGGACCGTACGCCCTCCGAGGTCGACGCGCCGCGCCCGCGGGAAGGCCGCCTCCAGCTCGGCGGCAGGGCCGGCGGCGAGGATCCACTCCCCGGCGACCGCCAGAGCGTCTACGACCGGGCGCTCCGGGTCCAGGGTGTAGGCGTGCAGACCGGTGAATAGGGTGACGGGGTGAGCCGTCACCGCCCGGCCTCGTCGAGGCGGCGCAGGAGGGTGGCCATGGCGATGGCGCTCTCGGCGGCCTCCCTTCCGCGGTGCCGCTCCGCGGCGACGCGGGCGGCGGCCTGGACCGGATCGTAGACGCTGAGGACCTGGAAGATCACCGGCACGCCGGTCTCGTACGCCGCCCGGGCCACGCCGGCGGCCGCCTCCCGGCTGACGTGCTCGAAATGAGCGGTCTCGCCCTTGATCACGCACCCCAGGGCGATGACCGCGTCGTAGGCGCGGGAGGAGGCCAGCCGCCGCGCCACCAGAGGGATCTCGAAGGCGCCGGGCACCCAGGCCACGTCCACTACCGCGGCACCACGGGCCGCCAGCACCTCTTGCGCTCCCTGGAGCAGCTTCGTGGTGATCCCCTGGTTGTAGCGGCTGACGACGATGGCGAAGCGCAGGCCGGCGGCGTCCGCCGACCCGTCCCAGACTGTCCCGCGCGGTCCCGACGCGTCACTCACGGCTGCAGGACGCCGCCTCCATCGCGCTCACTCAATCGAGAGCAGGTGCCCGAGCTTGTGCCGTTTCGTCTTCAGGTAGCGGTAGTTCTCCTGGTTGGGCGGCATCTCCAGGGGGATGCGCTCCGTGACCTCCAGCCCGTACCCCTCCAGGCCGGCCCGCTTCTGCGGGTTGTTGGTGATGAGTCGGATCTGGTGCAGCCCCAGGTCCGCCAGGATCTGGGCGCCCACGCCGTAGTCGCGCGGATCGGGGGGGAACCCCAGCAGCTCGTTGGCCTCGACGGTGTCCTTGCCGCCGTCCTGAAGGGCGTAGGCCTTGATCTTGTTGGTCAGGCCGATCCCCCGCCCCTCCTGACGGATGTAGACGATGACGCCGCGGCCCGCGCGCTGCACCATCTGCAGGGCGGCGCGTAGCTGCTCGCCGCAGTCGCACCGCAGCGAACCGAAGACCTCGCCGGTGAGGCACTCGGAGTGCATGCGCACCAGCACCGGCCCCCCCTCGGCCACATCCCCCTTCACCAGGGCCAGGTGCCCCACCCCGTCCAGGGTGTTCTCGTAAACGACGGCGCGGAACTCCCCGTACACCGTGGGCAGGCGGGTCTCACCCTCGCGGCGGACGAAGGGATCACGCCGCAGGCGGTAGCGGATGAGGTCGGCGATGGAGACGATCCGCAGGCCGTGTTCGGCGGCGAAGACCTCCAGTTGCGGCAGACGGGCCATGTGCCCGTCGTCCGCCAGGATCTCGCAGAGCACACCCACCGGGGCGAACCCGGCGAGGCGGGCCAGGTCCACCGCGGCCTCGGTGTGCCCGGCCCGGCGCAGGACTCCGCCCTCCATCGCCCGCAGGGGGAAGACGTGGCCGGGGCGGAGGAAGTCCTCCGGCCGGCTTCGGGGGTCGGCGAGCGCCCGCACGGTGGCGGCGCGGTCGTGGGCGGAGATCCCGGTGGTGGTGCCGTGGCGCACGTCCACGGAGACGGTGAAGGCCGTCCCCAACCGCGAGGTGTTCACATCCACCATGAGCGGCAGGTCCAGCTCCACCAGACGGCCGGGGGCCATGGGCACGCAGATCAGGCCGCGGCCGAAGCGCGTCATGAAGTTGATGGCCTCCGGGGTCACCGCCTGGGCGGCCATGACCAGGTCGCCCTCGTTCTCCCGGTCCTCGTCGTCCACGACGATAACCATGCGCCCGCGGCGGACCTCCTCGAGCGCCTCGGGAATGGAAGCAAGAGTGCTCATGGCTGCTCCTCGCCGGCCAGCAGGCGTGCCAGGTACTTGGCCAGGATGTCCACCTCCACGTTCACCGGATCGCCCGGCCCCTTTCGCCCCAGGGTGGTCACCGCCAGGGTGTGCGGGATCAGGGCGACGGCGCAACGCTGCCCCTCGACGGCGGCGACGGTCAGGCTAACCCCGTCCAGGGCCAGCGACCCCTTCTCCGCCACGTAGCGGGCCAGTCCCGGCGGCAGGTCCACTTCCATCCACGCGCCGTCCCCTTCAGGGGTGACTTTCGCAATGGTCCCCACCCCGTCCACGTGGCCCTGGACGAAGTGCCCGCCCAGCCGCGCCCCCGCCGCCAGCGGTCGCTCCAGGTTGACAGATGCCCCGGGACGCAGCCGGCCCAACGTCGTACGGCGCAGCGTCTCGGCCGCCAGGTCGAAGAGGGCCGCATCACCTTCCAGCGCCACCACCGTCAGGCACACCCCGTCCACGGCCAGGCTCTGTCCGGGCGCCAGGTCGGTGAACTCGCGGGGCAGGCGCACGCGCAGCTGGCCGCCGTCCGGCCGCGTCTCCACCGACAGCACCCGGCCCATGGCCTCCACGATGCCGGTGAACATCAGCCCCCTCCCGCTGCCTGCACGGCCGGCGCCCGGGCAGGCGTGGAGCCCTCCGCCTCTGCCTCCAGCAGCGCGCGAGCCGCGGGCAGGTACCCCTCGATCACCACGTCCTCACCCCGCCGGCGCACGGTGACGCCGGCAAGGCGGAGCATCTCGTCTCCCCAGAATCCCCCCGTGCCGTCCACCGGGGTGGGAGCCTCGGCCCCGCCGATAAGCCCCGGGCCGACGATGGCCACCACCTTGTGCGCAACCCCCTCCGCCAGGGCGGCTGCGTGCACCGTCCCGCCGCCTTCCACCAGCACGCTGAGCACCCCGCGGCCGGCCAGGACCCCGAGCAGGTCCCGCAGCGCGGGGCGCTCGCCCGGCAGGACCAGCACCTCCGCTCCGGCCGCGCGCAGCGCCGTCAGCCGGTCCTCCGGCGCTCGCTCCCCGGTGACGACCAGCGTCGGCGCCGGCGAGTTAAGGTGCAGTACCCGCGCCTGCAGGGGTATGCGCAGCCGGGAATCCAGGATGACCCGCAGCGGATCCCGTCCCCCGGGGATGCGGCAGGTGAGCTGAGGATCGTCGGCCAGGACGGTGCCGATCCCCACCAGCACCGCGTCGTGCACGTTGCGCAGCGCATGGTCGTACCGCAGGGAGCGCGCCCCGGAGATCATCGTGCGCCGGTCGCGGCGGGCGCTGATCTTACCGTCTAGGCTCATGGCCCACTTCAGGGTGACGAAGGGCCTGCCGGTGCGGCGGTGCACCACGTAGGCTTCAAGGAGGCGCACCGCCTCCCGCGCCAGCACCCCCGTGGTGACCTCCACACCGGCGGCGCGAAGCCGCTGCAGCCCCCGGCCGTCCACGTGCGGGTCGGGATCGCGGGTGGCCGCCACCACGCGGGCGATGCCGGCCTGCAGGATGGCCTCGGTGCAGGGGCCGGTGCGCCCCGTGGTGGGACACGGCTCCAGGGTGACGTATAGGGTGGCGCCGCGGGCGCGCGACCCCGCCGCCTGCAGGGCCACCACCTCGGCGTGCGCCTCCCCGGCCCGCCGGTGGAATCCCCGGCCGACGATCTGGCCGTCCCGCACCACCACCGCCCCTACCGCGGGGTTGGGGCTCGTCCGCCCCAGGCCGCGGCGGGCCCAGGCCAGGGCCTCCCGCATGTAGGTGGTGTCTGCCCGATCGTCCATGCCCACACAGCCGCCAAAATGACTGCGCCCGAAAACACGCAGGCCTTCGGGCGCAAAAAGACATCCAGGACCTTCTCCCATCCGGACTGTACCGTCGGCTCCGGAGTTGCACCGGATCTGCGGCGCACCCACCCGGGCGCCCCGCTCGCGGGCTGTACCGCCGGTCGGGAATCGCCCCGCGGACCGAACGGCCCGCTGAGCTCACCCTGCCCCGAAGGTCGCAGCTATTCGGTTAGCTTTATGATAGCATGCGTCGCCTATTCGCAGCGCAGGTCCACCACCTGGGCCCCGCAGACGCGCTGCAGCTCCGCCGGCTTTATAGGGAAGACCGCATTGGGGATGCCGGCCGAGGCGTAGACCACCTCGTGCGCCAGCAGGTCCCGGTCCAGGAACGTGAGCAGCGGTCGGGAATGGCCCACGGGAGGCACCCCGCCGATGGCGAACCCCGTGGCCGCGCGCACGGTGGCGGCGTCTGCCTTGACCACCCGCTGCGCGCCACAGGCCGCGGCCAGCTTGCGCTCGTCCACCCGGTTGGCTCCCGAGACCAGCGTCAGCACCGGATGGCCGTCGGCCAGAAAGACCAGGGATTTGACGATCTGCGCCACGGTTGTCCCCAGGGTCCGGGCGGCGTCCTCCGCCGTGCGGGTTCCCGCGGGGAACTCTTGAATCTCTGCCGAAAGGCCCGCGGCGCGCAGCGCCGCGCGGACACGATTCAGGGCCACCGGTCCAGCTCCTCCCGGATCGCCGCCAGCACCTCGTCCCATGGGACGACGCGGGAAGCCTCCTCATCCCGTCCCTTCAGCTCCACCCCGCCCTGCCGCAGCGCCCGCCCGCTCACGGTCAGCCGCAGGGGAAGCCCGACCAGGTCGGCGTCTGCAAACTTCACCCCCGCGCTTCCCTCCCGGTCGTCGTATAGGACCTCCAGTCCCGCCCCGGTCAGCAGGGCGTAGAGCTGGTCGGCTCCTGCCGCCACCTCCGGCTCCCGTCCGGTCAGGCTGACCAGATGGACCTGGAAGGGAGCGACGCCGATGGGCCAGCGCAGCCCCGCTGAGTCGTGGTGAGCCTCAGCGAGGCACGCCAGGAGCCGGCCTATGTCGATCCGAAAGGATCCCATGACGATGGGGTGGCGCTGCCCTCCGGCGTCGACGTACATGGCCCCGAGCGCCTGCGTGAGGCGGGCACCCAGCGGTTGGATATGGCCGACCTCCACGGCGCGCGCCAGGCTCAACGGCGCCCCGCAGTGGACGCAGGGAGCTCCCGCCTCCACCTCCACCAGGTCGACCACGATGTCGGGGACGAAATCCCGGCCCACATTGACGTTGCGCAGGTGGAAGCCCTCTCTGTTGGCCCCGGCGACAAGGTTGGCGGAGGCGGCCACCAGGTCGTCAACCACCACCAGGGCGGCCCCCCTCGCCAGGCCCACCGGAGAGGCGTAGCCGGGCACGGCGCCGGCGGCGCGGATGGCTTCGGCGTTGGCGGGCTTTAGCCGGCGCGCCCCGATGGCGCGGGCCAGCTTGCCCTCGTCGAGGCTCATGTCCCCGCGCACGAGCCCCATGACCAGGACATCGCGTGTCTCCCCCGCCCCTTCGCCCGGGATAGTGGCGTCGTAGAGCACCACCTTGGCCGTCCGGCTGGGAGGGACGCCCAGGGTCTGCGCCAGGGCGGCGATGGTCTCCGCATGCGGCGTGGCCACGGGATCCACCGGCTGCGGGGCTTCCGGCTCGGGGATGGGCTTGGCGCAGCGGGCCACCCGGCGGGTGGCGGCGTACCCGCAGCGGTCGCAGAGGACTGCGGTCTCCTCTCCCGCCTCCGTCAGGTATACGAAGGCGTGCGCTTCGCGCCCCCCGGTGGTCTCCCCTTCTGCGGCCGCGATGATGACCCCCGGCAGGTTCACGCGCCGGAAGAGGCGGCCGCAGGCTTCGAAGAGCTGTCGCTGCTGACGTTCCAGCCCCGCCTCGTCGGCGTCCAGGGTGCACGCTTCCACCACGGCGGCTTCCCCGGCGCTCAGCACCCTGCCGCCCGCCGGGGAATTGACATCGGATCCGATGCGCACCCGGTAGAGAAGCCGCGGGAGCTGCCGGTAGGAGCGGACCTCGCCTCGCGCCAGCCCGGCCACCGCCTCCTCATAGGGCGCGTGAACGGGCAGCACCACCTCCTGCCCGCCAATGGCCTCCAGCTCCTCGCGGAGGATCTGCTCGATCCTGCGGATGACGCGCGCTCCCAGCGGCAGGTAGCCAAAGGTGCCGGCGGCCACCGGGCGGATGTAGCCCGCCCGCGCCAGCAGGCGGTGGCTTTCCACACGCACGTCGGCGGGTGCTGCGCGCAGCGTCTCGCCGAAGAGCCGGGACATGCGCACGGGGCGCCTCCAGCCTCAGTAGGCCCGCGCGTAGTACACCGTGGCCCTGGCCGGCATGCCGCAGACCACGCAGACCCCTGTCGGCCGGTCGTCCAGGGGGATGACGCGAGGCGAGGCCCCCGAGCGCTCGCGGACGGTATCCTCGCAGGATGGCATCTCGCACCACCCCACGCGGACGAAACCGCGGCGCGCCTCGATCAGGGCGGCGACCTCGTCCACCGTCTGCGCGTCCGCGATATGCTCCTCCAGGAAGCGCCGCCCGCGGTCCATCAGCTCGTCCTGCACCTCCTGCAGGATCCGCTCCACGGTGCCGGGCAGCCCCTCCAGGGGGACGGTCTCCCTGGCCAGTCCCGTCCGGCGCACCAGCACCACCTCGTTACGCGCCACGTCCCGCGGCCCGATCTCCACCCGCAGAGGTACGCCGCGCATCTCCCACTCGTTGAACTTCCACCCGGGGGTGTACTGGTCGCGGTCGTCCAGCTTCACCCGGAACCGCTCCCCCAGCTGCGCCGCCAGGGTGGCGGCGCGCTCCTGCACCGCCGCCCCATCCCGCCCCGGGATGGGGACGATGACCACCTGGTAGGGGGCGATCTGCGGGGGCAGGACAAGGCCCCGGTCGTCGCCGTGGGCCATGATAAGCGCGCCAATGATGCGGGTGGAGATGGCCCAGGAGGTGGTCCAGACGTACTTCTCCTGGTTGTCCTCGTCCAGGAACTTCACATCGAAAGCGCGGCCGAAGTTCTGCCCCAGGAAGTGTGTCGTCCCAGCCTGAATCGCCTGCCCGTCGGGCATCAGCGCTTCCAGGGTGTAGGTCCAGTCGGCGCCGGCGAACCGCTCGCTGGGAGGCTTCTTGCCCACCAGGAGAGGGATGGCCAGGACGTTCTCCACGAACTCCTTGTAGATCCCCAGGATGAGGCGGCACTCCGCGTCCGCCTCCTCCGCGGTGCGGTGCGCGGTGTGCCCCTCGTGCCAGAAGAACTCCGCAGTGCGCAGGAACAGGCGCGTGGCCTTCTCCCAGCGCACCACGCTGTTCCACTGGACAATAAGCAGCGGCAGGTCGCGGTACGACTGAATCCACTTGGCGTACATGGGCATCATGATGGCCTCGGAGGTGGGCCGCACGGCCAGGCGCTCCGCCAGCGGCTCGTCCCCGCCCTGCGTCACCCAGGCCACCTGGGGTGCGAATCCATGCACGTGCTCCGCCTCGCGGCGGAGCAGGCTCTCCGGGATGAGTACCGGGAACGCCGCGTTGAGGTGCCCTGTGGCCTTGAAGCGGGCGTCCAGCCAGCGCTGGATGCCCTCCCAGATGGCGTAGCCGTAGGGACGGATGACCATCATCCCGCGCACCGGCGAGTAGTCGGCCAGTTCCGCCCGCAGGCAGACTGCGGTGTACCACTCGGAGAAATCGTGCTCCTTGCTGGGGATCTCCCTGACGTACTGCACGCTCATGACCCCTGTGCTCCTCTCAGAAAGACTCACACCCCGTCCGAAGGGACGGGGTGTGCCCGTGGTACCACCCTGGTTCCGACAGGCCTCGCCTGCCGGCGCTCTCCCCCGCTCACGGTGGGGCGCCGACGCGGCCACAGCGCCGCGCGCGGCTCGGAGGCTGGGTTCAGCGCCCCGCGCGCACCGGACTCACACCCTCCCCGGTTCGCTCGACCGCCGGCGGCGCCTACGCGCCCTCCTCATCGCCCAAGTATCTCTATTCTTACCAGCCCCCCGGGGGGCCGTCAACGCACATGGATCGGTGGGCGTCCCTCAATGGCCTTCGGAGGACTCGCGCGCACGCAGCTGCGCCAGCAGGCGATCCGCGGAGGCGAAGCCGATGTTCAGCGCCACCACCCGGCCGGTGGCATCCAGGACGGCGGTGCTGGGCACGCTGAACACCCCGAAGGCGCGGGCGGTCTCGCGGTCTGCCAGGACGTCGACCTCGCGGATCTGGACGCCGTCACCCGCCCGTGCCGCCAGCTCTGCCAGCGCGGGGCGCTGGGCCGCCTGGCAGGCGGCGCAGTCCGCGGAGGTGAACGCCAGGACCATGGGCCGTCCAGGCGGCGGCAGCGGGGAAGGGCCGTCGCGGGCCAGGCGCGCAGAGAGGCGGCGCGGGCGCGCCGCCAGCCATAGCCCCGCCAACCCCAGCAGGAGCACCACCGCCCCCAGGACCAGGAGCCGCTCGCTCACGCCAGCCGCTCCCCGCGCAGCAGCCCGGCGCGCCGCAGCTGGTAGAAGAGGAAGCACCCGGCGCAGAAGTTCCACAGGACGTTGACCGCGGCCAGCACGGCCACCAGGGCGGCCAGCCCCCACCCCAGCGCGGCCACCCCGCCGTAGAGGGCGACGGATGCCGCCAGCAGAAGCCCCCCGCCCACCGCCTGGGCGAAGCGGTGCGGCGCGGCCTCGTCGGTGACCATGTTGGGCCGGACCAGGCGCAGCGGCAGGACCAGGTGGCGGTAGATCAGGCGCAGCGGCCCGGCGGTCGGCCAGGCGGCATTGACCAGCAGGGCCGCGGCCAGGACGGGAACCAGCCAGGTGAGGGCGAACAGCCAGGCCAGGGCCACCACCACGACGATGGTAACCTGACCGAACTTGATGGCGTTGTGATCAACCTGCGCACGGGCCATCCCTGCACCTCCGCCGGAGAAGTGATCGGTCCTGGCGGCGGAGACCGTAGCGTGCTTGGGGGAGTGCGGTCAGGCGGTCAGGCCTGGGGCAGGGCGAAGGCACGCTGCGGCCTCCGCCCGGGACAGATGCACTGCCGGGGAGCGTACGGGACGAACTGCAGGAAGACCTTCATAGCCGGCTCTGCTCGCTTCGCCTGTTGCCTTCCACGGTAGCAGCGGCAGCGCCGCTGTCAAGGGCACCGGCCTGCGCTACCCGCACCCGGTCCGGCGCCGCACCCAGGCCAGCGCCTCCTCTACCAGGCGGTCCGCGGCGGCGCGGTCGGCCGGCGGCGGGGGCGGCAGCGGCGGCCCGAAGACCACCCGCACCCGCGAAGGGCGGGGGAAGTAGCGGCCCAGGGGCAGGGCGCGGGCCGTGCCCAGGATTGCCGCCGGCACCGTGGGCACGCCGGCCCGCGCCGCCAGGATCCCCGCGCCGCCCTTCGGAGACCCGCCGCCGGGGGAGATCCTCCCCTCAGGGAAGATGGCGACCAACGCGCCCGCCTCCAGGGCGCGCACCGCCTCCCTGACCACGGAGAGGTCGATCCGGCCGCGGCGCACAGGGATGGTGCCGTAAGCGCGCATCGCCCACCCCACCAGCGGCATGGTCAGGAACTCCGCGGCGCCGATGAAGAGCGCCCTCCGGGGAAGCGCTGCGGCCAGCACCACGGGGTCGAGGGCGCTGGGATGGTTGGCCACGACCAGCGCTCCGCCCGACGGAATGCGCGCCACCCCGTCGACCCGGAAGGCGAAGCCGAGGCGCAGCAGGAGCCGGACGGTGCGGTAGGCCAGCCTGTAGAGGAGGGTCTGGCGGGGGACCACCTAGTCGTCGGCGCCGGAGGTCGTCTCGCCGTGGCCCGCCGGCTCCGTCGGGTCGGGGGCGGGGAGGCGCGGCCCGGCGATGGCCCGCCCCACCCCGCGCACCAGCGCAGCCACCCCGGCCAGCAGCCACGCCACCGGCCGCAGCGCGTAGACGAAGAGGAGGTCGACGTAGCCGAGTGCGCGCCGAAGCCAGCGCATCCGCCGTCCCAGGCGCTGGAACGCTGGGCTGCGCCCGTAGGCCAGCGTAAGAAGCAGGATGGAGAAGGAGATGAGGAACCGCTGCACGTCGGTGGGGCGCACGTGCAAGAAGTCCTCGACCACCAGCCCCCCACCGATGCTGAGCACCAACAGGTAGGCCGCCGCCTCCAGAACAGGGAAGCGCTCGACGAGGTAGACGAAGATGCCCGCGGCAAAGCGCATGGTGATGATCCCCAGGGCCACCCCGGTCATCACCACCCAGAACTGGCGCGAGAGCGCCACCGCCGCCACCACGTTGTCCAGGCTGAAGGCCAGGTCGGCGAGCTCCACCGCCAGGACCACCGACCAGAAGGGGCGGCCGGTGCGCACCGTCTCGCCGCGGGCCCTGGCCTCGGCAGCCCGCGCCTCGGCCGGCGTCTCCCCCAGGTGGTCGACGCCCAGCCTGATCAGGTACAGCCCCCCCAGCAGCAGCAGCCAGCGGTTACGGATTACCCAGGTGGCGATGAAGAGCATCAGGCCGCGGCCCACGTACGCACCGAGCAGGCCCACCTTCAGCGCCGCGGGCCGCTGCCCCCCCAGCAGCCGGTGCACCGGCCGCTGCAGGAAGCGGAGAGGGCGGGGCCAGGGAATGGGCGCGTGCCGGGGGAGGTGGGCGACCATCGCCCCCAGCACCGCAGCGTTGTCGATAGAGAGGATGCCCTCCAGGTAGATGAGCTGGAGGACGATGAGCAGGACGGCAAGGGGATCGTGCTGCACGCTCTGAGTGTACCTTAGCAGACCGCGCCCCGGGAGCGGTCAGACGAACAGGGCGCGCAGGAAGAGCAGACCCGCCACGACACCCAGCAGGGCCAGTGCGGCCAGCCCGAAGGCGATCTGCAGGGCCGCCACGTGCAGTGTCAGCGCCACCACGAACCCCACCCCTGCCAGCAGCAAGAGCGCGGCACCGGCGCGCAGCGCCCGGTCGAGCGGCGTCGGCCCTGCTTCCCCCGGCAGCTCCGGGCGCGCCGCCTCCGGCGCCGCCAGGTAGTAGGGGACGTCGGTAACCACGGTGACCCGTGTTCCCTGGCGGCGGCGGAAGTAAAGCGCCGCCTTGAGCAGCAGCGCCGTCTGGTTGTGGAGCAGAAAGTGCCACCAGCGCGCCGGCACGAACTCCGGCAGGACGACGGTGAGCTGCTGGTCGAACCCGACCTCCCACTCCAGCTCGTCCAGGTAGCGGAGGAAGGGACCGAGCACCGAGCGGTAGGGGGAGTCCAGGATCCGCAGGGGGACGCCCATCCCCCACCGCTCCCACCTCGCGCGCACCTCGGCAGTCGCGCCCGGGTCGATGTCCACCATGACCGCGGTGACGTCGTCGCTGAGGGATCTGGCGTAGCGCAGCGCCGGCAGCACTCCCCTGTTGATCCCGGAAATCGGCACAACGACCCGATGCTGTAGCCGGCCGTCGGGGAGGCGGGCGCCTTCCAGCGAGAGCTGCCGCGCCACGTCCCGGTAGTGCAACCAGATGCCACGCATGAGGAGCACCAGGCCCGGGATGAGCAGCGCGACGATCCAGGCGCCCCGCGCAAACTTGGCCACAGCCACGACTACCAGGACCAGCGCGGTGGCCGCCGCGCCCGCCAGGTTGAAAAGGATGCTGTGGGTCCACCCGCGGCCTCGCTCCTGCCACCACTTCCGCACCATGCCGCTCTGGGAGAGCGTGAACGAGACGAAGACGCCCACGGCGTACAGCGGGATCAGGGAGTGCGTGCTGGCCTGGAAGAGGTAGATGAGCAGGCCGGAGAGCACGGCGAGCAGGATGATGCCGTTGGCGAAGACCAGCCGGTCGCCCAGGTTGGCCAGCTGGCGGGGCAGGAAGCGGTCGCGCGCCACCGCCGATCGGGAATTGGCGGTGCGACGCCGCCTCACCCTGCCCCAGATGACTGCGAGACTTCGGTGCAACGGAATCGCAGCGCTTGAGGCTTCCGGCTGTCAATCAGACCGTCAGCGCGTCCTGAAGCTAGGGTTTGTAGATCCGGGTCTTGGGCTTGAACACCGCCCAGGAGAACCAGAAGTGCTGGCCACTGACTACGGGGGTCAGCTTCTTGCCGCGCAGGGCTCCGGCGGTAGCCTCCCCCAGAATCGTCCAGGTGCTGCCGGTTTCCCCGTCGACGATGGCCTCCCCGCGGCGGCGGAAGGTCAGCGTACGGCCGTCGAGCTGACGGCGGAACACCGCGCCGGTGCCCACGTCGCGCGAGTCCGCGATGCTGGATTTGTCCAGCGCGGAGGCCACGCCTTTGACGTAGAGTACGACGATGGGCACACCACCGACGGTGTCGTTTACCACCGGATTCCGCTCAAGCGCGGTGAACGGGTACGCCACGTCCTCGCCGCCGAGCGAGACGGTCAGCACCCGTTCCATCGGCCGCAGCCGGGCATCGCGCGGCCCGGCATACAGGAACGGGGAGGAGTTGACGTCGTCGTAGCCCACATAGGGATTTCGCCCGTACGACCGCGGGAATCCGGTGTTGCGAGAGAGCACCTTCCCCTTCGGGAAGGTCCGGCTGAAAGTCTCCCACGAGACGATCTGGGCCGGCAGCATCGTCAGCCGCTTGCCGGTCAGGTCGCCCACGATCGCTTCCCCGGTGATCTGCTGCCACCAGGATTCAGTCTGCCGGTCGTACATCACCAGGTCGGAAAAGCGCAACTTCCCCGTCGTGCCGAAGTCCAGCACCCGCCCATCCAGCCGGCGATCGAAGGCGATGGCGGTGTTGCACAGGGGACAGAACGTCACCGCCACCGGCGCGCCACCGATGGCGTCGTTTACGATCTCATGCCAGATGAGGATCTGCAGGGGGTAGGCCCGCGCGTCCCCGTTGCGCTCGAACAGAATCACCGGTTCGAGCGCCTTCAGCCACTTACCCGCAGCTTCCACCGTCTCGAAGGCCGGCTTGTCGATTGCCGGAATGCCGTCCTTGGGCGGGCCCCCGGAGATGATCTCCGAAAGGGGCACGCTGTGCTTCTTGAAATTCGTCTTCCACTCCGCGATGTCGTGGAACGGAATGCCGTCCCCCTGATGCGCGGCCTTCACGGCCGGCCCTCCTGCGGGCGGCAGCACGACTGCGACTGCGGCAGCGATCAGGATGCCGAGCCCGGGAATCATCCGATTGATAGGTACCATGTCCCTTACCCTGCGGTTTCTACCTTACGATGGCCCGTCCGCGCGGACTGTAGCCCAGCCCACAGTCGGAGCCCGGGGTTGACCTTAAACTCAGGTTAAAGGTTAGAATCGACCCAATGAAACCCTGGGTGAGACCATGTTGACCATCGGCAGGCTGGCCCGTCTTACGGGCATGGAGACCAAGACGCTGCGGTACTACGATCGGGTGGGCCTCGTGCGGCCCATCGCGCGTACCGCCGCGCAATACCGGCTGTACAGCGATGACGCGGTCGACCGGCTGCAGTTCATCCGGGGGGCTAAAGCCCTCGGCATGTCCCTGGCGGACATCAGCCGGATCCTGGCCGTCCGCGATGACGGGGCGGCCCCCTGCCGGCACGTCCTGGACCTGGCGACCACTCAGGCGGCAAGGCTGGAAGCTCAGATCCGTTCCCTGCAGTCGCTGCGAAAGGATCTCTTGCGCCTGAGGCGGGATCTGAGCCGGCGCCTGTCACAGGAAGCCGGGGCGGCGGACGACTGCCCGTGCTTTGCGATTATCCGGTCGTTCGAGAAGCCCAAGCAGCGGGAGGAACGATCGGAGCGGAGGAACCGTCATGGCTGAGCGCGCCGCGTCGGAGATGACCTATGACCTGGTGATCCTCGGATCCGGTTCCACGGCCTTTGCCGCGGCCATTCGGGCGGCCGAGCTCGGCAAGACCGTCGCCATGACGGAATCACGGACGCTCGGGGGAACGTGTGTGAACCGCGGCTGCCTCCCCAGCAAGAACCTGATCGAGGCCGCACGCATCTATTGGGAGGCCTACCATCCCCGCTATCCCGGGTTGCTGCCAAAAGGCATGGATCTCGATTTTCGGACTCTCATCCGTCAGAAGGACGAGTTGATTTCCGACTACCGGGACAAGAAATACCGGTCCATCGTGGGGGAATCGGATCGCATCAAGGTCGTCTCCGGTCACGCCGCGTTCACCGGCGATGGGGCTGTCGCCGTGGATGGCCGGCGTCTGGTCGGTGGGCAGTACCTGATCGCCACCGGGTCCCGGCCGGCGCTGCCGCCCATCGACGGCCTGGAGGATGTCCCCTACCTCACCTCCGACCTGCTGACCTCCGAGGAACCGCAGGAGCTGTGGGACCTCCCCAGATCGCTGATCATCGTCGGCGGCGGGTACATCGCCCTGGAGCTGGGGCAGATGTTCCGCCGGTTCGGGACCGAGGTGACCATCCTCGAGCGGAGCCCGCGCGTGCTGCCCGGCTACGAGCCCGAGGTGTCCTTCGCCATCCAGGAGTTTCTGCAGGAGGAGGGCGTCAGGATCGTCACGGACGTCACCGCTCGCAAGGTGCTTGCTGACGGCGCGGGCCCTGGTGGCGGCGGCCCGGTGACCGTGATCGGAGAGATCGGCGGGCGTGCGCAGCGTTTCCAGGCTGAGCGGCTGCTGGTCGCCGCCGGCCGGGTCCCCAACACCGATGCCATCGGGCTGGAGCGGGTGGGGGTCCGCACCGACGGTCGGGGTGCGGTCGTCGTGGACGAGTTCCTCAGGACGACCAATCCGAACATCTGGGCGGCGGGGGACGTGATCGGTGCGCACACCGCCAGCCAGCCCGCCACGCCCGTAGGGGCGCACGACGGGGTGATCGCGGCGGGCAATGCGCTCAACGGCGAGCGGCGCGCGGTGGACCACCGCGTGATCCCGCGCACGATCTTCACCGACCCCCAGGTGGCGGTGGTGGGTCTCACGGAAGCGGAGGCGCACCGGCAAGGCCTCCGCTGCCACTGCGGCACCGTTCCCATGCGCGTCGTGCCCCGCGCGGGAGCGATCCGCGATACGCGGGGGCTGGTCAAGATGGTCCTGGACTGGGAAACCAAGCGGGTCGTCGGGGTGTCCATGGTCGGGGCTCAGGCGGGCGAGGTCATCCACGAGGCGGCGATGGCCATGCGCTTCGGGGCCACCGTCCACGACTTCATCGACATGGTGCACGTCTACCCGACGATGGCGGAGGCGTTGAAGATCGCCGCGCTGTCGTTCTTCAAGGACGTGGAGCGCCTGTCGTGCTGCGCCGAATAGGGCGAGATGGTGGGCGGGCACGGCGGTCACGTGACGGAGGCGTTGCCACGCGGGGCTCCGGCGTGACAGCAGGTGGTGTGTGATGGCGAAGTTGCAGATCAAGGTCGGCGGGATGTCCTGCTCGTTCTGTGCGGAGACGCTGCGCAAAGCCGTCGGCCGGTTGGACGGGGTGGAGAAGGTCAGCGTCAGCCTGGCGCACGGGGAGGCACTGGTCGAGTACGACCCCACCCGCGTGGACGCGCCCCGGATCACGGGCGCGATCCGCAGCGTCGGCTACACTGTGCGGGATCCGCGGAAGGTCCGGACGTTCGAGGACGAGGACGTCGAGGCTGCTCGCGAGCGGAACCGGCTGATCATCGCGGCCGCGTTCACCTGGACGGCCCTCGTGCAGATGGCACTGATGTGGCTCGGCCGCCCCTGGCCCGGCATGCGCTGGCTCATGCCCCTGCTGGCCCTGGCGACGGTCTTCGGTCCAGGGTTCTACATCCTCAGGATGGCCGTAGCGGCGCTGCGCCGCGGCATCCTCAACCAGCACGTCCTCCTGGAACTCGGCGCGTTCGCCGGACTGCTGGGAGGAGGGCTGGGCGTCGTCAACCCGGCCTTCCCGGCGGGGGATTTCTTCGCCGTCGCGGTCTTCATCACAACCTACCACATCCTCTCGGGCTATGCGTCCCTGGCCGTCCGCACGCGCGCCTCTCAGGCGGTCCGCAGGCTGCTCGCGCTGCAACCGCCCACCGCCCGGGTCGTGCGCGATGACCGCGAGGAGGAAGTGCCCGTCGAGCAGGTCGGGCGAAACGATCTCGTCAGGATCCGCCCGGGCGAGGCGATCCCGGTGGACGGGATCGTTGCCGACGGCGCATCCGCCGTGGACGAGAGCCTGGTCACGGGAGAACCCATACCTCGCGAGAAGGTGCCGGGCGACCAGGTGATCGGGGGCTCGATCAACCGCTCGGGGACGCTGCTCGTACGCGTGAGCCGGGTCGGCGAGGAGAGCTTCCTCCAGCAGGTGGCGCGATACGTCGAGGAGGCCCGGGCGCTGAAGCCCGGTATCATCCAGCTCGCCGATCGGATTCTGAAGTGGTACGTGCCGGGGGTGCTGGCCTTTGCCGGGTTGGCCGTCCTGCTGTGGACCCTGGGTGCCTGGGCCACGGGGGGTCAACCCGATTGGGTGCGGGCGACCTTCGCCGCGCTGGCGGTGCTCGTCATGGGCTACCCGTGCGCGCTCGGCATGGCCACCCCGCTGGCCATGATCCGTGGCGGGGGCGAGGCGGCACGGCGGGGGATCCTGATGCGCAGCGGTGAGGCATTCCAGGTGTTCAAAGATGTGCGCAAGATGATCCTCGACAAGACCGGCACGATGACCGCCGGCCGCCCCCGCGTCCTGGAAGTGTGGGCCCATGCGGGAGATCCGCGAGAGGTGCTTCGGCTTGCGGCGGGGGCGGAGGCGCCATCCGAGCATCCGCTCGGCCGGGCTGTGGTCGAATACGCGCAGGCCCGGGGGGTGGACCCGGGACCGGCTGCGGAGTTTGAGGCCGTGGCCGGAGGGGGAGTCCGCGCCACGGTGGGGGACGTTCCCGTGCGCGTAGGTAGCCTCCGGTTCCTGCGGGACGAGGGCATCGACGTCACTGCTGCGGATGTCAGGGCGCACGACTGGGAGAGCCGCGCCTGGACTGTGATCGGTGTCGCCGCAGGAGGGCGGTTTGTGGGACTGGTGGGCATCGCCGACGAGATCAAGGAGGAGGGTCCCGAGACCATCGCCCGCCTGCGGGCTCTGGGCATCGAACCCGTCATGCTGACCGGAGACAACGCGAACACCGCCCGGGCCGTGGCCGCGCAGGCCGGCATCAGCGAAGTTCACGCTCAGGTCATCCCGCAGGAGAAGGCGGTGCGGGTGCGGACGGTGCAGCAGCAGGGCGTGCGGGTTGCGATGGTCGGCGACGGCATCAACGATGCACCGGCGCTGATGCAGGCCGACGTGGGCATCGCGCTGGGGGCAGGAACAGACATCGCCATCGAAAGCAGCGACATCATCATCGTCGGCGACCGGCTCTCGGCGATCCTCGATGCGTACCATATTGCGCGGGGCAGCTTCGCCAAGACGGTGCAGACCCTCATTCTGGCATTCAGCTTCAACGGGCTCGGGGTGCCGGCGGCCGTGACGGGCCTCGTGCACCCCGTCTGGGCGATGGTGGCGATGGTGGCCAGCGTCAGCGCTGTGCTCCTCAACTCCTTCGGCGGCCGCCTCGTCCCGCGGCGGCGGGTCGCTCAGGCGCGGGAACCCGGGTCGCGCGGATCACGCTGAAGGCGAGAGTCAACGGCCTACTTCATAGAGAAGGGGCGTGTTCGCTCCTTACGAGCTCGGATCCGACGGGCGGCCCTTCGTGGTCGCCGACAGGCTGCCGGGCGCAGCCCAGGACCCGAGCGGGCCGGGCCAGAAGGAATAGGGGTATACGCACGGCCGGGAGCGTCATCAGCGGAGTAGTCCCGCCGCGTGACTGCCACAACCCATCGCGCCTCCATGATGCCGAGGAGCCTCCTCCTCTCTCTGATGTGGCTCGCCGCCTTCAACTGCCGCGCCCCGCTGGTCGCCGCGGGCCCGCTCCTCCCGCTGGTCCTCCGTGACCTGCACCTTTCGGCCACGACGGCGGGGGGCCTCACTGCGCTCCCCCTGCTGCTGATGTCCGCGCTCTCTGTCCCGGCCGGACTTCTGAATGACCGGGTCGGGCCGGTGTCGGTCCTCCTCCTCTCGCAACTGGTGATCGCCGTTGCGGGCGGCCTGCGCGGGCTGCTTACCTCTTCCATCGTCCTGCTCGTCCTCTCCGCGGTCCTCGGCGTGGGGATCAGCCTGAGCCAGCCCGCGCTGGCCCGTCTCGCCAGAGCAGTTCCCGGTGGAAGCGCCGGCGCCACCTCCGTCTACGCCGCCGGCATGCTCGCAGGAGCGCTGGCCGCCGTTAGCGCCTCGGCCACCGTGCTCCTCGCCGCCCTCCGCACGTGGCAGGCGGTCTTCCTCTTCTGGGGGGCTCTTGGACTGGCCCCAGTGCTGGGATGGGCAGTGCTGACGCGGAGCAATCTTCTCAGCGCAAAGCTACCTGCGGCCAACCGGCGGGCGGGCCCGGGGTTGGTGGTGCCGGAGCTGTGGCCGGTCGCGGTGGCGTTCGGCGCGCAGGCCCTCGTCTTCTACGGGCTCGTTACCTGGCTCCCCGAGTACTACGTCTCCCAGGGATGGAGCGTGGGTCGGGCATCGTTGCCGATCAGCGCGCTGTCGCTGTGCTCGATCCCGGCGGCGCTCCTGGCGCCCCGGCTGGTGCGCGGAGCCCGCGGGTACCGTCGGGGCCTGGTGGTGGCGGGCGTGGTGACCACTGCGGGTGTGTTGGGCGTACTCGGACCGGCAGCCGGGGCCGTCCTGTGGGGGAGCCTGATCGGGATCGGGACGAGCCTGGCCTTCACCCTGTGCCTGGCGGCGGCGGCGGAGCTGGCACCGGTGGAGCGCGTCGGAGCGGCGACCGGAGCGGTCCTCACGGCGGGACAACTCGCCGCGGTAGCGGGTCCGCTGGTGCTCGGGATGCTGCGCGACGCCACAGGAGCGTTCACCGCGGGGTGGGTGGGACTGGTGGCCGTCAGCCTGGGACTGGGCGCGGCCGGCCTGGCCACCCCTGTCCGCCCGGCGCCCGCCTCGCGGGAAGCGCCCGCCGGGTGAGACCTCGGCGAGACGTGGACGGAGATGGGACCTGTTCGACCATCACGAGAGCGCCCCCCGTTACAGCGGTCGGCCATCGGACGGACCCGCCGGTGTATCATGAAGGCACACCAACGGGAGGGCGGAGCCATGGCCGATCAGGTGCGACAGGTGGAGTACTTCTATGTGACCGTGCCGGACAGGCCCGGGGAGAGCTACCGCGTGCTGTCGGCGTTGCGCGACGCCGGCGTGCTGCTACTGGCGTACCACGCGTTCCCCACAGGAGGCGGGCAGGCCCAGATCGACCTGGTGCCGGCCGACGTGGGTGCGTTCCGGCAGGCGGCTCAGGCCGCCGGGTTGAGCCTGGTGGGCCCGAAGCGCGCGTTCCTCATCGAGGGGGAGGACCGCGTGGGCGCGGCCGCCGAGCACACGGGGAAGCTGGCAGACGCCGGGATCAACATTGTCGCCGCCACCGCGCTCGGCGCCGGCGCCGGCCGGTACGGCATGCTCATCTGGGTGGCCCCGCAGGATTACGCGAAGGCGGCGACGGCCCTGGGAGCAGCCTGACGCTGCCCGGATTACTGCCCAGACGGCGGGCGCAGGGCGGGCGCGACGGTTTTCCGGTCGCCAAAGGCGTTCGTGCAGTTGTCAGCCATCCGGACGGGCGCCGGCTGCACCCGGCCACCGGTCACGCGCCGCAGGCGCGTCGCTTGCGGGTTCGCCGCGGCGCATGAGCCGCCGCAGGCCCTCGGGGTCACGGATCACGATCTGACGGCGGTCGACGTCGATCAGCCGCTCGCCCTTAAACCGACCGAGGATGGTTGTCACCGTCTCCCGGGTAGCCCCGACCATGTTTGCCAGGTCCTGGTGCGTGAGCCGCAGCGTTAGGCGGATCAGGCTGTCTTCGCGCACCCCGTACTCCTCCCCCAGTCGCAGCAGGACGGCCGCCAGGCGCCCGGGGACGTCCCTGAAGACCAGGTTCTCGATCTCCTCCTCGGCCAGGCGCAGACGCTCCGCCAGGATGCGGATCAAGCGCAGGGCGATCTCCGAGTTGCTGCGCAGGAGCTGCTCCAGGTCCTCCTTGGGCACCCCGCAGACCACCGTGTCCTCGAAGGCCTCAGCCTGCAGGGGGTGCCGTTCACCGAGCAGCGCCCGCTCCCCAAACAGGTCCCCGGGCTCGAGGAGGGCCAGGATCTGCTCCCGTCCCTCCGGGGACGTCGTGGAGAGCTTCACCCGTCCCTCCTTGATGAGGAAGACCATCGCCGATTGCTCGCCCGGCAGGAGGATGACCCGTCCGCGCGGGTAGGTGCGCATCGACGCCCGCTCGGCCAGCCGGTGCATCTCGCCTTCGGGCAGATCCCGGAAGACGAAGGCCCCGCGCAGGTACCAGGTCTTGTCCTTGAGCGGCGGCACGGCCAGTCCCCCCTGGAGGCGTCCGCTAGGGGACTCCTCTGCTCCAGGATAACCGATGTCGGCCTCCGGGCATTCCGGGCCCATCTCGTGCGACCCAGGCTGGCCGGACACGTCCCGATTCACGGGGTGCTACGGGGACGGCCCGAAGCCGGGGGAGGGACGTAGATCTGGCTGCGAGGGTAGAAGTCGAGCCAGGCCCAGTCGAAGGCGGAGCTGTGCGGGATGACACGCAGCGCCTCCCCGCGCAGTGGGCCCTCCTGGGCCAGGCCGCGTCTCGGATCCCAGACCGTCCCCGTCTCCCGGTCCACCAGGGCCCCGCCCCGCAGGGTGAAGGTCAGGGCGCCTCTGGGGGTGGCCCGTGAGAAGGTCTGGATGCGCCGCGCCCGAGGATCCGCGACGACCAGTACAGGGAAGGGTCCCACCCGGTCGTTGATCACCCGCAGACGACTGGCATCGGTGTACCGGTACGCCTTGCTGTGTTCGCCGAGGGCGATGCCGATCACGAAGTCGTCCCGAGGGCGCTCCGGGAAGGCGAACAGGCCTGCGCGCTCGGCCAGTACCAGGGTGTCGGGGTGCTCGGCGCGCCAGGTGCCCCAGGGCACCAGGGCGGAGGGCAGCACCTGCAGGGTCGTCCCCCGGAGCGGGCCGACCAGGGCCTGGCCGATGGGCTGCGACCAGATGGAGCGCGTCTCGTGGTCCCACCAGGTCATGGCCCGCATGTAGAGCCACCCCTGGTTGCCGAAGACCATCGCCTTGCCCTGGATCCGCCGGTCATGCACGAGACCGGTGTAGCAGAGTGGTCACCATGTGACGAGGATGGGGATGCCCCGCAGTTCGTCGTTCACCATCTCCCGGGTGTTGAGCACGGAGATGGGGTAGGCTTTGGCCGCTGTGCCCCAGGCCACGCCGAGCACCAGCTCGTCGTCGCGCAGGCCGGCCTGGGATGCCGGGAGGAACTTTGGATCGTAGATGGGGAGGATGGCGTCGCGGGGCAGCACGCGATGCATCCGGGCCAGCACCGCCTCCTCGTCCGGCGAGGGACCGTGAGGCGCAGTCTGCGGCGACCCCGTGGGGGCGGGACGGCCCCCCAGTCGGACGAGGAGCACCAGCCCGGCCGCCAGGACCAGAAGCACCAGGAGCCAGCTCCCCGGCGGCCTCATGGTGAGTCCAGCGTAGCTGCTCGGAGACGGTTCGGCTGTCGTCCACCCTACACTTCGGCTGTCGCTCACCCCGGCATGGGCGATGCCGCGGACCGGCCACGTCCTGTAAGCCCCATGACATCCGAGGCGGCCGGCGGCGCCTAGCCTCAGCGTATGGCCCCGCCGCAGGGCGGCGGGGACCCGACACCGCAGGAGGGGTGGAAACATGGCGGAGCCATACTGGACGTGCGGGGTGTGTGGATTCCAGGCACAGAGCGAGGAAGAGAAGCAGCGGCACATGCGCGAGACCGCCAACGAGCCCAAACACCAGGAGGCGATGAAGGGGACCGGCGCTGAGCCGCGCCCATGACCGTCTGGACCTGCCCGGCCTGCGGTTACCCGGCTGAGGACGAGGCGGCGATGCATCGGCACATCGCGCTCCTCCCCCGCTGGCTCAGCGTCAGCCACTCGCTGGTGATGGCCGACGAGCCGATCCGTTGGCTGCAGCGCCTCCTTGCGCCACGTTGACCTGATCGTCATCGGCACGGGCTCGGCGGGGAGCAGCGCGGCGCAGGCGGCCCGCCGCGCGGGTGCGCGCGTGGCCGTCGTGGAGCGCGACCGCCTGGGCGGCGAGTGCCCGCACTACGCCTGCATCCCCACCAAGGCCATGCTGCGGTGCGCCCGCGTGTACCGGATGGTCAAGCGGGCCGGGGAGTTCGGTGTCCGGGTCGCCGACGTCGGCTTTGACTGGTCTGTGGTGGCGGCGCGGCGCGACCACATGGTCGACCTGGTGACCGGGGAAGAGCGCCGCTACGCCATGGCCTTCGAGCAGGCCGGGATTGCCGTCGTCCGGGGCACGGCCCGCTTCCTGGCGGAGCACACGCTGGATGTGGACGGCGAGCGCCTGGCGGCCCGGCACTTCGTCATCGCCACGGGCAGCCTGCCCGCCGTGCCGGACATCCCGGGCTTGCGGGAAACCGGATTCCTGACGAACCTGGAGGCCTCGCGGGCCACGACGCTGCCGGCCTCCGTCGCCATCATCGGCGGCGGGCCCGTGGGGGTGGAGTTTGCGCAGATCTACGCCGGCTTCGAGGTCCCGGTGGTGCTGCTCGAGCAGGAACCGCAGCTCCTGCCCCGCGAGGAGCGCGAGGCCGCCGCGCTGCTCCGGCGCTTCCTGGAGGAGGCCGGGGTGCGGGTCCTCACGGACGCGGCGGTGGTGCGCGCGGACCGCGAGGGTGGCCGGAAGCGGCTGCACGTGCGGGTGGGGGAGCGGGTCGAGGTGGTGGAGGCGGCCGAGATCCTGGTGGCCGTGGGACGCCGCCCCGCCGTCGACGAGCTGGAGCTCTCCCGTCCCGGCGTGCAGGTCGATCCGCGCGGCGTGGTCACCGACCCCAGCCTGCGCACCAACCTCCCCCACATCTGGGCCGCAGGCGATGTGGTTGGCCGTCTCCGCTTCACCCACGTCGCCGCCTACGAGGGACACCTGGCCGGGATGAACGCCACGAGCGGGACGGCCGCAGTGGAGGACCTGCGGGTGGTGCCCCGCGTGACCTTCACCGATCCCGAAGTCGCCAGCGTGGGGCTGACGGAGGCCGAGGCGGCCCGGGACCATGCGGTCAGCGTCCGGCTCTACAGCTTCGCCGCCCTCGCCCGAGCGCACCTCGAGGGAGAAGCGCGGGGCCTGGTGAAGATCATCGCCGATGCGGAGAGCGGGGCGCTGCTGGGTGGCCACATCATCGGCCCGCATGCCGGGGAGCTGATCCACGAGATCGCCGTGGCGATGGAGAACGGGGTCGACGCTGACGGCCTGGCCGGCACCATCCATGCCTTCCCCACCCTCGCCGAGGCCGTGGGGGCGGCGCACGAGGTCCGCCGGGGAGGACTCGCCGGGTAGTGTCGAGCGAGGTGAGAACCTGCGTGGGCGATGGCTGGCGGATCGGCGAACTGGCCCGGGCGCACGGGCTCGATCCGAGGACCAGTCTGCTGAACCTCCGGAAGGCGGCTCAGGCGCAGCGAGGCCGGGACGGCCACGTCTGCGGGATCATCGAGGGCGGACCCAGTAGGCGATGAGGTACAGACCGGCGCCGACGAGGAAGAGGGCGCTGGCCCGGTCGACGTGCGGGCCCAGGCGGCGCAACCGGTCGACACCGCGCCACGGAAGAGCGCCGTCCCCAGCGTGACCGCGATCAGGACCGCCCCCATGCCCAGCGCGTAACTGACGAACTGCCCCAATCCAGTGACGATCCCCCGTCCGGTGGCCAGGACGCTGCCCACCACCAGGAGGAAGACCGGCAAGGTGCAGCTGAGCGAGCCCAGCCCATAGGCGATCCCAAAGAGGAAGGGCCGCCGCGCCCACCCTCAGCGCGTGTGCCGTGCGTCGGGCCACGGAGACGGTCTGGAACTTGGCCTCGGCCGTTCCCAGCTGGTAGGAGAGATAGGCTGGCAGCAGGAAGAACCCGCAGGGGTTGACGCTGCTGACTATGCCCGCGGCAAATGCCCAGCCGAAGGGGAGCGCCCCGGCCAGGTCCGCCACCCTGGCTTCGGCAGTATCCCGGAGGGCCAGCAGGGCCAGCAGCATGCCGGCGACAGCCACCGTGGGAGCCAGGAGGTGGGCCACCCGCGGGCCGCTCCGGGCCCCGGGCCCCGCCTGCCTCACGGCGCCTTCGAGGCTTCCAGCAGGCCGGTGAGCAGCTCCTCCATCTGTCCCGCGGTCAGCAGGCCCGTATGCCGGCGCCAGATCCCCCCACCCCGCGCGATGAAGACCGTCGTGGGCATGCCGACGATCTGGTAGCGGCGCACCGCCTGCGCATCGGAGACGATGCCCGCGGGGAAGGTGACGCCCACCTCGCGCAGCAACGCCCGTCCGTCCTCTTGCGACCCCAGGCCGATGAAGGGACCGATGTCCACGCCGATCAGGTGGAACCGCTCGCCCCCGCCCCGGGAAAGGTACAGCCGCTGAAAGGCCGGCAGCTCGGCCCGACAGGGAGGACACAGCCCCGCCAGGAAGTTCACCACCACCGGCCGGTCCGCCCACAGGACCGACAGGCGCACCCGCTCGCTGCCGGCAGCCCGGTACCCCGGGTACAGGCTCACTTCCAGATCGGGCGCCCGAGGGAGCCGGGCCACCGAGGCCGTGGGCGTCGGGCCTCGGGGGCGCAGGACGGTCTTCAGACCTCCCCCTCCCCACCACCCCGCCAGCACGGCAGCGAGAGCGAGGAGGACGCCCAGCGCGCCCCACCGGGCGCGGGCCTGGTTCCTTGAGTTCGTCGAACTGGTCCGCCCGGCCATCCGTCCACCTCGCCTCCCGACCGGCCGATGCTGTGACGTCGCCCCTCATAGCCTAGAGGGCTCCGGCACCGGCAGGTGTGGCCCTCCTTACATCCCCGGGCGGCACCTCTCCGTAAGGTAGGCAGTAGGTCGACCGTGGCCACACGCTCCGTCGACCAGGCCTTCCCGGCCGAGGGAGCCTGGCCATGGGCCGCCGAACATCGAGCATGGCGCACAACGCGCCCAAGGAGGGGTGAAGATGGCACACATGCACTGGAGCTGCGGGTGTGGATACGTGGTCCATGCGGACGACGAAGAGACGCTGGTGCGCAGGGCCCAGGAGCACGCCCGCCAGGCCCATGGCCAGGAAGCGACCCGGGAGGCGATCCTGAAGGCCGCGGAAGCGGCGTCGCACTGAGCGCGGGCGGCAGCGCGGGCGGTGGGCCGGGTCGTCGTCTTCGACGTGAACGAGACCTTGCTCGACCTGCGGGCGCTCGACCCGCTCTTCGAGCGCCTCTTTGGCGACGCCACCGTCCGTCGCCAGTGGTTCCAGCAGCTGGTCCAGAGTTTCCTGGTCACGGTCGCGGTGGGCAGGTACGTCGACTTCGGCACGATCGCCCGCGGAGCGCTGGACATGGTGGCGGCCCGGCTGGGACGGCCGTTGACCGAGGAGGACCGTGCGCGCACCCTCGGGGCCATCCGGGAACTCCCGCCCCACCCGGAGGTGCGGGCGAGCCTCGAGCGGCTGCGCGCCGCCGGCTTCCGGCTGGGGACGCTGACCAACTCCACCAGGGCCGTGGCGGAAGCCCAGGTCACCAGCGCCGGGCTGGCCGACCTGTTCGAGCACGTGCTCTCTGCGGACGAGGTCCGACGGCTGAAACCGGCACCCGAACCCTACCGCCTGGCCGCCGAGCGCTTCGGCGTGCCCGCTGGGGCGATGTGGCTCGTGGCGGCCCACGCCTGGGACGTGGTGGGGGCCATGCACGCCGGCTGCCGGGCCGCCTTCGTGGCCCGCCCGGGCATGGTCCTCGATCCGGTCCACGAGCCACCAGAGATCGTCAGCCGCGACCTGGCGGAAGTGGCCGACGCCATCATCGCCCGAGGAAGGGGCGGCTGACGAGGAAGGGGCGGCTGACCCCCGCCGACAAAGCGGCGGTGTCCGGCCGCCGGTCAAATGGCGCGGACGGGGCGGAGGGCGGTTCTCCTGGGCGGTCTTCGGCCCCAGGACGCGGATCTACACGCCGTAGGCCGCTGAACTCCGTTCGCCCCGCCAGGGGGGAAGGACGTATGCACCTGAGCGCAGCTATCATTGCAGGGTTGGTGGGGACCGCGGCGATCACGCCTCTCCTCTACATGGGACCGATGATGGGCATGCCGCGGATGGACATGGTGGGCATGCTCGGCACGATGGTCGCCCCGCCCGGGGCGGCGGCGGTCGTCCTGGGCACGGTGATGCACTTCGCCCTGGGCGCGATCTTCGCCATCGTCTACGCCGGCCTGTGGGCATCGGGCGCGGGAGCGCCGACCTGGCTGTGGGGGCTCATCTTCGGCCTCGTGCACGCTGGGATCGTGCGGGGACTCCTGCCCATGGTGATGCGGATGCACCCGCGCCGCCCCGAGATGGCGTTGAATGGCAGGGCCACGATGGGCGTGTTCATGGGGCACCTGGTCTTCGGCCTGGTAGTGGCTCTCGTCTACCGGGCAGTCGTGGGGTAGCCGACCGCCAGGCAGTCGTCAGCGAAGCTGGAACCGGTCCTCAGCCTACGCGCCGCAGCGGAACCCACCACCTTTCCCCGAAGATCGGCCCGACGTCCAACCCCACGCTCCGGTAGAGGACAGGGGGGATGCCGATGTCCGCCAGGAACAGGTCCCCCAGGACGGACGCCAGTCCCGTCTTGGGCAGGGCCAGCGTGACGGTGCGGGTTGGCCGGATGGCGGGCCCGGGCGCTTCCCCGGTGGTCGCATCGACTCCCGATGGAACGTCCAGTGCCAGGATGGGCGCACGGACCGAGCCGGCCAGCGCGATGAGTTCGGCGATCCGTCCTCGAGGAGGTCCGACGAGACCGTAGCCAACCAGCGCGTCGACTACGACCCCGGCTGCCGCCAGCGCGCGGGGGATCTCGGCGTCATCCAGCGGCTGGAGGCCGGCAGCCCGAAGAGCGCGCATCTGAGCGGCCGCCGGACCGCGGAGCGCCTCGACCGGACGGTCGAGCGCGACGGCGGTCGGCACGCCCCGGTTGTGTAGGTGACGTGCGCAGCACAGGCCGCCCCCGCCGTTACCGCCGGGGCCGGCCAGGACGACGACCGGACCGCCGCGGCCTGCCCGGAGCAGGAGCACGTGCTCGGCCAGGGCCCGGCCGGCGTGCTCCATCATCTGCAGGATCCCCAGGCCGAAGGTCTCGACCGCCAGGGTGTCCACTCGGCGCATCTCCTCCGCGGTCACAGCGGGCACCGGCAGGCCGTCCTCACGCTGGAACACCATCGCCGATCCCCCTCCGCGGCCTCAGACGTCGGCCGCTTCCTCGTGGGCGGTGAGCGGTGCGACCGGCGCCGGCCCACGGGCGGGGACCCGAGCGGCCTTCAGCAGGTTCATGGCCGCGCCGATCAGCCCCACGTGGCTGAAGGCCTGCGGGAAGTTGCCCAGCGCCTCACCCGTGTGCGGGTCCAGCTCCTCCGCCAGGAGGCCCAGGTCGTTGGTGTAGCCCAACAGACGCTCGAAGAGCGCCCGCGCCTCCTCCAGGCGTCCCAGCATGGCCAGGGCGTCCACCAGCCAAAAGGTGCAGATGACGAAGGTCCCTTCCGGCCCCCCCACGCCGTCGTGCTCCGTGTTCCGGTACCGGTAGACGAACCCGTCGTGGGTGAGCTCCGCCCGGACCCGCTCCACGGTGGCCACCACCCGCGGGTCGTGCGCCGGCAGGAAGCGCACGAGCGGGACCAGGAGGAGCGAGGCGTCGACCTCCGGGCTCCCGGCCGACTGGGCAAAGGCGCCGGTGCGCCGGTCCACCCCCTCGGTCTCGATCCAGGTCCGGATGCGGCGCCGCAGCGCGCGCCATCGGCCGAGCGGCGCGGGCAGGCCCAGCGCCCGGGCCAGGCGGATGGCCCGGTCGACCGCCACCCAGGCCATCACCTTGGAGGAGACGAAGTGGCGAGCGGCCCCGCGGATCTCCCAGATCCCCCGGTCGGGCTGCAGCCACAGCCGCTCGACGACGTCGACCAAGCCCTGGAGGAACTCCCAGAAGACCGGGTCGAGCTCGCCCCCGTGCCGGTGGTAGAGCCAGGCCGTGTCCGCCAGGTAGCCGTAGGCGTCGAGCTGGAACTGGTCGGCGGCGGCGTTGCCGATGCGCACCGGGCGTGAGCCGCGGTACCCCTCCAGCCCGGTCAGCTCGACCTCGAGGATCAGCCGCTCGCCCCCGACACCGTACATGATCTGCAGGTCCTCCGCCCGTCCCGCCGTCGTGCGCACGAGCCACCCCATGAAGGCGTGCGCCTCCTCGGTGTAGCCCAGGGTGAAGAGCGCGTAGAGGGAGAGCGCGGCATCGCGCAGCCAGGTGTACCGGTAGTCCCAGTTGCGGGTCCCGCCGATCTGCTCCGGGAGCGAGGTGGTGGGCGCCGCCACGATGGCTCCCGTCGGGGCGTTCGTGAGGGCCTTCAGGACGAGGGCGCTGCGCAGCACCGCCTCCCGATAGGGCCCGTCGTAGGTGCACGCCGCCGCCCAGCGGGTCCAGAAGGCCACCGTCTGCTCGAGCCGCCGGTGGATCTCCTCGCGGCTGCAGCGGACCAGGTGCAGGTCGTGGGGCAGCATGTAGGTGATGGCACACACCGCCTCCTCCCCGGCGTGCAGCGTCGCCCGCCCCGAGGCGTCCCCGGGCCCGGTCCGCGTGAGGGGGATGGTGGACTGGAAGGCCAGGGCGTCGGCACCGCCGTAGGCGACGCCGGCGTCCTCGGCCCGGAGCTCCACGCGCGGGACGGTGCGGCCGAAGTCGAACCGCGGAGAGAGCTGCACCTCGACCTCGACGGCGCCGGCCTCGCCGCGGACCAGTCGGAGTAGCTGATGGTAGGGGTGGGCGCGCCCGCCCCGCCCGGCCGGGTGCACGGGCAGGCAGTCGATGAGGCGCACCCGCCCCGCAGCCGTCTCGAAGGTGGTCTCCAGCACGTTGGTCCCGGGGAGGTAGCGCCGGCTCGTCCGGTACGGCGCGGTCGGCACGATCCGGCAGTAGCCGCCCTTGCGCCAGTCGAGGATCCGGGCGAAGGCCGGGCGGGCGTCGAAGCGGTGGAAGCAGCACCAGTCCACGGACCCGTCCCGGGAGACTAGGGCGGCCGAGTGGGCATCGCCGATGAGGCCGTAGGCCCCGATGGGCGGGTAGGGAGAGGGCTCCGCCACGATCTCCACGATACCCGCTGGCACAAGCGGGAGCACCCCTCCCGCCCGGCCGCAGCGATACAGCGGCTCGGTGCTGCCGCGGGCGCGCCGCGTGGGGGGAGCCGGGTCCGCGAGGCCTCACGGCTACGCCGGCCGCCAGCGCACCGGCGCAGAAACCGGGATGGGGCAGTTCACCACGAACACCTGCCCCTGCGTGTCGGGCGTTCCCGGCCAGCGCTTCAGGGCACCCGCCTGCTCCAGCGTCAGGAGCTCCAGCTGGTTGCGCACGACGCGGGGGCGGTGACCCTCGACCCAGGTGAAGGTGAAGTGGTCCCAGAGCGGGCTCCAGACGGGATTGCCCGGCAGGCTGTCCACGACGGAGGGCTGGAACCCCATGGGGCCGGGGCCCGGAATGCCGTTGCCGAACACGAAGATCCTGGCGGTGGCGCGGGCGGCGGTCAGCCCCTGCGTCCTCGGCGAGGCGGCAATGCGCATCATCGGCGCCATCGGGGTGGCGGAGGTGTCGGTGACGATGTACCACTCCCCGGGGAAGCACTGCTGGAGCTTGAAGGTGCCCTCGCGCCGGTCGACGTCCGGCGGCTTGAGAAGCTGCCCCTGCCCAAGGTAAGCGGCCCGCACGCGGTCGTGGGGCAGCTCGCCGTCGGGCCAGCGGACGAACGGCAGGTTCAAGGCGATACCTGTGGACACGATGCGCACCCGGCCTTCGGCAGCCGGTGCC
>FWWM01001236.1_pt1 | contig 77996 bp, 63 predicted proteins | sample 2228351 | NCBI WGS metagenome assembly FWWM01 (sample SAMEA103939774, study PRJEB20133) | metagenome | reverse complement strand
CGGCAGTGCTTCGGCAGTTTGGCGCCGAGGTGCAGTTCCAGCCGGACTCCGTGTGGGTCAAGGGTCCCCTCCAACCCCGAAAGGTCGCGGTGGAGGGGGACTGGTCGGCGGCGGCTTTTCCCATGGTGGGTGTGGCGGTGGCCGGAGGCGATGTGGTGGTGCGCGGTGTCCGGCCAAAAAGCGTGCAGGGGGACGCGGTGCTGGTGGACATCCTGAAACGGGCCGGCTGCAACGTGCGTATGGAGCCCGAAGGGGTACGGGTGCGCGGCAGGGCCACCAAAAGCCTGCGGGCCCGCCTGGCTGAGGCCCCCGACCTCTTCCCGGCCTTGGCGGTGCTGGTGGCCCTGCGGGGTGGGGAGCTCACCGGCCTGGGCCATTTGGCGTACAAGGAGTCCAACCGCCTGCAGGTAATGGCCGAGCGCTTGCGGCAGCTGGGCCTGGCTGTGGAAGCCGTTGCCGCAAGCTTCCGGGCTTTTCCCGGGCAAAAGCCGCAGGCGTCGCCTTTTGCCCTTTCCCCGGAAGCCGACCACCGCATTGCCATGGCTTTGGCGGTGGCCGGCCTGGTAACCCCGGGCTTGCGCCTCGCCGACCCGCAGTGCGTGGCCAAATCGTGGCCCGACTTTTTTTCGGCCTGGACGGCCTTAGTGCGCTGAGGTGGTAAGGAAAGCGCTGCACCCGCTGGCCCTTTGGGACGCCCCGTTTCTTCCGGCACCCACCGAAAATGCCCTGCCCCTAAGCGCGGGGACCAAGCTCCCCTTCCCTTTGCGGAAAAAGCTTGCCGCTCAAATGGCAGCCGGGGTGGCCTTTGTTTTGGAGCAGGGCTTTTATCCCGACAAAGCCCTGCTCCGCAGCTCGCGCTTTGTTCGCAGCAAGGACGGGGTCTGGTGGCAGCTTTCGGCTTTTCCCCGCTGGACGCTGGATGATCCCCGCCTGTCCCGGGCCCTGGCGTTGGGGAGAAGGGGCGAGCGCCTGCCGTGGCTTTTGCTTTTCCCTTTCCTCGCCGAGCTTTTGCCGGAGCTTCGCGGTTTTTGGGGCGAGCAAGCCGAAAGCGAAGACCCCTGGGCTTTTCCCAAGGTGTTCCTGCAAGAACTGGTGGCCAAGGACAGGGCCGGCAAGAGCCTGGATCACCCTCTGGGGTGGGGGCGCTTCCTCTGGGCCCGCCGCTTCGTCCTCCCCGAGGAAGGGGGGCTGTTTTTTCTCGATGATCCCTACCTTGCGGAGAGGCTTTCCCGCTTCGCCGGGGTGACGGCCGGCAGCTTCACCGAGGAGGACCTGGCGCCACGGCAAGCCCAAGCGCTGATAGCCGACCACGGGGGCGTGGTGATCACCACCACCGCGCTGCCTGGGGTGGCGGCGTTGCCGTTGGCGGAAAAAGAGCCCTGGTGGTGTTTGCTACCGGTGGGGGAAGAGGAGCGGGCGGCTGGCTTTCTGGCCGGAGCCAGCAGCGGGGACAGCATCACCGTGGGCCTTTCCCTCACCCACGCGGTAGCTTCCGTTTGGGGCTTGGGGGAGGATCGCCGTGGGGAGGGGCGCCGCTGGCTTTCCTACCCGGCGGAGAAGCTGGCCTCGGTTTTGGAGCGCTCGGGGCTGGGTTTGAGCGCGGAGGAAGCATCGGTGGTGGCCGGTGGACGTGAGGCCCTGGAGGAGCTGCGGCGGCTGCAGTTGGTGGTTCATCGCTTTGGCCGGTGGTTTGCAAGCCAAAGCCAGGGCGTTAAACCCGGAGAGCTGGAGCGGTGGCGCCAGCACTTTCCAGAAGGGCCGTTGCGGTGGGCTTTAGAGGCCGCGAGCGGGGGTTCGGCGGCTCCGCTCGTTGCCTGGTGCGAAGAGGTGTTGAACCAGGCAAAAGGCGAGCTCATCCTTGGGCTTGCGCCGCTAGCTGCGGTGGTCCCGGAGCTGCGGGTCCCACTGGTGGAAGCGGCGCTTACCAGCGGCTGGCTTTCCTACGCGGAGCCCTGGCTTGATTCCTGCCCTGCCCCTTACGGGCCGCTTTTCCAGGTGTGGTGGGCGCTGGCGTGCGGAGACAAGGACAGGCTTTTCAAAGCGCAAAAGGCCTTTTCTTCCCTGACGGAAGGGAAGTTGCGGCCGAGACTTTCGGCGCGGGCGCTGCTCCTTGCGGCCTGGCTGGCCGAACAGCATGGGGACCACCAGCGGTCCCGGGAGCTGGGGCGAACCGTGCTGGGCCTTCCGGACCTCCAGTCCGAGCTTCTGGCGGAAGCCGCCTACCTTGTGGGGGAAGGTTCCCTGGAGAGGCTCGCGCATAGTCCCAGGCTGGGCGCGCTGGGTCGCCAACGCTTGTACCACCTGCTGGGGATCCAGGCCATGCACCGGGGGGACACCCCGGCCGCCGAAAGGAACTTCCGGCAGGCGTTGCAAGGGGCTTCCGGGCGAAACCCCTTGCGGTTTGGTGAGCTTTTGGCCGATGCCGGAGCGGTGGCCATGCTGTTGGACAAGCCGGTGCAGGCGGAAAAGTTTTATGCCGCTGCCGAGTTTTGGCTTTCCCTGGCGGGCTCCCGCCGGGCCAGCAGGCTGGTGAGCTTTAACCGGGCGGTGCTGGCCAACGATCGTTTGCAGTGGGAAAAAGCCCAAAAGCTCCTGGCGGCGGCCTTTGACGAGAGACATGCCACCCCCGTGGACCGGGCCTTTTTCCTGGTGGAGTGGGCCCGCAGCTTCCTGGCCCAGGGGCACTTCGAAAAGGCCTCTGAAATAGCGGCCCAGCTGGAGGCACTGGTGGCAGGCTTGCCGGAAAACCACAACGTCCAGCAGGGGCTGGCGGTGATCAAGGCCCATTTGGCCCTGGCCCTGGGGGACCTGAGTGAAGCCTGGGAGGCAAGCCAACGGGCTGAGGTCTCGGAACGCCGCCTGCTTTTGGCGCTGTGGGAAAGCCGGCAAGGTTTGCTCCCCGCTGACGAGCTTCCCAACCGCTGGGGGCTGGCCCTGGCGGCCCGGCTTTTGGCTTTAGCTAAGAGCTCACCTTCCCAGGCACAGGCGGCGGCCAAAAAAGCGTTAGCCGCGGAAAGGCCGGAAAACGCCTTAGGCCTGGCCCGGGCCTTGCTGCTTTCCCCGGCCTGGGGGGTGGAGCTGCCCGCTCTCCTCAAAGAGCTTTTGCCGCGGCTCAAGGCGCAACTGCGGGTCTTTGGGCTGGAGCGCTGGGTTTTTCTGCTGGAAAAGCAGTGGGGGAGGGATTGGCCGGAAATCCTGCAGCTGGTGGCGCGGCTTGGGGAGCGCGGGGCGGAAAGCTGGAAAGCCCCGGAATGGCAGACGCTGGTGCCGATGCTGGGGCTTTCCGGGCTTAAGGTCATCGGCCAGGGTCAGGAGCTCTTGCGGATCGGCTCCACCCGCGACGGCAAAAGCGAGCGTTTTGGGCCTTTCGAGGTGAAGCTTTTAGGTGCGGTGGACGATGAGGTTTTGGCCGTGCTGCGCTTGGCCCTGCAGCGAGCCCCGCTTCCGGCTCTTCCGCCTTCTTCGGCCGACCCCTTGGGCTTGACCGGCGCAAGCCCCCAGATCGTTTCACTCCGTGAAGACATTGCCCGTTACGCCCCGCTGCCCATCACCGTGCTCATCCTGGGTGAGCCAGGTACGGGCAAGGAGCGGGTGGCCCGTGCCCTGCACCGGCTTTCCGGCCGCAGCGGGGAGTTTGTGCCGGTCAACTGCGCCGGTTTGCCGGAAAGCCTGCTGGAGGCCGAGCTCTTCGGTGTGGTTCGGGGTGCCTTTACCGGTGCTGATCGGGACCGTTCGGGTCTGGTGGAGCAAGCTGAAGGGGGCACGTTGTTTCTGGACGAAATTGGAGAGCTGCCGGCCTCCATGCAGGCCAAGCTTTTGCGGGTTCTGCAGGAAAGGGAGGTGCGGCGGGTGGGAGGCACGCGGGCGCGGAAGGTGGACGTGCGTTTCGTGGCGGCCACCAACCGCGATTTGAAACAAGCGGTGGCGCTGGGTCAGTTCCGCCGTGACCTCTTTGACCGCCTGGCTACGGTGACCCTGCAGGTGCCCCCTCTTCGGGAGCGGCCGCAGGACCTTCCCGCGCTGGTGGGGGAGCTGGTGGCCCAGTACGCCTCGCAGTTTGGCCTGGGTCCCGTCACCCTGGCGCCGGATTTCATGGCCCGCTTGCAGGCGTACCCTTGGCCCGGAAACGTGCGGGAGCTGGAAGCGGTGGTGGTGCAGGCGCTGCTTCGCTGCCCCCGGGGGACGGCCCTGGCGGCCGAGCATTTACCCCGAGAACTGTGGGCCGCTCCTGCCGGCCGGGATGAGCAGGCAATTCCTCCGCTCGAGGAGGCCGAAAGGGCCTTTTACCGCGAGTACTTCCAGCGCTTGCTGCGGCACACCGGCGGCAACCGCACCCGCGCCGCTAAGATCGCCGGTCTTTCCCGGCAAGCCCTCCTGTACCGGCTGAGGCAGGTGGGGCTTGCGGAAAGCCGTGGGGAGGATTAAAGGCCCGACAGACGGCAGGCCAGGCGCGCCAGCCGCCCTAAAAGCGAAAGCTCCCGGGAGCTGGGTTTGGTGGTGCCCACCACCAAAAGCAAACTGCGAACCTGCCCCACGGGGCAGAGGAAGGCCGGGGGGCTGGATTCCGGGACCTCCAGCACCTCCCGCAGCTCCTGACTATGCCGCCGGAGAACGGGGGAAAGCTTGGAGCCGGCCAGGCCGGTGGGCAGCAGGCCCTGGGCCGCCAGGACCACCACGTCATCTCCGTGGGTTTGCAAAAGCGCGGCCGCCGCCAGCCGGCGTGACCGCACCAGCCAGGAAAGAAGCGCGGCGCATGCTTGCTCGGGGGCGGTATCCCAGCTTTCCAGCAGCTCCGCCAGGTCGCTGTCCACCGCAGCCACCGGGTACTCGCCGGTGTGGGAGGCTTCCTTTTCCACAAAAGCCCGGGGCGGCGGGGGGCCAGTTTCGGTGCCGGTCTGCAGGAACTGCACCTTCACCGAGGAAAAGGCCACGGTTTCACCGTTGACCACCTCCGCCACCGGCACCCGTTTTCCCTTGTGAAAGGTGCCGTTCTTGCTGCCCAGGTCCACCACCCGGACAAACGTCGGGTAAACCGTGATGATGGCGTGAGAGCCCGATACATCCCGGGCGGAAAGCTTCACGTGCACGCTGGACCCGGAGCCCACCACGTACTCCTTGCCCACCTCCAGGGGAACGCGGGCACCCGAGTCCAGGATCACCAGCTCCCAAGCCATACCCCTCACCTCCTTTGGCCACCCGCCTCGGGGTTGGTGGCCTGGGGCTTTTCACCAAAGCCAAAAACCACCGGGAAAGCCTCGGGCTTTTCCAGGCTCTTGACACCTTCCGGCAGGCGGGAGAGCTGCTCGTGAACGTAACGCCGGACTTCGACAAGCTCCGGCAGGGGAGAAACCACCCGCCCGCCGCGCATGACCGGCAGCAACAGCGGCTGAAAAAACCCCTGGGGCGGTTTGGCTTCAGCGGGAAGCACTAAATCCCGAAGGAAAAGCCCACTGGCATCGCTTTCCCGGTACACCTGCTTGGCCCCCGGGAGGGTTTCCTTCCCGGCGGAGGACTTGGCCACCGCCCGCTGGGGGCCGTGGGGCTCCTGCACCGCCACTAGCTTGTACACCGCTTGCAGGGCCGGCGCATCCTCGGAGGTCACCATGCGGGTCCCCACCCCAAAGGCGTCAATGGGCGCCCCGGCCTGGCGCAGCTGCCAAATCCGGTACTCGTCCAAATCGCCGGAAGCCACGATCTTCACCTCCCGGCGCCCGTGTTGATCGAGGATAGCCCGCACCGCCCGGGAAAGCGCCAGGAGGTCCCCGGAGTCCAAGCGTACCCCCAAGAACCGCAGCTTCCGATCGGCCGCTGCCCGCTCCACCGCGGCCAGGGTGTCGAAGGTGTCCACCAAAAGGAAGGTGCGCTCGGGGAAGGTTTCGGCAAAGGCCCGGAAAGCCGAAAGCTCATCGGCAAAGGAAAGCACGAAGGAGTGGGCCATGGTGCCGGATTCGGGAATGCCCAGGCGCAGGGCCGCCCAAACGTTGGAGGTGCCGTCCAGCCCGGCCAAGAAGGCCGAGCGCGCCGCCCAGCACGCTGCCAGTGGGCCGTGGGCGCGGCGGGAGCCAAAGTCCACCACCCGGGCCTCGCCGGCGGCCAGCCGCACGCGGGCGGCTTTGGAAGCCACCAGGGTGGAAAAGGAAACCGCGGCCAGAAGGTAGGTTTCCACCAGCTGCGCTTGCTCGATGGGGCCCTCCACCCGCAGCACCGGCTCTCCAGCAAAAACCGGCGTCCCCTCCGGCATGGCCCACACGTCGCAGGAAAACCGGAACTCCTCCAGGGAGCGGAAGAAGCCCTCGTCCAACCCGGAAAACGCGGGGAGCTCCCGCAAGGCCCGCACCTGCTCGGGGGTAAACCGCAAGCCCTGCAGGAAGCCCAGCGCTGGAGCTAAACCGGCGAAGATTAAAAACCCGCGCTGGGGTGGAAGGTCGCGAAACCAGAGCTCAAAAACCCCGCGAACGCCTTGGCGGTGGCGGCGGTAGGCGGCCCACATGGTGAGCTGGTAAAGGTCGGTGACCAGCCCCCGTTCTTCGGGGTGAATGAGCAAAGGGTCCAAGGGGTTGCGATCCATAGCTCGCTTATGCTCCAAAGCCCAGGATTTCCTGCCACTCCCTTGGGGTCACCCGCGCCTGGAGCGGGCGCCCCGCCAGGTAGGCCTTTACGTTTTCGGCCACCCGCTGGGCGTGGCGCTGGGTGAAGGGCCGCGTTCGATACGCCCCGTGAGGGGAAGGCAGCAGGTTCTTAACGGTGCGCCAGGGGCTTTCCGCCGGCAGCGGCTCCTGCCACCACACGTCCAGCGCCGCCCAAAGCCGACCGGAGGCCACCTCCGAAAAGAGAGCCTGCTCCTCCACCACCGCGGCCCGCCCGATGTTCACCACCAGCGCCCCGTCCGGAAGAGCAGCGAGGACCTGGGCGTTGACCATGCCGTTGGTGGCCGGGGTTCCGGGAAGCACCAGCACCAGGGCTTGGGCCTGGTGGCACACCACCGGCAGCTGCTCAAGGGGGACAACCTCGGTGCAACCGGCTACCTTCCGGGGGCTGCGGGCCACACCCACCACCCGGGCCCCGCAGGCGCGCAGCAGCTTTGCCACCTGCCTGCCCACCGCCCCCAACCCCAGAAGCACCACCGTGGCCTGCTGCAGCTCGGCCAGCTCCAGGGTTTCCCAGAGCCCCTGGCGGAAGGCAGCTTCATGCTCGGCCACGCGCTTGGCGTGCCACAGCAGGGCCAAAAGCACCCACTCGGCCAGGGGAATGGCGCCGGTGCCCTTTCCGGTGGTGAGGACCCTTACCGCTCGATGCAGCTCCTCCACCGGCAGGTGCTCGATGCCGGTCCACAGGGAGTGCATCCACTCCCAGCGGGGCTTGTGCCGGAGGAGGTGGTGGCAGAGGCGGGCCGGGTCCCGGTGCCAGAGCACGGCGGCGGAGGAAGCGGCGATCAGCTCACCGTTCGGAAGATCGCCGAACCAGGGCACCAGAGCTTCAGAAGCAATGCCGAAGTCGCTCACCAGGGTACGGGCGAGCTTTTCAGGAACCAGCACGCGTCGCACGGAAGCATGGGAAGGGCTTTCCATCATCGGAAGAGCTTAGGCCAGTGGGCCAAAAGCGAGGTCTTGCGCACCCGCGCCCAAAAGGTCTGGGTGCGCGCCAGGGTGCGAAGCGCCGAAAGCTTCACCCGGCCGTGGGCGTAGAGGGCGGGAAGCGCAGCTTTTAAGAACGCGCGCTTGTCCTCATCGTAAGGGTAGTACCAGGGGGAGGCGCCTTTGGGGTAGCTTTCGGCCACATACTTGATGTTCACCAGCTCCAAAAGACCGAAAAAGCCGTGGGAGCGGCCAATGCCGGAATCCTTGATGCCACCCCAGGAAGCCGTGGGCTCGGCAAAGCTGGCCACGTGCTCGTTGATGGTGACCACGCCGGCGGCCAGCTCCCGCAGGAGGCGGGCAGCCTTGTTCCGCGACCGCGTCCAGCCGGAAGCGGTGAGGCCAAAGCGGGAAGCGTTGGCGCGGGCAATGCCCTCGTCCAGGGAATCCACCGGCATGATGGGCAGCACCGGACCGAAGGTTTCCTCGCGCATCACCGCCATGTCGTCGGTCACGTCCACCAACACCGTGGGTGGGTAAAAGTAGCCCTTGCCGGGGGGCACGAAGCCTCCGGTGAGGGCCTTGGCGCCCTGCTCCAGGGCTTGTTGGACGTGGGAAGCCACCACCTGGCGCTGCTCCAGGGTGGTCATGGGGCCCATGTCGGTGTCCGGCCACAGGGGATCCCCCACCTTGAGGGCGTTAACCAGCTCCACAACCCGCGCCACCAGAGGCTCGAAAAGCGGTTTTTCCACGTACACGCGCTCGATGGAGGCGCAGGTTTGCCCGGAATTCTGCATGGCTCCCCACACCAGGCCCTGGGCGGTGTGTTCGAGATCGGCGTCCGCCGCTACCACCGCCGCGTCCTTTCCCCCCAGCTCCAGCTGCACCGGACAGAGGCGGCTTGCGGCCCGCTGCGCCACCTGCTTGCCCACCTCCACCGAACCGGTGAACAGCACCTTGGCCACCCGGGGGTCGTCCAACAGCGCGGTCGTATCGGCCCCCCGGAGCACCACAGTGTTCACCACCCCAGCGGGAAAACCAGCCTTGCGCAGGGTATCGGCCAGCGCCAGGCCCACCAGCACGGTGGCGGTGGCTGGCTTGAAAACCACGGTGTTGCCGCAGGCCATGGCTTGGGCAATTTCCACCACCGGAATGGCCACGGGGTAGTTCCAGGGCGTGATCACCGCCACCACCCCCAGCGGCTCGAAGCGGTAGGCCGCCCGCCAGTGGGCAAAGAGGATTTGCTCCGGAGGGGTGGGGCGGGGCTGCAACAGCGCCGGCAAATGGCGGGCAAGATAGGAAAGCGCCTCGCACGCCGGGAAGATGTCTACCAAAAGCGCTTCGGTCAAAGGCTTTCCGGTCTCCAAAGCCACCAAGCGGGCCAGCTCTTCGCTTTGCTCCAACAGCACCGAAAGCCACGAGGCCAAAAGCCGCTGACGCTGGGCGAGGGAAGTTTGCGACCAGCTGGGGAACGCCCGGCTCGCTTCCTCCACGGCTTTTCGAGCCCCCTGGGCGTCTAAGGCGCTGACCTCCGCCAGCACCTCCTCGGTGGTGGGGTTCACCGTTGTCACGGTCGAGGGCCCTGAAACCTCCTGGTTAGCTATGAGCGAAGCCAGCGGAAAGGCGAGCTCCATGCTTTGCGATGCTAGCACAGGCCGGCACATTGCCGGTACAATTAGCTTGTGAAATCTTTCGCGGTTACCCTGCGCGTTCGCTACGCTGAAACCGACCAAATGGGTGTGGCCCACCATGCGGTGTACCCGGTGTGGTTTGAGCTGGCCCGCTCGGAGCTGGCCCGCGCCCGGGGGGTGCCGTACGCTTCCTGGGAGCAGCGGGGTTTTTTTCTGGTGGTGACCGAAGTACGCTGCCGTTACCTTAAACCCGCCCGCTACGACCAGCTGATCACCGTGGAAGTAGCGGTGGCAAGCCTCAAAAGCCGCGGGGTGGTTTTCTCCTACCGGGTGAAGGACGAAAGTGGCCAGCTGCTGGCGGAAGGGGAGACCCACCACGTGCTGGTAAGCCAAAAGGACGGCAGGCCCACGGCCTTTCCCGCCGATCTCGCCCAGGCGCTCCAGCCTTAGATGCTAGCCTGGCCTTGTTCGGGCCAGTGGGTCAGCAGCCTGGGTAAAGCCGGGGAAAGGCGGGCGAGGATTTCGTAGTTGATGGTGCCGGAAAGCTCCGCCAGCTCCTCGGCGCTCACCCGCTCCTCAGCGTCGCTGCCGATGAGCGTGGCGATATCGCCCTCCTCGGCTTCCGGAATATCGGTGACGTCCACCATGGTGATGTTCATGCACACCCGGCCCAAAACCGGAGCCCGCCGTCCCCGCACCAACACCGAAGCGCGGTTGGAAAGGGCCCGGGGATAGCCTTCGGCGTAACCCACGGGCAGCACCGCCAGCTGGGTGGTGCGGGTGGTGCGGTAGGAAAGCCCGTAACCAATGGGTTCCCGGGCCCCCACGGTTTTGATTTGGCCAATGCGGGCCCGCCAGGAAAGCACGGGTTTCAAAGCAATCCCGTCGCGGCCGTGGGCCAAAAGCCACGAAAGGTAGGTTTCCCGGGAAGGCCAATGGCCGTAAAGGGAAATCCCCAAGCGCACCATGGAAAAGTCGGTTTCCCGAAACAAGAGCGCCGCCGCTGAGCAAGCGGCGTGGACGTAGGGCAGCTGGCCGGTGACCCGCTCCACCCGTTGCAGGGCTTGCCGGAAGCGGCGCAGCTGCTCAAAGGCGTAGCTGTGGTCGGTGGTGTCCTCGATGTTGGCAAAGTGCGTGGCCACCCCCACCACCGAAAGCCCTGCTTCTTTGGCCTGGCGGGCAAGGTCTGCAGCCTCTTCCGGGGGGACGCCCTGGCGGTGGGTACCGGTGTCCACCTTGATGTGCACCGGCCAGGAAACCCCCAGCTCCGCACTGCGGGCGGCGAGGCTTTGAAGCACCTGCCGGGACGAGAGCAGCACGTGCATGGTGGGCTCGGTCATTAGCGCGACCTGCCCGGGGGTGACGTAGCCCATGATGAGGATCGGCCTGGTGGCGCCGCAGCTCCGCACCTCCCGGGCTTCGGCCAGCGAGTGCACGGCGTACATCTCCACGCCCACCTCTTCCAGAACCGGCACCACCTGTGCCATTCCATGCCCGTAGGCGTTGGCCTTCACCACCGCTGCCAGACCCGTGCCAGGTTGCAGCAACCGGCGGAACAACCTTACGTTGTGGGCCAAATGCGCCCCGGAAACCTCACACCAGGTGGCAGCTTCGTTCTCCATGGGCGGAGTGTAAACCACACCGGAGAAGGAAGGCCTTTTTGAACGCCCCGTTAGGGCCTTTACGATTGAGTACAATGGCAACCGGTGGTGGCAAGGGAACGTCTTTTGGCGCTGAAAACCAGGATCACCGAGCGGCTGACCTGGCTCCACCAGCGCTACGCCCGGCTTTTCTGGACGCTCCACTCTATTTGGGCGTTGTTTACGGGGGTGGTGGTGCTGGTGCTGGCCCACAACCGCTACGGCTACATCCGCTGGGTGGTGCTGTTTCTGGCGCTGACGTGGGCCTCGACGCTTTTCTTTTCCCGGTTTTCGCAGGCGAGTTCAGCTCCCGGTTTTCGCTTTGCCCAGGGCTTCGTTTCTTATCTCACCCGCATCATGTACCAGGAGACGCTGTTTTTCCTTTTGCCGTTTTACTTTTACTCCACCAGCTTTCCCTCCTGGAACGCCCTTTACGTGCTGCTGTTGGCGGGGCTGGCAGTTTTTTCCTGCTTTGATATTCCGTTTGATCGCGCGCTGCGCACTTCCCGCACCTTTGCCCTGGGCTTTTTTGTGATTGTCACGTTTTCCGCGTTGATCTTTTTCTTCCCGTTGTTGGCGCGGGTGCGAACCCACCACGGCCTTTATTTGGCAGCGTTGCTGGCTTTTTTGGCGGCGCTGCCTTTGGCCCTGCGCTTTTCCGAGCTGCGGGAGGGGCGCAAGCTCGGCGCGGTTTTGTTGATTCTGGTGTTAATGCTGGGCCTGGTGCGCCTGGCGCGGCCCCTGATCCCGCCGGTGCCTTTGCGTTTGGCCAAGCTGCGCTTCACCACCCAGCTGGACCCCCGCACCTTGCGGGCAGGGCAGGAGTTTGAGCGGGAAATTCCCGCAGCCGAGCTTGCATCTGGCAAGCTTTACGCGGTCGCCACGGTGTTTTCGCCGGTGCCTTTGCCCACCAGCTTGGTGGTGCGCTGGCTGGGGGATGGGCGGACGCTGCGCAGCTCCCGGGCGGTGGAGGTTATGGCCCATGCCAGGGGCTTTCGGGTTTGGGACGTGCTGAACCTGCAGCGGCTCAAGTTGGGCCCCGGCCACTACCGGGTGGAGGTGTGGACCGCAGAGGGGCAGCTGGTGGGGAAGGTGCGGTTTCAGGTGCTTCCCTGAAGTGGCTCAATCGTCCAAGTCGAGCTTTCCTGCTAGCTGGCGGGGGCGGCAGCCTTGGCTTGCGGGTCAAAGGCGGCAATGAGCGCTTCCGGCAGCAGAGCTTCCTCCCGCGCCACCGTGGCTAAAGCCAAAAGCGCGGCGTTTTTGGCGCCAAAGGGGGTGCGGAAGTCCCGCACCTCCACCGGCACTGAAGCTTCGGGCTTGGGCAGCGAAGCGTCCACAAAGACCCGACCGTGTCGCATGGCCAGAAGCTTCGGCCTCGCCCAGTGGAGGCCGTCCTCCGAGGTGATCACCAGGAAGTCCGGCTCGCTGATGCCGTGGTAGCGGATGGGCTCGGGGGAAAGCAGGATTTCCGCGGCGGAAAAGCCCACGCCTACGGTCACCGGGTAGCTGCCCTTCTTGGTGGCGTGGAGCCCTCCGGCAACTGCGGCCCGGGCCAGGCTTTCGGCGGCGTACTGCACGCCCTCCCCGGCAGAACCGGCCAGCACGATGCCCAACCTGTGCGGCAGCCTAGCCTGCTGCTTTCGGGTCACCAGCTTGAGCTGGGACAAAAGCGATGGTTTTTGCGCCCCAAACTGCAGGCGGAAAGGGGGACGGGGTGGGTTGGTCCAGCTTCCCAGGGCGTACCCCGCCGCTTCGGCAGCTTGCCGCAGCTTGAAATCGGGGTTGAACTTGGGGGTGTAGGAGGTGCACATCTCCAGCACCTCCACCAGGGAAAAACCGTCCTGGGCAAAGGCTTCGGCCAGGGTGCCGGAAAAATCCCCCAGCCCCACAACCCTGGCGGCAAAGGCGGCCCCCGCTTCGTGCACCAGCTCGCAGAGGTTGTGGTGAGGGAGGTGCGTTCCCTCGGGGGCCACTACGGTTTTGAACTCCGGTGGGGTGAGCCCGGAGGGTTGGCCGCCGGTCATTCCGTAAAGGAAGTTGTTGTGCACCACCACGGTGAGGGGGACGTTCATGCGGGCGGCCTCCAGGATGTGCTGGAGGCCAATGGTGGCGCCGCCGTCACCGATGAACACCACCACCTTCTTGCCCGCAGGCAAGGCCATGGCAATGCCGGCGGCGATGGCGGTGGAGCGCCCGTGCAGGCCGTGCACGGTGTGGGTGGCAAACACCGCATCGGCAATGCCGTGACAACCGATATCGCTCACCAGCACCACATCGTGGGGGGCCAGGCCCAGCTTTTCCAAAGCCTTGCTGGTTTGCCTGGTGACGTGGTGATGGGTGCAGCCGGGGCAGTAGGGGAGCTTGTCGGAAAGGAGCATGGTGCTCATGCCGCCACCTCCTGGGCAATGGCGGTGGGTGGGATCATGGCGCCCACCGAGGTCACCGTGCGCACATGGGGTGCAAGGTGCTGACCGAAGAGCAAGCGGGCCCATTGACCCTGGAGGTTTTCCTCGGCAAACACCAGCTTGCGGTAGCGGCCAAAGATGGCGTAGTACTCGGGGGGAATGGGCCACAGGGTTTTGGGCACAAAGAGCGACACCGGGATGCCCTCCCGGCGCAAGGTCTCCACCGCATCCCGGGCGGCTTCGGCGGTGATGTCGTAAGCCGCCACCAGCGTTTCCGCCCCTTCCTGCTCGTCCAGCTCGAAAAGCGCAGGGGTAAGAGATTCGACCTTACCTTGCAACCGCCGGGTGTTGGCCATGGCTTCCGGGGAGGTGTGCTGGATGATGCCCCGGCAGTCGTGGGTGGAGGCGGTGAGGCGGACCTGATGCTGCCCTTGCCCCACCGGCAGGAAAGGGGGGACGGGGACGTCGGGAGAGGGCGCGTAGGGCTGGTACGGTTCGTTTCCGTTGTAAAAAGCCCGCTCCACCGGCTTCACCGGCGGCAGCGTGGCCAGGTCCAAATCCCGCTGGGTCATGACCATTTCCTTGGAGGTCAGGAGAATCACCGGCGTACGGGCATCCACCGCGGTTTGCAGGGCTCGGGGTGGCAAGCTCCAGCAGTCGGCAAAGTCAGAAATGCAAAACACCGGCAGGGGGTAGCCGCCGGAAATCAGCGACGCCACCAGCTGCACGTCCCCCTGCGCCCCGGCGGTGGCCGTGCCGGTGGCCGGGCCCAGGCGCTGCACCAGCACGATAACCATGGGGAGCTCCATCATGTAGGCCATGTTGATGGACTCCACCATGAGCGCCAGCCCCGGGAAAGAGGTGGAGGTCACCGGCAGATGCCCGGCGGCGGAAAGCCCACTCATCCACTGCAAAGTGGTGATTTCATCGGGGGCCGCCAGGGCTACGGGAAAGCGCTTGGAAGCGTACTGGTAAATCCAGCTCGCCGGGGTGATGGGGTAGCCCACAAACGCATCGGCACCGGCCTGCGCCAAGCTTTCGGTGATAAGCCTCGAGCCGTCCACCAATGTCCAGCGTGATTCGCTCATGTGCGTTCCGGTGTTTCCGGGCCCTTCCACCCGCCACCGGCGCCGCTACTTTAAGGGCTTTCGCCGTGAGGGTCAAATTCGCTGCTGCGAGAAGCCGCAGTCAGGAAAAGGCAGGTATCATGCCGGGGAGGAGAGACGAGCGGTGCGGTGGAGCCTTCAAACCAGCCAAGGTGCGGTGGAACTGGTGGTGCAGGAGGGGGCCCTTGGGGATGTGGTTTCCCTGCTGGCCAAGGAGCTGGAGCGGGGCCGGGCTTTTGTGGTCAGCGATGAAAACGTGGCCCCCCTTTACGGCGAGGAGGTGGCCAGGAAGCTTTCCGCTCCGTTTCTGGCGCTGGTTCCCGGGGAACAAGCCAAGACCTGGGAAAGCGTTGAGGCGGTGGTGCGGTTTTTGCTTGGGCACGGGGCAGAGCGGGGGGACCTGCTGGTGGCGGTGGGGGGCGGGGTGGTCACCGATGTGGCCGGCTTTGCCGCCTCGGTTTACATGCGGGGGATTCGCTGGGTGGCGGTGCCCACCACCCTGGTGGGGATGGTGGACGCGGCCATTGGCGGTAAGACCGGCATTGACCTCCCCGAGGGGAAAAACCTGGTGGGGACCTTTTGGCAGCCGCGCATGGTCATCGCCGATCCCCTGACGCTGGCGAGCCTGCCGGAGCGCCAGCTGCGAGCGGGGTTGGGCGAGGTGATTAAGGCAGCCATGATTGCCCCATCGTCGCTTGAGCACCTGTGGGAAGAGCAGGGAAGGCGATTGGCGGATGGGGATTTCTTGGCGGTGAGCGCGCTTTTGGCCACCGCCATGAAGGTCAAAAGCGAGGTGGTGTCGCTGGACGAGCGGGAGCAGGGAACGCGGGCTGCCCTCAACCTCGGGCACACGCTGGCCCACGCGCTGGAAGCGGCCACCGGGTACGGCTATTTCCTCCACGGGGAGGCGGTGGCCTGGGGGCTGCTTTTGGTGTTGTTGCTTGCCCAGCGCCGGGGGCTTCTGGCTTCCGTGGAAGCGGCCCGCTGGGCTTCCCGGCTGGGGGTCATGGCGCCGCTGCCGCCCATCCCGGTGAGCTGGGAGCAGGTGGTCGAGTACCTGGGCCGGGATAAAAAGCGCGCTTCCGGGGCACTCCGGTGGGTCTTGCCCCGGTTGGGGGGCGTGGTTTTGGGGGTGGAGGTGCCCCTGGCGGAGGTGCAGGCGTGCTTTGACAAGCTGCGGGAACTGCCGGAAAACGGGCCGTTTACCTCGCTTTTCTTTTAGCTTCCCTTTGCTGGTGTTAGACTTTCTCTTCACCTGGCGAGGAGGTGCCAGTTGCGAGAGACACTCCCCACCCGCTTTGAACCGTCGCAATTCGAAGGGAAATGGTACGCCCGCTGGGAGGCGTCCGGGGCGTTTACCCCGGAGCTGCCCTCCCAGAAACCGCCGTTTGTAATTCTCATTCCGCCCCCCAACGTCACGGGGAAGCTGCACATTGGCCACGCCCTGCAGTTCACGCTGCAGGACATCATGATCCGCTACAAGCGCATGGACGGCTACAACGCCCTCTGGCTTCCCGGCACCGACCACGCAGGGATTGCCACCCAGGTGATGGTGGAGCGGGAGCTGGCCAAGGAGGGTCTCACCCGCCACGACTTGGGGCGGGAAAAGTTCCTGGAGCGCATGTGGGCGTGGAAGCAGCAGTACGCCACCAACATCTCCAGCCAAGCCAAAGCCCTGGGCGCTTCCTGCGACTGGACCCGGGAGCGCTTCACCCTGGATCCCATGCTTTCCCGGGCGGTCATCCACGCCTTTGTGCGGCTGTACCAGGAAGGCCTCATTTACCGGGCCCACCGACTCATCAACTGGTGCCCGCGCTGCCTTACCGCCCTTTCCGATTTGGAGGTGGTGCACAAGGAAATCAACGGCGGCCTGTGGGATTTCGCTTACCCGGTGGAGGGGGGCGGGGAAATCGTGGTTTCCACCACCCGTCCCGAAACCATGTTGGGCGATACGGCGGTGGCCGTGCACCCCGAAGACGAGCGCTACAAGCACCTCATTGGCCGCTTTATTCGCCATCCCTTCGTGGACCGGCGGATCCCCATCATTGCCGATGCCGAGCTGGTGGACCCCAGCTTTGGCACCGGTGCGGTGAAGGTCACCCCCGCCCACGACCCCAACGACTTCGCCACCGGCGAGCGGCACAACCTGCCCAAGATCAACATCCTCACCGAGGACGGCAAGATCAACGAAAACGGCGGTCGCTTTGCCGGTCTGGACCGCTTTGCCGCCCGCAAGGCGGTGCTGGAAGCGCTGGCGGAGATGGGGCTGCGCCGGGGGGAAAAGGCCCACCGTCACGCAGTGGGGCACTGTCAGCGCTGCGACACCATCCTGGAGCCCTACCTTTCCGAGCAGTGGTTCGTAAAGACCAAACCGCTGGCCGAGGTGGCGCTTTCGGCGGTGCGCAAGGGCGAAGTGCGCATCCACCCTGAGTTTTGGGTGGCCACCTACGAAAACTGGCTCACCAACATTCTGGATTGGTGCATTTCCCGTCAGCTCTGGTGGGGGCACCGCATCCCCGCTTACTACTGCCCGCAGGGGCACACCACGGTGGCGGAAACGGCCCCAGAAGCTTGCCCCCAGTGCGGTGCTCCTGTGGAGCAGGACCCGGACGTGCTGGATACCTGGTTTTCTTCAGCACTTTGGCCGCTTTCCACCCTGGGATGGCCCGAGGAAACCGAAGACCTCAAGGCTTTTTACCCCACCCAGCTCTTGATCACGGGTTTTGACATTCTCTTCTTCTGGGTGGCCCGCATGATCATGATGGGATACCACTTCCGCGGCCAGCCGCCGTTTTACCAGGTGCACCTTACGGGGCTGGTGCGGGACGCGCAAGGGCAAAAGATGTCCAAGACCAAGGGCAACGTCATGGACCCCTTGGACCTGGTGCACACCTACGGGGCCGACGCCGTGCGCTTCACGCTGGCCGCTTTGGCTTCTCCCGGCCGGGACCTGCCGCTGGACGCGCGGCGCATGGAAGGCTACCGGGCCTTTGCCACCAAGCTCTGGAACGCGGCTCGCTTTGTGCAGATGAACCTGGCCGGCGACGAGGGGGAGCTGGAAAGCCTGGACACCGCCGCCCTGGCCTTGCCCGAACGCTGGATTTTGGCGGAGCTCACCGAAACCGTGGCCGCGGTGCGGGAAGCTTTGGACAGCTTCCGCTTTGACGAGGCCTGCCGCAGCTTGTACCAGTTCGTGTGGAACGACTTTTGCGATTGGTACGTGGAGCTGGCCAAGCCCGTTCTTACCGGGACTTCCCAGGTGCGCTCCCCGCAGGTGGTGCGTACGGTGGCCCGTGGGGTGCTGCTTTCGGTCTTGAAGCTGCTGCACCCCATCATGCCTTTCATTACCGAGGAAATTGCCTCGCACCTGGGCTTTTCCGGGATGCTCATCACCGCCGCTTACCCCCGCCCGCAGGAGGCCTGGCAGTTCGCCCGGGAGCGGGAGCTCTTCCGAACGGTGCAAGGGGTGGTGCAAGCGGTGCGTTCCTACCGTCATCTGGTGGGGCTGCCCCCCAACTCGCCGCTGTCGGTGATCCTGGAGGAGCCGGAGCCGGCGGTGGCCCAAGCTTTTTCCGAGCTGCGGGAGGAGGTCATGCGGCTGGCCTCGCTTTCGGCGCTGGAAGCGGGTGGGCCGGTTCCGGCAAGCGCGGTGCGGGATGCGGTGGGGCTTTTGCGTTTTGCCATCGTGCTGCCGGAGGGGGCCCTGGGTCCTGAGGAGAGGCAGCGGTTGGGAAAGGAGCTGGCTGCCGCCCGGGAGGAGTTGTCCCGGGTGAAGGCGCGGCTTGCGGATCCCGGCTTTACAAGCCGGGCGCCGGCGGAAGTGGTGGAGCAAACCCGGGCCCGGGAGCGCGAGCTCACCCACCGGCTGGAGCTTTTGGCCAAAACCCTCGGGGAAGGGGCGTGAGGGGCTGGCCCGGGGTCAATTGGGTTTGGCTGCCCGAGGTGGACTCCACCAACGCTCTGGCCGAGCGCCTCATGGATGCCTGGCTGGCCGATACCGAAGCGGCCCTGCCGCCCACCCTCATTTGTGCCGACAGCCAGTGGGCGGGAAGGGGCCGAGAAGGGCGGCGCTGGCAGTCGCCGCAGGGCGGGGTTTACGCCTCGTTTCTCAGCTGGGTGCCGCTGGAAGCTCTCCCCTGGTTGCCGCTGGCGGCAGGGGTGGCGGTTTTAACGGGGGTCAAGAAGCTGGTACCGGGGGTGGAGAAAGCCCTCAAGTGGCCTAACGACCTGGAGGTGGACCGCCGCAAGCTGGGCGGCATCCTGTGCAGCAGCCGGGTGCAGGGGGAGCGGGCGTGGACGGTCACGGGCTTTGGTGTCAACGTCACCGCCGCTCCGTTGCTTCCCGGAGAGGCAAGGCGGGCGGTAAGCCTGGCCGAGCTGGGGTTTGCCGGAAGCCTGGAGCAGGCCCGCCTGGCGCTTTTCGATGCCTTCCTCGCTACGTTTCCAAGCCTCCTGTCCCACCCTGAGGAGGTGCGTCGCTCGTGGCTTTCCGCCACCATCCACGGGCGCGGGGAAATCCTGCGGGTGCGCACCCCCGCTGGGGTGGTGCAAGGTGAGTTTTTGGACCTTTCGCCCCAGGGCCTTCTGCTGTTGCAAACCGGTTCCCGGGTGGTTACGGTAGCTTCTGGGGAAATTGCCTAAGGGAGGGTCGCGATGGTTCTCCTGGCCATGGATGTGGGCAACACCAACACCACCATTGGGGTTTTTCGGGAGGGGGAGCTTACCTCCAGCTTTCGCCTCACCACCGCCGCGAACCGCACGGTGGACGAGCTGGGTTTGTGGCTGCGGCAGCTTCTGGCCTGGGCCCACATTAGCCTGGACGATCTGGAAGGGGTGATCGTGGGTTCGGTGGTGCCGCCTCTGGACCCCGCACTTTCCCAGGCCATTGCCCGCTACCTGCACGTGAAGCCGTTGTTTGTGGAGCCCGGGATCAAATCGGGCATGCCGTTGCGGGTGGAAACCCCCAGGGAGCTGGGGGCAGATCGCCTGTGCAACGCGGTGGCCGCTTACGCCGAGTACGGCGGGCCCGTCATCGTGGTGGACTTCGGCACCGCCACCACCTGGGACGTGGTTTCTGAGAAGGGTGAGTTTTTGGGTGGGATCATTGCGCCGGGTCTGGAGATTTCCGCCGAAGCCCTGTTTTCCCGGGCGGCCAAGCTGCCGCGGGTGGAGCTGGAAGCCCCGGACCACGTCATTGGCAAAGCCACGGTGGACTCCATGCAGGCCGGTCTGGTGTTTGGCTACGTGGCTCTGGTGGAGGGGCTCACCCAGCGGGTGCTGGCCGAGGTGCCGGGGGCCAAGGTGGTGGGGACCGGCGGTCTCGCCCCGGTGCTGGCCAAGCACACCCACATCTTTGCGGCGGTGGATGGCCACCTCACCCTCAAGGGTTTGCGAATCCTGTGGGAAAAGAACCGCCCCAACCGCAAGTGAGCGACGAGCTGGCCTACTACCGGGCGGTGGAGGATCACTTCTGCCGCCTGCGCGGCACTCCCTTTCTTTTTTCCCCCAAGGATTTCGCTTACCTGCGGCGGTGGTGGCAGGAGGGCATCCCCCTTTCCGCGGTGCTTCTGGCGCTGGGGGAGGTCTTTGCCAAAAAGAGGGAAAGGGGGGAAGGACCGGTGTCCTCCCTGGCCTACTGTCGCCATGCGGTGGCGCGCTACGCCAAGCGCCTGGCCCAAGCCCGGGTGGGGGGTGAGGAGCCCAAACCCTGGGATGTGGGCGAAGCTCTCGCTGAGCTTTGCCACCAGCTGGAAAAGGTACGCTCGCAGCTGGCTTCCCCCCGCCTGGTGCAGGTGGTTTCGGGTCTTTTGGCCACGATCCGGGCTTTGCCAACGGATCTGCCGGCGGCAGTGCTGGCGGAGATGCTGGCCGAGCTGGAGGAGCAAGCACTGGGCGAAGCGTGGGCAGCGCTGTCTGCCGCGGAGAGGGAAGAACTTGAGGCCCGCCTCAAGGCCGAGCTTCCCGCGGGTGCCGAGCTTTCCGGCCGGGCGTGGCAGGTGGCCATCCTGCGGGCGGTGCGGGAGTACCTGGGTTTGCCGCGATTGGAGCTGGTCCCCCATGGAGCTTGAAATAAAGACCCTGGCCTTTGGGGGGCGGGGCGTGGCCCGGCAGGGCGGCGAGGTGTGGTTCGTCAGCAACGCCCTGCCCGGAGAAAGGGTAACCGTGGCCGAGGAGCGACGGCGTCGGGGCATCGTGGAGGCCCGCACCCTGGAGGTTCTCTCCCCTTCCCCCTGGCGGGAGCCCGAACCCTGTCCCAAAGCCTTGGGGGAGTGCGGTGGCTGCGATTTGGCGCACGTAGCTGCAGGCTTTCGCGAAAAGGCTTACAAGACCTCGCTTTTGGGGGCCTTGCGGGGGGCGCCGGAAGCCTTGAGGACGGCCGTGGAAGCGGCGGCTTTCTTTCCTTCCCCCTGGCACTACCGGCTGCGGGGGCGCTTGCATTGGGCGCCGGAAGCTCAGGTGCTGGGGTTTTACGCGCCTTCCTCCCACCGCGTGGCAAGCCTTGAAGGCTGCCGGGTGCTTTCCCCGGGCACGCTGGCGCTCCTTCCGGCATGGGCCGAAAGCCTGAAGAACGCCAACCTCCCCGCCGGGGAACTGGAGTTTTTGGAGGATCTGCCGGGTGAGCGCCGGCTTTTGCTTTTCCGGGGCTTGTTTTCCGGGGAGCTGCCGCGCTTGCCGGGTGTGGATGGCTTTTGGGGGATCCGCGGGCGGGGTTGGGGGCAGCGGGAGCTCACCTTAGAGCTTCCTTTGCCGCTCACCGTGCCGGTGGGCTCCTTTGTGCAGGGCAACCGCTTCCTGCTGGCCGAGCTTTGGCGCATGGTGGAGGGGTTGGTGCGGGAAGAGGGTTTTTCCCGGGTGGTGGACCTTTACGCCGGCGTGGGCTTTTTGGCCGCAGCAGCCAGGTTCGGGGAAGCGCAGGAGCTTACGGTGGTGGAGGTGTCCCAGCGGGCCGCCAGGGCCGCGCGGGCTAACCTCCCCCAGGCCCGGGTGCTTTCCATGCCGGCGGAAGCGGCGGTGGGGCAAGGGGCTCTTATCGGTGCGGACCTGGTGATCCTGGACCCACCCCGCGGGGGTCTTTCCCCAGCCGTTCGGGAAGCGGTGGCTGCCGCTAAGCTTTCCAGCTTGCTTTACGTTTCCTGCGATCCGGCGTGCCTTGCCCGCGACGCCAAGGTGCTGATGGACGCCGGTTTTGCGGTGCGCTGGGCCAAGCTCTTCGACCTTTTTGCCGGGACCCACCATGTGGAGCTGGCGGTCCTCTTCCAGCAAACCTGAGGTGGGCGGGGAGCTCTCCCTTTGGGGAGCCGGGGTGGTGCTTTCCGCCTTTGCCTTTGGTGCCCTGGAGGTGGTTCCCCCTTGGGCCTGGCTGGCTTTGTCTCTCGGTGCAGTGGCAAGCTTTTCCTGCGCCCTCTTATCCCCAAGGCGCCTGGTTTTCTGGTTTTTCCTTGGCTTTTGCTTGGCGGGGGCGTTAACCCTTGCTTCCGGGCCAGCCATGGGCAGGGAGGAGAGGCTGCCGGTGCGGTTTTCCGGGGTGGTGCGGGACGGCTTCCGCCCGGTGGAAACCGGCTGGAGCACCCGCCTTCGGGTTTTCGCGGTGGAAGGCCCCTCTGGACCTGAAAACGTGCGGCGGGAGCTTTCCCTCACCGTGGGCGGATCGGCTTCCCCGGAAAACCTCCCTCCCCCCGGCTCGCGGGTGGAGGGGGCCGGGGAGCTGGTGCGGCGGGGGAAACGGCAAAGCTTGTGGGTCAAAACCCCGCGGCTTTTGCAGCTGCAGGGCCATCCGGGGGGCGTTGACGCCTTTCGCGAAGAGGCCCGCTGGCGCCTTGTGGAGACGGCCGGTTTTTCCCTGCACCGCCAGCGGGCAGCCACCCTGGCGGCGGCGTTGGTGCTGGGCCGAAGGGAGCAGCTTCTGGAGGAGGAAACCCAAACCCTGCGGCAGGCGGGCCTGGGCCACCTGTTGGCGGTTTCCGGCTTGCACGTGGGTTTGGTGGCCGGGCTTTTCTGGACGCTCTTTTTGCTTTTGGGGCTTTCGCCCAGGACCCGCCGCTGGCTTTTGATTCCGGTGGTGGTGGGTTTTGCCTGGCTTTCGGGAGGGGCGCCGCCGGTGCGCCGGGCGGCGGGGGCGGCGGTGCTGCTGCTCGTTGCCCGGCAGCTGGGGCGTCCTTTGGAGCTTTTTCCGACCTTTTGGGGGGTGGTGGGGCTTTTGGTGCTGGTGGAGCCGGGGCTCGTGTGGGATGTGGGCTTTGAGCTTTCGGCGGGCATTGCCCTGGCGCTGGTGCGCTTCTTGCCGGAGCTGAAGGGTCTTCTTGGTGGGGGTCGGTTTGGGACAGCTGTCTCGGTGGCCGCGGTGGCGCAGGTGGCCTCCCTTCCCCTTTCCGGGCTGCACTTTGGCATGCTCCCGCCCCTGGGCATGGTTTGTAACCTGCTGGCGGTGCCTGTGGCTACGGTCATGGTGGGTTTGTCCTTAGCGGCTTTGGCCCTGGCCTGGGTTTTTCCTCCTTTGGCCGGCCTTTGCCTGGATGGGGTGGGCTTTGGAGCCTCGGTTCTCCAGCTTTTGGCGGGTTGGGGCGCAAAGGTGCTTTGGGCTTTTCCGCCGCTCCCCTGGGGCTTGCAGGCTTTTCTCTTGCTTCTCTTTGTGGCGGCGCTTTTGCCCTGGCGGGGGGCGCTGGGGGCGGCCCTGGGCGTGGTGGTGATGACGGCGTTCCTGGTGGCGCGGGCTTACCTGCCCCCTTCAAAGCCGCAGGTGGCCATGCTGCCGGTGCGTCAGGGCATGGCGCTGTTGGTTTCGGGAAGGGAGGGGAGGCTTCTGGTGGATGCCGGCCGCGCCAGCCGGGAGGCGCTGGGGGCTTTGGCTTGGTGGCGGGGCGCTAAGCTCGATGCTCTCGTGCTCACCCACCCCGACGCCGATCACGTGGGGGGCGCGGAAGCGGTTGTTTCCGTGCTCCGTCCCCGGTTTTTGATGCTTCCCGCTTTGTTCTGGCAGCGCAGCGAGTTTCTGCCCCTGCGTTGGCAGGCGGAAAAGCGCGGCGTTGCGGTGGTGCCGCTTTTCCCTGGCCAGCGCGTGAGAGTGGGAGATGTGGTCTGCGACGTGCTGTGGCCCCCGGCCCAGGGCGATTTGCCTGACAACGACGCTTCCCTGGTGCTGCGGTGCGGCCTGGCGGGGGTGAACCTTCTGCTGGTGGGGGACCTGGAAAGCACCGGCGAAGAAAGGCTCTTGGCTTCTGCACAGCCGCTTTTCGCGGATATCCTGCAGGTGGGCCACCACGGCTCCCGCACCTCCACAAGCTGGGCCTTCCTTAAGGCGGTTTCGCCGCGCCTGGCGCTCATCCCCACGGGAACCTCCCCGCACCTGCGTTTCCCCCAACCGGTGGTGGTCAGCCGGTTGCGGCAAGCCAGGGTGCTGGTGCTTTCGCAAAAGCAGGGCTTCCAGCGGCTCTGGGTGGGGCAGGAAGGGAAGCTGCAGCTGGACACCTCCCCACCGGTGTTTGTGAGGGTTGGCGGTGATTGAGCGCCCGCTATTGATCGTGGTGGGACCCACCGCTGCTGGCAAGACATGGCTGGGCGCGCAGCTGGCCCTGCGCTTCCACGGCGAGGTGGTTTCCGCCGATGCCTTTGCCGTGTACCGGGGGATGGACATCGGCACCGCCAAGCCGGAGCCCGAGCTGCGGAAACTGGTGCCCCATCACCTCCTGGACGTAGCTTCCCCCACCGAGCGTTACTCCGCCGGGCAGTTTCTGCGGGATGCCGATAGCGTCATTGCCGAAATTGACCGGCGCGGGCGACAACCGGTGGTGGTGGGGGGCACGCTTTTTTACGTGCACGCCTTGCTTTACGGGCTTTTCCCCGAACCCCCTAAGGACCTCACGTTGCGGGCGGAGCTCGAGGCGGCGTGGGAGCGGGACCCTGAGGCCCTCCGCCGGGACCTGGCCCAAAGGGACCCTGAGCTTTTCGCCAGGCTTTCCCCCAACGATCGCCAGCGCATCCTGCGGGCCTTGGAGGTGAGCATGCTGGCCGGTCGCCCCATGTCCGAGCTGTGGGCACAAAGCCCCTCCTCCGGCCCGCGGTACCGCTTTTGCTTGCTGGCCTGCTGCCCGCCGCGACCGGCCCTCCATGCTAGGATTGCCGCCAGGGTGGAGACAATGTTTGCTCGCGGTTTGGTAGATGAGACCCGTAGGCTCTTGGAGTCCGGTGTGGCCCCTACGGCCCACGCTTTGAAGGCCATCGGCTACCGCGAGGCGGTGAGGGTGGTGCAGGGGGAGTGGTCGGAAACCCAGGCCCGGCAAGCCACGGTGGTGGCCACCCGCCAGCTGGCCAAAAGGCAGCTTACCTGGCTGCGCGGCGAGGCGGGGGTGCAGTGGCTTTCTGGCTTTGGCGAAGACGTGCTGGAACAAGCCAGTGCCTTATGGGAGGCGTGTCGTGGAGAATAACCAGCAGAAACCGTCCATGGACGTGCAGGATAGCTTCTTGGCCACCTTGCGCCGGGAGGGCAAGCCGGTCTTCGTGTACCTCCTCACCGGTAAGCGCTTGACCGGTTTCATCAAGCGCTTCGATCGCTACTGTTTGGTGGTGGAAAGCCACGGCCAGGAGCATCTGGTGTTCAAGCACGCCGTGGCTTCCCTGTGCTTGGCGCGGGGGGAGGGGGAGGGTGGTTCGTAGGGGTTGGGCGCTGGCATTTTGTTTGGTGGTGGCTGCTTGCGCCACCACCCCCAAGGGACGTGGGGTTCTCCCGGATTTGGATTTGGACAAAGCGCCCTGGCCCATGACCGCAGCCCAAAAGAAAGTGGCCCAAAAGGTTTGGGCTTTGGCCGATGCGGGCGACCTGAAAGCGGCCCAGAGCAAGCTTTCGGGCTTGCCCGGGGAGCACCCGATTCGCCTGTTTTTGCAGCTGGAAATTGCTTTTGCCGCCGGAGAGCTGGGCCTTTGGCCGAAAGTTTGGGCCTTTGCGGAAGGTGCCCCCTCCTACCGGCCGGCGTGGGAGCTGGCGGTTCTGGTAGGGGAACGGGAAGGTGAGTTGCTGGGCGCATCCGAGGCGGCAAAAAAGGTGGCGGAGCTTTCCGGGCAGGCGCGCTCTCGCAAGCGCTCGGAAGAGCTGCGTTTGCGGTATTTGGCGGCCAGCGAAGAGCTCATCAATGCCCTTCTGGCTAGCGGCGAGGCCGCCAAAGCCTTGGAGCACGCGCGGTCGCTGCTTTCCCGCTTTCCCGACCACCGGCGTCTGCGAGAGCTTGCGGTACGGGCAGCGCTTTCCGCAGGAAAAACCGACGAAGCCAAGCTGCTGGTCTTGCCGCTCCCCGAGGACGGGCCGGGGCTGGAGCTGAAGGCGCAGGTGGCGGCGGCCGAAAAGCGGTGGGACCTGGCCGCCGAGCTGTACCGCCGCTTGCCGGCGGACTTTCCGGGCCGTTGCGCCAAGCTGCGGCACGCGGAGGAGCAGGCCCGGTGGCAAAAAGCCCCCGGAAGGGTGGTCAAGGCTTCAGCGTCCGCCCGTCTTTCCCGGGGGGAGCTGGCCATTCTCGTGGTGTTTTACTTTCCCCAGGTGGCGGAAAAGGCCACTGGCCCGGCCCCGCTTTTTGAGGACCTGGTGGGCCATCCCGCCCAGGAGGAAGCCCTCGTCGTGGTGCGGGCCGGCATTATGGCCGGCGACCCGCTGACCCGCCGGTTTGGCCCTTCCCGGGCGGTTTCGCGGCGGGAACTGGAGGCTGTGGTGCAGCGGCTGGGTCAAGCTTTAGGCCTTGCCAACCTGGCAGTCTGCCAGGGTAACGCCGCCGGCAACGGCTGTGTGCCCCTGCCTGCCAGGGAGCGGGGCTTTTCCGGTGAGGATGCGGTCCGCCTTTTGGCGGGCATCCGGGAGAAACTGCCATGTTAACCGTGGAAGAGCTTTTGGCTTCATCACCCCTTTTCTCGGGGTTAGGCCAGGGGGAGCTTTCGGCCTTGGCGCGCACCGCCCAAAGGCTGGAGTACGAGCCGGACGAGGTCATCTTCCACATGAACTCCCTGGGGGACGGTCTGTACCTCTTGGCTTCCGGGCGGGTGAAGGTGGTGGTGCCCTCCCCGGAAGGGAAAGAGGTCATCCTGGCCACCCTGGGACCCGGTGCTTTTTTTGGCGAGATGTCGCTCATTGACGACGAGCCCCGCTCCGCTTCGGTGGTGGCGCAGCTGCCTTCGGTGGTGTACCGCGTGCATCGCCAGGACTTCGCCAGGTTCCTGGACAGCTCCCCGTCGGTGGCCCGGGCTTTGCTGCGCGAGCTTTCCCGGCGCCTGCGGCGGGCCAACGCCCACATGGAAAACCTGGTAAGCATGGACGTGTTGGGGCGGTTGGCGCGCTACCTGATGGAGTTGGCCCGGGAGCACGGGGAGGTGCTGGGGAACGGCTGGGTGGCGGTGCGCCGACCCACCCACCACGACATTGCTGCGGCTATTGGCACCACCCGGGAAACCGTCACCCGGCTTATGAGCGAGCTGGAGTCCCGGGGGCTGGTGATGGTGGAGGGCAAGATGGCGTACATCCGGGAGGAAACCTTGCGGAGGGAAGGGGTGTGAAGGAGGGAAGCGGCGCCCGCAAAGCGGTGGGGGGTGTGGCCCAGCGCGCTGCGCAAGAGGTGCGTGTGGCGTTGCGTCCGTACACCATTCCCAACGGCATAACGCTTTTGCGCCTGGTGCTGGTCCCGGCCTTTGCCTTGGCTACGGTGGAGCGCAACTACACCTGGGCGCTGGTGATCTTTTGTCTGGCTGGGCTTTCCGACGCCCTGGACGGGGCTCTGGCCCGCTGGCTTTCCGCTCGCTCGCTGCTGGGGACCTACCTTGACCCCATTGCCGACAAAGCGCTTTTGGTGACCGCCTACATCGTGCTCACCTGGCCGGCCCCCGGGGTGGTGAGCATCCCCGTGTGGTTGACGGTCATTGCCCTTTCCCGGGACGTGCTCATCGTGCTGGTGGCGCTGTTGCTTTACCTGGGAGCGGGGATCCGCGAGTTTTCGCCTTCGCTTTTGGGAAAGGCCACCACGGTGGCGCACATTGCCACGGTGGGCTTGGTGGTGGTGGCCAACCTCCGTCCCATTGATGAGTTTTGGCTTTCGCTTCTCTTTTACACCGCTTTTGCCCTCACGCTGCTTTCCGGCTTGCATTACTTAGCCCGGGCGGCAGCGCAAGTGGAGAGGTTGCACGATGCCCGCGGACAGTAGCCAGAAGCTGCGCGTGTTCCTGGTGGTGGGCGGGGCGGCCCTGCTCTTTGGTGTGGTCTTTGCCTGGTCCAAGCCTTTGTTTCCGCTTCTGGTGGGGTTTTTCCTGGCCTACGTGAGCCATCCCCTGGCCTCGTGGTTTGCCCGCCACCGTTTGCCGCGAATCCTGGGGTTTGTGGTGGTGCTTTTTGTGCTTTTGGGGCTTCTGGCGCTGGTGCTGTTGGTTTTCCTGCCGGCGGTGGTGCATGAGCTTTCGGCCGCCGCATCCAAGCTCCCCACCTGGCAGGAGGTGCTCCACGAGCGGCTGGAGCCGCTGCTTGCCGACGCCCAACGGCGCTACCCCGAAGCCTTCGGTGTTATTTCGCAAAAGGTCACCGCGTACTTCCAGGAAAAGCTGCCGCAACTGGCCCCGCGGCTGGCAGCCTGGCTGGGACAGGTGGTGCTTTCTTCACTATCGCTGGTTTCAGCGCTTTTGGGGCTGGTGGTGTCCCTGGTCATTGGCGCGTACCTCACCGCCGATTTCCCCAAGTTCTTGACCACCCTTCGGTTGCTCATCCCGCGGCCGGTGTTGCCCACGGTGGAAGCGGTGGCCCTGGAGGTGCACCAAGTGCTGGGGGCCTTTTTCCGGGGGCAGCTACTCGTGGCGTTGGCTTTAGCCCTCATGTACACGGGGGGCCTGGCGCTGGTGGGGGCGCCCCTGGCGCTGGTGGTTGGCCCTCTGGCGGGTTTGCTTTCTCTGGTGCCCTACCTGGGCTTGGTGGTGGGGGCGGGTTTGGCGTTGCTGCTGACGCTTCTGGAACACCAGGATCTCCTGCACCCGCTCCTGGCGCTTCTGGTTTTTGTGGTGGCCCAAAACGTGGAAGGGTGGGTTTTGACCCCCAAGCTGGTGGGCAAGGGCGTGGGCTTGCACCCGGTTTGGGTGCTGGTGGCCCTGCTCTTGGGCGGTGAGCTTTTCGGCATTACCGGCGTGGTGGTGGCGGTGCCGGTGGCGGCGGCGCTGCGGGTGGTGCTGGTGCGGGCTTTGGCTGCGTACCGTGCCAGCACACTTTACCGCGGTGAGCCGGTGGAAGCGGTGCTTTACGTACGGCCCAACTGCCGTTTGTGCCAGGAACTGGAGGCCTTCTTGCCTGCCCTGGCCGAGCTTTACGGCCTGACGGTGCGGGAGGTGAACGTGGAGGAGGACCCCAGTTTGCTGTCCAAGTACGGCGAAAAGGTGCCGGTGCTGGCGGTGAAGGGGCAGGTTTTGGTGTGCGGAAGGACAAGCCCGGAGGAACTGGCCGGCAAGCTGCGCGAGCTTTTGGGAGGAAGTAGTGATTGAACGGCGAAAGCTTTTAGGGGGTCACTACGCCGCCGAGCTGGAAGCCCCCGAGGTTTACCGGGCCAGGCGCCAGCGGGTGGTGGAGGCGTTGGGGGAGCGGGGGGTGGCGGTGCTCCTTGGGGCCAGCGACACCCGTTCCTACGGGGATGTGGGCACCTTCCGCCAGGATCCCAGCTTTTTTTACCTCACCGGCGTGGAAATCCCCAACGCCGCCCTTCTCCTCACCCGGGACCGCGATGAGCTTTACCTGCCCGCCCGCCGTCCGGCTTTGGAAGCGTGGCTGGGCCCCAAATTTGGCCCGGGGGAAGAGGCGGCCGAAGCTTTGGGTTTCGGGGCGGTGAAGGACGTGCAACCCACGGAAGTGGTGGTGGAAGCCAGGAGGCGTCCGGTCCCGGGGTTTGAGGACGTTTTGGCCGACCTTTTGGCTTCCGGTGGGGAGCTGTGGATCCCGCTGCCCTCAGCGTCCGCTTCGGGGGTGCTGACCCGCGAGCAGGAGCTGGTTTCCCGCCTGCGGGAGCGGCTGCCCAGCTTCGCGGTGCACGACCTCTCCCCGGTGTTGACGCAACGGCGCTTGCGCAAGGAACCGGGGGAGGTGGCGCTGCTGGCCAAAGCGGTGGAGATCACCGCCCACGCGGTGAAAGCTGCCGCTGACCTGCTTCGGCCGGGGGTAAGCGAAGCAGCGCTGGAAGGGGCAGCCTACGCCACCCTGCGGCGTCTGGGCGCGGAAGGCTGGTCCTTTCCCCCCATTGTGGGCTCGGGTTTTGCCGGCTGTGTGCTGCACTACGACCAAAACATCGGCACCTGCCAGGAGGGGGAGCTGGTGGTGGTGGACATTGGTGCCCGCTACGGCTACTACTGCGGGGACCTCACCCGCACCTTTCCGGTTTCTGGCCGCTTCACGCCCCGCCAGGCGGAGCTTTACGACGCGGTGCTGGATGCCTATAACGCGGCGGTGGCCCTGCTCCGGCCGGGGCTGAAGATTGCCGACTTGCGCCACGCCGCCTACCAGAGCCTCAAGGCCTCGGGGCTTTCGGGCCCTTCGGGTGTGCCCATTTCCGAGTACTTCATTCACGGTTTGGGGCACTTCCTGGGTTTGGAGGCCCACGACGTGGGCGGGGAAGGCCCGCTACTGGAGCCCGGCATGGTGCTCACCGTGGAGCCCGGGATTTACATCTCGGAAGAGGGCATTGGCATCCGCATCGAGGATGACTACCTCATCACCGAAGAGGGCGCCCAATGCCTCACGCCCTCCTGGCTCCCCCGGGAGCGGGAAGCGGTGGAAGCGCTGGTCAGCCGGGCAAAGCAGGGGTAAACTCCCCGGCGGGGGGACCATGACCAGCACATCGGTGCTCACCGAGCCCCAGGAGCTTACCCAGGAAATCCGCAGGCTGGCCAAGGAACGGGGGGCCCTGCTTTTGGCCCATTACTACCAGCAACCGGAAATCCAGGACCTGGCGGATTTCGTGGGGGATTCCCTGGAGCTGGCCCGCTTTGCCCAAAAGGCGCAGGCCAAAACCATCGTTTTTTGCGGGGTTCGCTTTATGGCGGAAACCGCCAAGATCTTGAACCCCGAAGCGGAAGTGCTGATCCCGGATCTGGAAGCCGGCTGCTCCCTGGAGGAGTCCTGCCCGCCGGAGCAGTTTGCCGCCTGGCGGGCCCAGTACCCCGACGCCATGGCCGTCACCTACATCAACTGCTCGGCGGCAGTCAAGGCGCTCTCGGACGTCATCGTCACTTCTTCTTCGGCGGAGGTCATCCTCAAAAAGCTCCCCCAGGACAGGCCCATCCTCTTTGCCCCGGATCGCCATTTAGGCCGCTACCTCATGCAAAAAACCGGCCGCCAGCTGATCCTTTGGCCGGGCACCTGCGTTGTGCACGAGCAGTTTTCCCTGGAAGCCCTGGTGCGCCTGAAGGTGCAGCACCCAAAGGCCCTGGTGGCGGCCCATCCCGAATGTCCGGAAAACATCCTGGCCCTGGCCGACCACGTGGGCTCCACCTCCTCGATCTTGCGCTTTGTGCAGCAAACCGATGCGGAAGAGTTCATCATTGCCACCGAACCCGGCATCATCCACCAGATGGAAAAGCTGGCGCCGGGGAAGCGCTTTATTTCCTTGCCGGGCCAGGACGGGGAATGCGGCTGCAACACCTGCCCCTATATGAAGCGCAACACCCTGGACAACCTCTACGCCTGCTTGAAGAACGGCTACCCCCGCATTGAGCTTCCCCCTGAGCTCATGGCGGCAGCGCGCAAGCCCCTGGAGCGCATGCTGGAGCTGGCCGCGCCAGCCCCTCCACCCTCAGGGGACTAGCTTTTGCTTACTTGGCGGGTGCAAGGCTCGCTTGCGGCCCCTGTCGCAACTGCAAAAGCTTGCGGCCTACCTCCCAGGCCATGAGCAGCCCCAGCACGATGAGCACCAGGGCGGTGACCCCAAGAACCCAGTTGCCCTGCGGCAGGTACTGGAAGAATAGTTGATAGAGGAGCGCCCCTTCGGTGGTGAGCCACATGAAGGCCGCACCCCAAAGCGTATAGCCCCTGGGCTTTCCCAGGCTCACTAAAAACGCGGTGGTGACGAGAAGGGCCAGCGCTCCCACCAGCTGGTTGGCGGCCCCAAAAGCCGGCCAGATCTTTTGCCAGGCGTTGCCGGTGGCCACCCACGCCCCCAAAACCAGCCCCGCACCGGCAGCCAGGAAGCGGTTTCTGGCCAGAGGAAAGCGCTGGCCGAGGTTTTCGCTGACGATGTAGCGGGCGATGCGGGTGGAGGTGTCCAGCGTGGTTAGGATAAAGGCGTTGAGCATGAGGATGCCGAAGGCCACGCCAAAGGGAAGCGGCACGCCCAGGGTGGCCACAGCCCGCCCAAACCCCTTGCCAAAGGCAATGTTGGCCGAGCCTTTCAGCAAATCCTGAAACACAAATCCGGAAAGCCCGGCTTCCGGAGCTGCCCCCCAAAACAAAGCACCGGCCATCAAGGTAATGACCAGCAAGGCCAGAGCTCCCTCCGCCAGCATGCCGCCGTAAGCGATGAGGCGCCCCTCGCTTTCTTTGCGGAGCTGCTTGGCGGTGGTGCCGGAAGCCACCAGCGAATGAAACCCCGAAAAGGCTCCGCAGGCCACGGTAATGAAGAGCACCGGCCACAGCGGCCCCTGGGTGGAAACGGCGGCGGTCAAAGCCGGGCCGTTGATGGTGGGGCGCAGGAAAAACAAGCCCAAATACCCGAAAACCATGCCAAAGACCAGGATGTACATGGAGAGGTAGTCCCGGGGCTGCAGCAGCACCCACACCGGCAGGGTAGCCGCCGCAAAGGAGTAAAGAAAGGCGGCAGCCAGCCAAAAACCGTAGGAAGCCGGCACTGGAACCAAGTCGCCCAGCACCACCAGCCCGGCCAGTACTACAAGCCCCAGGGCGGTGGCCAGCCAAACGTTCATGTGCAGGCGGTAAACCAAAAAGCCAAAGCCCATGGCCAGAACCAGCAATCCTACGGTGGGGATCACGATCTTGGGCTCTTCCGCTAAGGTGCGGGCGGTGAGCACCGCAAATACCGCTTGCACCAGCACCAACGCCACCCAACTGAACGCCGCAAAAAGCCCTTTGGCCAGGGGCGAAACGGCCTTCTCGGCAATTTCCGTCACCGATACCCCCTTGTTGCGCAGGGAGGTCATGAGCGCCCCGTAGTCGTGGACCCCGCCCAAAAACACCGCTCCCAAAAGCACCCACAGCAGGGCCGGCAGCCACCCGAACAGCGAATAAGCCAGAATCGGGCCCACGATGGGCCCCGCCCCGGCAATGGAGGAAAAGTGGTGCCCAAAGAGCACCGCCGGGTGGGTGGGCACGTAGTCCCGATCATCCCGCAAAGCCACCGCCGGTGTGGGGTTCTGGTCGTTGGGTGAAAACAGCTTGCGGTCGAGGATTTTCCCATACCAGCGGTAGAGAAGCCCGAACCAAGCCAAACCAGCCAGCGCCACCAGAGCCGCGTTCATGAGTGGATTATAGCTCCGGCGGCCATTTCTCGGTCAATGCGAGATGTTCCCATAGATTCGAAAACTCTTGTCTATTTTTGTGTCATTTCGTTGGGCGCCATCCCTGGCTTTGAGCATAGTTTTTTCAAAAGTCCAGTACAATGACACCGGGCGGCTCGCTGGACCCAAGGCCGTTCCGGTTGACATGAAAAACCTTGGCGACCTGGAGGTCTGATGGGGACGCAAAAGCTGGTCGCAGCGGTGGATGTGGGAGATCCAGCCGTTGATCAACAGGTCAAAGCCGCTCTGGAGGCCCTGGGCTGTGAGGTTGTCCACGAGCCGGGCGTAGCGGTAGACGTTGTCATTTCCGATTCCCCAGAAAGTTCCCCCTCGCAGCAGCGAGATCCGGAAGATGCAGGGCCGGTGCGGCTCCCTTACCGGGTGCACCTCCTCCACGAGGATGAACCCCTGCCACAAGCAATGGGCGCGTCTTGCGACGACGTGGTCCGCTACTGCCGGAACTTCGAGGAGTTCAAGTTGCGGCTGCAAGCCCGCTTGCGGGTGGTGGAGCAAACTCGCCGCCTGGTGAAGCTGGAGCAAAGCCTTTCACAGGCGATGGCCAAGCTGCAATCCAGCGAGGAGCGCTCCCGGACGCTGGTGGAAAGCATCACCGACGTTTTTTACGTCACCGATGCCAACGGACGCCTGGTTTACGGAAGCCCCAACCTCTTCAGCTATACCGGATACCAGCCAAACGAGCTCCTCCATCGTACATACCTGAAGCTGGTAGCCCCGGAGGACCGGCGTTGGCTTGTGGCTCTGTACCTCGCCAAAACCGCAGAAGGTGCCAGCGAAGTGGCTTGCGAGTTCCAGGCGCTGCGAAAGGACGGCTCGCGAGTTTGGGTGGACCAGCGAACCACCATTGTCCGGGACCGCCAGGGCCGCGTGGTGGAGTACCGAAACGTGGTGCGGGACATCAGCGAGCGCAAGGCCATGGAAGAGGCCCTGAAGGAAAGCGAGGAGCGGTACCGCTCGCTTTACGAAAACGTGGCTATTGGCCTTTACCGCACCACCCCCGATGGCCGCATCCTCATGGCCAACCCGGCACTGGTGCACATGCTGGGGTTCGAAAGCTTCGAAGAGCTGGCGCAGCGGAACCTGGAAGAGGAAGGTTTCGAACCGAGCTATCCCCGGGCCCTTTTTCGCCAAAGGCTGGACAGCGAGGGGCAAATCGTTGGTCTCGAGTCGGCCTGGAAGCGGCGGGATGGGAGCGTCATTTACGTGCGCGAAAGCGCCCGGGCGATCAAAGACGAAAGCGGTCGGGTGCTGTACTACGAGGGAACCGCCGAGGACATTACCGAAAAGGTAACTGCGGAAAAGGCCCTGAGGGAGAGCGAGGAGCGCTACCGGCTGATCTCCGAAATGATTTCCGATTACGCTTACGCCTTCCGGGTGGCAGCCGACGGCACCATGCAGGGGGAGTGGCTTACCGAATCCTTCACCAAAGTGTTTGGCTGGACGGTGGAGGAACTGGACCGCCGGGGCGGCTGGGTGGCTGCCGTGTACCCGCCGGACCTACCGCTATGGGTAGAACACGCTGGCAAGGTTCTGCGCGGCCAACCTGATGTCGCCGAAGGTCGGTTTGTAACCCGCGATGGCGAGGTTCGCTGGCTTCGCGACTACGCGGTCCCCATCTTTGACCCTGCAGCGGGACGGGTGACCCGCATTGTAGGGGCTTCCCAGGACATCACGGAGAAACGGCAGCTGGAGGAAGCCCTTGAAGAAAGCAACGAGCTATTCCGCGCGCTGGCCGACGCAGCACCGGCGGCGGTGCTGGTGCTGCAGGGAGACCGACTTTTGTACGCGAACAAATTCGCTAAGAATTTGGTGGGCTTCTCCGACGAAGAAAGGCAAAACGAGGAGAATTTTGATGTTTTAAAGCTCGTGGACCCGGCTTTCCGGGAGCAGGTGCGCAGTTGGGGCTACGCCCGGGAGCGGGGGGAGCCGGCCCCCAACCGCTACGAGCTGCCCATCCGCACCCGGGACGGAAAACGCCGCTGGCTGGACATGTCGGTGGTGACGTTCCAATACCGGGGCCAGCCGACGCGGATGGCGGTGGCGGTGGACATCACCGACAAGAAGGCCACGGAAGAGCAGCTCCTCCACGCCCAAAAAATGGAAGCTATCGGCCGCCTGGCCGGTAGCGTGGCTCACGATTTCAACAACATGCTTTCGGTGATCATGGCCCACGCCGAGCTCTTGAAGCTCAAGGCCGGCCAGGATCCCAGGTTTTTGGCGGCGGTGGACGGCATCTTAGGGGCTTCCACCCGCGCCGCCGAGCTCACCAGGAAGCTTTTGGCTTTTGCCCGCAAGCAGCAGGTTCACCCCGAAAGGCTCGACCTCAACCACGAGGTGGGCGGCACCTTGAAGGTCTTGAAGCGGCTCTTGGGTGAAAACGTGGAGCTCATCTGGCAGCCGGCCGAGGACCTCTGGCCGGTGGTTCTGGATCGCTCCCAGGTGGACCAGGTGGTGGCCAACCTGGTGGTCAACGCCCGGGATGCGGTGGGGGAAAAGGGGCACATCTGGGTGAGCACGGCTAATCGCCAGCTCAGCGAAGAGGATTGCCGCCTCTTGCCCGAAGCAAAACCGGGGCGGTATGTGGTGCTTGCTGTGAAGGACGACGGATGTGGCATGGATAGCGAGGTCCTGAAGCGCATCTTCGAGCCTTTCTTTACCACCAAAGGGGAAGGCAAAGGAACGGGCTTGGGCTTGGCCACCGTTTTTGGCATCGTAAAGCAACACAATGGCTTCATCGTGGTGGAAAGCGAGCCTGGCAAGGGAAGCACCTTCGAGATTTACTTTCCCGTGGTCGAGGGCGAAAAGGCGGAAGCCCGCGATGCGGCGGCGCCCATCCCCCGTGGCTGGGAAACCATCCTGCTGGTGGAGGACCAGCCGGAGGTTCTGGAAGCGGCCAGCAGCTTGCTCAAGCAGCTCGGCTATCAGGTGCTTTCGGCCAAGAGCCCCGAGCAAGCGTTGGCCGTTGCCGCTTCGTACCAGGGGGTCATTCACCTTTTGCTTTCGGACGTGGGTCTTCCGGGCATGAGCGGTAGCGAGTTGGCCCAGCGCCTGGTAGCCGTGCGGCCGGAAATGAAGGTGTTGATGATGACCGGGTACACTCAGGAAGCGCCCCTGCGTACGGAAGCGGAAAAGGCCTGGGGCCCGGTGCTGGAAAAGCCCCTCACCGCGGAGGCTCTGGCCCACCGCGTGCGGCAGGTGCTGGAAGGCAAGGCATAACCCACGGGGCCGGGCTTTAAAAGTCGGCAGCAAAGGAAATGCTATGCTCGCCGCCGGGCGGTGCTATGGTGGTCATTGACGGCAGGAACCTCACTCTCGAACAGGTTTATCAGGTCGCAACGGGCAAGGCTCCGGTGGCCTTGGCCCCGGAGGCCCGGGAACGCATGGCTTCCCGGCGCCAGGGGATTGAAGCCAGGCTTTCAGCAGGGGAGGTGATTTACGGCGTCAACACCGGCTTTGGTCGCATGGCCGACGTGGTGATCCCGCCGGAAAGCCTGGCGGAGCTGCAGCTGAACCTTTTGCGCTCCCACGCCTGCGGGGTGGGGGCGCCCTTCCCCCGGGAGGTGGTGCGGGCCATGCTGCTGTTGCGGGCCAACGTCCTGGCTTCCGGCTACGCGGGGGTGCGGCCGGAGGTGGTGGACAGGCTGCTGGAGCTTCTAAACGCCGGCGTGCACCCGGTGGTGCCTTCCCAGGGCTCGGTGGGGGCCTCGGGGGACCTGGCACCCCTGGCCCATTTGGCGCTGGTGCTGGTGGGGGAAGGGTTTGCCGAGTACCAGGGGGAGGTTGTGCCCGGTGGTGAGGCGTTGCGCAGGGCAGGGATCGAGCCTTTGGCGCTGGCGCCCAAGGAAGGGCTGGCCCTCATCAACGGCACCCAGGCCATGGCGGCGGTGGGGTGTTTGGCGCTCTTGGAGGCGGAAAGGCTGTGCGCCGCTGCCGACGTGGTGGCGGCCATGAGCGTGGACGCCCTGGAGGGCACCGATGTGGCTTTCTTGGAGGAAATCCACCAGGCGCGCCCGCACCCCGGACAGGTCGCTTCCGCCCGCAACCTCTTTGCCTTGCTTTCCGGCTCGCAAATTCGCGAGTCCCACCGCTCCTGCTCCCGGGTGCAAGACGCCTACTCCCTGCGCTGCACCCCCCAAGTGCACGGGGCCTGCCGCGATGCCCTGGCCCACCTGCGGGCCAAGCTGGCCATCGAAATCAACAGCGCCACCGACAACCCCATGGTTTTGGCCGACGGCCGCGTGGTTTCCGGCGGCAATTTCCACGGAGCGGCGCTGGCGGCAGCCTTCGACTACGCGGCCACTGCCCTCACCGATTTGGCTTCCATTTCCGAGCGCCGTTCCGCCCGGCTGGTGACCCCCGAACAGTCCGGTTTGCCGGCGTTTCTGGTGCCGGAACCGGGCTTGAACTCCGGTTTCATGATGGCCCACGTTACGGCAGCCGCTTTGGTTTCCGAGTGCAAAACCCTGGCCCACCCGGCGGCGGTGGACTCCATCCCTACCTCGGCCGGTCGCGAGGACCACGTGTCCATGGGCACCTGGGCTGCGCGGAAGCTCGCCATGATCGTGGAAAACCTGCGCTTTGTGTTAGCGGTGGAGCTTTTGGAGGCGGCGCAGGGCATTGAGCTGCGCCGGCCCTTGCGGTCCTCGCCGGCTTTGGAAAGAGCGCTGGCCAGGCTGCGGGAGCAGGTGCCCTTTTTGCAACGGGATCGCTTTCTCCACGCGGATATACTTAAAGCCGCCGCGGTCTTGGGGGAGCTTTCTCCTGAAGAGCTTTTGGCCGCGTCCTAAAAAGGAGGTCCTGGGTGTCGTGGCTTGCGGAGTTTGAGGCCCTCATTGCCGAGGGAAAGGGGCAAAGCATCGAGGAGTTCTGGCTTTCCAAGCTGGAAGCGGGGGTGAATGACCCCGATCCCTTCCTTGCCGCCAACCTGGCTTTGCGCCGGGCAGGCAAGAAGAAAGAAGCGCTCTTGCTTCTGGAACTGGCTTGGGAGCAGGCCCGGGAGCAAAAGGCCTGGCGGGCCGTGCGGGCCTTTGCCGAAGAATGCCTGCGGCTGGGGGTGGGGGATCAGGCCAAGCTGCGGGCCGATCTGGAAGAAGCCATCCGCCACCTATGGGACGGGCGCCCCTCCCTGGCCGCGCTTCTGGCCCATTTCAACCTGCGGCAGCACAAAAACCCGGTGGACGCCTGTGAGGAGCTGGAGACCTGGCTCCGCCACGACGTGGGCGAGGTCTTTGCCATGGCCGGCCGCGGCCCCGGGCGGGTGGTGGAGGCCAACCCCAAGGTGGGAGTCTTGCGCTTGGACTTTGAAAAGGAGAAAAAGGTGCCGGTGCCCATCGGCGCTGCCTCCCGCTACCTCACCCCGTTGCCACCCGGTCATTTCCTGCGCCGTCGCCTGGAGGAGCCGGAAACGCTGCGGCAGGAGCTGCTTTCTGACCCGCAAGCGGCGCTGGTGGCGCTTTTGCGCTGCTTTCCGCAACCCCTTTCGGTGAGCGAAATCCGCGACGCCATTGGGCCTCTTTTGGCCGATGGTGAGTGGGCCTCCTGGTGGAACAAGGCCAAACAAGCCAAAGAGGTGCTGGCCGAAGGCAAGGGTGCCAGCACCCGCTACCGGGCGGTGGGCGAGGGTAAAGCCGAAGAGGAGCTGGCCCAGCGCTTTGCGGTGGCTCCCCTTTCGGAAAAGGTGGAGCTGGCCCGCCGGGCCAAACGGGGCACGCCCGTCGCCGCGGAAATGGCCCGCCTGCTTTTGGCCGAAGCGGAGAACGCTGCCCCTGCGGAGGCTTTTGCCGCAATGACCGCGGCGCGGCGGTTGGGGGCCGCCGAGGACGCTCTCCAGCGGGCTTGGGAGGCGTTGCGCCGGCGCGTCAACCCGCTGGAGCTTCTGGCGGTGCTGGCCGACGCCGCCGACCGGGAAAGCGTGCTTTCCGACCTGGCCGCCGCCGGCGACTGGGAGAGCTTGCTGGCCTGGCTGGAGCGGGAAACCAACCCCAGGCTTTTGCGCTTCATGGCCGAATCGCTTTTGGCGGCGGGGCAGGAAGCGGCGCTGCAGAAGTTCTTGGCCCAGGTTTTCCTGCACCCGGCGCGCTTTGCCGCCGCCTGGGTGTGGGCCCTGGAGCTGGAGGAAGGACCGGTGGCCGCGATGGTGGCGGGAAAGAAAAACGCCGCTTCCCTGCTGCGCGTGGTGGACGCCGGCGAGCGCAAGGAGTTTTCCCCCTACCGTGCCCGCATCCGGGCGCTTTTAAGCCCCACCACCTGGGTGGGGCGGGTGCTTCGGGAGGAGCTCACCGAGGAGCTGGCCAGGAGGCTGTACCACATCCTCCAAAGCCCGGGGGTTTTGCGTGAGGAAAGGGGCTGGCTCAAGCGGGTTTTGCTTTCGCGCTTTCCCAACCTGGCGGGGCAGCCGGCGGTTTCCGACACCGTTCCAGCCTTGGCGAAAACCGTTCGCTGGCTCCAGGACCAGCTGGCCAACCTGCTGTACAAGGAAATTCCCGCCACCCTCAAAGCCATTCAAACGGCGAGGGAGGAGGGGGACTTGCGGGAAAACTTTGAATACCATGCCCAACGGGAGCGGCAGGAGCAGCTTTCCTCGCGTGCCGCCAAAATCCAGGCCGACCTGGCCAAAATCCAAATCATCAACCCGGCGCAAGTTGACACCAGCCAGGTGCGGGTGGGTTGCCAGGTAGAGCTGGAAGCAGAAGTCGGCATCCGACGGCGGGTGGTGGTGCTGGGCCCTTACGAAGCCAACCCCGAAGCCGGCATTTACTCCCACGCTTCGGAGGTGGGGCAGAGCCTTTTGGGCAAAAAACCTGGGGAGGACGTGCTTTTGGACGGAAAGACCTACCGCATTGTGGCCATTGGTCCGGTGGATGAGGAAGCCATCCCCACCCGGGAGGGGCTATGAGTGGCCCGCTTTTAGCCCCACACCGCTCGGTGCGGCGTTTCAAGCCCGATCCGGTGCCGGAGGAGCTGCTGTTGGCGGTTTTGACCGAGGCCCAGCGGGCCCCCACCGATGCCACCGCACAAATGTACTCGCTGGTGCGGGTCACAAACCGCGACCTGCGCTTGGCCATTTCCCAGGCCTGTGGAGGGGTGCCGCCCATGGAGTCGGCTCCGGAGTTTTTCCTGGTGTGCGCCGACCTCCACCGGGTGCAGGTGCTATTGAAGCTTGAAGGTTTGCCCTTCGGTCACTTCCCCCACATTGGCCTGCACTTTGCCACCGTGGACGCCACCCTGGTGGCCCAGCGTTTGATGGACGCTGCGGAAGCGGCGGGGCTGGGCGTTTGCCCCATTGGGGCCATCGTCAACGGCATTACTCGCCTCCCTGAGCTGTGTCAGCTCCCGCCGCTGGTCATGCCGCTTTTTGGCTTGTGCCTGGGCTTTCCCGATGAGGACCCCCCGCTGCGGCCGCGGCTGCCCATGGGCGTTGTGGTGCATGAAAACACCTACCGGGAGCCGGAAGCTTTCGAGCTGCAGGAGGCGGCCACCCTCATGAACCCCATTACCCGCAGCGGCTCTTGGCTTTCGGTTTTGGCCCGTTACTTTGCCACCGGCGGCATCATGGAGGAGCGGGAGGCAAGTTTTACCGCTACCCTGGAGCGCCAGGGCTTCGGGAAACCCTAGGCGGCTATACTTCCCCCGTGGTGCGCATTTTGGTGAGCAACGACGACGGTTACCATTCCGAAGGCATTCACGTCCTTGCCGATGCCCTGGAGGTTTTGGGGGAGGTCTGGGTGGTGGCCCCCGATCGGGAAAACTCCGCGGTTTCCCACGCCTTAACCCTGCAAAGGCCCCTGCGCTTGACCCGCCTGGCCGAACGCCGCTACGCCGTGGATGGCACCCCCACCGACTGCGTCACCCTGGGAATTTGCACGGTGATGAAAGACCACCCCCCCAACCTGGTGGTTTCGGGGATCAACTTTGGGGCCAACATGGGCGACGATGTGCACTACTCGGGCACCGTTTCCGCAGCGTTTGAAGCGGCCATCATGGGCATCCCCGCCATTGCTGTCTCCCAGGTTTTGGGGGAGCACTTTTCCTTTTTGCCCGCCGCCCACATTGCCCGCCACCTGGCCCGGCGGGTGTTGGAACGCGGCTTGCCACCGGGGACCTTGCTCAACGTGAACGTCCCGCCCACGCCTCCCAAAGGCTTGCGTTTTACCCGCCTGGGCAAGCGCCGCTACACCGAGGGGGTGGTGGAGGACACCGATCCCCGGGGGCGGGTGTGCTACTGGATTGGCGGCGGAGATCCGGTGTGGGAGCGGCTTCCGGGAAGCGACTTCATGGCCGTGGCGGAAGGCTACGCTTCCGTGACCCCGCTGCAGCTGGACATGACCCACGAAGGCCTCTTGCGGGCTCTGGAAGCGGAAGCGGCCAGCTGGGATTTGCCGTCGTGAGCCAGGTGGCCTTGCCGGTTCCGCTCTTGCAGCTCCTTTCTAAGCTGCGCGCCCAGGGCATTGCCGATGAGCGGGTGCTGCAGGCGCTGGCCGCCACCCCGCGGGAGCTTTTCCTCCCGGAAAGCCTGCGCCCCCGGGCGTGGGAGGACTTTGCCTTTGAAATTGGCTTTGGACAAACCATCTCCCAGCCTTCGGTGGTGGCGCGGATGACGGCTTTAGCGGAAATCCGCCCCCAGGACCGGGTTTTGGAGGTGGGCACCGGCTCGGGGTTTCAGGCGGCGGTTTTGGCCCGCCTGGCGCGTTTTGTGTTCACCGTGGAGCGCATCCCGCAGCTGGCAGCCCAGGCCCGCCGCCGTCTGGCGGAGCTGGGGTTAGCTAACGTCACCGTGCAGGTGATGGACGGCAGCCTGGGCTGGCGCGCCCACGCTCCTTACGACGTGATCATGCTCACCGCCGCCTGTCCCTCGGTCCCCCGGCCGCTGCTGGAACAGCTGGCCCCCCACGGACGCCTGGTGGCGCCGGTGGGGGACCTGCGGCGGCAGGAGCTGGTGCGGGTGGTGCGCAACGAGCAGGGGTTTTCAAGCGAATCCTTTGGCCCCGCCAGCTTCGTGCCGCTGGTGGGCAAGGAAGGCTTTGGCCTCCCGTAGGGTTTCGGCACGGGAGCAAGGTGCGCTGGCTCTCGAAGCGTCGAAGCGTTGCTAAAACAGCCCCACACCCCACAGGTCGTGGAGGTGGAGCACCCCCAGCACCCTTTTCTCTTGGTCGGTGACGATCACCGAGGTAATGCGCCGGGTTTCCAAAAGCCGCAGGGCTTCAGTGGCCAGGTGGGTGGGGGGGATGGTTACGCCGCCGGCGTGCATGGCTTCACCGGCGGTGAGCTGCAGCGGGTTGGGGTGGCGCTCCATGAGCCTGCGCAAATCGCCGTCGGTGATCACCCCCAAAAGCCGGCCTTCCCCATCTTGCACGGTGGTGATCCCCAGGCCTTTGCGGGACATCTCGTAAATCACGTCCTTCATGGGGGTTTCCGGCGACACTTTGGGCACCTGTTCGCCCTTGTGCATGAGCTCGCCCACGGTGAGCAGGCGCTTGCCCAGACGTCCCCCGGGGTGCAGGCGGGCAAAGTCCTCGGGGGAAAACCCCTTGCGCACCGAAACCGCCATGGCTAAGGCATCGCCCAGGGCCAGAGCGGCGGTGGTGGAAGCGGTGGGTGCCAGGTTGTGGGGGCAGGCTTCCCGGTCCACCCACAGGCAGAGGTGCACATCGGCGTGGTGGGCGAGGGACGAGTCTGGGTTGGAGGAAATGCCAATGAGCTTGATCCCCAGCCTCTTCAAAAGCTCCACCAGGCGGATGATCTCCTCGGTTTCCCCGGAGTTGGACACCGCCACCACCAGGTCTTCCGGGGTCACCATGCCCAGGTCCCCGTGGATGGCTTCCGCCGGATGGAGGAACAGCGCCGGGGTTCCCGTGGAGGCCATGGTGGCCGCCAGCTTGCGGCAAATGATCCCGGATTTGCCCATGCCGGTCCACACCACGCGACCGGTACAGGCGGTGATGAGCTCCACCGCTTGCAGGAACTCCTGGCCCAGCTTGTCCCGCAGCCGCAGGATGGCTTCGGCTTCAATGGCAAGAACTTCCTTGGCCAGCTCTAACGACACCCTGCCTCCCCGTGCGGCATTGTACTGGAACGCAGGGAAAACCTTACCGGCGCTGGTGGCTGCTGGGAGGCGCCATGATGCGAAGCGCGCGCCGTGTGGGCATCTTGCCCTTTCAAGGCTTAAGACCGCAGGCCAAAAGCCAGCAGCTGATCCGCTTTGTTCCGGAAGCAGAGCAGTGTTACCATAAACCGCCCCCGGTGCGGGGCAGTTATGACGGCCCATGAAACGGTTGTAATCCTCGATTTTGGCTCGCAGTACACCCAGCTCATTGCCCGCCGGGTGCGGGAACTCAACGTTAAAAGCGAAATCCTGCCGCCGCAAACGCCGGTGGAGGAAATCCAAAGCCGCCATCCCATTGGCCTCGTCCTTTCTGGCGGACCCGCTTCGGTTTACGAGGAAGGGGCGGCGCGCCCCGACCCCGGCATTTTTTCCCTGGGCGTTCCGGTGCTGGGTCTCTGTTACGGGCAGCAGGTGATGGCCCAGCTTTTGGGCGGCGAGGTGGCCGCCGCGGAGCGCCGGGAGTTTGGCGCCGCGGAGCTTTCGGTGGACCGCAGTTGTCCGTTGTTTGCCGGTTTGCCACCGGCCCAGCGGGTGTGGATGTCCCACGGGGACAAGGTGACCAAGCTGCCGCCGGGTTTCCGGGTGGTGGCCCACACCGCCAACGCCCCCCATGCCGCCATGGCCTGGGAGGAGCGCAAGCTTTTTGGCCTGCAGTTTCACCCGGAGGTCAAGCACACCGATTACGGCCTGCAAATTCTCGACAACTTCCTCACGCTTTGCGGGGCCCGGCGGGACTGGACGCCGGCAAGCTTGCGGCAAGAGGCAGTCGCCGCCATTCGCGAGAAGGTGCAGGGCGGGCAAGTGATCGTGGCGCTTTCCGGTGGGGTGGACTCCACGGTGACGGCGCTTTTGTGCCGGGAAGCGGTGGGGGAGGCTACGGTTCCCATTTTCGTAGACACGGGGCTGTTGCGCCTGGGCGAGGGCGACAAGGTCATGGAGCGCTTCGCGAACTACGGGCTGGCGGTGCACCGGGTGAACGCCGCGGAGCGGTTTTTTGCAGCCTTGGCCGGCGTGGAAGACCCGGAGGAAAAGCGCCGGCGCATCGGTCACGAGTTCATCCAGGTGTTCCGCGAGGAAGCCCGCAAGTTCCCCAACGCTTGCTACCTGGCGCAAGGCACCCTTTACCCGGATGTGATTGAGTCCACTTCGGTGCGGGGTCCTTCCGCCACCATCAAGACCCACCACAACGTGGGGGGGCTGCCGGCGGAGCTGGGCTTTGAGCTGGTGGAGCCTCTGCGTTTCCTGTTTAAGGACGAGGTTCGCAGGCTTGGGTTAGAGCTGGGTTTGCCGGAAGAGTTCGTGTACCGCCAGCCCTTCCCCGGCCCGGGGCTGGCGGTGCGGATTTTGGGAGAGGTCACCCCGGAGCGGGTGGCGCTTTTGCAAAAGGCGGACGCCATCTTCATGGAGGAAATTCGTCAGGCCGGGCTTTACCGGGAGATCGCCCAGGCGTTGGCGGTGCTGTTGCCGGTGCGCTCGGTGGGGGTCATGGGGGATTCCCGCACCTACGAAAACGTGGTGGCGCTGAGGGCGGTCACCACCGAGGACTTCATGACCGCCGATTGGTACCGCTTTGACGGGGATTTTCTGGACCGGGTAGCGCGGCGGATCGTCAACGAGGTGCGGGGCATCAACCGGGTGGTGTACGATGTAACCTCCAAACCGCCCGGGACCATTGAGTGGGAGTAAAGCCAAACGTGGGAGGCGAAATCCCGCGTTTTTAGGAGGAAGGTATGCCGAAACGGAAAGTCATCATCATGGGTGCTGCCGGTCGGGACTTTCACAACTTCAACTGCCTTTTCCGCAACAACCCCGACGTGGAGGTGGTGGCCTTCACCGCCACCCAAATCCCCAACATCGAGGGGCGCCTCTACCCGCCGGTATTAGCGGGGCCTCTGTACCCCCACGGCATCCCCATTTTCCCCGAGGAAGAGCTGGAGACCCTCATCAAGCAGCACGACGTGGACGAGGTGTGGTTTTCTTACTCCGACGTCTCCCACCAGTACGTGATGGACAAGGGCTCGCACGTGGTGGCCTGGGGCGCCCATTTCGGCATTTGCTCGGCCCGGGACACCATGCTCCGCTCCAAAAAGCCCGTCATTGCCATTACCGCGGTGCGCACCGGCGTGGGCAAGTCGCAAACCACCCGCTACGTCTCCCGCATTTTGAAGAAGCTGGGCAAGCGGGTGGTGGCGGTGCGTCACCCCATGCCCTACGGGGATCTGGCGCAGCAGGTTTGCCAGCGCTTTGAAACCTACGAGGACCTGGACCGCCACGACTGTACCATCGAAGAGCGGGAGGAGTACGAACCCCACATTGACAACGGGTTTGTGGTGTATGCGGGGGTGGACTACGAGGTGATCCTGCGGGAAGCGGAAAAAGAAGCGGACGTCATCCTCTGGGACGGTGGCAACAACGACACGCCGTTTTTCAAGCCCGATCTCCACATTACCCTGGTGGACCCCCACCGTCCGGGGCACGAGCTCACCTACTACCCCGGCGAGACCAACTTCCTCATGGCGGATTTGCTCATCGTGAACAAGGTGCAAACCGCCGACCCGGTGAAGGTGCAGGAGGTTTTGGACAACTGCCGGAAGTTCAACCCCAGGGCCAAGGTCATCAAGTGCGCCTCGGTGATTTCCGTGGACAAGCCCGAGCTTATTACCGGCAAGCGCGCGCTGGTGGTGGAAGACGGCCCAACCCTCACCCACGGCGGCATGAGCTACGGGGCCGGCTGGTTTGCCGCCAAAACCCACGGGGCTGCGGAAATCGTGGATCCGCGACCCTACGCGGTGGGCACCATTGCTGAAACCTACCGCAAATACCCCAACGCCGGCGCCATCCTCCCGGCCATGGGCTACTCCGACCAGCAAATTGCCGACCTGGAAGCCACCATCAACGCCACGCCCTGCGATGTGGTGGTGGAAGGCACGCCCATTGACCTCACCCGCATTTTGAAGGTGAACAAGCCCATTGCCGAAGTGACCTACGAGCTGGAGGAGCTGGACGGCAACGTCATCGAGGAGATGGTGCGGAAGGTGGTGGGCTGAGCCAGGGTCGCAGTTAACGCCGGCACCCGAGGAGCACTGCACAGCGAAACCCCGGACCATCCGGGGTTTCGGCTTGGCGGAAGACCGCCCGGGTCTTCGCAGGCTTTGACGCGGTTGCAAGACCCGTTGAACGCCCGCGGCCAATTGGCACTTTTAAATTTCGGCCCGGAAGGCCCGGGTGTCAAGGGGTGCCGATGGCCTCCACGATGGCCCGGGCGGCCGTAAGCGCCAAAAGCCCCTCCTCGCCGGTGACGAAGGGGCCCTCCTCGCCGCGGATGCGCGCGGCAAAGGCCCGGTGTTCCTCCGCCAAAGGCTCAGCTTTCGTGACCTCCACCGGCACCGGCAGGATTTGCGGCTCCGGCCCGCTGCGGTCCAAGCGGTAGGCGCTTACGGTTTGCTCGGCGTAGTCCACCGAAAAGTAGGCATCCGGCTCAAAGAGCCTGAGCTTGCGCACCCGCTCCGAGGAGACCCGGCTGGCGGTGAGGGTGGCAATACACCCGTTGGCGAAGGCCACGCGGACGTTGGCCAAATCCACCTGCCTGGAAAGCACCGGCACCCCCACCGCGCGAATTTCGGCAATGGGGCTTTTGCCGTTGAGGGCCTGGGCAATGTGCAGGTCGTGAATCATGAGGTCCAGCACCACGTCCACGTCCAGCGACCGGCGGGTAAAGGGCGAAAGGCGCTGGGTTTCCAGATAGCGGGGGCGGGGGTGGCGGGCGAGCAGCGCTTGCACCGCCGGGTTGAAGTACTCCACGTGCCCCACACCCAGCACCACCCGATGCTCCCGGGCGAGCGTAACCAGTTCCTGGCCCTCAGCAACGCTGGCGGCCAGCGGTTTTTCCACCAGAACGTGCTTGCCCTGCGCGAGGAAAAGCCCGGCCACCTCCCGGTGGGTGACGGTGGGGGTGGCGATGATGGCCGCTTGGGCCAGCTCTGCCGCTTCCGCCAGCGAGCGGAGTGGGGGCACACCGTACTCGTGGCAGAGCTGTGCGAGCTTGAAAGCATCGGTATCAAAAGCCCCCACGCAGCGCCAGAAGGGCAGCGTGGACGCCAAACGCAGGTGATGCTTCCCCAGATGACCCACTCCCACCACCACCACCGCAATTCGTTCGCCCATGGGCTAATGGTGGCAAAGCTTGGCGCGGGGGGCAAGCGCTATGCTTTTTGCGGAGGGGAGGCATGACCGATTCCCACGCGCATTTGAGCATGTTCCCAAAGGACCAAAGGCGCCTCTTGCTTGACGAGGCGCAGGAGCAGGGGGTCAGCCGGGTGCTGGTGCCGGCCACCGGGCGGGAAGACCTGGAAGAGGTGGCCCACCTTCCCGAGGAGCTGGACTCCGGTGTTTTTGTGGCCTTGGGGTTTCACCCCCACCAAGCCAGCGAGCTGGACTCCGGTTGGAAGGCGAAGTTAGAAAAGCTCCTGGCGCTTCCCGGGGTGGTGGCGGTGGGGGAAATCGGGCTCGATTACCACTACATGAACTCCCCCAAGGAAGACCAGCTCAAAGCCTTTCGCTGGCAGTTGCGGCTGGCCCAGGAGGCGGGGTTGCCGGTGGTGCTGCACCATCGGGAGGCCTGGGGGGATTTCGTGGCGGTGCTGCAGGAGCAACCGGGCATCCGCGGTGTGGCCCACTCCTTCACCGAAGGGGCGGAAGGTGCCGAGGTCATGGTGGGGATGGGGCTTTACGTGGGTATTTCCGGCATGGTGACCTTCCCCAAAGGGGACAACGTCCGAGCGGCGGCCCGGGCGTGCCCTCAAGAGCGGCTTTTGGTGGAAACCGACGCTCCGTTTCTGGCGCCGGTGCCCCATCGCGGCCAGCCCAACCGTCCCGCCTGGGTGCGGGTGGTGGCGGAACGGGTGGCGCAGGAGCGGCAGGTGACTCTTGCCGAGCTGGAGGCGCAAACCGACGCCAACTTCACCCGGCTTTTCCTGGAGCGGGAAAAGCCCGTTTAAGGAACCCACAGCGGGATGGTGGTGGGATCGGTGGAGTTGCCGTCCACCACCGAAGCAATGCCAATCACCTTGCCGCCGGAGGTAAGCACCCGCACCTCGGCGTAGGCCGCCTGATACCCGTCGGGAAGGGCCCTTCCTTGCTGCACCCGCCGCTGCGCCGGGATATCCAGGCTTACGGTGGTGATGGGCGTCCCGTTGTTGGTGAAGAAGCGCACCTCCACCTGGGCCAGCTGTTGACCCACGTTGACAAACTCCACGTTGGTGCGGAACGGCGGGTCGGAGCGCAGATTCACAAGGTAACCCACCTGGTTGGCGGTGAGGGCTTTGCCCACTTCAATGCCCTCGATGAACTGCCCCATGGTCCCCAACGCCAGAGAGCCGTTTTGCTGCTGCACGTTCACCTGCGAGTAGGTGCGGGCCAACGCCTTTACCGGCTGGGAGCTTTCCACCAGAATGGCACCCACCGCCTCGCCGCTGAAGCCAAAGGCCTGAGCCAGCACGTCCTTCCATGCTGCTTGCGCTTTTCCGGCCAGGGTAAACTCCACCGGCTGCAAGCTGGTGGTGGAGGAAAGGAAGGTCATCTTGACGGTGGCGGAAGCGCTGCCGGGGTTAAAGATGGCCACATCCGAGTACCAGTAAGCCGGGGGAAAGCCTGGCCAGCGGGCAATGCCGGTGAGGTAGTACGTAAAGGCTGAACCACCGCTGCCCCCTTGCAAGGCCTGTAAGGCCTGAAGCGCGTCCACGCGGTTGCGGGTGATGTTAACGTTGTTGCGGCGGTCGGTTACGGGTTTTCCGGTATTGCGGATGGCCGCAAAAAGCTGGTCGGAGGTGCGGGTGGGTACGGCTTGAGAGAGCAACGCCGCGACACCGGCCACGTAAGGCGCTGCCGCCGAGGTGCCGTGAAAAGCGGTTTGACCCCCGGCACTGCGGGCGGCGGTGGTTTCGCTTCCCGGCGCCCAGACGTCGAGCTTTTCTCCCGAATCGGAGTAGCAGGTCACGTCGTCGGCGGAAACCATCAAGTCTGTGCAGCCCAGCTCACCGGTGCACTGGCCTTTTCCAAAACTCATTGCAAAGAAACTGTCGTCATAGACTGCGCCCACCGCCAGGGCGTTGGACAGGCACGCCGGCCAGGCGACGCCTGTGGTGCAGCCGCCGTTGCCGGCAGCCACGGTCACCAAGACCCCAGCGTTACGGAGGTCCTGAAAAGCGGTGAACGTGGCGCTGTCCAGGGAATCACAGTTACCGGCGCCTGGAGGCCAAGATGTAGCGTCGTACCCGCCCAGAGACATGTTCACCACCTTGATGTTGTAGGGGTTGCCGCTGGCAATGCTTTGCAAGACCTTGTTGAGCCCGGAAAGGATTTTCGTTCCGGAACCGCTCCCCTGGGCGTCGAGCACCTTCACCGCCACCACCCGGCCGGCCCGGGCCACACCCAGCGTCTTGCCGGCGGCGACGCTAGCCACCGATGTCCCATGGCCGTTGTCGTCCATGGGATCGTCGTCGTTGTTAATGGCATCCCAAAGCTTGATGGTTTTTGCGGAAGGTTGCGTACCTCCGGGGGAAAGCTCGCTGTGGTTGTAGTTCACGCCGCTATCCAGGATGGCAATCCCCACGTTTTCCCCGGTGTACCCCAGCTGCCGAACTTCCGGCACGCGCATGAGCGCTTCGCCTTCGGCATCAAAGGCCCTGACCTTCCAGTTGTGGCCCAGGTGCCGCACCTGGGGGTGAGCCGCTAAATAGGGGAGGACTGCCGCCGGCACCACCGCCGCTACAGCGGGGATATGGCTGTAGCGCTCCAGCACCCGGCCGCCCAGCGTGACCACCTCTTGCGCCACCGCTTGGCCGGCCGCCTCGATGGCCAAGAGCCGCTCCCGGGCAAAGGGTTTGGGCTGGTCCTCCACCGCTTTGGGAAGCTGCAGCCCCACAATGACCTCCACCTCCCCTTGCGGGTTGGCGCTGGCTTGCGCCCAAAGGGTGGGGCTCACCTTGTCGAAGAAGGCGGTGTCCTGGGGTGCTGCCGCAAAAACCACGCTGCTGGCAAGGAAAAGGGCAAAAAACAGGGTTTTCTGCTTCAACATACCCGCTCCCGCCGCCATCATACGTTACGCGGGCTTCCCCCGCCAGTGTCGCCCGTCACCCGCTGGCAACCTGTTCCCCGCGGATGCGTTTAAAGTGTAGCGAACGGGGGAAGGTATGGATTTGGGACTTGCGGGAGTTTCGGTGCTGGTAGGTGGAGCTTCTTCCGGCCTGGGTTTTGCCTGTGCCAAGGCTTTCCTGGCGGAAGGGGCCAGGGTGACCATCGTTTCCCGTGGGGGGGAGAAGTTGGCTTCGGCCCGGGAAACCCTGGAGCGGGAAGCCCCGGACAGGGTCCACGCGGTGGCTTCCGATTTAAGCCAACCCGGAGGGGCCACGCGGGCGTACGAGGAAGCCGCTACAAAGTTTGGGCCGCCTCTGGTGGTGGTGGCCAACGGCGGCGGCCCCCCTGCTTTGCCCGCAGCCCACGCCACCACGGCCGATTTCTCCCGGGCCCATGAGCTGCTCCTGCAGCCGGTGGTGGAGCTGGTGCTGGCGGCGTTGCCGGCCATGAAGTCTGCCGGTTGGGGGAGGGTGATTGCCATCACCTCGGTTTCTGCCCGCCAGCCCGAAGTGGGGTTGGTGCTTTCCTCTTCCCTGCGGGCCGCGGTGTGGGGTTACCTCAAAACCCTGGCCCGGGAGGAGGCGGGTTCGGGTGTAACGTTCAACTCGGTGTGCCCCGGGTACACCGCCACCGAGCGCCTGCAGGTGCTGGCAACTCACGTGGCCCAGCGGGATGGGATGGCGGTGGAGGAGGTGTTCCGCCGGTGGGTAGCGGGGACACCGGTGGGCCGTTTGGGTAAGCCCGAGGAGATTGCAGCGGCAGTTGTATTTTTGGCGTCCAAGCCGGCAGCGTTCATCAACGGTGTGGCCCTGGCGGTGGATGGCGGTGCATCGCTAGGCTTGCTTTAGAATCCTCGCCTGGAGGCAGCGATGGCAAAGAAGGGCAGCAGCCGGTTGTTTTTGGGTTTGGTGTTAGCGGCTATTGGCGCAGCGCTGTTGTTGGCGCGAATGCATGTGGTGTCCCAGGGACCGGCGGTCTTGCTGGCGATTGGTGGCGCTTTAGCGCTTTACGGAGTGTTTGCCAGAACCTTTGGCCCGCTGGTGCCGGGGTGCATCCTTTTGGGTTTGGGCTCCGGCATGCTTCTGGGGGACCGCGGGGTGGAAGGGTTCGGCGTGGTGCGCTGGCAGCTCTTGGGATTGGGTGGCGGCTTCATTTTGCTGTTCCTCCTGGCTTTGGTGCTGGGTTTGGGCTTGCGCTGGTGGCCGCTGGTGGTGGGTGGCGTGCTGGCGGGGGTAGCGGTCCTGCCGCAAATCAAGGGGCTCTTTGATCCCCAGGTGGTGGTGGTGTTTCGTACGTACTGGCCGGTGCTGCTCATTGCCGCCGGGCTTTACCTGGTGGTGCGCGACATCACCCGCTAGCGCGGCGCTTGTGCTAGCATGGCCCGATGCGAAAAGGTCTGATTTTCTGGCTTTTGACCGCGGCGCTGGGAGCAGCGACCGCTTTTGCGGCGGGCCCCGGCGAGCGGGTGGACTTTCCCGATCTTGAGCTTTACGACCTGCAGGGCAACCCCTCGAAGCTTTCGGATTTCCGCGGGACGGTGGTGGTTCTCAACTTCTGGGCTACCTGGTGCGGTCCCTGCCGGATGGAGCTTCCAGAGCTGGAAAAGCTTTACAACGAGCTGGGGGGAAAGGGGCTCATGGTGCTGGCGGTGAGCGTGGACGAGTACCGGCAGCTGGTGCCGGCGTTCATCGAAAGAATGAGGCTAACCCTGCCGGTTTACTTTTTAGACCCCGCTACCGAGAGGGCTCTGGGCATTGGCACGATTCCCTTTACGCTGGTTTTGGACAAGGAAGGCAAGGCGGTGCGCGCCTATCCGGGGTACTCCCAGGAGGGGATGCGGGATTTGAAGAAGCTTGCCGCCGAGCTTCTCGCTGAAAAGCGTGGTCGAGGAGGAAAGTCATGAAGAAACTGGCTTTGTTTGGTGTGGTTTTGCTTCTTCCGGCGCTGGCCGGGGCTCAGGCGGTGGGGAGCGTGGAGCTCACCCCCACCGTGGGCTTCTGGCTGGGGGACACCATCGCCCGGGGGGTCACCCGGACTTTCAACTTTGACGTGACCGTGGACGACGCTCCGGCATACGGTGTGCGTTTGGGTTACCGTTTTGCCCCCAATTGGGCCCTGGATTTTGCCCTCTTCCGGGAAAACGCCGACCTGGTCACCGGTCGCGGGGATCTCTTCGGCGGTAGGTCCACCATTGGCGACATTAACCTCACCACCTTTGAGGTGGGGGTGGAGGGGAGCCTTGGCCACCGGCGGGTGGTGCCGTTTCTGGCAGGGGGAATTGGCGCCATGCACCTGGACCCCAACTTTGGGAACGCTTCTTCCGACACCCGCTTTGTGGCCAACTTTGGCGGTGGGTTCAAGGTGTTCTTCACGCCCGAGCTGGCCTTGCGCTTTGACTGGCGTGGCCACTCGGTGCACGTGGGGGGCGATAGCGACCGCTGCGATTGGTGGGACGAATGCGATCGGCGAGACAACTGGATCACCTTCACCGAGGTGGCTCTGGGCCTTTCCTTCGTCTTTTGAAACCCTTAAGCGTTGGCCTTTGCCTGTGGGCTTTTGCCTTTGGGGGTGAAGCCCGGGGGCAAGAAGGCCAGGCGTTCCGCGATCAAGCGGAGGTCACCACCGTTTTAGTGCCGGTCACGGTCCGGGACAGCAAGGGACGCCTGGTGGCCCACTTGGAAAAGGAAGCCTTCCGCTTTTTTGTGGACGGCATGGAGTTCCCCATTACCTCCTTTTGGCGGGAGGGTGGGCTTCCCATCGCGTACGTGTTTGTGGTGGACACCTCCGGTTCTATGAACGGCCGCCGGTTGGCGCAGGTGCGGGCGGCCATTGGTGAGTTCTTGGCGGCGCTCAAACCCGGCGATGAGGTGAGCCTCATCACCTTTGGCGCCGGTGAGGTGCACCGCCGGTTGCGTTTAGGGGCCGATCCCGCAGCGCTTCCCCCGCTCTTGGATCGCCTCAGCGGCTACGGGACCACCGCGCTTTACGACGTGCTTTCGGTGGCTCCCCGTTTTTTTGAAGGAGCTCGGGCCTTGCGGCGGGCAGCTTTGCTTTTCACCGACGGCGTGGACACCGCTTCGCAGTTGACCGCCGAGGGGGCGCTGATGACGCTGGAAAACCTCCAGGACCCGCTTTACGTCTTTGGCATTGAACCGCCCCCGGGACAAACGGAGGAAGGTTTAACCTACGAGCAGGTGCTGGCCCGCTTTGCCCAGGCTACCGGGGGTCGCTATCTGCGGGTGGACAAGCTGGAGGCCCTGCGGGCACAAGCCGCTGAGCTGCGGAGGGAGCTCTCGCAGCGGTACATCATTGCCTTCACCCCGTCGGGGGTTGGCGAAGTCAAGTGGCGGAAAATTGCCGTTCGTGTAAAAGGGCCTTATACCGTGGTCACGCGGGAAGGCTACCGGGGAACGTTGCCGTAAGGGGTTGACAGCGGGAGGAATTGGTTGTGTTATACTCGCTGAGACTGAGGGAGTAGGATTGGAACGGGAACCACAACGTGCCTAAAAAGGAGGGGCGAAGATGAAAAGAACATGGGTCGTTTTGGTCGTCGTGGGGAGCTTGGCCCTGTGGGGAACCGGCTGCGCCACCAAGGAGTACGTCCAAGAGCAGGTCGCGCAGGCGCAAAAGGTCACCGAGGCGAAGATCTCCGAGGTGCAAAAGCAGGTGGAAGCCACGCAAATGGACGTGGCTAACCTCAAGAAGTCGGATGCCGAGCAAAACGCCAAGATTGCCCAGCTGTCCGATACCGCCAAGGAAGCTTTGGCCCGCGCCGAAGAGGCCGGCAAGTTGGCCAAGGGCAAGTTCCTGTTTGAGGTGACCCTGTCGGACGACGTCGTGCGCTTCGGCTTCAACAAGAGCGATCTTTCCGCTGAGGCCAAGGCGGCTTTGGATGCTTTTGCCCAGAAGGTGAAGGCCGAAAACAAGAACGTGTACATCGAGGTGCAGGGCCACACCGACTCCATCGGCTCCGAGAAGTACAACCTGGAGCTGGGCCAGGCCCGTGCTGACGCCGTGGTTCGCTACCTCAACATGCAGCACGGTTTGCCGCTGCACCGCATGAACGCCATTTCTTACGGAGAGTACAAGCCGGTGGCGGACAACAAGACCGCCGAGGGCCGCGCCAAGAACCGCCGCGTGACCCTGGTTGTGCTCGAGTGACGAAAGCTTCAAAGCGATCAATGCAAGCCCCGGGGCAACCCGGGGCTTTTCGTTTATGGGCGGCACCTCACGAGGGGTTACAATGAGCTGGAAGTCTGGGAGGTGGACGATGAGGCGATGGCTTTTGGCACTGGTCACCTTTGGTTTTGCGGTGAGCTCTTTGGCCGCCGTGGTGGTGCTCAAAGGCGGCAAGAAGCTTGAGGTGGCTTCCTACGAGCAAAAGGGCAACTACGTGGTGGTGACCCTGGCAAACGGCAAACGCGCCAGCTACCCGCTCACAGCGGTGGACCTCCAAGCCACAGCCGCCGCCAACGCCCAGCCGGTGGCCACTCAGCCGCCGGCCAAACCCGAACCTCCCCGCAGCCCCTTCGCCAAAGCGGTGGCCAAGCCCGGTACTCCTGCTGCGGTGGTGACCGATGCTGACGTGCAAAAGGTCGCTCCGGCCGGTGAAGAAGGAGCTCCTGCCGAGGAGAAAGCGGCCGAAAGCCCCGCCCGGGAAGAGGGGGTGGTGGTTTTGGGGTGGTCAAGTCGCGAAGCCGGTGAAGGGAAATGGGAGATCACCGCAAACCTCGTGAACCAGGGCAAGGCGCCAGTGCAAAACGTGGCGGTGTCAGTGCGGGCCATGGCCGAAGGGAAAGCGCTGGGCACCGGCTCCACCACCTACCCGGGTATCGTGCAGCCGGGCCAGCAGTTCACGGTGCCTGTGACCGTAGAGGCTTCGGAGCCGCCCAAGCAGGTGATCTTTTCCCTGAACTGGCAGCAAATCACCCCAGGCCCCACAGAAACCCCTAAGGCAGCCCCCACTCCGGAGGCTGCCCCTAAGGAAGGCGGAGGCCCCGGCCGCTAGCTTTCCGCTCGCTTGGCGTCCCAGTACATGTAGGCGCAAAGCCCGATGTAAGCCAGGATTCCCAACACCTCGGCGGTGTGCTCGGGGGATGCGCCAAAAAGCCCAGCCAGGCCCTGTGGAACCACCGCTAACCCGCCGATTCCGGTGTTGGCGCCGGTCCAGATGTTGACCATCTTGAGAAGCGCCGCCACGACCCCGAAGAGCGCGCCTCCGGCAATGAACCCGGAGGCAATGAGGGTTCCCCGCGTGCTTCGAGCCTGGGCTAAAGCTTCGTTGTCCTTAGCTGAGCCCTTCACCCAGTGGGCGATGAGCCCACCCACCACCAGCGGCACGTTGAGCTCGAGCGGGATATACATGCCCAGGGCAAAGGCCAAGGAGGGAACGCCAATCATTTGCATGGTTACGGCCACCAGCATGCCGATGCCGTACAAAAGCCAGGGCACCTCTTCCCGGGACATGAGCGTCTTAATCACGGCCGCCATGGCGTTGGCCTGGGGTGCGGCAAAAACCTTGTCTGCAGGGTGTTCCGGCGAGGGCACGAAACCGTAGGCTTGGTTGAGCAGGAAGATCACCGCGCCCACCGTAGCTGCAGCAAAGATCGTTCCCAGGAACTTGGCCTTCTGCTGGACCGCGGGAGTGGCGCCAATCCAGTAGCCGATTTTGAGGTCGGTGATAAGGCCACCGGCCATGGAGAGAGCCGTGCACACCACACCACCGATGAGCAGGGCGGCCAGCATTCCCGCTGGGCCGGAAAGACCGGCTTCCACCAACAGCACCGAGGTGAGGATGAGGGTCATGAGCGTCATCCCCGAGACCGGGTTGGTGCCCACGGTGGCAATGGCCCGGGCGGCCACCGTGGTGAACAGGAACGAAATCACCACCACGATGCCCAGGGCAATGAGTGAAAGGGTGGTGGGGCGGGGCTCACCGCTCACCACAAAAAAGCGGAAGAACACCCACAAAACCAGGGAAACCACGAACAAACCCGCCAGCACCAGGCCCATGGGCAGGTCGCGGTCAGTGCGCTCGCTGCTCGCACCGTGTTTTTTGCCGGTGAGCTCGGCAAACCCCATGGAAAACGCCTTCACCACCACCCGCCAGGAGCGCAAAATACCCATAAGCCCGGCGGCGGCAATGGCGCCAATGCCGATATGCCGCACGTAGCTGCGGAACACCGCTTCCGCGGACATGGAACCGATCAGCGTGCCATCGGTCACCGGCGGCAACGTGACCGGCAGGTGCGCCCCGACGTAGGACACCAGCGGCACCAACAAAAACCAGGAAACAAAAGAGCCAGCGCAAATGATGAGCGCGTACTTCAAACCAATGATGTAGCCCAACCCCAAAATCGAAGCCAAAACGTTAAAGCGGAACACTAACTTGGCCTTTTCGGCCAGTCCCGCAAAAACCGGCAGGGCCCGGGAGGTAAACACCTCGGCCCACCCTTCCAGGTGGATGATGATGAAGTCAAAAAGCCCACCAATGGCGGCCGCCACCGCCAGTACCTTGGCTTGCTTGCCGCCGGCTTCCCCGGCCACCAGCACTTCCGTGGTGGCGGTGGCTTCGGGGAAGGGGAATTCCCCGTGCATTTCCCGCACGAAGTAGCGGCGGAAGGGAATCAGGAAGAGAATCCCCAGGGCACCGCCCAAAAGCGACACTACAAAGAGCTTCCCCAGGTTAACCGGGAGGTCCAGGATAAAAAGCGCCGGCAAGGTAAAGATGGCCCCGGCCACCACCAGTCCAGAGGCGGCACCGATGGACTGGACGATGACGTTTTCCAGGATGGTGGACTTGCGGCGGAACAAAAACCCCACGCCCACGCCGATGATGGCAATGGGGATGGCGGCCTCGAAGACCTGTCCCGCTTTCAGCCCTAGAAACGCGGCCGCGGCGGAGAAAATCACCGCCATGAGAATGCCCAAAATCACCGAGCGGGGCGTGAACTCGGGAAGTTGGGCTGAGGCGGGAACCAGCGGCTGGTAGGTTTCTCCAGGTTTGAGGGGACGGTAGGCGTTTTCCGGCAAGCTCTTCTTGGTGGTTTCCACGGTCTTTCCTCCTTCCTGGTGGGCAAGCTTAGCGGGGAGGAGAGGCTAGCACAAGCGTGGTAAACGTTTTTGGGGTGTGCGGCCAAAAGTTGCACTTTGCGCACTAATCTTATTTCACTTTGCAAAAATGGCCCTTGACTTCTGCTGGAAAGCCCATAGAATGATGCCGATTGTACACGAAAGGAGGTTCATGTGGACAAAAAAGAGATCATAGAACGTTGCCGGGCGGAAGACGTGCACTTCTTGCGCCTGGTGTTTACCGACATTGACGGCATCATCAAGAACGTGGAGGTGCCGGAATCGCAGTTCGAAAAGGCCTTAGACGGCGAGATTATGTTTGACGGCTCCTCCATCGAGGGTTTTACCCGCATTGAAGAGTCGGACATGCTCCTAAAGCCGGACCTGGATACCTTTTGCATTTACCCCTGGAAGGGTCCCCACGGCAAGGTGGCGCGGCTCATGTGCGACATTTACAACCCCGATGAAACGCCCTTTGCCGGTTGCCCCCGCCAGGCCTTGAAGAGGGTGGCCGCCAAGGCCGCCGAGCGGGGGTATCGCATGATGGCGGGGGTGGAAGCGGAATTTTTCCTTTTCCACCGCGATCCCGACGGCCGACCCAACCACCAAACCCACGATGTGGGCGCCTACTTTGACCTCACCCCCATGGACTTGGGGGAAGAGGCCCGGCGGGACATGGTCACGGTGCTGGAGCAAATGGGCTTCGAAATTGAAGCGGCCCATCACGAGGTGGCCCCCGGCCAGCATGAAATTGACTTCCGCTACGCCGAAGCGCTCAAGACCGCGGACAACGTGGTGGATTTCAAGTTCGTGGTCAAGAAGGTAGCCAAAGACCACGGCCTCCACGCCACCTTCATGCCCAAGCCGCTGTTTGGGGTGAACGGCTCGGGTATGCACACCCACCAGAGCCTATTCGATTTTGCCGGCAACAACTTGTTTTACGACCCGAAGGGGCCGTACCAGCTTTCGGCGGTGGCCCGGGGCTACATTGCCGGCATTTTGGACCACGTGCGGGCCTTTTGTGCCGTCACCAACCCGCTGGTGAACTCCTACAAGCGCTTGGTGCCCGGGTACGAAGCGCCAGTGAACGTGGCCTGGTCGGAAAAGAACCGCTCGCCGCTGGTGCGGGTGCCGGCCCGTCGCGGCCTGGGGACCCGCTGCGAGGTGCGGGTTCCCGATCCTTCCTGCAACCCCTATTTGGCCCTGGCGGTTATGCTGGCTGCGGGGCTCGACGGCGTTGAGCGGGGGCTCGACTGCGGCGAGCCGGTAAACCGCAACATCTTTGAGATGTCCGAACGGGAAAAGCGCCGGCTCAAGATCAAGCAGCTCCCCGCCAACCTGGCGGAAGCGCTGGACAACTTGGAGCGCGACCGGGTGATCCGCCAGGCTCTGGGCGAGCACATCTTTGAGAACTTCCTGCGCAACAAGCGGGAGGAGTGGAAGCAGTACATCTCGGTGGTGCACCAGTGGGAGCGCGATCAGTACCTGGAGCAGTTCTAACGGGAGCTTTTCGTTGCTGAAAACAAAGGGCGGGTTCCAACCCGCCCTTTTTTGCCCGGGCTGGCTACAAGCTTTAAGAGAGAAAAAGCAGGCTCAAAACCGCTCCCGCTCCCACCACCGCTAGCACCGGCGCTCCCCTGCGCAAGAGGAAAAGCGCCAAAAGCGCGGCGGGGGCAGCCCATGGCGGTACCAACGCCGTTTCGGCCACCTGCGCCAGCACGTGGAAGAGCAAGGCCACAAAAGCCGCCAGCGCTCCGCGAACTGCCCGCTGGAACGCCCAGGACTGCCGAAGCCGGGCAAAGTGGGGTGCCAGCGTGACCACCAAACAGGCGGGGGGGAAAAACGTGTACGTGGTAGCCACTAACGCCCCCAGGAAACCTGCCACCTTGTACCCGATGAACGTGCTGGTGATCACTACCGGCCCCGGGGTGAGCTGACCCAGGGCCAAGCCGTCCATGAACTCCTGGGGGGAAACCAGCGGGGGATGGGTCAGCACGAAGGCGTGGTACAGGAGGGCCACGGCGGTGTAACCCCCGCCAAAGGCAAGGACGCTCACCTTGCTCACCTCGGCGCCCAGGCGGGCCACGCTGGGTTCCCAGGTGGCGAGGCCCAAAAGCACAAGCGCCAGCGCCCCTGCCGCCGAAAGCCCCCAGGCCAGCCCTCGCCGGCGGCTTCCCCTGGGCGGATGGGAGCCTGCGTGCATTTGCTTCGAGTTGGGCATGACCAAGATCCCCATCAGGGCCCCGGCCAGCACCAAAAGCACCGGGTTGATTTGCAGAAAAAAAAACGGCGAAAGGAAAGCCGCCAAGACCAGGCCGCGGGTGTCCCGGAGGGCGGGCTGGGCCAGGGAAATCAACGAGGACCCAACGATGGCCACAATCACCGGCCCCAGCCCCCGAAAAACCGCGTGCACGGCTGGGAGGCTGCCAAACCGAAAGTACGCCGCGGACAAGGCCAGCATCAGCAGGAAGGCGGGCAGGGCGTAAACGATGGCAGCCACGAAAACCAGGGGCGGGCCGTAGAGCCTTTGCGCCACATGAGCCGCCGTAGCCGGCACCACCGGCCCCGGGACCAGCTGGGCGAAGGCCAGGGATTCCGCAAACTCCTCTTCGCTCACCCATTGCTTTCGCACCACCAGCTCTTCCCGCAGTTGGGCGACAATGGCAGGACCGCCGTAGGAGGTAACCCCCACTTTGAAAAGCGCCCACAGAAAACGCGCAAGCGACGGCCTCGGCGCCATGCCCGTGAGCTTGCCCAACTCCCCGCCCAATTGCAAGCGCCCCAGCGCACCGCACGTGGCCAGGACGCGGGTTTCGCAGATTCTTGGGCCACCTTGCCAAACATTTGCTTTATCTTCCTCAGTGGGGCCGGCGCTCCGCGTGTGGGGCCGGCGCTTCTGCTGTGGGGCCGCCGCTCCGCGGCGGCAGACCCGCGACGGAGCGCGGGTCCCACATTAGAAGCTCGGGTTCCACATTTTTTAGCTGGCTGGGAACGAGCGGGGCGCTTTTGCTGTTTGCAGGATTCGGATGGGAGGAGCACTGAAGTTGCAGAGTGAAGGTCTTTGCCAGAGGGCACCGTGGAAGATGGACGTGGCGAGAGTTCAGGGCCCGGACCCCGTGGCGGCGTTACAGAAGCTGGTATCAGCCGATTTGAGGGGTCTAGCCCACGGCGAGGTGCGGAGAACCTTGCTTTTGCACCCGAGGGGTCAGTTCCGGGCGCTTTTAGCGGTGGGGCTTTGGCACGGGGAGGTGTGGGTTTTCGCGCCGCCAGGCTTTGGCCAGCGGGCCTGGGAGCAACTGCAACGCTACCTGCAGTTTTCCCGCTGCCGGGTGACGCCCTGGGACGGCCCCTGCACGGTGCTTTTGGGTGCCGGCTGGCGGGAGGCCCTGGAGGGCAGCGAGTTTTCGCAGCCAGCAGGAGGTGGAGAACCGCCGGTTTTTGTTGAAACCCTCATGAGCCTGCCGGGAGGCGTGGTCCTGGCAGACGTGGGCCAGGAGCGGCAGGAAATCGCCCCCCAGGAGCTGGAGCTTTTGCGGATTCAAGCGGGGTTTCCGGCCTGGGGGAAGGAGCTTACCGACGACGTTTTGCCCCAGGAGGTGGGTCTGAGAGAACCCTGGGTTTCGCTCACCAAAGGTTGCTACACAGGCCAGGAAACCATGGCGCGCCTGGCCACCTACGGCCACGTGAACCGGTTCTTGGTGCGGCTGGTGGGGCCAGCTGACAATTCCTCGCTGGAGACCCTGGGCTCCCTGCCCTGGCCCCTCACCGCGGGGGACAACCCAAAGCCTGTGGGCCGGCTGACCTCCTGGGCGCCATTGCCCAGTGGGGAGCTCCTGGCGCTGGGCCTGGTGCACCGGACGGTGGCCCGGGAGGGGCAGGAGCTCCAGGCCGGGGAGGCTCGCTTCACGGTGCAGGCAGTGCTGGCCTAGGGCCATTCCACGTTCAAAAGGTGCAGCTTCGGCCCGGGTCCGGAAGCCAGGGCCTGGCGGATGGTCTTGGTGGCACCCGCCAGCCGGTGGCGGCGGGAAAGGTGGGTCAAAACCCAGTGGCGGTTTTGAGAGTGGGGAAGCCAGGAACGCAGGTCTTCCAGGTGCATATGCCCGAAGCGGCGGGCCCGTTCCCGATCCTGCGGTTTGAGAAAGGTGCACTCCACCACCAGGACCTCTACCTGCGCAAGCCAGCTTTCCCTTTCCAGCACTTCAGGTCCGGTGTCGGCCAGGTAAGCCAAAAGCGGGGTTTCCACGGTTTCCGAAACCTCCACACCCTTTTGCCGCAACTCGCGAATGGCTTCCGGCGCCAGGCCTGAAAACTCTCGTTTTAGTTGCCGTTTTGTCCAGGAAAGCACAACGCCCAGGGTGGGGGTCCAGTGGCTGGTGAGGAAAAAACGCAGCGAGCAGTCGGAGCGCAGGGGCAAAGTTTGACCTTCCCGGACCGTGACCACGTCCACAAGGTACGGCTTGCCGTTTTCCATGGCTGCCCCCAGCGCCAGGAACTGGCGGAGCTGCTGGGCCAGGGGGTCCAGGGCGTAAACCCGGGCCGGCCCCAGGTTTTGCAGCTGGCGCTGGGCCGCCCAGGGCAAAAGCCCGGCCAGGTGGTCGGTGTGGCCGTGGGAAACCACCACGTGCTCCATGGGCACCAGGGCCCGCAGGGGGAAGCCGGCGTCCAACGCCATCCGGAACTGGGGCAGCACCACCACGGTGCCTTCTCCGGCCCGCGAACCGCCCACCACGAGCAGCTTGCCCCAGGAGGTTTGAAGCTCCAGCCTGCGCATTTTTCTCCCTTACCACGAGGGAGGGGGGTTATGTCAACTGCACCGCCTGCCGTATCAGGGCTTAGAATTTGAGATAGCGAAGGTGGCAACGAGCCAATGGGGTGTCTGGTAAGCAAGAGGGTGAACGCGGGAAGCCCGGTTGAGTGGGCAGGAGATCGTGTTGGCCGTTTCCTTTGCATCGCCGCGATGGCAGCGCTTTGCCGGGAAGGAAAGGAGGGAAAACCATGGAAGGATGCAAGGCGAGTCGGCTTGTTTTCGTGATGCTGGGTCTTTTCCTTGTTTCCTGCTTAGGGGCTGGCCGGGCGGTTCGGCAGGAGCAAGCCCTGGCGCCCCTGCCCTACGACAAAGCCTTTGATTTGGCGTTGCAAAGCGCACGGGAGATGAGTGAGGAGTGCCGCCAGGTGAACCCGTTCAACTACCCCGCGGTGGTCAGCCTGGGCACCAGCCAAAAGCGAGGGGTGATCACCGTGCACTACCGCTTTGATCCCGAGGCCGGAAGCGTGTGCACGGAGCCCCGTGGAGGTGTGTCGTCGTTTCTCCAGCGGACTTTTGTTCCCCACTTTGGGGCTGAGTTTTACATGCACGTGCGGTTTGTCCGGGAAGGGGATAGGGCTTTGGGGGTTCAGGTGGAGGTGAGCCAAAGCAAAGGGGTGAAGAAGGCGGTCTTCGATGAGGAAATGGAGCGCTTGAGGGAGCTTTACCTTCGCTTCCTGCGGCGGCACTGGCGCTAGCTGCGCTTTCCCCGGGTTACGGGGTGAGGACGCAAGCGAAAGGGCACCGGACCCCTCGAGAGAAGCCCACCTGTGACACCAGCTTAGGGTTTTGCTTTTCCTTCCCGGGCAAAAAGGCTATTGTCAACCCCGGGATGTCCTGCCCGTCTATTAAGGCATGGCGGAGGCAGCGCGGTGGGAGCAGCCGGTGGCTGAGAGCGAGCGGGAGCTGATCGAAAAGGCCCAGCGGGGTGACCGGGAAGCGGCGGAAGCGCTGCTGGTGGCTTGTGAGCCCCTCATTTGGCGCACCTGCCGGGCGTTGCTTCCTCCGGGGGAAGACGTGGAAGCCGCGGTGCAGGAGGTGATGGTGAAGGTGCTGAAGGGGCTGCGGTCCTTTCGGGGGGAAGGCCCCCTTGCCCCCTGGGTGGCCCGGATTGCGGTGAACCACAGCCGGGACCTCCTGCGGCGGCACAGGATCCTCTCCTTTGTCCCGTTAACCAACCCCCATGACGATGAAGAGGACCCGGGGCTTTTGCCGCTGCCTGCCAGCGACCCGGATCCCGAGCGGGTGCTGCGGGCCAAGCAGGGGGTTTCGCGGGTGGTTGCCCTGCTGCAGAAGCTTCCCAGTCGCCAGCGGGAGGTGTTCGTGCTGCGGTTTTTTGCTCATTTGGACTTGCCAGCCATTGCCGAAGCCTTGGGGGGCGTGGATGTGGGCACGGTGAAAACCCACCTCCACCGGGCTTTGAATCGGCTGCGGCCCTACGTTTTGGAGGCATGGCCATGAGGACTGCCCACATAAGCGAAGAGGAACTGGAAGCTCTGTTGGTCGGTGAGGCTGACCCAGGGGTACTGGACCACCTGGACGGCTGTGCCGCCTGCCAGGAGGAGCTGAAGAAATGGCAGGCGTTCCTGGCTGCGGGTAGCCAGTGGCTGCCGCAGGCCCAAACTCGCCATCGGGTTCGGCAGCAGGCGGCCATGCAAGCCTTCCATCGCCGTCCCCTGCGCTGGTGGGTGCCGTTGGCGGCGGCGGCAGCGCTGGTGGTGGCGTTAAGCCTGGGGATCCGCTCCGGCGCCAAAACGGAAGCCAACGTGGAGCTGGTGCTGGAGGAGGTGGATGCCACCCTGGCCGCCGATCCCCTGGCCGCAGTCGCGGATAGCCAGGTGGTGAGCGTGGTGGTTCCGGAGACGACCCCTGGAGAGCAAAGTTCGTCATGATTCGCCGGCTGGCGTTTTCCAGCCTCGTTTTGGCGGCAGCCTTTGGGGGCTTTTTCCTGGCGCCCGCAGCGGTGCAACTGGTAGCAAACCCAAGCATTGAGGAAGGAGCTGAGGCCTCAGACTTTGGGTCGCGAGCCGTTACGGCGGAGGAGCAGCAGTTTCTGGGCTGGCCGCCGGCGTTGGGGCCAATGGCCCCGGGTGCGGCGCTGCTTTCGCCCCAGTCCTTTGCTCAGGCGTTGGAGCGCTTTGGTGCGCAAGATGTGATGGAAGTCAGGCGCCCCCGCCGATGGTTGAGACGCTCCCCACCTCAAGCTATTGACAAGCCGATCGGTACGTTTTCAGCTTCGGGCGCGCTCAACCCCGACATCTATGCCAATCCCAACCTGCGCGGCGTCCTCATACGCACGAGTTGGGCGAGCGTTGAGCCAAGGCCTGGCGTGTTTGATTTTTCATCAATCGCGCTTCAGGCGGCCAACGTGGAATCTCACGGACTGCCCTGGTCTCTCGCCGTTGCTGGCGGTGGCGTAGGCAGTCCAGCCTGGCTGACCGATCCGCCAGTTTTTGGCGGTTTGGGCGTGCCGTACATCAGCTACAGCTTCCGTGGCCAACCCGGTTACCGGCTTCCGCTATTTTGGGACCCGATCGTCCAGGACCGGTTGCGGATGCTGGCAAACGCCCTGGCCGCACAGTTTAGCCAGGACCCAAACCTCAAGCTGGTTTACGTCACGCAGATGACGGCCAACGGCATTGAAGGCCATCTCCAGGGGGTGGACATGGCAGATCTGGTCGAGGCCGGCTACTCGGACGCCCTTTGGATTCAAGCCTGCGAAAACGCAGCAAGGAGCTTTGCCTACGCTTTTGCCAACAAGGCCATTGCCTTCGAGGTCCATGAGGTGAACCGTTCCGCCGCGCTGCCAGCCAGGATCATCAACGATCTTTGGAACGATCCAAGCCTGGGACACCGGGTCGGTGCTGCTATGTGGTGGATTTCTGGCAAGGTCTCGTATCAGCCCGATCTCATTGCCGAGCTCATGGCCTACCCCGGCGATATCTACGGTCAGGTCATTGGCCGCTCGGACCAGACAACCCGATTCGAAAACGGCGACTACACCACCGTGTTCACCCAGGCCATGGCGCTGGGGATGCGCTACATCGAGGCCTGGGAGTACGAGTTTAAGTACGGCCCGGAGGGCGCCAACGGCGCCTGGGACAGCGTCTTTGCAAGCTACAACGCCTGGGCCGACGGGACGTTTGGCTCCCGGTGACCTCTGTCCCTGCGGTGGATTGCATTCCGCAGTTCCCCGTTTGCAACGCTGCAAAAAGACAATCGTCTCGTGCTCGGCTGTGCCGGACACGAGCGGGAGCTGCCTTAAGCCCGCAGAGAACGGTGGGTCTGGCCCGTGTCAACCCCGGGAGGGGTCCCTCGTCTTTGCAGGTGTGGCGAAACCAATGGGCAATGCCCGGGAGGCGCCACAAAAAACCGGAGCTGGCCTCCGGAGAAAGGAGCGGGTGATGACAAAGAAGGTGTTTGCAGCGCTTGCATTTCTGGTTGCCGGGTCCCTCTGGGCCCAAGGGCTTGGGGGTCCCCCCTTTGATGTGCCTGCGGGGCGCTGGTGGGACCGTCCGGCGGTGGCTCAGGAGCTGGGCTTGTCGCCGGAGCAAAAGGCCAAGCTGGAGCAGCTCACCGCCGAGCGGGTGAAGGCCATGATCGATGCCCGGGCCGCGGTGCAAAAGGCCGAAGTGGAGCTGCGCCTTTTGGCGGAGAAGGAGCCCTTGGATGTGCGGAAGGTTCGGGAGGCCTTTGCGGCCCTGCAACAGGCCCGGCAAAAGCTGGAGCTGGAGCGGTTTGAGATGCTGTTGGCGGTCCGCCAGACGCTTTCCGCAGAGCAGTGGAACAAGCTTCGCACCGTGGTTCGTGAGCGCTTGGAAGAGCGGCGTGAACGGCGGGAAGGACGTCGGCCAGAGCCTGGCCCCCGTCGCCCGCAGGACTTTTAACGAAGGAAAGGAGGAACGACCATGAAACGAACCCTTGGTATCACGTTGGCGTTGGTTTTCCTGGCATTCCCGCTTTGGGCGCAGGAAAACCAGGAGCTTCCCTTTCCCCATGCCCGGGAGGTGGTGGCTCGGTTCCTGGAGCTGACCCCTGAGCAGGTGACCCAATGGGAGGCTCTGTTGACCACCCTCCGGGACACGGTGGCGCCGCTTCAGGAGCAGTTGCGGAACCTGGAGGGGCAGCTGGCGGAGCTTTTGAAGCAGGATAACCCCGATCCGGCAGCGGTAGGAACTTTGGTCATTCAAATCAAAGGGGTGAAGGAAGCCATCGGCCAGGCCCATCGCCAGTACGTGAACGGCTTTGAGGGCATGTTTACCGGCGAGCAAACCGCCAAGCTGCGTTTGATCCGCCAGGCCGAGCGGGTCATGCCTTTAATTCCAGCGTTTAAGGCCGTGCAACTGGTGCGCTGAGCCCTTTGCGGAAAAGGAAAAAGGCCGGCGTCCAGCGCCGGCCTTTTTGTTTCGCTCTTTCCGCTCAAAAGATCAGCTGGTACTGCGCCCGAAACTCCCAGGTTTTGCGGCCGGTCCGTTGGTTTTCCAGCCGGCGAACATCGGCTTGCAGCTTGTGGGCGTGGCGGTTGAAGAAATAGTTCACAGCCAGTCCCTTTTCGTAGCGGAGATCCCCGCGCCCGAAGTTGGAAGGGTCGAGAACGGCGTAGCGGAGGGCAACTTCCAGCGTGGAAGGCACGAGGAAGTAACCTCCCTGGAGGGCCAGTCCCGCCGACTTCTGGGGAGTGGAGCGCGGCCGGCGATGCTCGCGCTGGAAGTACTCGGCGAAGCCGAAGAAACCGCGCCAGACAACCACCACATCGCCCCCCCAGGTTTCCTCCTTGAAGTCGTAAATCGGCGCTCCCCCTCGGCGGTCGTTGACCTCGTATTGGCCGGCCACTGCAAGCAGAGGTTTCTGGGTGGAAGCGAAATCGCTTTCGCTGTACTTCACCTCACCCCAGGGTTGCCAGGTGACCCGCGCGTCGTACTGCAGCTTGGAGTTGTCGTTGGTGGTGGCGTTGCGGCCGGCGCCGTTGAAGGCGCCCACGCGCCAATCGAGCTTGCCCCCCAGGGCCAAACCCGAAAGCTGCACGCCAATGTCCCGCCCTCTGGCAAACTCGGTGGAAACCAGGGAGCGGTCCACAAACTGCTGGCTTCCGGAAGAGGTGAGCTCCTGCCGCCCAAAGGGAACCTTGAACTGGCCGCCCTTGAGCACGAAAAGCTTTTTTCCGTGGGAAAAATCGTAGGCCACGTTGGCGTCCTCTAGGGGCTTGTCATCGGCCCAGTTGAGCTGCAGCTCAAAGGTCAGGTCCTTGCTATAGGCCCAACCTTCAAGCTTGGTCTTGAACCGGCGAATGCGGAAGCTGCCCACGGTGGGCTTGGAGCTCTCATCCGAAAGCGTAAACCTGATCTGCAGGCGGTTGGAAAGCTCCAGGTGGGCCTTTTCCAAATCAAAGGTTGTCTTTCCGTCCTTCCAGAACACCGAGAATTTAGGCTGCGCCTTGTCGGCTGGAGTGGGGCTTTGCTGCCCAAACCCCAGCTCGGCAAACACCAGCAACAGGCAAGCAAACACCCAGAGTTTACGCATCCTTCCTCCCCGCCCCTTCGGGCAAACGCGGCCAATTATAAAAAAACCCGGCCTTGCGGCCGGGTGCAAGGCGGGGAGGACTGACTTTTAAGACTGCGGCCAGATCGTCACGGCGTCACCGGTGATGTTGTCCACCACCGAGCCGAACACCACGGCCGAACCGCCGCTTACGGTAAAGCGCACGAAAAACTCGGTTTGGGTGTTCAGGGCAGCCCCAAAGAGCTCGCTTACGCCTTTTATATCGTTAGCCTTGGGGGGCAAGACCACGCTTTTGGCGGCAAGCAACTGGTTATCGCTGGAGTAGGCGGCCAAATGCAGGGTGACGGCGCTGTCGTTGGGGTTGAAGTAGCCCAGATTGGAGCGGAAACCTTGCCCTGTGGCTGCCGGTTGGTTGGAAAGCCCTAAAAGCACGCCGCTGGTGGACAGGTCCTCCAAGGAAGTGAGCGTGAAGAACTGGCTGAAGGTTCCCGGCAGGGGAAAGGAAGTGCTGCCACGCTGGTCGTTAAATACCCGCACTTGCCCCACCAGCGCGCCGGGGGCTTGAAGGATCGCTGCCCCCCTTCCGGACGCAGCAAAGAGCGTGCCCAGGGCATCCTGCACCACCCTTTGACCCCGGGCAGGAACGGTGATTTGCGCACTTTGGCTTGCCGCGCCACTGGAGGGGAAGTACTGAACGGTCACCGAAAGCTCGTTGTTGGTGAGGTTCGCCACCGTCAAATCGGAAAGGAAGTTGGTCCCCACTTGCCCGGCCACCTTGGCGAGCACCGGGGCAATGAGCATGCGGCTGCCGGAAAGCGCTTCTCCTTGCAGTTGCCCGCGGATGGCGCCGGTGGGTTTGCTGGCGGTTGCCACCTGCAGGTAGTACCCGCCGGGGTTGGCGAGAATGGCGGCCACTTTAGCCTCGGGCACGTTGCTCACGGAGCCGGTGGCGAGGTTGAAGGTAAAGCTTGCGGCCAAATCTACCTGAACTGTACCGGTTTGTCCGGGGTAGCCAAGGTAAAGGGCAGCACCGGTGGGCTGGCTTAAGCCGTTGGTGAGGATGGTGTAGTTCAAGGTTGTGCCTTGAAACTCCAGGGTGGCAAAGCCCGAGGCGTTGGGCTCCCCACCACCTACCACCCTGTCGCCGGAGAGGCTCACGGTGAGGGTTTGTGCCCCCAGGGTGGCGGCGGCGAAAAACGCGAGGGCCAGAAGCACTTGCTTTTTCATGGTTTTCCCCTCCTTTAGTTGTTGGAAAAGACGGCCCAACCGGAAAGCACCCAGTTGTCGCCGGGGCAAACCCCACCGATGCAGGAGACGTTGGCGTCAAAAAAGCCGTCGTCTGGCGGGGTTTGCACGAAGCTGGCATCCAGGGCCGGGGAGTTGGCCAGCGGCTCCAGGTTGGGGTAGAAGAGCTTGGCGGCGCTCCACGCCCCGAGCTTCAGCTGCGGGTCCACGTTGCGGTTGAACTTCATGTCCTCAAACAGGAACTTGCGGGTGAACGCCGGGTTGGCCCCCGATTTGAAGGCAGCGTCAGCAAAGTTGCCGTGGAGGATGGAGTGGTCAAAGATGAGCTCGGTTCCCGCCAGGTTTTGGCTTTGCGTGCTTTCCACCGTCACCGGGGCGAACTGGCTGCCGGTGATGATGATGTTGTGATAGGAACCGGCGGCCCCCCGGCGGATGCGGGCGCCGTACAAACCCTTGCCGCCAGCACTTACCGGAGGTGCCACGGCGGTGACGTTGTAAATCTGGTAGCGGGTCCTGGGGGTGAGGTCGAAGTTTTGGGGGTGGTTGTCGGACTCAAAGGCCACGTTGGAGTCGGGCTCGTCGTTGATGGGGGAATCGAGGATCACCACCCACTGGATCTTCCCCCGATAGCCAAGATCGGTGTCCACGCCATCGTCCGCCGCGGCCACCAGCAAGAGGTGCTTGGCGTTGACGGTGCCGCCGAAAAACTCGACGCCGTCGTCCTTGTTGTAGAGCACCTGCACGTAGTCAATGACCGTGCCGTCACCAACCCCGGCGAGGGTGAGTCCGTTGATTTCCTGGTTAGCCTCGATTTCAAAGCCACCGAACTCCAGACGGACGTAGCGCAAAACGCCCGAGCTGTCGTGGGGATCGTTGCCGCCAAAGGCGTAATCGGGCTGGGAGGGAAGGCCTTCCAGGTACGCCTGGCCCCCCGGTTCGTTAATGGGGGCGTTGCCCAGCAGCACCAGGCTACCCCAGTCCCGCTGTGCCCGCCGGCCTACCCGGTTGGGGGAGGTGAAGATGATGGGGCGCATGGCGGTGCCGTCGGCGATGATCCTGGCGCCGCGGGTGACGAACAGCGTGGCCCGGGGGTCCCCGCCGTAAATCACGGTTCCCGGCTCGATGGTGAGGGTGGCGTTGCGCACCGCCACAAAGTCCCGCAAGCGGTAAGCCTTGCTGGCCTGCCAGGTGGTGTTGGTGGTAATGGCCCCCGAAACCTCCACGGTTTGGGTGACGAAGCTGTACATGGCGTTGGATTTGACCAAAACCCTGCGGCCTTCAGCGTCACGGACCTCCATGACGAACTGGAACAAGCCGGGGCTGGAAGGTGCGGTGAAGGAGGGTCCCAACGCGCCGTCCAGGCCAAAGCCGTTATCGCTTCCGTCGCTGGCCGAGCCAAAGAGCACGAAGTCCTCAAGAGCCGGGAGGTAGACCGCCAGCGGCTGGCTTTCGCTGCCAAAGAGGTCCCGGGGTTGGCTCTGGAAACTGCCGGTGCGCACCGAGTAGTACTCCTTGGCGCCGGTGGTGCGGTCCTGGCGGTAAAGGTAAAGGGTTACCGGCCACACCCAGCCGTTGGGGTAGAGGCTTACCCGCAGCTGGAGCTTTTGCCCCGGCTCAAAGGTGTAGTAGTTGGTTTCCAGAAGCACGATGGGGTACGCCTGAACATCCTCCGGTGGGGTAAGACTCGTGGCATCGGCTGAAATTTCCGCCGCTTGCACCCAGCTCACCCCGGGCAGCGTCACACCCCTTTCCAACCCCTCGGGCTGCTGCTGGGGCGGCAGGGCCCAGCCGGTGAGCGCCGAAAGTCCAAACGTTGCCAGAAAAAAGCCCAAAACCTTACGCATGACTTCCCTCCTTTCTGAGGTTTATTGCAGGGCGTACCCAAAGCTCACGCTTACGGTCCGCCCGGTTTTGGCTTGCCTTTGCAGGCGGGGGCCTTGCATGTACTTTTCGCGGTTATCGGTGAGGTTGGAAGCGGACAGGCTCACCTCCAGTCCCGGCGCAAGGAAGCGCAGTTGCTGGCGCAGGAAAAGGTCCCAGGTGCCGTTTTCCTCTTCGTAAATGTCAGGAAGACCGTAAGCTCCCACTTCCGAGACCCGACGGCCGGTGAAGTTGTAAAGCACCCGGACGAGGCTTTCCCAGCGCGGGTAGTAGTACTCCAGGATGCCGTTGAACACGTGCCGGGCTTGGCCCTGCAGGGGGCGGCTGGTGCTGGTGACCACCGAAAGGGCCTGCCGCGGCACGGTCACCCGCGAGTCCACGAAGGCGTAGTTGAGGTTGAGGGTGAGGTTTTGCATGGAGGGATGGAAAGCGGCTAAGGAGCGGCGGTACTCCAGCTCCAGGCCTTTGAGGTCGGCGCTTTTGGCGTTGGTCCAGGAGCTCCTCAGCTCGGTGGTGGGCTGCACGATGCGCTCGATGGGGTCGGTGATGCGCTTGAAAAACACCGAGGCCGCCATGACCTCCCCGGGATTGGGGAAGGTTTCCCAGCGCAGCTCCAGGGCGTCCAACACGCTGCGGCGGAGGTGGGGGTTGCCCACCACTGAGCGGCCACCGGTGATTTCCACGAAGGCAAAGGGGGAGAGCTCGCGAAACTCCGGGCGGTTCACCGTGCGGCTGGCCGCCAGCCGCAGGTTGGTGCGGGTGGAGAGGGTGTAGGTGAGGTTGAGGGCGGGGAGCCAGTCGCGGTTGGAGAGGCGGGCAACCTCCGGGTTGCGGGTGTCAAAGGGGTTCACCGTCACCACTTCGAGCTGGGAGTCCTCCAGCCGCAAGCCCAAAAGGGCCCGCACCGGACCCCAGGTGATGTCACCCTGGGCGAAGAAAGCCGTGAGGTCATGGGTGCCGCTGTAACCGTCGTTGACCCCGGTCACCTCCCGCAGCTCAAACCCGTCGGGCCGGATGTTGTCCCGTTGAAACAGCTGGTCCGGGGGTAAGGAGAGGTCGAACTGGTTGGGGTTGGTGGCCACAAACTTGAAGCGCCGGGCTAAGAACTCCCGGTCCCTCTGGGTGATTCCGGCGCCCACCTTCAGGGAGCCGTACACACTTGGACCCATTTCAAAAAAGCTGGTGGCGGAAAGCGATCCGTCCCAAACCTGGTCTTCCAGGCGGTGGAACTCGATCTTGCCCACCTCCGGGAAGCCCACCAGCAGGCGAAACACCCCGTCGGCACCCAGGCCGTAAATGTTTTCCCGCAAATCCCCGAGGTTACGGGCCTTGCCGTAGGAGGCCCGCCACTCCAGGGAGAGGCCGCGGCCCAAGCCGGAAAAGAAGTGCTCACCGGTGAGCTGGTGGGTGGTGAGGTCCTCCTGGGTGTAGCGGGCGCGCAGGTCGCGGATGTAGTTGCCGGAGTTGCTGCTGTAGCCTTCCTGCACCCGATCGGAAGCCCGGGCGTTGCGGGAAAGCATGGAGGTGGCCCGTACGCTGTGCTGGGGCGAGATCTTCCAGGCCAGCGACCCGAACAACCCCCACCGCACGTTTTCTCCGTAGGTCACCAGGTTGTAGTCGTTGATGGGGACCATTTGGCCGCTGTCCAGGCCGTAAAAGGTTTGCGTTTCCTCGGTGCGGGTGAAGCCGTGGGATTGCGTGGCGGAGAGCACCACACCCAGGGAGCCGAAGGAACGGCCGTAGGAAAGGGCAAAGGAGCGGTTGGCAGGAGATGAGGACGTGGGTTTACCGGTCCAGTCGCCGCTCAAGCTGCGCCCGAGGTTCTGGAGCTGTTCGGGGGTCAACCCCTGGGGGTTGAAGCGGGTGGCTCGGGTGATGAAGGAGGAGGGGAAGCCCGCCGGTAGCCATTGGCCTCCAGAGCCGTCAAAAGCGAGCCCCCCGGCGTAGCGGGAAAAGCTGTGCCCGGCCACCTGGGAGTTCTCTCCGGAACCCACCCGCACCGTCATCACCGTTCCCTCCGGCCAGGGGGAGGTGTTGAGCTGCACCAGTCCACCCCCAAAAGAACCGGGGAGGTCGGGGGCGTAGGACTTCACCACCGTTACCTGGTCCAACAGCTTGGTGGGGAAAAGGTCTAGAGGGATCACGCGTTTTTCGGTTTCGGTGGAGGGGAGCTCCGAGCCGTTGAGCAGCACCGCAGCGTAGCGCTCCCCCAAACCCCGCACGTACACGTAGCGGTTGCCCACCGTGGAAACCCCGGTAACCCGCTGCATGGCGGCCGCAGCGTCACCATCGGGGGACTTGGCCATATCCTCCTTGGCCAGCGCTTCGGAAACCACCGGTCTCGTGCGTCTTTCCTCCAGCACCTGGACGGTGCCAGACGTTGGCTTTTCGGCTTTCACCTCCACTTGCTCGGAAAACTGGGTTGGCGCCAGGGTCACCTCCAACTCTTGCTTGCCCGTTTCTTTGAGCTCCACGGGCGTGGTGACCTCGCCAAAGCCATCGAGGCTGGCCCGGAGCTGGTAAGCGCCGGCGGCCACCGAGGTGAAGGCAAACGCTCCGTTGGCGTCGGCCCAGGTGGTTTGCACCGGCTGTCCCTGCTGGATCAGGGCCACGGTGGCTCCGGGAAGCGGCTGCCCCTGGGCATCCAGTACCTTCCCCGAGAGCTCGGCGCCGGTGGCGGCACCTCCCAGTGGCCCTACGCTTAACGCAAAAAGCAGCATGACCACTTGTCTCAACTGCATCTTTTCCTCCCCGCGGCTTGTGCCGCACAGCGATGGTGGGAGTGCGGTGTGAGGAGTTGGGAAAGGCCAGGTGAAGGTTTGGTGAAGGGGTGGGGTCGGTTATACTGCCGGCGCTATGTTTCCGCTCCGTGACTCAATTCCCTCAGCAAGACCCCCCGTCATCAACGTCATCATCATCGTGGCCTGCGTGGTGGCTTTTTTTTACGAGCTGCTGCTGGGTCGCTACCTGGAGCCGTTTTTGCGGGCTTACGCCTTTGTCCCCTTGCGCTTCTTTCACCCTGATCTTTTCGATGTGGGTTTGGCGTTTAACCTCTGGACCATGGTGTTTTCCATGTTCCTGCACGGGGGATGGCTGCACCTTATTGGCAACATGTGGTTTTTGTGGGTTTTTGGTGACAACGTGGAGGATGCACTGGGTCACGGGCGGTTCTTGGTTTTTTACCTCTTCTGTGGGGCGGCCGCAGCGTTAGCTCAGGCGGCTGTTGATCCGCTTTCCAAAGTCCCGATGATTGGGGCTTCCGGGGCCATTGCCGGGGTTTTAGGAGCGTACTTCGTCTGGTTCCCCTGGTCGCGCATCAAAACGCTGGTTTTCCTGGGCTTTTTTATGACGATGGCCGAGCTGCCAGCGCCGGTTTTTCTGGTGCTCTGGTTTGTAATTCAGTTTTTTTCCGGTACGCTTTCCCTGGCCGCAGCCGGTGGAGCTGCCGGTGGCGTGGCGTGGTTTGCCCACATCGGCGGTTTTGTGGCCGGGGCTTTTGTGGCGTGGTGGCTGCGGAAAAGCGGTCGGGTACGCCCGGCCCCGAGGTACTTCGCTTTTTGGGAGTAAACCATGAGCCAAACCCAAATCCCCCTGTTTACCCTTGCTCGTCAATGGCCTGCCGTGGAAAAAGACGTTCGCCAGGCGCTGGAGAGGGTTTTTGCCAGCCAGCAATTCATCCTGGGCCCAGAAGTGGCGGAGTTTGAAAAGGAAATCGCCGGATTTCTGGGTGTGAAGTTTGCAATTGGGGTTTCTTCCGGCACCGATGCGCTTCTGGCGGCGCTCATGGCTTTGGGTGTGGGCCCGGGTGATGAAGTGATTACCACGCCGTTTACCTTTTTTGCCACCGCCGGGACGGTGGCACGCCTGGGGGCCCGCCCGGTTTTCGTGGATATCTCCCCGGTGGATTTCAACCTGGATCCGGAAAAGCTTCCGGATGCCATCACCCCCCGCACCAAGGCGATCCTACCGGTGCACCTTTACGGCCAAGCCGCCGACATGGATGCCATCGGAACCGCCGCAGGTGGAATCCCCATCGTGGAGGACTGCGCCCAGGCCATCGGCACCACCTACAAGGGTCGGAAGGTGGGCGGTCTGGGAGCGGTGGGCTGCTTTTCCTTTTTCCCCACCAAGAACCTGGGTGCCTTTGGCGATGGCGGTTTGGTCACCACCAATGACCCCAAGCTTGCTGAGCTTTTGGTGGACCTGCGGGTGCACGGTATGCGGCCCCGCTACGTACACCACACGGTGGGGGGCAACTTTCGCCTGGACGCCATGCAGGCCGCCGTGCTGCGCGCCAAGCTGCCGTACCTGGAAAGGTGGAACCAGGCCAGGCGGGAAAACGCCCAGCGCTACCGCAAGCTTTTCACCGAGGCGGGGCTTACGGAAACCGTCAAGCTCCCGGCGGAGCTTCCCGATCGCGGCCACACCTACCACCAGTACGTGGTGCGGGTACCCAAGCGCGACCAGCTGCGGGCGTTTCTGGCCGAACGGGGCATTGGCACCGAGGTGTACTACCCCATTCCGCTGCACCTGCAAAAGTGCTTCGCGGGCCTGGGGTACGGGCCGGGCGCCTTTCCCGAAGCCGAAAGGGCAGCGGCGGAGGTTTTGGCTTTGCCCATTTTCCCCGAGCTCACGGCGCCAGAGCAGGAGCGGGTGGTGGCCGCCATCGCCGAGTTTTTTGCCACCCAGGGCTAACTCCTATTTCTTTGACGTGGATGTGGGGCCGGCGGCTATTTGACGCGGGGGGCACGGCCACGCTCCCCCACCCATCCGTGGCCGGCTTGGCCCCCCGCGCCCCCACGCGCGCTCCAGCAAAGCTGGACGCGCCCTCCTGTGGGTCCGCCGCTCCTGCGCCGGCGGGGGCGGGCAAGGCAAGCGAGCATCCGGCTTTGCCGGTGCGAGCGGTGGGGCGAGCGGAGGCCGGCTTTGCCGGCCGGAGCGTGGGGGCTTGGGGGGCAGAGCGCGCGGGTGTGCGGGTGGCATTGCGCGCGGGCCCCCCAAGGGAGACGGCGGGGCTAAGCGAGCGGAAGGGTGGGCGGAGCGCGAGCGGCCCCCCGCGTCGGATGTGGGGCCGGCGCTTCTGCGCCGGCGAAAAAAGACCCGCGCTGGAGCGCGGGTCTGACACTTCTAGTTTTGAGCCTGGCGGAGCGGGTGAAAAGCCCCGCTCTTCTGGGGATGCACGGGCAGCCAGGAAAGGAAGCAGATTCCTCGCTTCACTCGGAATGACAGGCGCAACACGTCATTCCGAGGGCCGAAGGCCCGAGGAATCTCGCTTTTCCGAAGTGTCTGCCCTGGCGGGCGCCCACAACCGGGATTCCCCGCTCCGCTCTGAATGACAGGGGAAGCCTGGCACCCTGAGCCTCGCGCAGCGGGGCGAAGGATCGGCTTTCTCCATGAACTTAAGCGAACAAAAGCGCCCGAGGGCTTTTCCTTGAACGCCCGTCGGCAGCACACTAGCGGCAATGCCCTTCTTCCGCCCAAAAGAAACCCCCCGGGAAACCCCGGGGGGTTATCAAAGCGTTTGCGTGCTTCTACTTCTCTTCCGGTGCCTGCTGTTGGGAAGCTTGCCGTTCCCGGAGCACCGTCATGGCTTCTTCACGCTTTGACTGCACCAGCACCCAATCCCGGCCTTTCTCCTTGGGTTGACCCCATTCCGCGGGGTGCAGGTAGGTGCCGTGCTCTTCCGGCGGTTTTACCTCTTCCACGGGAATGCGATGGGCCTCGGCCCATGGGTCTTTGCGGATGCCGGTCACCTGCCAGGAAACCTTCACGTGAGCCATGTTGGTGCGAATGACAAAGCGGTTGTTCTTGATTTCCTCCTCCACAATGGCTTGGGCAAACCGACCGATCACCGTGAGCTGATAGCGGAAATCCTTGTTTAGCGCTTCAAACCATTCAGGAAGCTCCACCACCGCCCGGCCTTCTTCGTCGGTGACCACGTTTCCGTTGTAGATGTTCATCATGTCCGGCGACTCCACAAAGGAGTGGTACAGGTACTTGTGCTCGGGGTCCAGGGGGTGGTCAATCTTGAAAGCACCACCGCCTTTCGAAAGCGTGCCGGTGACTTGCACGTTTCCGCTGAAATAACCGGCGTATCCGGTACCGGCCGGGTTGGAGCCGTAAACACCGAAAACGGAGGCAGAGAGGCCTTCCCCGTACACCCCGGCGCTGCCCGTACTGTTGCCCGCTGTACCGTGAACGGCATCAAAGCCGCCGAGGTAGCCGGTGGCGAGGTTCGTGGTGTTCTGGCCCCAAACGGCGGCGTTGTTCACGCTATACCCGGACACGCCATACCCGTTTGTACTGTCCCCCCTGACGCCCGCATCTGGCCCGCCTAGGTAGCCGGTGTTGCCAGTGCCTGAATTGCGCCCAAAAACGCCGTAGCCGCTGGAGTTGATGTTTAGACCATAAACGCCTGACTTGCCGCTCGTGAGCGAGGTTCCCACAACTCCGTCGTTGTTCGAGCTATCACCCTGCACACCCACGCCGAGAAGAGCTTGCCCATAGACGCCATAAGGGCCATTTGTACCAGCGAAGCCCGCGACACCGATATAGTTGCTGGTGCCGTAGACACCGACGCCGTTGCTACTCGCGCTAACACCCACAACGCCGTGGGCTGGCCCATTGCTGGCCGTAGCGAAACCATAAACGCCCTTGCCGTCGGGGCTTGAGGTTTCGCCCCAAACGCCATAAACATCCCCGCTCCCGGCGCTTGCAACCCCCTTTACACCGGTTGTTGGTGCAAAGCCGTAAACCCCGTAGCCAGAACTGCTGTTGCTTTGCCCCCAAACGCCGTAGGTCGTCCCGCTGGAGGCGGTAGCCTGGCCGAAGACGCCCACGCCGGAGGTGCTGGTCCCCTGAATGGCTGTCCCGCTGGAGGTGTTGGTGACGCCAAAGGAGATCACAGACCCGTCCATGCCGTTGTACGGCAACGTAAGCCCCCCTTGCAGGTCGCTGCCCCAGGTCAGCGCGCCCCCGGACAGCTTGAGCACCTGCCCGTCGGTGCCGCCACCGGCGGAAAGCTTTTCCTTGGTTACCGCACCGTTGGCCAAATCGGCGGTTCCTACGCTGCCATCGGCAATTTTGGATGAATCCGCGCTGCCGTCGGCCAGCATGGTGTTGGTAATCCCCCCGGTTGCCACCGAAAGCGTCACATCGCCGCTGGTGCCGCCTCCGGTAAGCCCCGCTCCCGCGTTCACCGCCGTGATGTCACCACCGCCTCCGCCAGGGGTCGCCGAAATCGTGATCGTTTGGCCGCTGGGCGTAATGCTCACGTTGGAACCGGCCACCAGGTTCACGTTGCCAGTCAGGCCGTTAAGCGATTTCACCGCTGCGGAATCCTGCAGCATGGAGGCCGTAATCCCGTTGGTCGCCACACTCACCGTGTC